>JAABUN010000633.1_pt1 | contig 87764 bp, 91 predicted proteins | sample 5559311 | NCBI WGS metagenome assembly JAABUN01 (sample SAMN10711877, study PRJNA513370) | rock metagenome | isolation source: Antarctica rocks | place: Antarctica: Victoria Land, Siegfried Peak sud
GATCGGTTTCCTGGTCTCCCTGACGATCCGGACAGCCCCCTCACGGAACTCCGGGTCGAACTTCCTACGAATCTCTGGCATGACTCTCCTCATAGTCCATGCCTCCACAATTTGGGGGGATGCTCAGATGGCCCGGCGGCACCTCAGGTGCATCACCAGCTCTGCAGCTGGCGACCTGACGATGGTGCACCAGTGAGGCTCTGTGAGACCGACCAAGGAACTCACAGACAAGGACTCAACACGATGGTCCTGGACGATTCTGCCCTGCTCGAGATGATCGAGATGCTCCGCACCGCCGACGGCGGTGAGCTCATGCGCCGGCTGCTCGGCGGGATGCTCCAAGCCGTCGTCGATGCCGAGGCAACAGCCGCGCACATCGGCGCCGGCCTGCATGAGCGCAGCGACGCTCGCACGACCCAGCGCAACGGCACCCGCGACAAGCTCGTCACGACCGCCGCTGGGGACCTGACGGTGAAGATCCCGAAGGTGCGGACCGGGTCGTTCTTCCCGGCGCTGTTGGCACCCCGACGCCGGATCGACGTGGCCCTGCACGCGGTCGTGATGCAGGCCTACGTCGAGGGCGTCAGCACCCGCCGGGTCGATGACCTGGTGATCGCGATGGGCGGCACCGGGATCAGCAAGAGCGAGGTGAGCCGGATCTGCGCGCAGCTCGACAGCGAGGTGGCCATCTGGCGCACCCGGACCTTGGAGCACATCGCCTTTCCCTATGTGTTCCTGGACGCGACCTACTGCAAGGTCCGCCTGGCCGGCCGGGTCGTTCGCGGACTTCCCGCACGCCCACTGGCGCAAGATCTGGAGCACCAACCCCCTCGAGCGCCTCAACCGCGAGGTCAAAAGAAGGACCGACGTCGTGGGGATCTTCCCCAACCCGGCAGCTCTGCTGCGGCTGTCCAGCTGTGTGCTCATCGAGGCCCACGACGAGTGGCAAGACAGCGACCGCCGCTACCTGTCCGAGGAGTCCATGGCGCTGCTGAACCCGCCGACACCGACCGTCCTGGAACCCAGGACCGACACCCCGGCCAGGTCGTCCCGAAAGAAGATCGCCGCTACGGCATAGTTGCTCCCACTCGCACAGCAACACGCGACGAGCTACACCACTCCCTGGGATGCGACCCTCCGGCACGGGTGTCCGGGAGTGCCGCAGCTTCGGTTGCCGGCCGTTGGGACTGATCGTGCCGCATCGGCAGCGTCTGGTGAGGTGAAGGCGAGTTCGTACTCGACGGGGGTGAGCTTGCCGAGCACCGCGCTGCCGGTGCTTCTCCGGGGGTCGAGCGCCCCTGGTCCTGCAGAGGCGAGGCATCGGTGCAGGTTACGAGGTCGGAAATGGCTTCCACGTGCACGACTGGTGCTGGTGCACGTGCCGCGGTTGCGGTCATATTGCGGTGTTGAGGTGAGCCATCATTTCGCGGTTCGCGGGGCGGGCCGCGTCCAGGTCCTGCTGTCGCTCCCCGAGCTGGAGTCGCAGGTCGAGGTCGGCCTGCCGGGACGCGCGGCTCGCGCCCGGGCCGCGGGAGGCGTCGTTCGGTGGCTGACTCTGCGCGGCGTGAAACTGGGCGAGAAGGTCGCGGTGCCGGTAGAGGAATGTGCGGTCGACGCCCGCGGTGTGGGCGACGGCGGCGACGCTGACCTCTAGTCCTGAGTCACGGGCTTGGGACAGGGGCGTAGCCGGCCGTGATTAGGACTGCACCGCCCTGCGCCAGGGCGTACGGCAGGGGCTCGCGCCGCCGCCACAGCCGCAGGAAGCCGGGGACGAACACGGTGAAGGGGACGGCAAGGACATAGCCGGCGGCGAGGGCAAAGGTGACGGGGGACACACCTCCAGTCTGCTTCAGCACGTGGCGGGCGCGCCGCAACAAGAAACTCAATATCGCCCTCAAGTTGTTGTGGCGGCCGGTCGATGGGTCGGTGAAGCTCACCTACGCGCCACCGTGTCAGCCAGTTGCGGATCCGCCGAATCGACGTTCCGTTACCGGACCTGTGTGACCCTATGGTCCTGCTGGGGACCGCATCAGGAGTCCGTCGTGAGCACCTCGTCCGCTACCGCCCGCGTCGTCACCGGTCACTCGAGGCACGGCAGATCCTTCGCCAGTGCCCTGCTGCTGGCCCTGCTGCTCGCCTTGACGGGCGGCGTGTTGTCGCCCACCAGCGCCTTCGCTGCGCTACCGGTCAATCAGTGCAACGGCACCGACAACGTCGGCGGGCAGGCGGTGGAATGCACCGTCACGGTCACGAACAACCTTGACCGCGCCACGGGGGTGACCAGTTCCTCGCTGACCGTCGTGGCTTGTTTCGGCGCCGCTAACGCCGCTCTGACCTGCACCACGACGACGACCGCCTCCGACCAGCTCATCACCTCGGTCACGCAGTGCAACGGCTCCGGTAATGGCGGCGGGGCGACGGTGACCTGCACCGTCCGCATCGTCAACAACATCACTGGTGTGGCCGACTTGACGCCGGCCACGGTGAACCAGTGCAACGACTCCGGTACCGGCGGCGGCATCCAACCCACCGTTGTCTGCGACCCAAGCGGAGACACGACCACTGCCACCATCACCCAGTGCAACGGGTCCGGTAACGGCGGCGGCGGCACCATGCGCGTGCAGTGCACCGTTTTGCCCTCCACCAAGACCGCGCTGTTGCCCGTCACGATCGATCAGTGCAACGGCTCCGGTAATGGCGGCGGGGCGAGGGTGACCTGCACCGCCTCGATCACCAACAACGTCATCCCGGTTCCCCCGGCACCGGTTCCCCCGGCACCGGTTCCCCCGGCACCGGTTCCCCCGGCACCGGTTCCCCCGGCACCGGTTCCCCCGGCACCGGTTCCCCCGGCACCGGTTCCCCCGGCACCGGTCCCCCCGGCACCGGTCCCGGCACCGGTCCCGGCACCGGTCCCCCCAGGCACTGGCACCCCCACCGGCATCTCCACCGGCACCTCCACCGGCGGCACCTCCACCGGCATCTCCACCGGCACCTCCACCGGCGGCACCTCCACCGGCACCTCCACCGGCACCTCCACCGGCACCCCCGGCACCGGCACCGGCACCGGCACCGGCACCGGCACCGGCACCGGCACGGGAATGTCCACCGGCACCTCTACAGGGACCTCGAAGGGCTCCTCCTCCCAGGTGGTCCGGGTGCCGTCCGGAGGTGTGGAGGCCGGCGGCGGCTCGACCGCAGGCCTGCGGCACGTCGGCCTGCTGGGGACGGGCACCGCGCTGCTGCTGGCCGCACTCATCCTGCTGCAGCTCCACCGGCGGCCGGCCCGCCGGGCGGGACGCTCCGGCGGATGCGTCTGATCCGCCGGCCCGGCCGGCACTGCCTGCCGCCGGGCCACCGGAACCTGGTCGCCGGCTCGCTGATCGGTGTCCTCGCGCTGGCCGGCGCAGGCTGCATCGCCGTCGGGCTGCTCGACCGGCCGTCCGCGCGTCCACCGGCGCTGGCCGTCGAGGCCCTCGGGACGTCGGCGGGGACGGACCTGCCGGGCGGTCCGGTCTCGGGCCTGCCCCCCGGCCTGCTCGCGCCGGCCGCGTCGTCGGCAGCGCCCGCGCCGGTACGCCTGGAGCTGCCCTCGCTCGGGGTCACCTCCTCACTGCTGCAGCTCGGCCAGGCCGCCGACGGATCGCTGGAGGTACCCGCGCCCGGCCCCCAATACGACCGGGCCGGCTGGTACCGCTACTCCCCCGTCCCCGGTGCGCTCGGCCCCGCCGTCATCGCCGGGCACGTCGACTCCGCCGCGGCCGGCCCGTCAGTGTTCTTCCGGCTCAGCAGCCTGCGCCCGGGCGACACCGCGCGCGTCACCCGCGCCGACGGTTCGGTCGCCGAGTTCGCCGTGGACGACGTCCGCCGCTACCCAAAAGGCCAGTTCCCGACCGAACTCGTCTACGGCGACACTGACCACGCCGCCCTGCGGCTGATCACCTGCGGCGGCGCGTTCGCGAACGGCCACTACCTGGACAACATCGTCGTACGGGCCTCGCTCGTCCGCCTGGTGGAACCGCTGGCGCCGGCCTGAGCCGACCTCGTGAAGCTCGGCGCGGGTGCGCCAGCGATGGCGGTCCAGGACGTTCTGCAGCAGTGCGAAGAAGGACTCCATGGCAGCCTTGTCGCCGGCCGCGCCGACCCGGCCCATCGAGCCTTGCAGACCGGCAGCGGTCAACACGGCCCGGAAGGTTCGTGCTCGAAACTGACCAGGCTCAATCGATCGTCGCAACACCGGCTTGTTGGAGGGACAGTAGTTGCTCGTTGATGACCTCGGCAGGTGTCTTCCATCCGAGGCTCTTGCGGGGTCGGTTGTTCAGGGTGGCTGCTACGGCGCGAGGTCTTCCGCCGACCATCGAGACAGGTCCGTGCCCTTGGGGAAGTACTGGCGTAGCAGACCGTTGGTGCTCTCATTCGTGCCGCGCTGCCAGGGGCTGTGCGGGTCGGCGAAGAACACGGGGATGCCTGTCTCGATCTTGAACTGGCCGTGAGCGGACAGCTCTTTGCCGCGGTCCCAGGTCAGTGACCTGCGCATCAGCTCGGGCAGGCTGCTCATCGTCGAGGCGAGCGCGTTCTTCATCGTGATAGCCCCGTAGCCGGCCAACGCCGGCCCGTTCTTGATCGACTGCTTGTGGCGGTAGCCCTGTTCGCGGGGCAGGTGCACCAGCATGGTGAGGCAAGTGGTTCGCTCGACGAGCGTGCCGATCGCTGAGCGCTCCAGGCCGATAATCAGGTTACCTTCCCAGTGGCCAGGCACCACCCGGTCCTCGACCTCAGCGGATCGCTCGGAGACCCTGGTCAAGTCAGGCTCCTATCAGGTCACTGCACGCCCGACCACGCGGTCGGAACGTCGCCGCGACGAGAGCCGACATGATCAACTTGGCCCGTCCCGGCGGCTCGGGTCGGCCGCGTGAGTCGTGCTCATCGAGCTGCGCTGGCGCGCCCGGGTGGCGGGCCGCGGCGGCCGCGAACCGGGTTGTCGGCGGGATGAAGCGCCCCAGGTTTGCTGCCGTCTCCTTCTGAGTCCAGGAGGATGGCTTCGTGCCGAAGAAGATTGATCCGAAGGTCAAGGAGCGTTGCGTCCAGCAGATGCTGGAGCACGTCTCGGAGTATCCGAACCCGACTGCCGCAGCGGAGGCGGTCGCCAAGCGCAGCGGGGTGGGGACCGAGTCGGTCCGCCGTTGGTATCTGCAGGGGCAGATCGACGGCGGCCAACGCCGAGGCGCCACTAGCGATGAGCTGGCCGAGATCCGGGACCTGAAAGCCAAGGTCCGGCGGCTCGAGGAGGATGTCCGTGGCCATGTGAAAGTCCCCGCTGGTGGCCACGAAAAGTCCCCACGTGTGGCCAGTGGAAGTCCCCACCTCGTGTTCGTCGTGTCTGCCGGGAGCTGAGGCCCTGGGCGGTGACGGTGGCGGTGTCGAAGCCAGTCACCGATCACCGCCCAGGGGGCTCCATTGTTGTCTGCGAGGAAGAAGTTGGACGTCATCACCGCCTACCGCCAGGTCGGCACCCACCGCGGCGCCGCCGAGATGTGCGGCGTCACCCACAAGACCGTGAAGAGGGAGGTTCTGAAGGACCAGGCCGCGCAGGGGCGCGTTGAACGGCGCCGGAACTACGAGGGCGTCCGGGCGTTGGTCGCGCACGAGATCGACCAGACCAAGGGCAAGATCAGCGCCAAGCGGCTGCTGCCGAAGGCGCGTGCTGCTGGCTATGCCGGGTCGGACCGCAACTTCCGCCGGCTGGTCGCGACCGAGCGCAGCAAGTACCGGCAGCGCCAAGCGATCGCCCGCTCCCGCCGACCTGCGGTGTGGTCGCCCGGGGAGCACCTGGTCATCGACTGGGGCGTGCTGAACGGGCTGCACGTGTTCTGCGCGGTGCTGGCCTGGTCGCGGGTGCGGTTCGTTCGCTTCGCCGACAACGAGCGTGCCGACACGACGCTGGCGATGCTCGCCGAGTGCTTCGCCACCCTCGGTGGGGTGCCCAAGGTCGTGCTGGCCGACCGGATGGGCTGCCTGAAAGGCGGCGTGGTGGCCGACGTGGTGATCCCGACGCCGGACTACGTCCGCTTCGCCATGCACTACCGGTTCCGGCCGGACTTCTGTCACGCCAAAGACCCTGAGAGCAAGGGGATCGTGGAGAACCTCGTCAACTACGCCAAGCACGACCTGATGGTCCCGCTCGGCGCAGTCGGCGAGCGGATCACCGACCTGGCGGCGGCCAACGCCGCCGCCGCGGCGTGGTGCGCCGAGGTCAACGCCGCCCGGCACTCAGAGATCGCGGCGGTCCCCGCCGAGCGCCTGGCCGACGTCGAGTTGGCGCTGCTGGCGGCGTTGCCGTCGTTGCAGCCGTCGGGGTTGTTCGGCGGTCGCCGGGAGCTGCGCAAGGTCGACAAGCTGTCCTGCGTGCGGTTCGGGTCGGCCCGCTACTCGGTGCCCAACCGGATGCTCGGCGCGACCGTCGAGGTCCTCGCCGGCAACGACCGGGTCACTGTCCTGACTCCGGCAACCGGTGAGGTGCTGGCCGAGCACCCGCTGATGGCGCCCGGTCAGTCCAGCGTCCTGGACGCCCACTACGGACGGCCCCGACCCAACGCCCCAGCACGCAAGGTCACGCCCAGAAGTGCCGCGGAGCAGGCGTTCCTGTCACTCGGGCCGACCGCGGAGTCCTGGCTGCGGCAGGCCGCCGCGTCAGGCAACACCCGGCTCGGCCCGGAGCTGGCTGAGCTCGCCGCGCTGCAAGCCGCGCACGGCCGCGACGCCCTGGTCGCTGCCCTCGAGCGGGCCGTCACCTTCGGACGGTGGAACGCCAGCGGCGTCCGGTCGATCCTGGCCGCCGGCGCCGGCGTTGCTCAGCCCACCGACCCCGGGGACGCACTCGTGATCGAGCTGCCCGTCACCGCCTCCCGCCCGTTGGCTGCCTACCGGCTCGACGACCTCCAGGGCGGCGCGTGATGGCCGCCGCCACACCCACGCCGCTGACCGCGGACCTCGAGCACGGGCTGCGCCGGCTCAAGCTCGCCTCGATCCGCCGCGTCGCCCCGGAGATGCTCGTGACGACCAAGACCCAACGCTGGACGCCGGAAGAGCTGCTGCGGGCGCTGGTTGAGGTCGAGATCACCGCCCGGGACGCCAGCAACACCCGGCTGCGCGGCAAGCAAGCCAGCTTCCCGACGGTCAAGACGATCGAGCAGTTCGACCTGGCCGCCAGCAGCATCGCGCCGCCCACCTGGGCCTACCTCACCTCGCTGGAGTGGATCAAGGCGAAGGAGAACATCACCTTCATCGGCTCGGCCGGGACAGGCAAGAGCCATGCCCTGGTCGCCCTCGGTCACGCGGCCGTCAGCACCGGCCTGCGGGTCCGGTACTTCACCGCCGCTGAGCTGGTCGAGAACCTCTACCGCGGGCTGGCCGACAACAGCGTCGGCAAGCTCATCGAGACCGTCCTGCGCAACGACCTGATCATCTGCGACGAGGTCGGGTTCGCCCCGCTGGACAGCACCGGCAGCCAGCTGCTGTTCCGCTTCGTCGCCGCCGCCTACGAACGCCGCAGCCTCGCGATCGCCAGCCACTGGCCCTTCGAGGAATGGGGCCGCTTCCTACCCGAGCACAGCACCGCCGTCAGCCTGCTCGACCGCCTCCTGCACCACAACAACATCGTCGCCACCGACGGCGAGAGCTACCGCATGCGCGAAGCCCGAACCCGGTCAGGAGGGCGCCCCTCGAAGCGCTAACCCATCACGCGAGGTGGGGACTTTGCTGGCCACCAGCGGGGACCGCCAGTTGGCCATTGACAGAAGGACAACGACATCCTTCGCCGGGCCTCGATTTTCTTCGCGGGGGAACTCGACCCCCGAACTCGCTGATCGTCGCGTTCATCGACGAGTGCCGACAGGCCGGTCATGCGGTCGAGTCGATCTGCCGGGTCCTGACTGAGCAGGGCTGTCAGATCGCCGCACGGACCTACCGGGCGTGGAGCTGCGAGCCGCAGCAGGTCGCGACCCGGACGCTCACCGACGCCCTCGTGATGGACAAGGTCCGAGACCTCCGGTCGGCCGTCCTCGGAACGAGCCGCCAGCGTCCCGAAGGAACCAGATCAGTCCGCAAAAAGTCCGCAACAGCAACAGTCCAGCACCGGCCCAGACAATCATTACCTCTCTAAACGGCCAGGTCAGGGGGGGTGCGGCACTCCGGCCCCGCTCGGCACGCCACGCTTGCGACGTTCCGCTTCAACGTGTAGGGCGGCGCGGCGGGTCCGGTCCTGCGGTGTCGGCCAGATGTGGGCGTCGGTGTTCCGCAGTCCAGGTGCCGCTGGGTGACGTGGTGACGCGTGCGGCCGCGCACCAGGTCACTTCGCTGGCGGCAAGTGGCTCTCCGGCGGAGGCACCTTGGTCTCGGTGGCGCGCTCCGCGTCCTCATCGATCTTGGGGCTCTCGCAGTCAACCACGTTGCCCCCGAGAGTCGTGCAGTAGCTGTCCGGAACCGCCCCCGTTCTGGCGTGCGGTCCGCTCTGGTCGACCGGGGGGTCCGCGGGACGGGCTACTGACCGCCCAACTCGGGGAACTGGTCGTCGCGCCACTCGAGGGGGTTGCCCTCGGTTGCCAGCTCCTGCTCGCGGCCCCTCAGCTCCACGCGCCGGATCTTGCCGGAGATGGTCTTGGGCAGCTCGAAGAACTCGAGCCGTCGAATCCGCTGGAACGGGGCGAGCCGTGTCCGGGCGAAGCGCAGGATGTCCAGCGCCGTCTCCCTGTCCGGCTGGTGCCCAGCGGTCAGCGCGACGTAGGCCTTGGGGACGGCCAGGCGCAGAGGGTCCGGCGCCGGCACGACCGCCGCCTCGGCGACGGCTGGGTGCTCGAGAAGGACCGACTCCAGCTCGAACGGGCTGATCTTGTAGTCCGACGCCTTGAAGACGTCGTCGGTGCGCCCCACGTACGTGATGTAGCCGTCGGAGTCGATCCCGGCGACGTCGCCGGTGTGGTACCAGCCGTCGGCCATGGCTTCGTCGTTGCGGGCCTCGTCGCCGAGGTAGCCGCGCATCAGGCTGAGCGGCTGCCCGGACAGGTCCAAGCAGATCTCGCCCTCGCCGGGACCGTCGATCCGTCGGCCCGTCAAGGGGTCGACGAGGACGACCGGCATGCCGGGTAGCGCGCGGCCCATCGAGCCGGGTCTCACCGGCGAGCCGGGGGTGTTGCCGACTGCCGCCGTCATCTCGGTCTGGCCGTAGCCGTCGCGCAGTGTCAGGCCCCAGGCTCGCTGTACCTGCTCGATGACCTCCGGGTTGAGCGGTTCGCCGGCGCTGATGACCTCCCGCAGGGAGCCGGGACCGGAGGACAGGTCGGCCTGGATGAGCATCCGCCAGACGGTCGGCGGGGCGCAGAACGAGGTGACCTCGTGCTGGCGCAGCTGGCCGAGGAGGGCGGCCGCGTCGAAGCGGGAGTAGTTGTAGACGAAGACGGTCGCCTCGGCGATCCAGGGGGCGAACAAGCACGACCAGGCGTGCTTTGCCCAGCCGGGCGAGGAGATGTTCAGGTGCACGTCGCCGGGCTGCAGTCCCAGCCAGTACATCGTCGACAGGTGGCCTAGCGGGTAGGAGACCTGCGTGTGCTCGACCAGCTTCGGGCGGCTCGTCGTCCCGCTCGTGAAGTAGAAGAGCAGCGGGTCGTCAGGCGCGGTGCCGGGGTGCGCGAGGTCCTCCTCGCTCGCCGAGGCGCTGGCCGACAGGTCCCGCCAGCCCTCCACAGCACCGACGGTGATGCGGGTGTAGTCGCCCGGCACGTGCGCGAACTTCTGGGCGTCGGCGGGATTGCAGATCACGTGCCGGGCGCCGCCCCTGCTGATGCGGTCGGCGAGGTCGTCAGGTCCGACGGCAGTGGTCGTGGGCATGATGACGGCGCCGAGCTTCATCACCGCGAGCATCGTCTCCCACAGCTCGGCCTGGTTGCCGAGCATGAGCACGACCGGGTCGCCCCGGCGCACCCCCTGCTCCCGCAGCCACGCCGCGACCCGGTTCGAGCGCCGACGCATCTCGTCGTAGCTGACGGTCGTGCTGCGACCGTCCTCCTCCACGAGGACCAGAGCGGGGCGGTTCTGGCCGGCGGCGACGGCGTCGAACCAGTCGACCGCCCAGTTGAACCGGTCCCCGAGCTCGGGCCAGCGGAAGGATGCGGCGGCCTCGGCGTGCGCTCCGCGCAGCGACAGCAGCCCGTCACGGGCGTTCCGGTACGTCTCGGTGGATGTCTTCACGACGGGCCTCTCTCGGGTGGTGTCGGCGACGACTTCGTAGCGCTCGGCGTAGGCGGACGGCTCCGTCGTCCCGGGGTGCCGGGCGAAGTGCGGGAACGCGCCGCTGGACAGCTGCAACCGTAGGCGGCCGCCCGCCGGCAGGACGGCGGACACCGGGGGCAGTGTCACGTCAGCGGCCCAGGGGCCTCGGCCTGAGCCTGACCGAGCAGGATGGAAGGAGCGCGCGATGCTGCGGGGGGCCTACGGTCGCCGCATGAACCTCACCGTCTCCGCGTTGTTCATTCAGGTCAACGACCCTGGAGCCGCGCTCGGCTTCTACCGCGACCCTCTCGGCCTCGACGTACGCAACGACGTTCGCCTCCGACGGCTTCCGGTGGATCACCGTCGGCGCCCCGGGACAGGACGTCGACATCGTCCTGACCCAGCCGCACGGCGGTCGTTCCCAGACCGAGGGCGACGCCCTGCTGTCGCTCGTGACCCAGGGGTCTCTGCAGGCTGCGATCTTCCGCGCCGACGACCTCGACGCGACGTTCGAGCGGGTGCGGGAGTCCGGGGCCGAGGTACTGCAGGAACCGGCGTCCCAGCCGTGGGGCGCTCGTGACTGTGCGTTCCGTGACCCCGCGGGCAACCTCGTACGCATCGCTCAGGCCTGAGGTGCGCGTCGCGGACACTCACGACCTGATCCGGGTGCGGGGTGCTCGGGTGAACAACCTCAAGGACGTCAGCGTCGAGATCCCGAAGCGCCGCCTGACGGTGTTCACGGGTGTCTCCGGCTCGGGCAAGAGCTCGCTCGTGTTCGGCACGATCGCTGCGGAGTCGCAGCGGATGATCAACGAGACCTACAGCACCTTCCTGCAGAACTTCATGCCGACGCTGGCCCGGCCCGACGTCGACGCGCTCGACGGGCTGACGACCGCGATCATCGTCGACCAGGAGCGCATGGGCGCCAACGCCCGCTCGACGGTCGGCACCGCCACCGACGCCAACGCGATGCTGCGGATCGTCTTCAGCCGACTGGGCAAGCCGCACATCGGCTCCCCCCAGGCCTTCTCGTTCAACGTCGCCTCCATCTCCGGTGCGGGGGCGGTCACCATCGAGCGAGGTGGCAGCAGCACGAAGGAGCGACGGAGCTTCAGCATCACCGGCGGGATGTGCTCGCGGTGCGAGGGCCGTGGGGATGTCAACGACATCGACCTGACGGCGCTCTACGACGACGGGAAGTCACTCAACGAGGGCGCGCTCACGATCCCGGGCTACAGCATGGAGGGCTGGTACGGGCGCATCTTTCGCGGCTGCGGCTTCTTCGACCCGGACAAGCCGATCCGCAAGTACGCCAAGAAGGAGCTGCAGGACCTGCTGCACCGGGAGCCGACCAAGGTCAAGATCGACGGCATCAACCTGACGTACACCGGGCTGATCCCGACGATCCAGAAGTCGTTCCTGTCCAAGGACGTCGACGCGCTGCAGCCGCACATCCGCGCTTTCGTCGAGCGGGCGGTGACGTTCATGACGTGCCCCGACTGCGGCGGCACCCGGCTGAGCGAGGCGGCACGGTCCTCGCGGATCGGCGGCAACAACATCGCCGACGTCTGCGCCATGCAGATCAGCGACCTGGCCGACTGGGTCCGGGGTCTCGACGAGCCGTCCGTGGCCCCGCTGCTCTCCGGGCTGCAGCACCTGCTCGACGCCTTCGCCGGGATCGGGTTGGGGTACCTCTCGCTGGACCGGCCGTCGGGCACGCTCTCCGGCGGGGAAGCGCAGCGGACCAAGATGATCCGCCATCTCGGCTCGTCCTTGACCGACGTCACCTACGTCTTCGACGAGCCCACGATCGGGCTGCATCCCCACGACATCGAGCGGATGAACGCCCTGCTGCTGCAGCTCCGGGACAAGGGCAACACCGTCCTCGTCGTGGAGCACAAGCCCGAGACCATCGCGATCGCCGACCACGTCGTCGACCTCGGCCCCGGCGCCGGGACGCAGGGGGGCGCCGTTTGCTTCGAAGGCACCGTCGAAGCCCTGCGGAGCAGCGACACGGTCACCGGTCGCCACCTCGACGACCGGGCGGCGCTCAAGGCCTCGGTCCGCTCGTCGTCCAGCGCTCTGGAGGTCCGGGGGGCGTCGACGCACAACCTGCAGGACGTGGACGTCGACATCCCGCTGGGGGTGCTCTGCGTGCTCACGGGTGTGGCCGGCTCGGGAAAGAGCTCGCTGATCCGGGGCTCGGTCGCGGGCCGGAAAGGCGTGGTGCTGGTCGACCAGGGAGCGATCCGCGGCTCGCGACGGAGCAACCCCGCGACCTACACCGGGCTGCTCGACCCGATCCGAAAGGCGTTCGCGAAGGCCAACGGTGTGAAGCCGGCGCTGTTCAGCTCCAACTCCGAGGGCGCCTGCCCAGCCTGCAACGGCGCCGGGGTGATCTACACCGACCTGGGCGTGATGGCCACCGTCGAGTCCCCGTGCGAGGAGTGCGGGGGCAAGCGGTTCCAGGCGTCGGTACTGGAGTACGCCCTGGGTGGCCGGAACATCGCCGAGGTCCTCGCCATGTCGGTGACCGAGGCGGTCGGCTTCTTCGGCGACGGCGACGCAGGAACGCCAGCCGCCTCCAAGGTCCTCGAGCGGCTCGCCGACGTCGGACTCGGTTACCTCAGCCTGGGCCAGCCGCTGACCACGCTGTCCGGCGGGGAGCGGCAGCGGCTCAAGCTCGCCACCCACATGGCGGAGAAGGGCGACGTCTACGTCCTCGACGAGCCGACCACCGGGCTGCACCTCGCCGACGTCGAACAGCTGCTCGGTCTGCTCGACCGGCTCGTCGACTCAGGCAAGTCGGTCATCGTCATCGAGCACCACCAGGCGGTCATGGCGCACGCCGACTGGATCATCGACCTCGGCCCCGGCGCGGGCCACGACGGCGGCCGGATCGTCTTCGAGGGCACTCCGCGCGACCTCGTCCATGCCCGCCCCACCCTCACTGGCGAGCACCTTGCCGCCTACGTCGCGGCATCCTGACCAGGGAGCGAGGCCACGTCCAGCCGCATGAGCACGCGGCTGGACGTGGCCGGACACCGCCTGCGTGTCGAGGGCCTTGCGGCGCACCCAGGCTGGGGAACGCACGCTCCACCGCGCGCAATCGGCGTCCCGGGTGCAGCGTGGGACCTCCATACCTCCCCCTGACCCAGGAGACCCACCGTGCTCGTCCGAACCCTGCGTTCCGCCGGCATCAGCAGCGACGTGCTCCACCTCGCCGCGCTTGCCTCGATCGGCGGGAGCATCCTCACCTGGCGCGCCGCGAAGTCCAAGGGCGACCCGGCGCACGCCGAGCGCTTCGGCATCTTCATCGGCCTGTGGGCTCCGACGTTCTTCGCACTGGCAGACGCCGTGCAGCAGCAGGAGACCGCCGGTCGCTGAGTCGAGAGGTCCTGCCGCGTAGAGCCGAGCGATCCTCTGGTGCAGCCCTAGAAGGGCCCTGGCCACGGGGTCGGTGACCCCCCGGAGTACTGGCTGCGCAGCTGCTCACCGGCCCAGGTGGCGAACGCGATGAGGTGTGGCGGGCGGGGCAGGGCGAGCAGGCTCTGCTGCTCGCAGAACGCGTCGGTCTCCTCGAGGACGTCACGGACCTGGTCGAGGACGGCCGGCAGCCCGTCGAGCAGCGGAAGGTGGGAGTCGATCCGGTCGAGCCCGGCATCGACGGCTGCTTGCCGCTCGGCGTTCGCGGTGTGCAGCACGCCGCCGAAGCGGTCACGCATGAGCTCCGCGAGCTCCACCAGTCGACGCGGCGCAGGGTGCTCCGCAGCCCCCTGCTCCTCAGCGAGCAGCAGCAGCTGGAACTCCCGCAGGAGACCGTCGAAGTACTGGTTCTGCTCCTCCCAGAGCCGGAGCGGGTAGTCCCGGAGCACGGCCGTGCTCGCGTTGGTCGTCACGGGCAGGACCCTGCCATGTCGCGCCCATTTTGGCGATCACGCGTCGGTTCCCTTGCGAGCGGTTCTGCACGACATCGCTCTTCGGTGAACCGCACGGGCCCGGCGGCCGTACTTCCAGGTCGAGACGCCTGGCGAGACGCGACCACGGCGCCACCACCGAGAGGATCAGCACATGCGCAAGAAGATCATCGTGACGAGCACCGGGATCGCACTGGCCGCCGCCGCCGGGATCGTCGTCGGCACGGGGGTCGCCTCGGCCGGACACACCAACACCGTCCTCGAGACAACGCTCGACGGCCGCGAGGAGGTAGCCGCGAACGCTCAGAGCAAGAAGAACGCCGGCGACCCGAACGGCACCGGTGAGGCGTACGTCTTCGGCATCGACAACGACGCGAAGACGCTCTGCTACGTCTTGACCGTGGACAAGATCGACGTGGCGACGGCCGCTCACATCCACCGGGGCGCCGCCGGCACGAACGGCCCGGTCGTCGCCAACCTGGCCGCGCCGGCGGACGGCAACGCGGCCGACTGCTTGACCGATGGCGAGTCCGGGAAGTTTCTCAACGGCGGGACGGTGGCCGAGATCCTGGCGAACCCGGCCAACTTCTACGTGAACGTCCACAACGCCGAGTTCCCGGGTGGGGCGATCCGCGGGCAGCTGGCGCCGCAGGACTAGTGCCCCGGCCGCCCAGCGGCGCGTGCAGGACCCGGCGCGCCGGACGTTTCCCCACGTCCGGCGCGCTGCCGCGTGTCGAGGTGCGGCTCAGCCTCCCGGTAGGAGCCCTTCGAACGCCGTGGCCGGCGAGTCCTGCCCGAGAGCCCGAGTGGCAGCGGCCCGCCCGCACAGGGCACCCACCACGTTGCCCGTCCCGCAGTAGCCACCGGCCGCCCAGACCTGGTCCCGCACCTCGCCCAGGAAGGGCAGACCGCTTGCGGTGTAGCCGACCGACGCAGCCCAGCGGTGCGTGACCGGCGCCTGCACGCCGAGTCGCTGGCGCAGGAGCGTGTCGAGGGCTGCCTGCACCTCGGCCGTGGGCTCGGTGTCCGCTGTCCGCTCGGACGCCCCGCCCACGTCGCGGCAGCCGCCGACGACGAGCCGACCGTCCGGTAGCTGCTGCCAGTAGTCGAGCCCGCCGCGCAGGTAGACGGGCCGGCGCAGTGCGACCTCGGCGGTCGGGGCCGTCCCCAGCATCTGCAGCCGGACCGTGCTCACGGTGCCGGCGAGCTCGGGCAGCAGCAGATCGAGGCGACCGTCGACGGCGACGACCACCGAGGTGCAGTCGACCCGCCCGTGCTCCGTGGTCACGCGGTGCGGCTCGATGTCGATGACGCGGGACCGCTCGTGCAACCGGGCACCGCGGTCGAGCGCCGTCAGGGCGAGCGCACGACACCGGGCGAGCGGCTGCATGGCGCCGTCGCCGGGGAACAGCAGCCCCCGACCTTCGGGTCCGTCGTGCTCCTCGACCGTGAACCCGTCCTGGCGCAGAGCGTCGGCCTGGCGGGCACAGGACGCCCAGCCGGCCTCGTCGTCCTCGATGCGCAGGGATCCGCCCCGGCGCACCGCCTCGGGGGCAGCCGCCGTCATGCGCGCCATCTCGTCGAGGGTCAGCTGGTGGAGCGCCGCTGCCCGCTCCCGGCCGATCGCGGCGACAACCACGTCGTACGGGTCGGCAAGTCCGGCCAGCAGGAAGCCGCCGTTGCGGCCGGCCGCACCTCCTGCGACGCAGCCCGCATCGACACCGACGACCGTCGCGCCGCTGCCCAGCAGCTCGTCGACCGCCGCGAGGCCGCTCCCGCCAAGACCGACCACGCAGACGTCGGCCGTCACCGGGCCGTCCAGGCGCTCGAGCGGCGCCCAGGCACCGTCCTCCCAGGTCGGCTCCGCCCGGGGAGCTCTCAGGAGGCAGCCGCCGGCAGGTCGAGCCCGCGCCTGCGGCCCTGGCGCGCAGGATGAGTGCGGACGTGACCGATGGCCACCAGAGAAGCGCTCACGAGACCCGCGACACCAGCACCCGTCGGTCCTGATCCGGCTCCGGCGAGGGCGACGGCCACGAGTGCCTGGATCAGGACGACGAGGCGCAGGCTCCAGGGCCCAGCGGCCTCCAGCGCCCGGTGCAGCGACCGCAGGCCCGCAGGCGTCCCGGCGCGAGCGGTCAGCAGCACCGCGAGCCCCCGCACCAGCCCGAAGTGGATCCCCACGAGGACCGCGACCAGGGGCGACCCGGTGAGGGCGGCGACGACCGCGAGCAGGACCGTGCCGGCCGTCATGACGTACGTCGCGAGGCCCGCACCGATCTGCAGCCCGAATTCGGAGGCGTAGACCCACCGGCGGTAGGAGCCCAGCCACCGGTCGTCGACCTGTCGTCGGTGCAGCGGAAGCAACGGGCCCAGCGCCCCCGCATCCACGGCCAGGCACACGCAGGCCGCAGCAGCGCCCGCGACAGCGAGCGCCGGAACGGAGAACGGGGTGGCTGCGACCCCGACCGCGACGACCGCAGCCGCCGTCCCGAACAACGCTCCGCCGAGCACCGCCTCGGCCACGAACCAGGCGCAGGTCAGGGCGTAGCGGTTGCCCCGAGCGCCCTCCGAGAACGGGTTGATCGCCGACACCATCGACAGGCCGCAGGGCGACCAGGTCCCTCTACCGCCGCCGCCGTCGCCATGACGAACGCCGACCAGACCAGCAGGTCGGTCATGGCTGCACCGCGAAGGACCGCGAGCCGATGAAGTTGTTCGCCCGCGCGCCGATCCCGTAGACCGCGGCCGTGTGCGTCCCCGGAGCAAGGTCCAGCCGCACCTCGTAGCCGTGTGCGCCGGGTCACGGTGTAGGCGGCGTTGACGTCGTCGCGGCGCACACCGGTGGGGAACCAGGCGACGCCGACCCCGTCGACGTAGACGGCGACCGGGAGATCTCCACGCTCGTGCGGTCCGGGTCGAACGCCCACCCGCGCAGCAGCACCGAGCGTCCGAGCACCGAGACGCCATCGAGCGCGCCCACCGGTCCCGGACGGTCGACGCTGACCGTTCGGCTGCCTAGGAGCGGGTTCGATGCGCCGCCAGCGACGTTGATGCCGTAGACCCGGAACGTGCGCACTCCCGGGGGAGCGGTGAAGCGGGCCTCGTAGCCGTGCCGTCCGGGGATGTCGAACGCGCTGCGCACGTCGGGCCGGTCGACGCCGGTGGGGAACCGGGCTATCCCGGTGTCGTCGGCGTAGACGGCGACGTCGATCTGCGCCGCGGGGTCGTCCGGGTCGTAGGCCCACCCGCTGATGCGGACCGTGTCGCCGATGACGCTGACACCGTCGACGGCGCCGCGCGGGACCGCACCCGGGTTGACGTCGACGATCTGTGTCCCGAGCAGGTTGTTGCCTCCACCGCCGACGTTCAGCCCGTAGACGTCGAAGCGGTGCTGCCCGCTCGGAGCTGTCAGGTCGAGCTCGAAGCCGTGCGCACCGCTGATCCGGAAGGCGCTGTTGACGTCGGCCCGGGGCTTGCCGGTCGCGAAGTTGCCGACCCCCGCGCCGTCGAGGTAGACGGCCACCCCGATCGCCGTCGAGGGCTGGTCGGGGTCGTAGCTCCAGCCGGTCAGTCGTACGGCGTTTCCCGAGACCAGGACCGAGTCGAGCCGTCCCAACGGCGAGGCGCCCGGGTTGACGCTGACCTGTCGGCTGCCGAGCAGGGGGTTGCCCGAACCTCCCGCGACGTTGAGCGCATGTACACCGCGAAGGTGTGCGTGTCGCTGCTGACGGTCAGCGTGATGTCGAAGCCGTGGGCTCCGGTGATGCCGTACGCCGAGTTGACGTCCGGACGAGCGACCCCGGTCGGGTAGGTGCCCAGGCCCGCTCCGTCCTGGTAGGCGGCCACGCCGATCGCGGTCCCGGACTCGTCCGGGTCGAAGGCCCACCCGACCAGGCGGACGTTGTTGCCCGAGGTCGTGAGGCTGTCCAGGGCGCCCACCGGCGCCTTGCCGGTCAGGCAGGGCGCGGTGTGGGTGGCCGTGTTGTTGTCGGGTGCGGGCGGTCGCGCTGCGCACGCCGTCGTACTCCTGCCACGGAGGGGTGCATGAGATGACCCGGCAGACCACGGGACCGGTGTTGCTGTAGGGGATGTGGGTGTTGCACTGGCTGTATCGGAACTGGTTGCAGGCCACCAGCCGGGTGTCGCAGGTCGTCGTGTTGCACCTGCACTGCCACGCGCCGTCGCGGAAGGCGTTGCAGTCGATGTAGTAGCGGGCCGAGCCGCCGCAGAACGACGAGCTGTCGGCCTTCCACCAGCCTGCGATGAACGAGTTCGGCGGGCAGCTGTTGGCCCCGTTGTTGATGGTGCAGCAGAAGACCGAGTAGCCGTCCGCACAGGTGTTGTCGGCGCCGCAGACGGCGTCGTAGGCGTTCGCCGGCCGGACCAGGTAGCTCCACGGCGTCGTCGTCAGGGCCGCACCGACCACGGCGGCGCCGCGCAGGAAGCTCCTTCGGTCGACCCACGCGAGGCCGGCAAGGCGCTCGACGATCCGCTCGGACAGCGTCGTCGTCCGGATGGGCCGAGTCGTCATCAGCGTCATGCGGGCTCCACGGCGATCGTCTTCAGGGTGCGGTTGACCTCGGTGCAGGTCTCGCGCAGGCGGGCGACGGCGCCGACCACGACGTAGAGGCAGAGCGGTCGCCCGTTCACCGTGAAGAAGCGCTGGTAGCCCGCCTGACCGGCGAGCCGCTTCTGCAGGGCGTTGGGGTCGAAGTCCTCCGGCGCCGGTTCAGGGATACGTGCCACCGGGTGACCGGCGCGGTCCGGGACGCCCCGAAGCAGCCGCAGTCCTCGGCGGGGGCGACCAGCGACAGGCGGGCGGCGAACAGCGCGAGGGCCACGAAGACCAGGGCGAGGGCAGCGGAGGCGGGCCGCCCCCCGACCGCCAGGACGGCGGCCCCGGTCCCGACCTCGACGGTGCCGGTGAGGCGCACGAGCGCGCGGGCTGCCGGCAGGTGGGGTCGGCTCGTGAGTCGCGCGGCGATGACGGCTCGCACGGCTGATGCCGGGTGCAGCAGCTTCGCCACCCCAGACACGATCAGCAGCAGTGCTCCGGCGCCGAGCAGCCCTGTCACTCGTCGAGACTGCCTTCTGCACCCTTCGTAGGCAAGTGTCCATGCGGGTGACAGGCTGCAGAGATGGACCGGCGGTACGACGTGGAGCGGTTCCTGGCTGCGCAGGACTCAGGGCGCACGTTCGACCGGGCCGTCTCCGAGCTGCGAGACGGCCGCAAGCGGAGCCACTGGATGTGGTTCGTCTTCCCGCAGGTCGCCGGTCTCGGGCGCAGCCAGACGGCGCAGCACTTCGCCCTCGACGGGGTGGACGAGGCCCGCGCCCTGCTCGCCCACCCGGTGCTGGGGCGACGACTCGTCGAGTGCGCGCGCCTGCTGCTGGAACTCCCGGGCGCTGATCCGGTCGTGGTCCTCGGCTCGGTGGACGCGCAGAAGCTGCAGTCGTCCATGACCCTGTTCGCGGCGGCCGACCAGGCCGAACCGGTCTTCCCCGCCGTCCTCGTGAAGTACTTCGGCGGCGCGCACGACGGCGCCACGACCAGCCGGCTCTGACGCCATCGCGAGGACTGGTCGCCGCCGGGAGCAATCGCAGGAATGCGCCCCCAAGCTGCGCATCCTGGCTAGGGTCGTCCGGTGGAGCGCGTGGCGCAGTGAGCTCAGGGCTCCTCCCGCGCGCGGTGCGGGCACTGTCAGGCTCGCCGGACGCGGCGCGCGCGTTGACCGATCTTGCTGCGCTGCTCGTCCCGGAGCTGGCCGACTGGTGCCTCGCAGACGAGCTGCAGCCACCCGACCTCGTCACTCGACTCGTGGCGGTCGGCCGGGACGGCCCTCTCGGTCTGCCCCTCGGTCTCGGCCCGGTCAGGGCACGGCGCTCCTCTGCCCGGACGGTGGGGCTCCTCGCACGGCTCGCGGACGCGCCGGGCCGACGCATCCGGCTCTCGGCCGAGCAGCTCGCCACCCTGGCGGGGTCCGATGACGAGCGCCTCGAGGCTCAGGCTGAGCTGGCCCTGTCCTTGGGGACGACGGACGTGCTGGTCCTCGGCATCACCGGCCAGGACGACCTGCTCGGCGTCCTGACGGTCGGCAGGGCCGGAGGCGAGTTCAGCGAACGGGACCTGGACGTCCTGACCGACCTGACCGCGCTGGTCGGGCTCGCGCTCAACGGTGCCAGGCTCCGCACCCTCCAGAGGAGCGTCTCGACCGCTCTCCAGCAGAGCCTCCTGCCCCAGCTGCCGGTCGTGCCGGACCTGACCCTCGCCGCTCGCTTCACCCCGGCTGGTCAGGGTCTTGCCGTGGGGGGCGACTGGTACGACGCCTTTTCGCTTCCGGCTGGCGACATCGCACTGGTCGTCGGCGACGCCACCGGGCACGACGTCCTCGCTGCGGCTCGCATGGCGGAGCTGCGCAACCTCCTGCGGGCCCTCGCCGTGGACCGGCAGGACTCCCCGGCTGCCACGCTGTCCCGCCTGGACGGGGTGCTGAGCCAGGTGGCGACCGAGCTCTCCGGCACGTGCGTGTACGGGCAGGTCGTGTCCAGCGGTGGCAGCAAATCCCTGCGGTGGTCGTCGGCGGGTCACCTGCCCCCGGTCCTGCTCCGGGCCGGCGTCGCGGTCCTGCTCGAGACGACTGCCGATCTGATGCTCGGCGTACGGCCGGACACCGAACGACACGACCACCAGCGCGAGCTGCAGGCCGGCGACCTGCTCGTCCTCTACACCGATGGCCTGGTCGAGGACCGGCACATCGGCCTGGACGAGCGACTCGAGGTCCTCCGCCTGCTGGTGGAGCAGCTCGCCCTCGACGGGCCGGAGGCCTTGGCCGACCAGCTCGTGAGCCAGCTGGCCTCGCGCGAGGACGACGTCGCGGTGCTCGTCGTCCGGGTCGAACCCACCTGAGTCCCATCCTTGTCGAGGAGGACAGCCGTGCCTGCTGTGACCGTGCCGGGTGCCATGAGCGCCGGCAGCCTGGACGCCTACCTCGCCGTGCCCGCCGGGGACGGTCCGTGGCCCGGGGTGGTGGTCCTGCACGAGGTCCTCGGTCTCAACGACGACATCCGGCGTCAGGCCGACCGGCTGGCAGAGGCTGGTTACCTGGCCGTCGCCCCTGACCTGTTCACCGCTGGTGGCGCCCTGCGGTGCCTGCGCTCCACCTTCCGGGCGCTCGGATCCGGTCAGGGCCCGGCCTTCGGCGACGTCGAGGCGACCCGGGTGTGGCTCGATGCTCGACCGGACTGCACCGGACGGATCGGCGTGCTCGGCTTCTGCCTCGGCGGCGGTTTCGCGCTGCTCGCCGCGACGAGGGGCTTCGAGGTGAGCGCCCCCAACTACGGACCGCTCCCCGCGGAGGCCGACAGCGCCCTGCGCGGCGCTTGTCCGGTCGTGGCCAGCTTCGGTCGCAGAGACCTCGCCCTCCGGGGCGCTGCCGCTGAGCTCGCCGCGACCCTGACCCGGCTCGGTGTCGAGCACGACGTCGAGGAGTACGCCGGAGCGGGTCACTCGTTCATGAACCGGCACGGCTTCAGCCCACGGTCGCTGCTGTCCCTGCTCGAGCGCGTAGCGGGGTTCAGCTACGACGAGCCCTCCGCGCAGGACGCGTGGGTGCGGATACTCCGCTCCTTCGACGCGCACCTGCGTGACAGGCTGGCCGAGTGATCGAGGTCGTGCGAAGTCCTCTGCAGGGCACGGTCGTGTCGGTGCTGCGCGCAGCGGGCGACCTCGTGCACGAGGGGCAGGGGCTCGTCGTCGTCGAGGCGATGAAGATGGAGCACGTCGTCCCGGCTCCGACCTCCGGGGCGGTCGAGACCGTCCTGGTCGAGGTGGGCGCAAGGGTCGAGCGCGACGAGGTCGTCGTCCGGATCGGGCCGGCGCCCGAGGCGGACCGGCCGCGTACCGGTGTCGAGGCCGGCTCTGTGCCGCCCGACGGGCGGCAGGTCACGGCGCAGGACGACGACGATCTGGCCGAGCTGGTCCGTCGGCGTCGCCTTCTGACCGACGAGGGTCGCCCCGAGGCCGCGGCCCGCCGTCGTGCGCAGGGGCGGCGCACCGTCCGCGAGGAGCTCGACGACCTGCTGGACCCGGGCAGCCTGACGGAGTACGGCGGCCTCGCCCTCGCCGCTCAGCGCGCACGGCGCAGCCAGGAGGAGCTCGAGCAGCGGACCCCTGCCGACGGGCTGATCGCGGGCATCGGTCGGGTGGACGGACAGCCCACGGCGGTCCTCGCCTACGACTACAGCGTCCTGGCCGGCACCCAGGGGGTGGTCGGGCACCTCAAGACCGACCGCTTCCTCGAGGTGGTGCACCGGATGCGCCTACCCGCCGTGCTCTTCGCCGAGGGCGGTGGCGGGAGGCCGGGGGACACCGACCACCCGGTCGTCAGCGGCCTGCACACGACGAGCTTCGCCCTGTGGGCCGGTCTGGGCGGAGTCGTCCCCCGGGTGGGCATCGTCGGCGGGCGCTGCTTCGCGGGCAACGCCGCCCTGCTCGGGTGCTGCGACGTCATCATCGCGACCCGCGCCGCCACGGTGGGCATGGGCGGCCCGGCGATGGTCGAGGGAGGCGGGCTCGGGACCTACACCCCGGAGGAGATCGGTCCGGTCCACGTGCAGGCAGCGAACGGCGTGCTCGACGTCCTCGTCGAGGACGACGCGGCCGCGGTCGCTGTCGCGAAGCAGGTGCTCGGGGTGCTGCGGGGTCCACTGCCGGTCGGGGGCGCGTGCGCGGACCAGACGGCGATGCGCTCGGTGCTGCCGGCCGCGCGGGCTCGCGCTTTCGACCCGCGGGTCGTGCTCGACCTGCTGGCCGACACCGGTTCGGTCCTCGAGCTGCGCAGCGCCTTCGCGGCCGGCATGGTCACGGCTTTCGCGCGGCTCGACGGTCTCGCGGTGGGAGTCCTGCTCAACGACAGCCGGTTCGACGCGGGTGCACTCACCAGCGACGGCTGCGACAAGGCTGCCCGCTTCCTCCAGCTCTGCGACGCCTTCGACGTACCGGTCGTCAGCCTGATCGACACTCCCGGGATCATGGTGGGCCCCGAGGCCGAGCAGACAGCGCTCGTACGCCACAGCAGTCGGCTGTTCGCCGTCGGCGCCACGATGACCGTCCCCGTGGTCGCTGTCGTGCTCCGTCGTGCGTTCGGCCTCGGAGCGCAGGCGATGATGCTCGGCAGCACGCGGACACCGCTCATGACGCTGGCCTGGCCCTCCGCCGAGCTGGGGCCCATGGGGGTGGAAGGTTCCGTCCGACTGGCCATGCGTCGCGAGCTGGCGGCACTGCCGTCCGACGAGGCCCGCCGCGTCAGGGTCGAGGAGCTCTCGGAGCAGGTGCGGGAGCGAGGCAAGGCCGTCCCGGTCGCGACCGCCTTCGAGATCGACGACGTCATCGACCCCGCGCAGACGCGGAACGTCGTCCTGTCGATCCTGCGTTCGGCACCGCGACCGCCGTCGTCCGGCGTCCCGAAACGCTTGATCGACACCTGGTAGGTCCGGTTCGTCCTAGGGGCTTGTGGAACATCTGCGTCCATGTGTAACGTGCGCCGCGTCACACCGAGCAAGACCGCCGACGGCCGCGGTGGAGCGGTGGACGTGCCCCTCCGGCATCCCGGCGGCGATCCCCTCACCCCCTCGGAGATTCTTCGTGCGTCGTTCCTCCTCCAGCATCTTCGCCAGCCTGGCCACCGCCGTCGCGGTCGCCGTTCCCGCCGTCATCCTCAGCGCCGGCCCGGCTACGGCCGACACGCACTACCAGCGGGGCCCCGCCCCGACCCGCTCCAGCATCGAGGCCACTACCGGCCCGTTCGCCGTGGCGTCGACCTCGGTCTCGGAGTACGCGTCGTCCCGCTTCGGTACCGCGACCATCACCTACCCGACGAGCACGACACAGGGCACCTTCGGCGTCGTGGCCATCGCTCCCGGCTACACCGCCTCGGAGTCGACGATCGCGTGGCTGCGGCCCCGGATCGCCTCTCAGGGATTCGTGGTCATCAGCTTCAACACCAACTCCCGCTACGACCAGCCCGCCTCCCGCGGTGACCAGCTCCTGGCAGCGCTCGACTATGTCGTCAACACCAGCAGCGTGCGCACCCGGGTCGACGCCACCCGCCAGGCGGTCATCGGCCACTCCATGGGCGGCGGTGGCACGCTCGAGGCCGCGAAGGACCGGCCCTCGCTGCAGGCGACCGTCGGCCTGACCCCGTGGAACGCCGACAAGAGCTGGCCCGAGGTCCGCACCCCGAGCCTGGAGATCGGCGCGGAGGACGACACGGTCGCTGCCCCCGGTAGCCACGCGATCCCGTTCTACAACTCCATCCCGTCGGCGACGCCCAAGGCCTACCTCGAGCTCGAAGGCGCCAGCCACTTCGCCCCGAACAGCCCCAACACGGTCATCGCCGCCAACACGATCTCTTGGCTCAAGCGCTACGTCGACAACGACGAGCGCTACCGCCAGTTCCTCTGCCCCGGCCCGTCCGTGTCAGCCTTCGGGCCGGTCTCGGCCTACCGGACGAACGCCTGCGCTTAGCCGTCGGGGACGCCCCACGTGCACGGCACGGCTTGCTCGCCCTCAGCGGCGGTCGCACACGCGACCGCCGCTGAGCGGTGTCCGAGGCCCGCATGTCATCCTCGAAGCGCGGCGGTGCACTGGGGCACCACCAGGGAAGGGGCGCTGTGGCCAGCGGTGTGGCGGTCGAGCACGTGGTGCGCGCTGCGGCCAGGCACGTCCACGCCAGTCGGCGTCTCGAGCTCGGAGGACTCGCGAGCGAGCTGGGCATCTCGCGGGTCACCCTGCACCGTCGGGTCGGCAACCGCGAGCAGTTGCTTGCCCAGGCCCTGCGCTTCCTCGCGGAGCAGACCTTCGTGCTGGCCGAGCGGCACTGGGAGGTGGCTCTCGCCGCAGGGAGGGTCCCGGAGGACTCCCTGCCGTCGCTGTGGAAGATGGCCGACTTCCGCCGCTCTGTCGGGGACGACCCGGGGCTGAAGCACCTCATCGACGAGGAGCCGGGTCTGGCCATGCGGTTGCTGACCGATCCGCGCGGCGTGGTGCAGCCCTTCACCATCAACCTCACGGCGGCCCTGCTCCAGCGAGACGTCGACACCGGAGTCCTGCGGCCCCTCGTCGACGTCGGGACGCTCAGCTACGCCCTCATCAGACTCGGGGAATCCTTCCTCTACGCCGACGTGCTTGCCGCACGGACGCCCGACCTCGACGTGTGCACGACCCTGATCAACGCCCTCGTCCTGGCGTCGTCAGACACCGCCGTCGCCCCGGGAGGAGCGCCGAGGTGACCCAGGCGGTGGCCCGCCCGGTCCGGCTGTGATGAACGCCTCGGTGCCAGCTGCCGCACGCCCAACCCGTGATGGGTACGAGGGAAGAAATCCATCACGAGGAGTCGCCATGCCCAGCACAGGTCCCGCCGACCAGGCCCGACAGGGTCTGATGGCATCGATCACCGGCAAGGCCAAGGAAGTAGGTGGCGCTGTCACCGGCAATGACTCACTTGCCGCAGAGGGACACCTGCAGCAGGCCGAGGTGGCTGCCCGCCGCGAGGCGAGCGCCACGCAGGCCGTCGCCGACGTGCGGGCCGCCGAGGCCGCCGGAGTCATCGCAGAGCAGACGGCGGCCGCTGAGCGTGATAAGCAGGCCGTGGCCGCCGAGGAGGTCGCCCGCGAGCATCGCGTCCAGCAGGACGCGGCGGCGGAGCAGACCCGCACAGCCGCCGAGGTCGAGCGAGCGAAGGCAGCAGAGCAGGCCGCGTTCGAGACCCAGGCCGAGCAGGAGCGGGCGGCGGTTGCCGCTCAGGCCAGCGCCGAGCGCGAGCAGGCTGCGAAGGCCGAGGAGCAGGCCCGCCAGGAGCACGTTGAGCTGCGCGACAGCGCCGATGCTGCCGAGAGCGCCGCCGCGCGGGCCCGCGCGGAAGCGGATCGCCTGGCCGGCAAGGCCCGTCTCCCCCAGTCCTGATCCGTCCGTACCCCACCTCCGTCCCCCACCCGAGGAGCACTCGTGAACGTTCTCACCGTCCCCCGCGCCGTCGCCAAGATCGAGTACAAGGCGCTGCGCTACCCCTCCCATGTGATCGAGACCAAGGTGGTCGCGGCGCTGCTGCCGCCGGAGTCCGGTGTGCGCCTTGCCTACGAGCGCCTCCTGGGCGGTCTCGACAGCGCCGCTGGCTCGCTGCTGGCCGACCCCGAGTTGCAGGACCGTGGTCGGGTGCTCACCCGCCGGGTCGAGCTGCTCGAAAAGGCCGCGACCCTCGAGGAGACCGCCGCCGAGCGCAAGCGCCAGGCTGATGCCCAGCTCGAGCAGGAGGCGCGCCGCGCCCAGCAGGACAAGGCGCGTGCCCGCACCGAGCAGCAGCGCAAGGTCCGGGAGCTCGAGGCCGAGAAGCAGGCCGCCCGGGCGAAGGTCGAGAAGGCCGCTCAGGCGCGCAAGCAGGCTGAGCAGCGAGCCATCGCCGCTCAGGCGCGGGCCAAGGTCGAGGCCGCGAAGGTCAAGGCCGCTGAGAAGAAGGCCGCCGTCGACGCGCGGACCAAGGCCAGCACCGCTCCGGCGAAGGCCCAGCTGTCCAAGGCGGTCACGGACACGGTCGAGGCGCAGAAGCTGAAGACCGACGCCGACGCGCTCGGCAAGCTCGCCCAGGCCGAGAAGACCAGCCGGCAGAACTAGCCACTCACGTCATCGGACGACCTCCGCCGGAGGCCGACGACGGCCCGCTCCCCGTGGAGTGGGCCGTCGTCATGCTGATGGGTGGTCCCGAGGTCTAGCGGTTCAGCGTGGCGGGCGCCGCGCACACGAGATGCACGTCTGCGCAGCGGGTCTCGCGGCAAGACGCTCGGAGCCGATTCGGTCCCCGCAGTGGACGCACCGCCCGTACGCCCCGGAGCCCACATCGACCAGCGCTCGGTCGATGGCGATCAACCGGACCCGGGCCTGGCTGAGCAGAGCCGTGATCTGAGCGCGCTCGAAGGCGATGGTGGCGCCCTCCGGGTCGTGCTCGTCGTCGGCGTTCGACGACTCGGACGCCGCCATCATCTGAGCCAGCTCGCCGCTCAAGGAGGCGATCGCGTCCTCGGCCCGGGCCCGCGCATCGCGCAGGGCTGCGTCGTCCACGGGCCTGTCCACGTCGCAGGGCCTACCCCCAGCCATCCGGACATGGGGTCAGGTCGTGGTCAGAACGCGAGACGCTGCTGGCTCTCGAGGTCGAGCAGGTAGCGCTTGCGCTCGAGACCTCCGGCATAGCCGGTCAGCGAGCCGCCTGATCCGACGACCCGGTGGCACGGGACGACGATGCCGATCGGGTTGCGACCGTTGGCCGCTCCGACGGCGCGCACGGCGGTCGGGTGGCCCACGGCGGCAGCGAGATCGCCGTAGCTGCAGGTGCTTCCGTAGGGGATCTCCCGCAGTGCGCTCCACACAGAGGTCTGGAACGGCGTGCCTCTGGGGGCGAGAGCGACCTCGAACTCGCGCAGCTCGCCCGCGAAGTAGGCGAGGAGCTGCTCGCGCATTGCTGGCAGCGACCGGTCGTCCCGACGGCCGAACGTCGTCCGAGGCGGCAGGTGCAGCTGCTCGCCCATGTAGAGACCGACCAGCTCGCTGTCCCGCGCGACGAGCGTCAGCGGCCCGACCGGGCTCTCGAGCACCGCGTGCATCGTCATCGGGTCTGTGCTGACGACGCGACCGGCATGGAGTTGATCGCGTGCTCACCCACGGCCCACAGGTGCTGCACGGCGTAGGCGCGGTAAGGAGCCCACCGCTGCGCGTGGGCGGCGAGCGCGCGCCCTTCGCCGAGGCCGCGCGTCCGTGCTGCGACGGCGACGCCGAGATCGCCGCTGAGGAAGGCGTCGGGGTCTCCGAGCGCCCGCATGGCGATCGTCTCGACGGTCCAGGGCCCGATGCCGGCCAGGGCGTGCAGCTGGGCCCGGGCGTGGGCCCGGTCGGCACCCACGTCGAGCTCCACGTCGCCGGTCGCGAGTGCCCGGGCGAGGCGCAGCACCGTCGCCCGCCGGTTGCGGGGGAGGGCGAGGACCTCGGGATCGACCTCGGCGATCGCCTCCGACGTGGGGAACAGGTGCGTGAGCCCCCCCGCTGCATCGTCGACCGGGTCACCACAGGCCCGGACGAGCCGAGCGGCGTGGGTCCGTGCCGCCGCGGTGCTCACCTGCTGGCCGAGCACGGCTCGAACAGCGAGCTCGGCCTCGTCCACGGTGCGGGGGACGCGCCTTCCCGGTGCCCTCTCGACCAGCGCGGCGAGGGCGGGGTCCCTCCGAAGTCGGTCGTCCACGGCGACCGGGTCAGCGTCGAGGTCGAGCAGGCGACGGCATCGGGCGACAGCCGGAGCGAGGTCGCGCAGGTCGGTCAGGGCCAACCGGCAGGACACGTGGTCGGGCTCCGGGCTCAGCGAGACGGTCCCTCGGCCGTGCGGCAGGCGAAGGGTCCGGCGGTAGGCGCCGTCCCGCCACTCCTCGACCCCCGGGACAGCTGTGGCAGCGAGGTGGCCGAACAGGCTGTCGGGCCACAGGGGGGCGCGGAAGGGCAGGCGGAGGACCAGTGTCCCCGCACTGCTAGGAGCGCCCTGCCGGTTGCGCGCACGCAGCTCGCCGGGAGTGCTGTCGAACACCTCGGCGACCGTGTCGTTGAACTGTCGAACGCTGCCGAAGCCAGCGGCGAAGGCGATGTCGGTCAGGCTCAGATCAGTCGTCTCGAGCAGGAGGCGGGCGGTCTGAGCCCGCTGGGCCCGGGCGAGGGCGAGAGGACCAGCCCCGAGCTCGGCGTGCAGGGCCCGCTCCACCTGACGCCGGCTGTAGCCGAGCTGGGCCGCAAGGGCCGGGACTCCACCCCGGTCCACGACGCCGTCGGCGATCAACCTCGCAGCCCGGGCTGCGAGGTCAGATCGCCCGTCCCAGGCCGGGCTGCCGGGGGAGGCGTCGGGCCGACACCGCTTGCACGCGCGCAGTCCTGCGGCCTGCGCCGAGGCCGCCGAAGGGTGGAACCGGACGTTGCGGCGCAGGGGAGTGCGGGCCGGGCAGCCGGGTCGGCAGTAGATGCCTGTGGTGAGCACTCCGAGGACGAACCAGCCGTCGAACCGGCGGTCCTGTGCTTCGACTGCCCGCCACCACAGCTCCTCGTCCATGCCGTCATCCTGAGGGGGGGCCGGCCGCCTGTCTCGCGGGATTGCGACACGGCCGTCCGAACCCCGGTTCAGGCTCCGAGCTGACCTCGCGAACGCAGGCCAGGCTGACCGAGGTCGGCTCGCTGGCCGTCAGTGCGCCCGGCTGCCCGGGCTCGGCCGCTCACGGCCGTGCGCCCACTCCAGGGGCCACGCCAGGAGCCCCGCGCTTCGGAGTTCTCGGCGTAGAAGGTGGAGACCCGCTCGCCCTTGTCACGCAGGACGAGCGCTGCGGACGGCTCGCCGGACGGGGTGGGCGTCTCGGCGACGGCCCGCTCACGCGCCGCCTGCAGCCGGGTTCCGACCGCGTCGACCCAGCCGTCGTAGAAGGAAAGCCGCCAGGTCTGCCCGGCCACTCCAGCCGCCCGGTGCTCGCCCTGGTCCATGCGCCGCTGCGACGCGGCCACCATCTGCACGGCCAGGGAGGCCCAGAGTCGCTCGACCACCTCGAGGTCGGCCCGGTGCCCGAAGCCGAGGACGTAGGTGCTGTCGTGCGCGACGTTGACGAGCACGTCGTTGGCCCGAGCCACGACGGAGTAGAGCAGGACCCGGTGGCGGTTGCCCCGCTTGCCGCGAGCCCCGATCTCCACTCGCTCCTGCACCAGGGGCACTCCCGCACCGCGGGAGTGCTTGTCGCGCTGGCGCCCCCGGGCTAGCTCGAGATCGACCGCGTAGGCCGTGGCCAGCTGCTGGGCCCGCTCGACGAAGGCCGCGGCCTCGTGCTCGTTGTCAGTGCCCTCAGCCTGCGCCAGCAGCTTGCCGATGCGGTCGACCAGCCGGTCCTCGCCAGCTCTCGACGAGCCGCCGCCGCTCCCGCTGCTGTCGTCCACGTGACCGCCTCTCATGCCGTTCCTCTCCTGCCGCCCGTCGTCCCTGGTCACGTCGTTGCTGGTCACGTCGTCTCTGGTCACGTCGTCTCTGGTCACGTCGTCTCTGGTCACGTCGTCTCTGGTCACGTCATCTCTGGTCACGTCATCTCTGGTCACAGGGCGCCCACTCCGACATCGTGCTCGCCGTACTCGACCCGCAGCACGAACGCTGCCTCGGCGCCGAGGACCGCGTCGACCAACGCCAAGAGGACCGCGGGGAAGGGGGGCCGGTGCCCGGAGCAGCGGCCGGTCGTCTCGCCCACGTGGTGCGCCAGCTCGTGCAGGAACACCGTCTCGCGCAGCGCCCACGGCTCGCCGTGGGTCGGCACCGGGAGGGCGATCGTCCCCGGGCTCTCCCAGTGGGCGCGGGCGCCGCCTCGCCGGGTCCGCAAACGCGGCGGGGGCACGATCCCGAACAGCTCGACCACGGGCGCCAGTGCGAGCACGCGCACGGCGTAGGCCGCCGCCGCCTCGAGCGAGCCAAGCCTGCGCTCGGCCGGGAGCAGCAGGCTGCTCCCGCCCACGATGGCGAGCGCGGCGCCCTGGCGGGCTGCGTCGAGCCGGTCGCCCCAGGCGTCCTCCGCGCGGTAGACGCGCGCACGTTGGGTGTCACGGGTCTGGGTGCCAAGGGCCTGGGCGTCACGGGTCCCTCGGGCGGGAACGGGGCGCGGGGCGGGCACCTCGCCGACGCTAGGCGACGCCACGGACAGCCACGTGCGCTCCTTCCCGATTGTGGACACCCACGGTGGCACGACACGGGGCCTGTGGAGGACAGGCGGTCTCGGCACAGGCTTGTCCGGTGCAGCGAGGATCCCCGGGCGGCCGTAGCGTGCGGCCGGTGACCCACGACCGCACGGCTGTCCCCGTCAAGCTGCCCGTTCAGTTGCCCGCCCTGCTGCCGGTGCTGGTCGCCCTACCTGCGCTGGTCATCGCCGCCCTCGGTCTCGCGCATCCGACCTTCCTGACCCCGGAGACGGCCGAGCGCTGGCGCCTTGCGCACCTGCTCCTGCTGCCGGTGTTCCCCCTCGTGGCCGTCTCGCTCTGGGTGGTGCTGCGCGGGGAGCGCGGTCCGCTCGCCTGGGTGTCGCGCGTGCTCGCGTTCGGCTGGGCCGTCCTCTACGGGGCGCTCGACGCCATCGCCGGCCTCGGAGCGCCGCAGCAGGTGATCCGGACGGCCGAGCGGGGGGACCCCCGGCCCCCGATCGAGGACCTGTTCGAGATGGGCGACCGGTTGGGTGAGCTCGGCGTCCTGTGCCTGGCCGCAGCCGCCGCCTCGGCCTGCGTCGTCCTCGCGCGACGCGGCCGCAGTCCGTACGCGGTCGCAGGCGGGGTGCTCGTGGTCCTGTCCTGCTACCCGCTGCTGCGCTACCACGTCTTCCCGCCCCGAGGGGTTCTCGCGATGGTCGGGATCGGCCTCGGACTGGCCCTGCTCGAGCTGGGCCGCCGCGCGCAGGACGACCGGGTTACTGACGCAGGAGGGCGAACAGCTCACCAGGGCCGTACGTGAGGCAGATGCCGCCGGCTGTCGCGCTGACGAGCATGGCGATCAGCAGCAGGACCACGCCGCGGCGCCATCCGCTCTGCTGGCCTGCGAGGGCCTCTGGCAGGTAGGCGACCGGCACCAGTGAGGTCCGCCCGGCGCTGAGCTCCTGCCAGTGGGGGTCCGGCTCGGCGTCGCGGGGCACGGCAGGAACGAGGTCGTACTCCGGTCGACGATCCATCCGCAAAGGCTAGGCCCGGTCTGCGGGCCGCGCACATCGGCGGGCCGCGCACATCGTCGGGGCAGGTCTCGTCGGAGAACCTGCGGGCACCTGAGCCCGTGCCCCGTGGCGGTGGTGCATGCGAACGCAGTTTCGTGCTGATGCTTGACCTGCCACGCACCGCGTGCCCGAGGCGTTCTTCGTCACCTGGCCTGTTCAGCCGAGGTGACAACCGCCGGCTCGCGCATGACCAGGGACGGGTGTTGCACGTGAGAGCAAGGACGTTCTGGTCCTTGACCCCTCATGCACCACCCGTCCACGTCGTGCTGGCCAGCTGACCCCGGGCCGAGTCAGCGGGAGGCAGGCCCCGCCAGGACAGCCACCCCTGCGAGCTCTGGCTGGGCCGGAACGGGCGCGTGCCCGTCGGAGTCCAGGCGCAGGTGCGGTAGCAGCCGATCGAGCCAGGCGGGCAGCCACCAGTTCGCCTGCCCCATCAGGGACATCGTCGCCGGCACCAGGATCATGCGCACGACGGTCGCATCGAGCAGGATCGCCGTCGCCAGGCCGAGGCCGATCATCTTCTCGAACGGTGAGGGGTTCGCGACGAAGCTGAGGAAGACGACCACCATGATGAGCGCTCCCGAGGTGATGACCCGACCCGTCGCGGCCATCCCGCGGGCGACGGCCTCGGTGTTGTCGCCGGTCGCGTCGTACGCCTCCTTGATCCGGGAGACGAGGAACACCTCGTAGTCCATCGACAGGCCGAACAGCACGGCGAAGAACAGGGTGGGGAAGGGCGAGGCGATGACGAAGGTCTCGTCGAGGCCGAACAGCCCGCCCAGCCAGCCCCACTGGAAGACCGCGACGACCACGCCGTAGGCCCCGCCGATGGACAGCAGGTTCATTCCGGCCGCCTTGAGCGGAACGGTGACGGACCGGAACATGACCATCAGCAGCAGGAACGACACGGTCAGGATCGCGGCGACGAACAGCGGGAGGCTGTCGGCGAGCTGCTCGTCCAGGTCGAGCGTCATGGCCGTCGGGCCTGTCACGTAGACCCCGGCAGGGTTGGCGTCGCGGATCCGCTCGACCGTCCGTGAGGTCGCGGAGTCGATCGGCCCGGTCGTGGGGAGGACCGGCAGCACCACGGTGTCACCGTTCCCGGTGGCCCGCGGTTCGCCGACCTCGGCGACGCCCGGGTCAGCCGCGATGTCCTTCGCGATGGCTGCGACGTCCAGCCCGCTGCCGCGCAGATCGGCGACGACGAGCAGCGGGGAGTTGAAGCCGGGTCCGAAGCCGTCGGAGAGCAGGTCGTACGCCCGACGTTCCGAGGTGCTCGTGGGGTTGGCACCGGCATGGGGGAAGCCGGTCTGGATCGACAGCGCTGGCGCAGCGAGTGCGAGGAGCAGGAGCGTCCCCACGACCAGGTAGGGCCAGGGTCGACCGGCGATCCGGTGGGCCAGTCGCCACCAGGCGGTCGACTCGGCGGGCTCGACCCCGGTGCCGCCCCCGACACCTCGGCGAGCCCCGCGCCGGCGGCCGACGACCCGTCCGGCGTCGATGCGGTCGCCGAGCAGCGACAACAGGGCCGGCAGCAGCGTGAGGGCGGTCGCCACGGCGAACAGCACGATGATCGACGTCGCGATCCCGATCGAGGCGAGGAAGCCCACGCCGGTCAGGACGAGCGCAGCCATGGAGAGGACCACCGTTGCGCCGGCGAACAGGACGGCTGTTCCGGACGAGGCCATGGCGTCCGAGAGAGCGGCCGCACCGGTCCGCCCTGCGGCGCGGTTGTCGCGGTAGCGGGAGACGATGAACAGGGCGTAGTCGATGCCGACGCCGAGTCCGACGAGCGCACCGATCCCCGGTGCAGCGCTCGAGACGTCGAGGGAGCCGGCGAGCAGCAGGATGCTGCCGATCCCGGCAGCCACAGCGACCAGGGCCAGCCCGATCGGCACGAGTGCCGCCACGATGGTGCCGAAGGCGACGACGAGGATGACGAGGGCGGCGAGCAGGCCGACGGCCTCTCCCGCGGACGACTCGGCCTCCGCGTTGAGAAATGCGGCCTCGCCGCCGAACTCAGCGATCAGCCCGTCGGCGCGCGCGGGTTCGAGGGCGTCTGAGAGCGCCGCTGCCGTTGCGCGACCCAGCCGGGGCGACGGCACGTCGAGGGCGATCTCGGCGAACCCGACCCTCCCGTCGGCCGAGACCCGACCTGCCTCGAAGGGGTTGCTCACCGCGGCGACGTGCTCGACCCCGTCGACCGCGACCAGTGCTGCCGCGACGGCCGCGCGGAAGCTGTCGAGCTGCTGGCCCTCCGGGGCGGCGAAGACAGCGACCGCACTGCCCCCGGCGGCCGCCGGGAAGCGCTCCTCGAGCAGGTCCTGCGCCCGCGCGCTGTCGCTGCCGGGTGCGCTGAAGTCGTCGGCGAGGGTACCGCCGACGGTGCCGGCGAGCACGACCAGCAGAGCCAGGAGGGCTGACCACACGCCGATCGTCGTCCATGGTCTGCGCGCGCTGATGTCGCCGAGGCGGCGGATGAACAAATTCATGGGGTGGCTCCTGTGAGAGGTCCGGGGCGGCGTCTCGCCGCAGCTGCATCGCCGCGTCCTGGTGGCGGCTCGACTCTTGGCCGAGGACCCCTCGGTGTCGCCCGCCCCTCGGCCGGATCCCGGCTCCCCCAGCCGGCGGGGTGCGTGGGGTCGCGTAGCCAGGACCTCCCCCTCCAGACGGAGGAGCGGGTCCACCGGAGGGTCGGCGACGGCAGCGGCCATCGGGCCTACGGTGACTCGATGTCCGTCGAGCGACCTGCTCCCGGTCCGCAGACACACGGGGAGGTCATCTGATGGCCTCGAACCCGCCCGTCAGCCTCGTCCTGGGCGACATCGCCGGGCGCAGCGGCGGCCCCTTCGTGCGGTGGCCCCGGGCGGTGGACGCGGTGCTCGCCCTGGTGGTGCTCGCGGCCAGCGTCCTCGTGCAGGACGGACCCGGTGACTCCGTCCAGCTGCGACCCGTCGCCGACCTCCCGATCGGCGCCGTTCTGCTGTTCGCTGTGGCAGGCGCAGCGCTCTACGTCCGCCGCCGCGCCCCCATCCCGGTCCTGGCCGTGGTGCTGGCGGCCTGGGTCCTGACGCTCGGCAACGACTTCTCGGACTTCGGCGGGTTCACGATCGTCGCGCTCTACAGCGCAGGGCGGTACGCAGGCGACAGCTGGCAGACGTACGCCGGGCTCGTCGGGGCAGTCGTGGTCCTGACGCTGGACGGCGCGCTCGACCCGGTGCCCTGGGGCGAGACCGGCTTCGGCGTGGTCGTCATGGTCGCCGCCTGGTACGCCGGTCGCCGCCTGCGGTTGCGCCGCGAGCGGGCCGAGCAGCTGCGCCGGGAGCAGGAGGCGCAGGCCAGGCGGATCGTGGGTGAGGAGCGCACGCGGATCGCGCGCGAGCTGCACGACGTCGTCGCGCACCGGGTCAGCCTCATGACGGTGCAGGCCGGTGCCGCCAGGATGGTCGCCGCAGACGACCCGGAGGCGGCCCTTCGCGCCATGGGAGCGGTCGAGATCGCTGGCCGGCAGGCCCTGGACGAGCTCCGGCACCTGCTCGGCGTCCTGCGTCCTGCGACCCACCTCGACGGGGGCCAGGTCGTCGGGGACCAGGTCGTCCGAGACCAGCCGCAGCCCGGGATGGCCGACCTGTCGCAGCTGATCGAGCAGACGCGACAGGCCGGGGTCGACGTGTCCCTCACGACCGACGGACTGCCGCAGGCGCTGCCAGCCCGGGTCGAGCTGTCGGCCTACCGCATCGTCCAGGAGTCGCTCACCAACGTGGTCAAGCACGCCGGACCGGACGCCCGGACCGAGGTGCGCGTCACCAGTGACGGGAGGTGCCTCATCGTCGAGGTGATCGATGACGGCCTCGGCGCCACGGTCCTGCCGGGAGCGAGCCACGGCATCGTGGGCATGCGCGAGCGCGCCCTGCTGCTGGGAGGCAGCCTCGACGTGGGACCTCGTCCCGCGGGCGGGTTCCGGGTCCTGGCCCAGCTGCCGATCGAAGGCGTCGCGTCGTGACCATCCGCGTCGTGGTCGTTGACGACCAGGCCCTCGTGCGCGGCGGTTTCGCCATGGTCCTCACCTCCCAGAAGGACATCGAGGTCGTCGCGGAGGCGGGCAACGGGATCGAGGCGGTCGACGCCGCCCGCCGCCACCGCCCCGACGTCGTGCTCATGGACGTGCGCATGCCGGAGATGGACGGGCTGCAGGCGACGACGCGCATCGTCGACGAGCTCGGGAGCGATGTACGGGTGCTGATCCTCACGACGTTCGAGCCTGACGAGTACGTCTACCGGGCCCTGCGAGCCGGGGCCAGCGGCTTCGTGCTCAAGGACATCCCGCCCGAGCAGCTCGTCGTGGCGGTACGCACCGTGGCCGAGGGCGGTTCTCTGCTCGCCCCGTCGATCACCAAGAGGCTCATCGCGACGTTCGCAGCGCAGCGCAACGTGGACCCGGCGGTGTCAGGTCAGCTCGCGAAGCTCACAGATCGTGAGCGCGCCGTGGTCGTCGCAGTGGCTCGAGGCTCGAGCAACTCCGAGATCGCCGGAGAGCTGTTCATCGGCCCCGCGACGGTGAAGTCGCACGTCTCCAGCGTCCTGACCAAGCTCGGTCTGCGTGACCGGGCGCAGGTGGTCGTGTTCGCCTACGAGAGCGGTCTCGTGCAGGCCGGCGGTGCCTGACTCAGCGCACATGGTTCAGGGCGCGTGTACGAGGTCGCGGGTGACCTCGTCCAGGGACCGGGCGCCGGCCAGCCCCATGACGTGCGAGAGGTCCTCGGTCATCGCCCGCAGGCAGCTCTCGACGGCATCGGCGCCGCCGGCCGCGAGCGCCCAGAGGACCGGTCGACCGAGCAGGACGGCATCGGCTCCCAGAGCGAGGGCGCAGAGGACGTCGAGGCCGGACCGCAGGCCGCCGTCCACGAGCACCGGGGCCTGGCCGCCGACGGCCGCGACCACCTCGGGCAGGGCGTGCGCCGAGGCGAGGGCGCGGTCGAGCTGACGACCGCCGTGGTTGCTCACCACCACACCGGCTGCGCCTGCGTCGAGGCAGGCCACAGCGGCGTCACCCCGCAGGATCCCCTTGACCAGCACCGGCAGGCCGGTGGCCTCGATCAGCTCACCGATCGCCTCGAGGCCGGCCGTCGCGTCCTGCTGGGTCTCCGGGGCAGCAGGGCCCAGCAGGTCGAGGCGGGACTTGCCGTGCCGCCGCCCGAGGTAGGGGACGTCGCCGGTGAGGATGATCGCGCTGGCACCGGCCGAGACGGCGCGCCTCGCGAGGGACAGGGTCTGCTCGCGGTCGCGCATGACGTACGCCTGGAACCACCACGGCCCGGCGGGGACGTCCTCGACCTCGCACGACGCGCGCGTGGACAGGACCAGCAGGCTGCCGGCGGCTGCGGCGCCCGACGCCGTGGCAACCTCGCCCGCCGGTGTCGCCAGGCCGTGGGCAGCGGTCGGTCCGACCAGCACCGGGGTCGCGAGACGGGTACCGAGCAGCTCGAGGGAGGTGTCGATCCGGGACACGTCCCGCAGGACCCGTGGGCGGAGTCGGACGGCTGACCAGGCACCCGTGGCCTCGTGCAGCGACACCTGCTCGCCGGCGCCTCCGGCGTAGTAGTGGAAGACGTCGTCGGGCAGCAGTGACTGGGCTGCGGCGAGCTGCGACGAGAGCAGGGGGTGCACACCCCTAGTCTGCCGCTCATGGAGCTGGTGGGGGTCGTCGGGGCGGCGCTGGTCCGGGACGGGACGGTGCTGGCCTCCCGCCGCACCGAGCCCCCTTCCCTGGCCGGTTTCTGGGAGTTCCCGGGCGGCAAGGTCGAGCCCGGTGAGACCGATCTGCAGGCGGTCGTCCGCGAGCTTCGCGAGGAGCTCCGGGTCGAGGTCGAGGTCGGATCGCAACTTGGGGACGCCCTCCCGATCGGACAGACGGCGGAGCTGCGCGTCTACCTGTGCCACCTCGTGTCGGGTGAGCCCGAGCTGGTGGACCACGACGCGCACCGCTGGCTGGGTCCGGACGAGCTCGGGGAGGTCGCGTGGCTGCCCGTCGACCTCCCGCTCATGGAGCCGTTGCGAAGGGTGTTGCACTCGCAGGCCCCTCCGACGCAGGTCGCGCAGTGACACCCGGTTGGCCGCTCTCGGCCCCTGCCACCGCTCTGCTCCGGTCGCTGCGAACCTCTGAGGGCGAGCTGCTGCGCCTGGGCATCCGGCACCTCGTGCTCGTCGGGGCGTGGCGCTTGACGGCAGGACCGCGACCGCCCAAGCGCTTGTTCCGGCGACCGGCGCGCAAGGCCAGGCTCTACGCGGCCTCCGGACCCGTCCCCCCCGCCCTCGCCCGTCTCGACGGGGCCCTGCGAGCTGGTCTGCCGAGTGCGAGGAGCAGCGCGGCCCGGCACGTCGTCCACGCCGGACTCGCGGGGGACCGCGGAGTCGTCGGGGACCTGTGGCGAGAAGCGCTGCGCGACCTGTTGGACGCCGGTCTGGTCCTCGAGCAGCCGCTGCGCTCGCGCGGCTCCCATCGTGGCGCCCGGCGCACGTTGACCCCGGCCGGTCGCGCGGCGCGGGCAACGGCCCGGTCGACGCACGCTGCCTGGAAGAAGGACCTGCGGGCTGGTGGAGAGCGTGCACGGGCTGTCGTCGAGGCGGCCGCGGCGTCCCCGGGCCTGCTGCTGACGGCCGACTCCTCGTTGCTGACCGAGCTCGACCACGAGCTGAGACGCCTTCGTCCAGCGAAGCGGTCCGACGGGGGCTCCGGGGGCGACGGCGGCAGCGGCGCCTACCTCACCGAGGTCGGCGGCGTCGACGACGTGCCCGAGGCAGAGCTGCACAGGCTGCTCGACGGGTGCAGTGACTTGACCGACGGGCTCAAGGGTCTCGGTGACCTCGACTTCGGCATCTCTGATGGTGGTGGCAGTGGTGGCGACGGCGGTGGTGGCGACGGCGGTGGTGGCGACGGCGGCGGCGGCGACGGCGGCGGCGGTGGTGGCGACGGCGGCGGTGGTGGTGGCGACGGCGGCGGCGGTGGTGGCGACGGCGGCGGTGGTGGTGGCGACGGCGGCGGTGGTGGCGGTGACTGAGTCCGGTCTGTCCCGCCCGCCCCGGGGGATCGCGCAGACCCCTCCGGCGGAGGCGCAGTGACACCCGGTTGGCCGCTCTCGGCGCCCGCCACCGCTCTGCTCCGGTCGCTGCGAACCTGTGGGGGCGAGCTGCTGCGCCTGGGCATCCGGCACCTCGTGCTCGTCGGGGCATGGCGCTTGCAGGCAGGACCGCTCCCGAGCAAGATCTTCGGCTGGCAGCCGAAGCGGGAGGTCCGGCTGCACCCAGCCGCCGGGCCCGTCCCCGGGCCCCTCCGCCGCCTCGACAGGACTCTGCGCGCCGGGCTGCCCGGTGCGAAGAGCAGCGCCGCCGCGCATGTCGTCAGGGCGGCCATGGAGTACGACCGCACGTTGGTGGCGGCCGTGCGCCACGAGGCTCTGACGGAGTTGGTCTCTGCTCGCCTCCTCCACCAGGAGCCGAGGCCCCTGAGTCTCGGCATCCGGCGCGAGCTGACACCGACGGGCCGGGCCTGGCAGGCCGGCATCCCCTCGACTCACGCCGCCTGGCAACGCGACCTGCGTACCGGTGGGGCTGCGGCCCGGTCTGCCGTCGCCTCCGCAGGCACGGCGCCCGGCTTGTTGCTCGCGGCCGATCCCTCCGTGCTGGCCGACCTCGACCGGGTGCTGCGACGGGTGCGTCACGGGGGCGGCCGAGACGTCGAGGTCGACATCGATGTCGACCTCGGCGGCCTGCTCGACGGGTGCGGCGACCTGCTCGACGGGCTGAGAGGGCTCGGTGACCTCGACTTCGGGGTCTCGGACGGCGGCGGGTCCGGTGGCGACGGGGGTGACGGCGGTGGGGGCGGCGACTGAGTCCGGACTGTCCCGCCCGCCCCGGGGGATCGCGAAGACCAGAGCCCGAGGCGTACGCCGGTAGGCTCGGACTGCCGGCTGTTCCGCTCGGCAGTCCCTCATCTCGTTGAGGCCCACCCGCCGATCATCGGAGCACCACCGTGTCCACGACCCAGACCCGTCAGCGGGACGACATCCGCAACGTGGCCATCATCGCCCACGTCGACCACGGCAAGACCACCCTCGTCGACGGCATGCTGCTGCAGTCCGGTGCCTACAGCGCCCACCAGCAGGAGGAGGGCGCGGTCACCGAGCGGGTCATGGACTCGATGGACCTCGAACGCGAGAAGGGCATCACGATCCTCGCGAAGAACACCGCCGTCCGTCGCAAGGACCTGCTGATCAACATCATCGACACCCCGGGTCACGCCGACTTCGGTGGTGAGGTCGAGCGCGGCCTGTCCATGGTCGACGGGGTGGCGCTGCTGGTGGACGCCTCCGAGGGGCCGCTGCCGCAGACCCGCTTCGTCCTGCGCAAGGCGCTGGCGCAGAACATGCCGGTCATCCTGATCATCAACAAGGTCGACCGCCCGGACGCGCGCATCGCCGAGGTCGTCGACGAGTGCTACGAGCTGTTCCTCGACCTCGACGCCACCGAGGAGCAGATCGACTTCCCGATCGTCTACTGCCAGGCCAAGACCGGACAGGCGTCGCTGACCCGTCCCGCCGACGGCACCAGCCCGGACTGCCCCGACCTGGAGCCGCTGTTCCAGGTCATCAAGGACACGATCCCGGCCCCGACCTACACCGAGGGCGCGCCACTGCAGGCGCACGTCACGAACCTCGACGCCTCGCCCTACCTGGGTCGCCTGGCGCTGTGCCGAATCTTCAACGGCACGATGAAGAAGGGCCAGACGGTCGCCTGGTGCAAGAAGGACGGCACGGTCGAGAACGTCAAGCTGACCGAGCTGCTGGGCACCGAGGCGCTGACCCGCGTGCCGATCGATGAGGCCGGTCCCGGCGAGATCGTCGCCATCGCGGGCATCCCCGAGATCTACATCGGCGAGACGCTCGCCGACCCCGACGACCCGCGCCCGCTGCCGCTCATGACGATCGACGAGCCCAGCATCTCGATGACGATCGGCATCAACACCAGCCCGATGGCGGGCAAGAGCGGCAAGAAGCTGACCGCGCGTCAGGTCAAGGACCGGCTCGAGAAGGAGCTGGTCGGCAACGTCTCGATCCGGGTACTGCCGACCGAGCGCCCCGACACCTGGGAGGTCCAGGGCCGCGGGGAGCTGCAGCTCGCGATCCTCGTCGAGGTCATGCGACGCGAGAAGTTCGAGCTGACCGTGGGCAAGCCGCAGGTCGTGACCCGGCTGGTCGACGGCAAGATCCACGAGCCGATGGAGCGCCTCACCATCGACACGCCCAGCGACTACCAGGGCGTGATCATCCAGCTGCTGGCGCTGCGCAAGGGCCGGCTCGAGCAGATGGTCGACCACGGCACCGGCTGGACCCGGATGGAGTACATCGTCCCGGCCCGCGGGCTGATCGGCTTCCGCACCGAGTTCCTCACCGAGACCCGCGGCACCGGCCTGCTGCACCACATCCACGAGCGTTACGAGCCCTGGCACGGTGAGATCCGCACCCGACCGTCCGGCTCGCTCGTGGCCGACCGCAGCGGACCGACGACCGGCTTCGCGCTGGCCAACCTGCAGGAGCGCGGCACGATGTTCGTGCCGCCCGGCACTGAGGTCTACGAGGGCATGGTCGTGGGCGAGAACTCCCGCAGCGACGACATGGACGTCAACGCGACCAAGGAGAAGAAGCTCACCAACATGCGGCAGAGCTCCTCGGACGTCCTCGTCCCGCTGATCCCGCACAAGCAGCTCAGCCTCGAGCAGGCGCTCGAGTTCTGCCGCGAGGACGAGTGCGTCGAGGTAACCCCTGCGACGGTGCGCATCCGCAAGGTCATCCTCGACCAGGGCGAGCGGGCTCGCACCGGACGCAACAAGGCCAAGGCGTCGCTGGCCTGATCGGGACGGGCCTGAGTGGGGCGTGGCTGCCCGCGGTCGAGAGGTGTGACCTCGTGCAGCGCCGCTTCGACGTCCATGTCGTCGACCACGTCGACCACGTCGACCGCCGCACGCTCGAGCTGGGCCCGCTTCGCGTCACTCCGTACGAGGTGCGCCATGCCTCAGGTGCCCGGCGTATGCGCTTCGGGTCGACGGGCCGAACTCCTGGGGGCCCGCTCATCGGACACCGACTGGACCGACGCACTGATGACGTGGCGGGACAACCACTCCTGCTCCTGCTCAAGTGTCGGCCGGTCGGTGATCTGTGCCGATAGCCGTTCGACGAGCGGGACGGTGAAGTGCTCCCGCAAGCCGGCTCGTCACGTGAGGTTGTCGCGCTGCGCTAACTCTGCAGGTGCGTCGCGTGTCCAACGGCGACGAGCCCGTCCCGGAAGGTCAACACCTCGTTGACCAAACCGCCTAGCTGGTTCCGATAGTGCAGGACGATGGTGTCGACGCCGTGGTAGACGCCCACCAGCTCGAAGTGCAGATCCCGGTTGCCCTCCAACGCCTGAGTCCAGTAGCTGCGTAGCGCCTGCTTGCCTTGCACCGTGCCGCCGCTCTCAGGGACGACGCGCTGCGTCGTGGGCGAGGTGAACAGAACATCCTCCGCGTACAGGGTCAGTACCGCTTCCACATCGCGAGCGTTCCAGGCGCTGATCCATTGCTCGGCGAAGCGCTCCGGCTCGGGGGTGTCCACGTGCCCCAGTCTGCAGGACCGGCAGGTCCTCGGGACCCGAGCTGCCATCCCCGCTCCAGAATCCTCAGCTGGGGCCATCTGCTCTGACGTACGTCGGATATGAGGTCGATGTCAGCGTCGGCGCATCAGGAGACGGCGGTCCCCTCGAGCTCGACCATGTGGCCGGGGATCGCCAGCCGGGTCACCCCGAGCATCGTCCTCGTCGGCGCCGCCCCGGCGCCGCCCAACCGAGCAAGGAGCACGCCGTAGTGCGCGAAGAGCAGGTCGACGTCGGTGCTGTAGACGTTGAGCCGGACCAGGCTCGCGAGGGACATGCCGGCCTCGCCGAGCACGGCCTGCAGGTTGTCCAGGCTCAGCGCCAGCTGCGCCGCCATGTCACCGTCGTGCTGGGGCTTGCCGTCGCCGCTCATGGCGGTCTGCCCGGAGCAGTAGAGGGTCCGGGTGTGGCCGGTGACGACCTCGCCTTGGTTGAATCCCATCTCCTGCGACCACGTCACCGGGTTGATCGCCGTTCGTTCCATCACCACGTCAGCTCCTTGGATTCGTTGGGAGTGCTTACGTCTGACGGCTCGGAGCCGCCGTCGCTTCTGTCGTGCATGAACATCGCCGCCCATCACGACACCCTCTGTCATGTATCTCGTTAAGATCCACGGATGCGCGCCGACCGGTGGGTCTCGATCGTGCTGCTGCTGCGTCAGCGCGGCCGACTGACTGCGGACACGCTTGCCCGCGAGCTGGAGGTGTCCACCCGTACCGTGCTTCGCGACATCGAGGCGCTGTCCGCGGCAGGCGTCCCGGTCTACGCCGAACGAGGCCGGCACGGCGGGTTCGCGTTGCTGCCCGGTTTCCGCACCGAGCTCACCGGACTCAACCGCGACGAGGCTCTGGCCCTGCTGACCGCCGGATCGGGGCGTGGCGAGCACGTGCTGGGCCTCGGCTCGGCGCTCGCTGCGGCCAGGCGCAAGGTGGTCGACGCGCTGCCCGAGAGCCAGCAGAGCACCGCGAGCGACGCGGCCCAGCGGGTTCTGGTCGAGCCAGCGACCGACCTGCTCTCACGGCGGCTGGTCACCGAGGAGGTGCTACCCGGCACCGCGATGAACGAGGTCCTGCGCGCGGTCCTCGCCGGACACCGGCTTCGCATCCACTACGCAGCCACCGGCCAGAGCCCGCAGTGGCGCACGGTGGACCCAATTGGTCTGGTCACCGTACGCGACCGGGGCTACCTGCTGGCTCTGAGATCTGGCGAGGACCGCACCTACCGGCTGTCGCGGGTCCTGGCCGCCGAGGAGCTCTCCGAACCAGCACAACGACCGAACGAGGTTGATCTGGAGCGGGTTTGGCGAGAACGATGTGCGCAGTTCCTGTCCGACGGCCACATCAACGTGCGGGTGCGGGTGAACCCGGTGCGGCGGGAGGACCTGCTGAGCACCGCGCTGGCCGTCCGCGCCGAGCAACCCGACGCAGACGGTTGGCTGCTGCTGGACGTGACCTTCCAGGACTCCTGGCACGCCGAGTGGGCCCTGTGGCAGCTGAGCACAGCCGCCGAAGCCTTGGCCCCACAGTCGTTGCGCACCAGCCAGCGCGACCGCGCCGCCGCGCTCGCCACCCGCTACGCAGGGGCTGACACCGCTGGGAGTGAGATCAGGTCGCCGTCAGAAGGCTGCCGTGTCGCGTCCCGGTAGCCGAAGGCGGGCTGCCGGGACGCCGGACGGCGACGTCAGGCGGCCGGGGTCAGTCCCACAGCCGATCCCCCGCCGGCACATGGCGGAATGGGACCTACGTCCCCCCCGTTGAGCAAGTGAACGGCCACGTCTGCAACGCAGTCTGCGACGAAGTCCGGGGGCTCCGAGCGGGCGTCCCAGGTTCGTCGCCGGTGCAGCCAGCCGGTTGGGACTGCCCAGACTCAGGTTGACCCGGTCGGGTGGGTGTAGTCAGGTCGCGTACGCGGACAGATGACCGGTCACGGGGCAGGCCACCGGTAGCTGCTGTCCCCGCCGTCGGGGTCGGCTTCTGCATGGCAGGGGCCGCTCAGGATCGACGAGGCGCTCGACCTCACGAATGTCAGGTCATGACAGATGTGACGTGTGACCATGCTGCCCGTTCTGCTCAACCGAAGTCTTGGGCAGTCCCCTCAAGAGGGCGGCGGGAGGCCCATCGCATTCGGGTACGGCACGTCGCGGCTGACCGCGCGGGCCAAGGGCTGGAGGAGCTCGGCCAGCTCGACCTGCTCGGCCGGGGTCAGCGCCTGGTAGGCAGGGGCCGCTAGCGAGTCCGTCAGCGCCTCGACCTCCCCTAGGTCGCGCCCCCGGACCCGCTCGGCTGCGCGCTCCCAGGTGTCGTCGTCCCAGCCGCGGTGCTCCTGCTGTCGCGGGTCCACCCGCTCGCCCTGCAGCAGGTGCGGCTCGGGCCAGGCCAGACCGCAGACGGCGACGGCGGCGAGGTGACCGTCGCCCCGGTGCTCCCGCAGCACGGTGCAGTCGTGCCACAGCGCGGCCAGCGGGTCCACCGGTCGGGGGAGCGCCGCGCACGCTGCCGCCATGGGGCGGCCCGGCAGCGGGAGCTCCGCGACGCAGCGCTCAGTCAGCGCCGAGGCTGCTGCCGCGGCCGGCAGGTGCTGTGCGGGGACGAGGCGCCGCAGCGCCGCTGTCGCACCGGACAGGCGGGCCGCTCGTACGGCCTCGGGCGACGCGATCCCCCACACACCCGGCACGGCCCGGGCGACCATCGCCGGCGCGAACCCGCCCAGCAGCGCGGCGAGCAGCTCGGGCCCGACGGCGCCGAGGGGCGCGGCCCGGCTGGCGAAGTAGCCGCGCCAGTAACCGCGCAGGCCCAGCCCGGCGTACGCCTGCTGCGGCTCGGGGCTGAAGTAGACGGGGGCGTGGAGCGACTCGACGAGCACCCCGAGCCGCCGGACCTGCGCAAGACCGACGACAGTCATGACGCCATCGTGACAGGACGGATCGCAGGCGGAGGCGACGAGGACTCCCCACCGGCGTGCCCGAGTCACACCACTCCAAGGGACTCAGCCGTGGTCGGCCTGTCGCACAGGGACACCCAAGTTGCCAACAACTCTCCCACCGGCATGTTTCACGGGCAGGCCGACCGCACCCGGAAGCCTCGAGAAGGAGATGGCCGCGTGACTGCCCTCGAGATCACCGGCCTCTCCGTCGAGTTCGACGGCTTCCACGCTCTGACCGACGTCGACCTCACTGTGCAGCCGAACGAGCTGCGGTTCCTCATCGGGCCCAACGGCGCCGGCAAGACGACGATGATCGACTGCATCACCGGGCTGACCAGGCCGACGAGCGGGGAGGTCCGCTTCGAGGGCCGGCCCATCACGGGCAAGAAGGAGCACCAGCTCGTCAAGCTCGGCATCGGGCGCAGTTTCCAGACGCCGACCGTCTTCGAGAAGCTCACCGTGCTGGACAATCTCGACCTCGCCGAGTCGTTCCGGCGCTCGCTGCCTTCCATGCTGCTCACCCGCCGCAAGGGCATCAGCGAGGCGGTCGGCACGACGCTCGAGCGGATCGGCCTGACCTCCGTAGCGCACCGACTCGCCGGTGAGCTGGCACACGGGCAGAAGCAGTGGCTCGAGATCGGGATGCTGCTGGTGCAGAAGCCGCGGCTGCTCCTGCTCGATGAGCCGGTCGCTGGCATGAGCCCTCAGGAGCGGCTCGAAACGGGGGCCCTGCTGCACGAGCTCGTCGCCGACCACACGGTCGTCGTCATCGAGCACGACATGGCGTTCCTGCGACGGTTCGCCCACACGGTCACTGTGCTGCACGAGGGCAAGGTGCTGTCCGCGGGCAGCGTCGAGGAGGTCCAGGCCGACCCGGTCGTGCGCGAGGTCTACCTCGGACGCTCGCGCGACGAGCGCTCCGGCGCAGTCATCGTGCCCCAGGCCGTCGTGCCCGCGGCCGACCTTGCGCGAAAGGCCGAGCCGGTCGAGGTGACCGAGTCGATGGTCACGGAGGGTGAGAGGGTGCGGACGCCATGAGGCTCGAGATCGAGGACGTGCGGGTGGCGTACGGCCGGACGGAGGTCCTCTACGGCGTGAGCCTGGAGGTGCCCGTGGGCAGCCTGACCTGCCTCATGGGGCGCAACGGGGTGGGGAAGTCGACGCTGCTCAACGCGTTGCTCGGGCTGCTGCCGCTCAAGGGCGGCCAGCTCCGCTTCGGCGACCACGACCTCGGAACGCTTTCGGCGCCGCAGCGCGCCCGCGCAGGAATCGGCTACGTACCGCAGGGACACGCTGTCTTCCCTCATCTCACGGTGATGGAGAACCTCAAGGTGATCCTCGAGCGCCAACGCGGCCTGGACCCGGGTGCGGTCGACGAGGCGCTCGACGTCTTCCCGGCGCTGCGGGGCCTGCTCGCCCGGCAGGCCGGGCTGCTCTCCGGCGGTCAGGCCAAGCAGCTCGCGATCGCCAGGGCGCTCGTGGGCCGGCCGACGCTGCTGGTGCTCGACGAGCCCACGGAGGGCATCCAACCCTCGATCATCCTCGAGATCGAGGACGCCGTTTCCGCGCTGCACAAGGAGACGGGGATGTCGATCCTGCTCGTGGAGCAGTACGTCGAGTTCGCGCTGCGCCTGGCCCAGCGCTACGCCGTCATGGAGGGCGGACTCATCAGCCATGCCGGCAACACCGACGACGTCGATCTCTCGACGTTCAGCGAGCTGCTCGCCATCTAAGGCCCACGTCACCACCGGACGAAGTGCGGCAGCGCGAAGCCGGGCATGGGCACAGAACAGGTCCGCCCGCTTAGGGTCAGGTGATGGAGCACCACGTAGACCGCGGCTTTGCCGAGGCGATCGCTCACGTAGCCCGTGCCCTGCAGGCGGAGCCGTCAGCGCCTTGCCCGACTCGCCCCCCGCCCCACTGACGACGGGTGTCTGCTCGCCGTCCACTGCCCTGATCGGCCGTTACCGGCTGCACCGGGACGGGTGATCGCGTCCGGCTGACGATCGGCTTTCGGACATGATCACCGCCCGGTGTCGGCAGGCAGCGCTGCGAGAACCGCGTCACTTCCCGGTGCACGTCACAGTCGAGAGGGGGTCGGCATGAGAGCCGGTCAGCTCGTGGTGGCCACCCCGCAGCTGCTCGACCCCCACTTCGCCCGCAGCGTCGTCCTCCTGCTGCAGGCCGACCCCGAGGACGGCGCGCTCGGGGTCGTGCTCAACCGGCCCACCGGCACGGACGTAGCAGAGGTGCTGCCCTCCTGGGCAGACCTGGCGGCCGCCCCACCCGTCGTGTTCAGCGGCGGGCCCGTCGCCCCCTCGGCCGCGATCTGCCTGGGGCACGCCCGGCCTGGGGCGAGCTCGGCTGCGTACTCGGCGATCGAGGGGGTCCCCGCCGGGTCGGTCGGCACGGTGGACCTGGACGCGCCACCTGAGGAGATTCAGCGGGGCGTGACCGAGGTGAGGGTCTTCGCCGGCTACGCGGGCTGGTCACCGGGCCAGCTGGAGTCCGAGGTGGAGGACGGCGGCTGGTGGGTCCTGGCCTTCCTGCCCGATGACGCCTTCACCGTGCGGCCCGATCGGCTCTGGCACCAGGTCCTGCACCGGCAGGGCCCGCCGATCGCCTTTGCCGCGAGCTTCCCGCCCGATCCGACCCTGAACTGATCAGGCGGCGGGGCCGCCGGCGCGGTGCAACCCGCCCAGCGCTGACAGGGCCAGGGCGACCTCGGCGGCCAGCAGGTCTCGGGCAGCCGCAAGGTCGACCGGCTCGTTGCCTCGGGCGGCAACCTCCACCTCACCGCAGGTCTTCGACAACCGCACCGCGCCCATCGCCGCACTGCTGCCCCGCATCGAGTGCGCCACCCGAGCCACCCCCGCGGCCTTCCGCTCGCTGACCGCCCGGTCGAGCTCCTGCAAACGCTGGGTGGTCTCCAGCTCCCACGTGTCGAGCAGGGTCGTCAGGAAGCCGCCCGCCCGCTCGCCCAGGCGAGCGGCGAGGGCGCCCAGCACGGACGGGTCGAGCACGTCGGGGCTCGCGCCGGGATCGGACTCCGGGCGCGGCTCTCGGGTGCTGGGGTCCGCTGACACGTGACCAAGCGTGCCATGACGGGACGAAGTGGCGCAGCCACCACGCGGGGCGGGCCTCCGCAGCAGGGTCGGGCGGTCAGGCCGGGTGGCGGGAGTCACGGCCGCGGCCGCAGCCGTAGGGTCGCCGCATGACCGATGCGACCCTTCCGTCTCCTGAACCCGGTGAACGCCTCGAGCAGGACGTCGAGAGCGCAGTGCTTGCCGCGGCCGCGACCGCCGTCGACGCCGCCGCAGAGGCAGTGGACATCGTGCCGCTGGACTCCCCCCGACGCCTGCTGCTCGTGCACGCCCATCCCGACGACGAGACGATCGGGACCGGGGCCACGATGGCGAAGTACGCAGCGGAGAACGTGCTGGTCACCCTGGTGACCTGCACCCTCGGTGAAGAGGGTGAGGTGCTCGTCCCCGAGATCGCCCATCTGGCCGCAGACCGCGACGACGGCCTCGGCCAGCACCGCGTCGGCGAGCTGGCAGCGGCCATGGAGGCCCTGCGCGTCAAGGACCACCGCTACCTCGGAGGCATGGGGCGCTGGCGGGACAGCGGCATGATGGGCACCCCCGCCAACGAGCGTTCCGACTGCTTCTGGCGGGCCGACCTCGACGAGGCTGTCCGCGAGCTCGTCGCGGTCATCCGCGAGGTGCGGCCGCAGGTCGTCGTGACCTACGACGAGAACGGCGGCTACGGCCACCCGGACCACATCCAGGCCCACCGGGTGACCGTGGCGGCCTTCGAGGCCTCCAGCGACCCTGCCTACGCCCCGGAGCTCGGCGAGCGCTGGCAGCCCAGCAAGCTGTACTGGACCGCTGTGCCGAAGAGCGTGCTGCAGGCCGGGATCGACGCGCTCAAGGAGAGCGGAGGCACCGACTTCTTCGGGGTCGACTCGGCCGACGACCTCCCGTTCGGGGTGGCTGACGACGTCATCACGACCGAGGTCGACGCCCGGGACCACCTGGACGCCAAGGTGGCGGCGATGCGGGCCCACAAGAGCCAGATTGAGGTGGACGGTCCGTTCTTCGCCCTGTCCGATCACGTCGGCCAGCGGGCGTTCGGCCGCGAGCACTACATCCTCGTACGCGGCGAGCGCGGTCCGGGTTCGGAGACCTCGGACCGCGAGAGCGACCTGTTCGCCGGCGTCGAGCACCCCTGAGCGCGGACGAGGACTGCTCCTGTCGGGGGCCCGGTCGCCCGACTGGATAGACCGAACGGGTGATGTTCACTCTCCGTGATGACGAAGGCGCGTGGAACGGGGAGACTCGGGGACATCGGACGTGGCGTACGTCCCGTCCGCCTCGGCCGTCCTGGAGGACCCCTGTGAGCGAGCCCCGCACCGAGCCGTCGACCCCGTCCGGTGCGCGGCTGGACGGACTGATCGGCGCGGCTCGCGGGGGAGTGGTCCGCATGTCGGAGGCCGACGTCGGTGCGACCCGTGAGGTCCGGCGCCGGGCCCGTTGGGTCAAGCTCACGACCACGGTCTGGGTGGTCGTCGCGGCGCTGTGGCTGCGCGCCGCGACCTACGACGGCAGCGGCTTCGTGCCGTTCCCCTCGATCGACCCGTTCCTGCTCACCATCGTCATCTTCTTCCTGCTCCTGATCGGGCTCGCGGTCGGTCAACAGGTGATGACCGGCCGGTCACCGCACGTGGTCTACCGACCCGACCAGATCGAGACGACGCTCGACGACGTCGTCGGCATCGACGGCGTGAAGGACGACGTCGTCCGTTCGCTCAACCTCTTCCTGGCTCACAAGACGTTCCGTGACGAGATGGGCGGCACGCCGCGTCGCGGCCTGCTGTTCGAGGGCCCACCCGGAACGGGCAAGACCCACCTGGCCCGGGCCATGGCTCGCGAGGCCGGGGTGCCGTTCCTGTTCGTGAGCGCGACCAGCTTCCAGTCCATGTGGTTCGGCGCGTCGGCCAAGAAGATCCGGTCCTACTTCAAGGCCCTGCGCAAGGCCGCGCGCAAGGAGGGTGGGGCCATCGGCTTCATCGAGGAGATCGACGCCATCGCGATGTCCCGCGGCGGCGTCTCGGCAGGCATGACGGGGGCCGGCATGACGGGGGCCGGCATGACGGGGGCCGGCATGACCGTGCTGACGGGCTGTCACGGCACCGCCTGCCTCCCCTCCGCCTACGCCGCGGTGGCCGGAGCCGGCGGAGCGTCGTCACCGGGTCTGCAGGCGAACGCGATGGTCAGCGAAGGCACCGGCGGGACCGTCAACGAGCTCCTGGTGCAGATGCAGTCCTTCGACGACCCCACGGGCGGCCAGCGCCTGAAGGGCTGGTTCATCGACAAGCTCAACCTGTTCCTGTCGCCGGACCGGCAGCTCGACCGCCCGGAGGTCGTCCCCTCCAACATCCTGCTGATCGCCGCGACCAACCGCGCGGACGGCCTGGACCCGGCCCTGCTGCGCCCAGGCCGGTTCGACCGTCGGGTCACCTTCGAGATGCCGTCCAAGGCCGGCCGGCGCGAGCTGATCGACCACTTCCTCGGCAAGAAGGCCCACACCGAGGAGCTGGACGTCCCGGCCCAGCGCGACACCCTCGCAGGGATCACGCAGGGCTACAGCCCGGTCATGATCGAGCACCTGCTCGACGAGGCCCTGGTCAACGCCGTGCGTCGCGGAGCAGGCCAGCTGACGTGGAACGACGTGGAGAAGGCCCGCCTGGTCGAGGAGGTGGGCATGGGGCAGCCCGTCGGCTACACCGACCACGAGCGGCGGCTGATCGCCACTCACGAAGCGGGCCACGCCACTGCGGCATGGCTCACCGCGCCGCACCGCCGCCTCGAGGTGCTGACCATCATCAAGCGGCGCAGCGCCCTCGGGCTGCTTGCCCACGGTGACCGCGAGGACGTCTTCACCCGCTCCCGGACCGAGATGCAGGCCCTGGTCAAGATCGCCCTCGCCGGACAGTGCGCCGAGGAGATCTTCTTCGGCGACGTCTCGACCGGCCCGGGTGGCGATCTGCTCTACGCCACCAACGCCGCTGCCGAGATGGTCGGGGCGCACGGCATGGAGGGGAGCCTCGTGTCCTACGCCGCGATCCAGAACAGCTCCTTCAGCGACACCAACATCGTCGGCCGGGTCCTGGCTGACGACCGGGGGCGTGACGCGGTCGAGGGACTGCTGCAGGGGCAGAAGGTGGAGGTCAAGGCGCTGCTCGTGGCCAACCGTCACCTCGTCGAGGCCCTGCGCGACGCCCTGCTCGATCGCGAGGAACTGGTCGGCACGGAGATCACCGACGTCCTCGAGCAGGCCGCCGCCGCGCCGCGCACCGTCGACCTGACCGAGCGCGCACCGGCCGAGGCCTGAGACGGGGCGCTCGAGCCGAGCCGCCTGACGCCCGCCGGGACCGCTGCCGCCCGGGCGGCCCGGCGGTCGTCGTGGCAGGCTGGCCCGGATGCCAGACCTCGACCTCGCCGCCGGTTCAGCCGACCGGTTCGTCGGCGCTGCGGCGTACGCCCTCGTGCTGGTGCTGACCGTCGAGTTCGCCCTGTGGGGTGCCTTCCTCGTGCCGTTCCGGGTGGGTGGGGTGGTCGTGCCGCTCTGCTGGATCGTCGCGGTCGTCGGCAACCTCGCGGTGGGTCGCGCAGGGGGACGTCTCGCCGGCCGCCTGGGCGCGGGGGTGCCCGGCCTGCTCTGGCTCGCCGTCGTCGTCCCGCTCATGACGAAGCGGACCGAGGGCGATCTGATCATCGTCGGCCTCGTCGGGTTGGTCTTCCTGGCAGCGGGTGCCCTGGCGAGCGCCGTGGTGTGCCGGCTGGCACCGCCGAGCCGCTGGCCCGGAACCGCCGCCGCGGTCTGAGTCGCGTCGTCGGGCTACACCTGCGCGCCCTGCCCGCCGAGAACATCCACGTGACCCTTCTCGCTGCTCCCCCCGGTCCCTCGAAGAGCGCTGCCGCTACGGCTGCCACCGCCGCGACAGCGGAGTCGGCCGGCCCGATCGCGCCTACCGAGCTCGTCGTCGTACGCCTCGGGGGATGCCGGTACGCGCTGCCGATGTCAGCCGTGGCCGAGGTCGGTCGCCCGCCCGGGCTCACCCGCGTGCCGGGCCTGCCGTCGTGGGTCGCCGGCGTCGCCAACTGGCGTGGCCGCGTGCTCGCCGTCCTCGACCTCCGCAGCCTGCTCGCCGCCGGCACCGGCGGTCTCGACCGGCGCGGTCGGCTGGTGGTCCTCGCCCACGGTGGCGTCCGGGTGGGGCTGCTCGTGGAGGCGGTCGCCGGCGGAGCGGTGCTGGACCCCGAGACGCTGGAGCAGGCGCTCGCCCACCTGCCCGAGACCACCGGAGCGCTGCTGGCCGGTCAGGTCACCGACAGCGAGGGCCCGTACGGCCTGCTGGACCTCGACGCCGTCTTCGCCCTCGCCTCGACGCTGCCGAGGGCGCGGCGCGCCGGCTGAGTCCCGGCAGGACAGACGACCCCCTTCGACCTGCAGTCCGTGAGGACGGCGCAACCTTCCAGACGAGGACCACCTGATGGACTTCACCCTTCGGCTCGCCAAGGCCGCGACGATCATGACCTGGCTGATGCTGGTCGTGACGCTGGTGTCCGTGATCATCATGGACCAGCTCGGTCCACCGCCCGGCGTGACGATCCACCTGTGGGCCTACCTGGGCTGGACCGTGTTCGGCGTCGCACTCACGACATTCCTGACCTTCCTGCCGAAGATGGCGATGAGCTCGCACTTCGTGCTGTCGCAGATCACCAAGGTGCGTGCCGGACTCCTCATCCTCGACGTGATCTGGGCCACCGGGGGCAGCGCCGTGACCGGAGGTGTCCGCGGCCACTTCTGGATTGGCCTGTTCGGCACGGTGCTGTTCGCGGCCGTCTCCATGCCGGCTTGGCAGTCGGCTCTGATCGGCCTCGCCTCCGCTGGGGGGGTCGTCGTCGCCACCGGGGTCTCGAACAACCTCGATCAGCAGTCCATCGCGCCCCTGCTCCTCGTCGGGTTCACCTTCCCGATCGTCGCCTGGTTCAACTCGACCCTGTCGGCTGCCGTGTGGGACCTGCGCACGAAGGCACGGACAGAGCGCAAGGTCCTGGAGACCCGCATCGTCGAACTGTCGGGCTACCTGCAGCGGGCGGCCGAGGGCGACCTGGCCGTCGAGGCCGACCCCACCAACGACTCTCGTCAGCTCAAGGTCCTGAGCGTCGCCTTCAACAACACGATCGGCAACCTGCGGGGTCTGGTGGGGCAGATCCGGACCGGTGGGGAGCAGATCGGTGCGAGCGCGGGGCAGCTGCTGGCCTCGGCGGAGGAGCATGCGGCGTCGGCGACGCAGCAGAGCTCGGCGGTGTCGGAGACGACGGCGACGATCGAGGAGTTGGCGGCGACGGCGGCGCAGATCGCGGAGACGTCGGAGGCGGTGGCGCGTTATGCGGCGGAGACGTTGCGTTATGCCGAGCAGGGTCGTACGGCGGTGTCGGCGTCGGTGGAGTCGATGGACTCGATCGCGGTGCGGGTCGATTCGATCGCGGCTCGGGCGTTGTCGTTGGGGGAGAAGTCGCATGAGATCGGTCGGATCCTGGATGTGATCGATGATTTGGCGGATCAGACGAACTTGTTGGCGTTGAACGCGGCGATCGAGGCGGCGCGGGCGGGTGAGCACGGTCGGGGCTTTGCGGTGGTGGCGTCTGAGGTGCGCAAGCTGGCGGAGCGTTCGCAGGAGTCGGCGGGGCAGATCCAGGCGATCGTGGGGGAGATCCAGGCTGAGACGAACTCGACGATCATCGCGTCGGAGGAGGGGGCGAAGGAGGTCCGGGCTGGGACGCAGCTGACGCAGGGTGTGGTGGAGGCGTTGGAGCGGATCAGCGGGATGGTGGATGAGACGACGACGGCGGCCAAGGAGATCTCGATCGCGACGCAGCAGCAGCGGTCGGCCTCTGATCAGGTCGTGGCGACGATGACCCAGGTCTCCGACGTCAGCCGGCAGTACGCCGTCGGCTCACGGGAGTCGGCCGCCGCGGCCGCCCAGCTCAACGTCCTGGCCGCCGACCTGCGCCAGTCCATCGCCCAGTTCAAGGTCAGCTGAGCCGACCCTCCCCGAGTACTGACGCCTGCAGCCTCCCCCCAGGTCGCGGGCGTCGTGCTGTCCGGACGCAGGTGACCGCCGGCCGTTCCCCGCTGGCCCACCTGCAGCGATTCCCCTGCAGCGCTTGACCTGCAGCGCTTTCACCTACAGGGATGGCGGCTTTGCGCCGAAGCATCCGACATGACGGCATGGGGCGACGATCCTGAGCTGCTCGCGACCTTCCGTGCGGAGGTCGAGGAGCGGCTGGCATCCCTGCAAGAAGGGCTGCTCGCACTCGAGACGCACAGCGCGCCCCGCCAGCTCACCGGCGGACTGTTCCGCGACGCGCACACGGTCAAGGGGTCGGCGCGCATGCTCGGCCTCAACGGCGTGCTGCGGGTGTCCCACTCGATGGAGGACCTGCTCGGCGCGCTTCGCGACGGGCGCTTCGATGTGCGCACCGACCTGGTCGACCTGCTGCTGACCTCGTGCGACGCCATCGGGCGGGCGCTGCCCGGCGGCGAGCTCGATGATGCTGCGCTCGAACCGGTCATCGTCGCCCTCGCGGCGGCGGTCGACGGCCAGTCGCCGGTGAAGGTCCCGGTCCTGGCTCCGAGCGGCTCCGCGCCTGCGCCGTCCCCCGCGCTCGCGCCCGCGCCGGCTTCGAAGGCCGCTCCCGCCGCAGCCGTCCCCGTCCCCGGTCTCGCACCGGTCGTGGTTCCCAGCCAGGCGTCCCCGCCCGGGGTCATTGCGGCTCCGGCGACCGCCGTCGAGCCGGCCGTCGCTCCCGCCCCCCAGGAGCTGATCCGGTCCGGCGGCGACTCGGTCCGGGTCGCCGCCAGCAAGGTCTACGAGCTGCTCGACGTCGTCGGCGAAGCCGACCTTGGCGCGCGCCGCATCGAGCAGACCACGGGCAGCCTGCTCGCCCTGTCCGCGGACCAGCTCCGCTGGGCCCACACGCTGCGCCAGGCCAGCCTGCGCTCGGCCACCACGCTGCCCCCCGACGTCGCCCTCGCTCTCCACCGCCTGGTCGGGGCGGGCGACGAGATGTCCAGCGCCGTACGCGGTCTGCGTGAGCTCGTCGAGGGTCATCGCGGCGGCATGGCCCTCGTCCGCGACGGCGCCATGGGGCTGGCGATGGTGCCGGTGCGCCGCGCCTTCGCGACGCTGCCCCGGATCGTGCGCGATGTCGCCCAGACCACCGGCAAGACCGTCCGCCTCGAGATGTCCGGCGAGGACGTCGAGATCGACAAGCAGGTGCTCGACGGCGTGGCCGACGCGCTGAAGCACCTCATCGTCAACGCCGTGGACCACGGCTGCGAGGACCCGGCTGCGCGCGTGGCGCGGGGCAAGCCGCCTGAGGCGGTCGTACGGGTGTCCGCTCGTGGTGTCGCCGGAACGGTCGTGCTCGAGGTCGCTGATGACGGCGCCGGGGTCGATGAGGAGCGCGTACGCGACAAGGCCATCCAGATCGGCCTGCTGCCGGCCGACACCACCCTGGCCGGATCGGCCCTGCTCGAGCTGCTGTTCGCTCCTGCCTTCTCGACCGCGTCGGTCGTCACCCAGACCTCGGGGCGCGGCGTCGGCCTGGATGTCGTCCGCAACGCCGTCGAGGAGCTGGGCGGATCGGTCGAGGTCCGCAGCGATCCCGACGTCGGCACCTCCTTCCTGCTCACCCTCCCGGTGACCCTCGGTGTGCTGCGCTGCCTGCTCGCCCGTGTGGGCGAGGAGCGCTACGCCGTACCCATCCCGGGTGTCGTCGAGTCGCTGTCCCTGCGCGACGCGGAGGTCCACGTCATGGCCGGGGCGACCGTCGTCGTACGTCACGGCGTCTCCATCCCCCTGCTCGACCTCGGCGCCGCGCTCGGCCTGAGCCGGGAAGCGGGTGAGCTGCCGAAGGCCGCCCTCGTCGTCCGGCACGCCGGCGGGACCGGGGCCCAGGTCGCCTGGGCCGTCGACCGGCTCGAGGGCGAGAGCGAGCTGGTCGTCAAGGACCTCGACGCCTTCCTGGGCCGGGTCCCCGCCATCGCCGGCGCCACGATCGACGGCGACGGCAGCGTGGTCTGCCTGCTCGACTTGCGCGAGCTCGCCGAGCGGGTGGTCGGGCCCTCCCCGGCGATGGCTGCCGTGGCCGCCCATCGCCCCGTCGCCCAGCGGACGTCCGCCGCACCGACCCGCCGACCTCGGGTACTCGTCGTCGAGGACAGCGTGGGCGTGCGCGAGCTCGAGCGGGTGATCCTCGAGGGCGCCGGCTACCAGGTGGAGACGGCTGTCGACGGGCTCGACGGGGCGTCGCGCCTTCGTGACGACCCGGCGGACCTCGTGCTGTCTGACGTCGAGATGCCCGGTATGGACGGATTCGCGCTGACCCGTACCATTCGCCGCACCACGGGTTGGGAGAACGTCCCGGTGATCATCATGACGTCGCGGGGCGAGGACCATGCTCGGCAGGCCGGCCTCGAGGCCGGGTGCTCGGCGTACCTGCTCAAGAACGAGTTCGACCAGGACCAGCTCGTCCAGACCGTCCGCCGATTGGTAGGCAGGTAACAACATGGCAAAGATCGTGATCGCCGATGACAGCCCGACGCTCCGACGCATCGTCACGAGCGTCCTGACCCGGGAGGGTCACGAGGTCGTCGCGGCTGAGGACGGGATCGGCGCCGTGCAAGCGGTGTTCGCCCACCAGCCGGACGCCGTCGTGCTCGACGTGCAGATGCCGCGGGTCTCTGGCTTCATCGCCGCGCGGGTGCTCAAGGACGACTGGCAGACCGCGGACATCCCCGTGGTCATGCTGACCTCCCTCGATGCCGCGAGCGACCGCTACTGGGCCGGCCAGGCGGGGGTCGACCGCTACCTGACCAAGGACTTCGAGGCGGGCGAGCTCGCCGCGACGATCGAGGAGGTGCTGCTCTCGACGAGCGCCGCCCGTGGTGGTCGGCCGGCCTTGAAGCCCGACCTGCTCGAGCTCGCCGAGGAGGACGTGCTCTCCCGCGTCTGCGACCTGCTCGACCGCAAGCTCTTCGAGAGCTCCGTGGCGCAGTCGGTCAACGCGATCGCGGCCACCGCCAGTGGCCTCGAGGGCTCGGTCGCCTCGCTGCTCGGTGTGCTCCAGCGCTTCGTCGGCTACGACCTCGCGGCTGTGCTGCTGGGCGCCGAGCGCGAAGCCTTCGTCGCGGTCGGCAAGCCCACCGCTCCCGAGCACTACAGCGCCTTCCTGGCCGCCGCTGCCGACGCGGTGTCGTCCTACGGCGGCGAGTCGGTGAGCGTGGCCGAGTTGTCCACCCGGGTGGCGCAGGCCGGGGGCGAGATCGTCGACGACGTCGAGGACCTGCCCAGCCCCGAGAACGCCGAGATGTCCACCTACCTGTCCATGCCGCTGCGTGGCCACGGCGGGACAGTCGTGGGGGTGCTCGCCCTGTCGAGCGCGATGAAGAACGCCTTCGGCGAGACAGCCCTGTCGACCCTCAAGCTCATCATGGGTCCGGCTGCCATCGTCATCGACAACGCCCGCCTGTCCGGAGCCCGCACCGGCTCCTAGCTCCGCGCTCGGGCGCCCCGCTTCGTCTGCCCGCTCCGACCGCTCCCGCTCGATTCTCCAGATCCACAGCACTCCGGTGCTGTGGATCTGGTGAATCGGGCCGTCCACAGCCCGCTGACACGGGGGGCCAGGTCCTACCTCGCGGGGCCAGCCTGTGCAAGGTGACCTCCGCCGCACCCGCCTCCAGCCCCCTCGCTGCTCGGCCCTGGCGAGAGGTGCTGCAGCACCAGGACGGAGTGATCGCGCGGCCACAGGCCCGGTCCGGCGGGATGAGCGAGGACGCCTGGCAGTGGCGCCTCGACAGCGGGCGATGGCGGACCCTTGCGCGAGGCGTCGCCCTGGGGCACACAGGCCCGGCGACACCTCGCCAGCTGGCCTGGGCCGCCGTACTCTGCGCGGGGCCCGGAGCGGCGCTCTCAAGCGACGCCGCTCTCGTCGAGCACGGCATGAGCCTCGGGCCGACCACCAGGCTCCATGTCGCGGTCCCGGAGGGCCGCACGGTGGTGCCGCGCTGGCTGTCGACCGGGACAGACCAGGACGTACGCGTGGTGCCGCACCAGGTGCGGGCCCTCAAGGGGCTGGTCGTGGCGACGGCGGTGCCCCCGCGGGTGGGAGTCGCCCCAGCGGTCCTGCATGCCGCTGCGTGGGCGAGCAGCGATCGAGCGGCCGAGTGGAGGGTGGCCGCCTCGGTGCAGCAGCGCCTCGTGAGACCAGCCCATCTGCGCAGACAAGCGGAGCAGATGCCCGGACTGCGCCGCCGGAGACTGATCACCGCAGTGCTGGACGACGTGGAGCAGGGCGCCCACGCCGCCAGCGAGCTGGAGTTCTTGAGGTTTCTTCGGCGTGCCGGCCTTCCGGCCCCGGACCGGCTGCAGCGTCCCGTGCGAGCGAACGGCCTGCGCTACCTCGACGCGTGGTGGGACCGGCAGCGCGTGGCGGCAGAGCTCGACGGAGCGCATCACCGCCTGGTCGCAGAGTGGGAGGCCGACGTCCTGCGGGCCAACCAGGTGGTGGTCGCCGAGCGCCGTGACCGCCTGGTGCTGCTGCGCTTCACCACGGGGAACCTCCGGCACGACGGACCGGTGGTCGCCGCTCAGCTCGCCGCCGTGCTTACCTGACCGGAGGCCAGGCGCTGGACGGGGCCTCCCGTCTCGCCAGGATTCTCCAAATCCACAGCACTGCAGTGCTGTGGATCTACAGAAGCTCGCCCGGGCGGCAGCCGCCGGGGCGCGCGGCCGACCGGCTCAGGTCAGCGACCACTCCTGGCCGGCGGGGGTGTCCTGAACGGCGACGCCGAGGGCGCTCAGCTCGTCGCGCAGGCGGTCGGAGGCGCCGAAGTCCTTGGCAGCCCGCGCCTCGTCCCGGGCGGCGAGCAGCTCGGAGGTGCCGGGGGGCAGGACCGCCTGCTCGACCGGCTGGCCGACGAGCCGGGCGAGGTCGAGGCCGAGCAGCGCATCAGCCCAGGCGAAGGTCTCGAACTTGGCGCCCGGCCCGACCGCGTCGTCCTTCTCGAGCCGCCGCAGGGCCTGCAGGGCGCGCGGGGTGTCGAGGTCGTCCTCGAACGCCTCGAGCACGGAGTCGCGCGTCGAGGCGTCCATCGGCTCCGAGGGGTGCTCGGACCAGGCGGCGACGGCCGTGCGCCAGCGGGCCAGCGTGCGATCGGCCCCGGCGATGGCGTCCCACGAGAGGTTCGCCTGCTGGCGGTAGCGCGAGGACAGGAACGCCAGCCGCAGGGCGAGCGGGTCGTAGCCCTTGTCCACGACGTCCGAGACGAGCACGACGTTGCCGGTCGACTTGGCCATCTTGCGGCCCTCGAAGAGCAGGTGCTCGCCGTGCACCCAGTGGCGTACCACCTCGTGCCCCGTCGTGGCCGACCAGCCAGGTGACCCGGAGGCCACCACGGCGGCATTGCTCTGGGCGCGCTCGTCCTCGTGGTGGGGGAAGCGCAGGTCGATGCCGCCCGTGTGCAGGTCGATCACCGGGCCCAGGAGGTCGAGCGACATCGCCGAGCACTCGATGTGCCAGCCCGGGAAGCCCGGCCCCCAGGGGGAGTCCCAGACCATCTCGCGGGCCGTACCGGCCAGCTTCCACAGCGCCCAGTCGGCGTGGAAGCGCTTGCCGGCGGCAAGAGCCTCGGCGTCCTCCCGGTGACCGGCGCGGAGGTCCTCGAGCCGGTTGCCCGACAGCCCGCCGTAGCCGACGTAGGACTGCGCTGCGAAGTAGACCGAGCCGTCCCCGCCCACGTAGGCCGAGTCGGCCTCGATCAGCCGTGAGATGAGCGAGATCATCGACGGCACCCACTCCGACGCTCGCGGGTAGTCGTCGGCGGGTCGGACGTTCAGCAGCGCGAGGTCGCGGTGGAACGCGTCCTCGTAGAAGCGCGCGACGGCGAACGGGCTCTTGTCCTCGAGCCGGGCCTGCGTGAGCAGCTTGTCCTCACCGGTAGCGTCGAGGGAGGTGTCGTCGGCGAGGTGCCCCACGTCGGTGATGTTCTGGACCAGGCGCACCCGCAGGCCGCCCTGCTCGGCGGTCCGGCGGATCAGGTCGGTCAGCAGGAACGTGCGCAGGTTCCCCACGTGGGCGTAGCGGTAGACGGTCGGCCCGCAGGCGTAGACGGTGAGCACGCCGGGCGTCGCGGGGGAGATCTCGCGCACCGTCTTGGTCTGGGTGTCGGTCAGGCGCAGCACCCGCAGAGGGTACGCGGGGCCCGCCCCCGTGCGATCGGCTCAGTTCAGCTGGGCTCGCGCGGAGCGAGCGCTGCGCCGGGACTCGCTCGCGGCCCGCTCGTCCGCGTCCTCGACGATCGCCGCGTACGTCTCGAGTTCCTCGGCGCCGCCGACGTGGTGACCGAGCTGGACCAGCAGCTCACCGCGCTCGCGGCGCAGGTCGACCGGGTGGCGGGGCAGCAGCAGCGAGAGCTCGACGGCCCAGAGCCGGGTGGCGGCGGTGGGCAGGCTCCGGGGCTGACGGGTCGTGAGCGCACGGATGTTGGTGAGCAGCCGCAGCAACAACTCCTCGGGGCGCACGGGCACGAGGTCGCCGGTGATCACGGGGCGGCCGACGAGGGCGGCGAGCTGCCCCCGGCTGACCAGCCGCCCCCCGTCGTACGGGTCGACGACCACATGCTCGTCCTCCGGGTCACCCACGCAGACGACGACGCGACCCGGAAGCCCGACGGCGTACGCCGGGATGCCCCGCCGCAGCGCGACCTCGACCCACACGACCGACAGGAGCAGCGGCAGCCCCTCGCCGCGTCGGACCACCTCGTGGAGCAGGGACGAGTGCAGCTGCTCGAAGCTGCCGCCGGAGAACCCGGCCCTTTCGCCGAGCGCACGGCGAAGCGCCTCCGCGGCGACGGCCGGAGACGCCGGTGGCCCCGGCGGCAGCGCGACGGTCGCGGCGAGGGCGTCGAGAGCGGCCAGCCCGGCGTCCACGTCGAGGTGCGGGTCGACCTCGCCTCCGACCAGCAGGCAGGCGAGCCCGACGTCGACCGGTTCGCTGCGCACGACCTCGGCGAACCGGGCCCGCGCGCCGCCGCTCACGAGCGTCCGGTGCGCCGCGCTGGTGGCGGCGGCACCCGCTTGGCGGCGACGACGTCGTCCCGCGCGACCTCGTGGGCCAGGCCGGTGCGGTCGCGGACGACTACTGTGGAGTCGTCCCACCGCAGCAGCTCTCCGAGCAGGTCGCCGGACTGGCCGCCCGGCAGCCGGCGCCGCACGACGACGCGGTGACCCACGTCGGACGGCCCGGCGGTCAGCACGTAGCGCGCACCACCTCTCACCCCGGGTGGCTCGGATGCCGTCACGGCTGGGACACTAGGCGTCAGCCACACAGGAAGGTCCCATCATGCGTGAAGGAAGGGCGTCGTGACCTACGTCATCGCCGAGCCGTGCGTCGACCTCAAGGACAAGGCCTGCATCGAGGAGTGCCCTGTCGACTGCATCTACGAGGGCAAGCGCTCGCTCTACATCCACCCTGACGAGTGCGTCGACTGCGGTGCGTGCGAACCGGTCTGCCCGGTGGAGGCCATCTTCTACGAAGACGACACGCCCGCGCAGTGGAAGGACTACTACCGCGCCAACGTCGACTTCTTCACCGAGACGACGAGCATCGGCTCGCCCGGCGGCGCCAGCAAGGTCGGCCCTGTCGACCTGGACCACCCCGTGATCATGGCCGTACCGCTCGGCAAGAACACCGAAGGCCACTGACCAGCTGGTGACCGAGTCGACCGAGGTCGCCGACGCGCCGTCCGCCCGTCCTGGGTGGGCGGCGCGCGCTCGTCTGCCCGCCTTCCCCTGGGACCGGCTCGCGCCCTACGCCGAGAAGGCCCGCGCCCACCCGGGCGGGATCGTCGACCTGTCGATCGGCACCCCCGTCGACCCGACCCCGCCGGTCGTCCAGAGTGCGCTGAGCGCAGCGGCCGACGCCCCGGGCTACCCGCTCACGATCGGCACCCCGGCCCTACGACAGGCGCTGGTCGACTGGTGCGGCCGTCGGCTCGATGCGTCGCTCTCGCCCGCCCAGGTGGTCCCGAGCATCGGCAGCAAGGAGCTCGTGTCCCTGCTGCCGTCGCTGCTCGGCCTCGCGCCCGGCACCCAGGTCCTGCTCCCCGAGCTGGCCTACCCCACCTACGACGTCGGTGCTCGGCTTGCCGGCTGCGAACCGATCGCCACCGACGATCCGACGGCGCACGATCCGTCGCGGGTCGGGCTCGTCTGGCTGAACTCCCCGTCGAACCCGACCGGCGAGGTGCTCGACGTCGCCCGGTTGCGCTCGGTCGTCGAGTGGGCCCGGCAACACGGCATCCTCGTGGCCAGTGACGAGTGCTACCTCGAGCTCGGCTGGGACGCCGAGCCGGTGTCCGTCCTGACCCCGTCGGTCTGCGGCGACAGCACCGACGGGGTGCTCGCCCTGCACTCGCTGTCCAAGCGCAGCAACCTCGCGGGCTACCGCGCGGGTTTCGCGGCCGGTGACACCGAGGCGGTCGCGGCGATCGTCGAGGCGCGCAAGCACATCGGCCTGCTCGTACCCGCTCCGGTCCAGGCTGCCCTCGTCGCCGCGCTCGGCGACGACGACCACGTGCAGGTGCAGCGCGCCCTCTACGCGGCCCGGCGCGAGACCCTGCTCGAGGCCGTACGCGGAGCCGGCTTCCGGGTCGAGCACTCCGGCGCCGGCCTCTACCTGTGGTGCACCCGCGACGAGGCCTGCTGGGACACCGTGGCCGCGCTCGCGTCGTGCGGCGTGCTGGCCGCGCCGGGTGAGTTCTACGGCGTCGCCGGCGCTCGACACGTGCGCCTCGCGCTGACCGCCACGGACGAGCGCATCTCCGAGGCGGCGGAGCGGCTCGCTTCACTGGCGTGAGCGCCGACCACTCCTACCGTTGGGTGGTCCTCGGGGCCGGGGTGCTCGCCCAAGCCGCGAGTGCGGCTGTCCTGCAGGGTCTTCCAGGTCTCGCTCCTGCCCTGCGCACCGAGTTCGGCCTCGGGCTGACCGGTCTCGGCGTCCTGCTCGCATCGGTGACCGTCGGTCTGCTGTCGACGCTGCTGCTCTGGGGGCTCGCCGCGGACCGGTTCGGCGAACGACGTGTCATGACGGCAGGCCTGCTCCTCGCGGTGGCCGCCCTGATCAGCGCCTCGCGCACGACGACAGTCCTGTCGCTGATGGCCTGCCTCGTGTGCGCCGGAGCGGCGGGCGCGGCGGTGAACGCGGCGAGCGGCCGGGCTGTGATCGGGTGGTTCGGGCCGCAGGAGCGCGGCATGGCCATGGGTGTGCGCCAGACCGCCCTCCCGGTGGGCGCCGCCCTCGCTGCGGCCCTCCTTCCTCCGGTGGCCTCGGCTCGCGGGTTGGACGCCGCGTTCCTGGCGCTGGCCGGTGGCTGCGGCCTCGGGGCCCTGGTCGTGGCCGTGCTGGTCCGCGAGGCTCCGCGCCAGCCGGCGAGGATCGCCGGCGGGCTCGCCCCGGCCAGGGACCCCCGCATCCGCCGGATCGGGGCGGTGTCGTTCCTGCTCGTCATCCCGCAGTTCGCCGTGGTCGCCTTCCTCGCGGTCTACCTGGTGGACGAACACGGGGTCTCCTTCGGGACGGCCGCCCTGCTGCTGGCCGGCGTGCAGCTCGGTGGCGGGGCCTGTCGCATCGTGGCCGGTCGGTGGTCCGACCGGCTCGGCCTGCGGCTGCAGCCGTTGCGTCGGGTGGCCCTGCTCACGACAGCCCTGTTCGGGGTGCTGGCGCTGTGCGAGGCCGCCGGCCTTCGCGCCGCCGTCCCCGTGCTGCTGCTCACCGGCGTGGCAGCGATCAGCTGGAACGGCCTGGCCTTCACGGCCGTGGGCGAACTGGCCGGTCCGGGTCGGGCGGGCGCAGCTCTGGGGCTGCAGAACACGGCGGTCGCGCTCGGGGCGGCCCTGACCGCACCCGTGCTCGGGGCCGTCGTCGATCGGTCCTCCTGGGCGGTCGGGTTCGCCCTCGCCGGCGGCGCCGGACTGGTCGCGGTCCTGCTGCTTCGGGCACCGGCCCGCGACGAGCATCCACGTCCCGCGGTGCTGCTCGACGCGGCGGTCGACTGACGGGGCTGTCGATCCACCGGACTGCTGACCCACCGGGGTCCTGAGGGGGGTATGGCGCCGGCTTTTGACAGTCAGCGTTGACGGTGAGATGGTCTGGCAATGCCGCTTCCGCCGACCGGACCTCGCGCGGTGCAGCGCGAGGCGACGCGGCTGCGCATCCTCGCGGCCGCCGTTGATCTGCTGGTCGAGTCCGGCTACGCCGCCACGTCGACGCTGGCTGTGCAGACCCGGGCGGCAGTGAGCAGAGGAGCGCTGCTGCACCACTTCCCCACGCGGGGCGCGCTGTTCGGCGCGCTGGCCGAGCACCTCGTTCAAAGCAACGAGCAGGCCGTCGTCCGCGTCCTCGGTCAGCTCTCGCTCCTCGTCCCGGACCGGAGCGTCCGACGTGCGCTGCAGGTGCTGTTCGAGGTGCAGCGACGAGCCGAGTTCCAGGCGGAGCTGGAGCTGTGGGCGGCTGCCCGCACCGACGGGGAACTCCGGCAGGTCCTGCGGTCGGTGGAAGGGCGTGCCCGACCGGCGTTGCACCGCCTCGTCGCCGAGGTGTTCGGACCGCAAGCCGCTGCCGCGTCGGGTTTCCCGGTGGCGGCCGAGCTGTCGGTCACGCTCATGCGCGGTCTGGTCGTCGCGCTCCCGCTGCGCGACGGGACCGCCGGCAGCGAGGCGCTCCTGGATCAGTGGGCCGACCTGCTCGAACGACTGCTCCCGCTCCACCGTGAAGCACCTCCCATCCGACCGACCTGACGGAGACGCTGTGCCCGAGACCGAGACCGAGACCGACAGGGACCCCTTCGCGACGCTGACCTACGAGGTGCGAGCCCGCAAGGCGTACCTCACGCTCAACCGACCTGAGCGGCTCAACGCCATCGACGACCAGATGCCTCGTGACATCCGCCTGGCGGTGGAGCGGGCCAACGAGGACGACGACGTACGGGTGATCGTCCTGCAGGGAGCGGGACGGTCCTTCTGCGCCGGCTACGACCTCAAGGAGTACGCCGAGCAGAACCTCGACAACCCCTGGGACCAGGGGCCGCTCTGGGACCCGGTCCGGGACTACCGCGGGATGAAGCGGAACACCGACGACTTCTTCAGCCTCTGGCGCTCGCTCAAGCCGACCGTGTGCAAGGTCCAGGGCCATGCCATCGCTGGGGGCAGCGACATCGCCCTGTCGTGCGACCTGCTCGTCATGGCCGACGACGCCCGCATCGGCTACCCGCCCGCCCGGGTCTGGGGCTGTCCCACCACAGCGATGTGGGTCTACCGTCTCGGCGCACAGCGGGCCAAGCGCATGCTCCTGACCGGTGACACGATCGACGGCACCACGGCTGCCGAGTGGGGCTTGGCCCTCCAGGCGGTTCCGCTTCCCGAGCTCGAGGCCGCGGTCGAGGCCTTGGCGGACCGCATGGCGAGCGTGCCCACCAACCAGCTCGTGATGCAGAAGCTGATGATCAACCAGGCCTACGACAACATGGGGCTGTCCGGCACGCAGGTGCTCGCCACGCTGTTCGACGGGATCACCCGGCACTCGCCGGAAGGCCGCTGGTTCAAGGACTTCGCCGAGCGCGACGGGTTCCAGGCAGCCGTCCGCTACCGCGACTCCGGCCAGGTGATCCCTGACGGCGGCGGCGCCCTGCCGGACGTCGCCCAGGGCTCGTCATGACCGCGGTCTCGCTCGGCGGGCGAGCCTACTGGCCTGCGGACACAGCGGAGCCGGTCCAGGACCTCGCGACCGGGGACCTGCTGCGGGCCGCGGCTCGCGAGGCGCCCGACGTCGTCGCGCTGCAGGAGGTCGCCCCGGACGGCGCGAGTCGGCTCACCGGGGCCGACTCCAGCTCGCGGAGCTGGACCTACGTCCAGCTGCTGCGAGACGCCGAGCAGTGCGCGCGCTGGCTGCTGGCTCGGTTCCGCCCTGGCGAGCGGGTTGTCGTGTGGGCGCCGAACGTCCCCGAGTGGGTCGTCCTGCAGTACGGCGCGGCCCTGTCTGGCTTGGTGCTCGTCACGGCCAACCCCGCCCTGCGGGCCGAAGAGCTGCGGTTCGTCCTCGAGCAGTCGGGTGCGGCTGGCCTGTTCTCCGTGGCGGCGTTCCGCGGTAGTGACATGCGGTCGATCGCCGCCGAGGCCACGGCTGGTCTGCCCGACCTGCGCGAGCACCACGACCTGGCCGAGTGGCCGGAGGTCATGAGCGCGGACCTGGCGGCGGACCTGCCGCAGGTCCGCTCGACCGATTCAGCGCAGATCCAGTACACGTCCGGCACGACGGGGGTCCCCAAGGGGGCGCTGCTCAGCCACCGTGGACTGGTCAACAACGCCCGCTACATCGGACTCCGGGGCGGGCTCGGGGGTGGCGGTCGCTACGTCACGGCGATGCCGTTGTTCCACACAGCAGGCTGCGGGATGAGCGTGCTCGGGGCCGCACACCGGCGCGCGACGCTGGTCCTGCTCCAGCTGTTCGACCCGTCGCTGATGCTCAGGGCCATCGCCGAGCACCGGGCCGATGCCTGCCTGGGGGTGCCGACCATGCTCATCGCCCTGCTGGACCACCCCGACTTCGACCCGAGCGAGGTGGGCAGCGTGGACCTCGTGCTCTCCGGAGGCGCTGCGGTGCCGCCTGACCTCATCCGGCGTGTCGAGGCGGCGTTCTCGTGCCGGTTGAGCACCGTCTACGGGCAGACCGAGCTCAGCCCCATCGTCACCCAGACGAGCCCGGACGACGCCGACGAGGATCGCCTCGGGACGGCTGGGCGACCCCTGTGGAACGTCGAGGTCAAGATCGTGCACCCGGTCACCGGAGACGTCGCTGCGGTCGGCGAGCAGGGCGAGGTCTGCGCGCGGGGTCACCAGCGGATGCTCGGCTACTTCGAGGAGCCCGAGCTCACGGCGCAGACCGTCGACGCGGACGAGTGGCTGCACACCGGCGACCTCGGCACCCTCGATGACCGCGGCTACCTCCGGATCACCGGTCGCCTCAAGGACATGCTCATCCGCGGCGGGGAGAACATCTTCCCGGCCGAGATCGAGAACCTGCTGGTGACCCATCCCGACGTCGCGGACGCCGTCGTCATCGGCGTTCCCGATGACGTCTGGGGCGAACGCGTCGTCGCGGTCGTGCGCCTGCGGAGACCGGACGTGCCGCCGTCGACCGAGCAGCTCCGAGACCTCTGTCGGGACCGCCTGGCGCCGGCCAAGACCCCGACCGACTGGTTCGTCGCCGAGCAGTACCCGCTCACCGGCTCCGGCAAGGTGCAGAAGTTCCGGGTGCTGGAGCAGGTGCAGTTGGGCGCCTACCCGCGCCTGCCGGCAGATGGCGGTTCCGTAGGGTGAGCCGCATGACCGAGACCAGCCCGATCAGCCCTGTCATCGACGAGCTATGGGAGCGCAGGGACCAGCTCAGCCCGGCTGACGAGGACGCCCGCAAGCAGGTCGTCGCCGCTGTCGACCAGCTCGACGCCGGTGAGGCCCGCGTGGCGCAGGTCGTCGATGGCAACGTGATCGTCGATGAGCGGGCCAAGCGCTCGATCCTGCTGGCCTTCAAGGTGTTCGAGATGAGCCAGACCAGTGCCGGTGACTTCCGCTACGCGGACCGGGTGCCGCTGAAGACGCGGTTCGAGGGCGTACGCGTGGTTCCCGGCGCGATCGCCCGCTGGGGCTCGCACTTCGAGCCGGGAGTGGTGCTGATGCCGAGCTACACCAACATCGGGGGCTACGTCGGCGCCGGCTCGATGGTCGACACCTGGGCGACCGTCGGCAGCTGCGCCCAGATCGGCCGCAACGTCCACCTGTCCGGCGGCGTCGGCATCGGCGGGGTGCTCGAGCCGCCGCAGGCAGCGCCGGTGGTCGTCGAGGACGACGCCTTCATCGGTTCACGCTCGATGGTGGTGGAGGGCGCTCGCGTGCGTACGGGTGCCAAGCTCGGGGCGGGCGCGATCCTCACATCCAGCACTCGGGTCTTCGAGGCCGAGACCGGCACCGAGCTCCCCCGCGGCGAGGCGCCGGAGCGGGCGGTCTGCGTCGGCTCGACCCGGGTCAAGTCCTTCCCGGGCGGCGACTTCGGCATGCCGTGCCTGCTGGTCCTGCGCTACCTCGAGCCGGGCCAGGAGCACGACAAGCTGGCGCTCAACGACATCTTGCGCGAGCACGGCGTCGCCCCGTGACGACGCCTCCGGTCGACAGCGAGCAGGGGGATGGCGACGCCCTCCCCGAGGTCATCGCCCTGGCCACGCCGCCGGCCCTGGTCGCCCGCTTCCGCGACCTGTGCATCGATTCGTGCGACCCCGGGCCGGTGGCCGTCTTCTGGGGCGCGGTCCTCGGCCGCGAGGTGGAGCAGGACCCGGACGGTGCGTACCTGCGGGCCGGCGCCGACGGGGGTCCGAGCATCTACGTCAACCGGGTGCCCGAGCCCAAGACGGGCAAGGTGCGCCTGCACATCGACGTCACGCTGGAGCCGGGGCAGCAGATCTCCGACCTCCTGGCACTCGGGGCCGTTGTCGTTCGCGAGCCGGGGGACGTCCCCTGGTGGGTGCTGGCCGACCCGGAGGACAACGAGTTCTGCGCGTTCCTGCCCGATGCCGACGCCAGCAACGATGCCGACGCCGAGGTTCCGGCGTGAGCCTCGACCTCACCCATGACCCGATCGACCTGACCGCGGCGCTCGTCGACATCCCCAGCGTCTCCGGCGACGAGGCGCGGCTCGCCGACCTCGTCGAGGACGCCCTCATCGGGCTGCCGCACCTGAGCGTCGTCCGCGACGGCAACAACGTCGTCGCGCGCACCAGCCTGAGGCGCCGTTCGCGGGTCCTGCTCGCCGGTCACCTCGACACGGTGCCGATCGCGGACAACCTCCCGAGCCGGCGCGAGGGCGACCGCCTGTTCGGGGTCGGGACCTCGGACATGAAGAGCGGTGACGCGGTGCTGCTCCACCTGGCCGCGACGGTTCGCGATCCCGCGTACGACCTGACCTTCGTGCTCTACGACAACGAGGAGGTCGAGGCGAGCAAGAACGGCCTCAAGCGCCTCGCCGAGACGCGTCCCGACCTGCTGGCGGCTGACCTCGCGATCCTGCTCGAACCGACCGGGGGCCGGGTCGAGGCTGGTTGCCAGGGCACGCTCCGGGTGACGGTCACCGTCGCGGGCACGCGGGCGCACAGCGCTCGCAGCTGGCTGGGTGAGAACGCCATCCACGCCGCCGCCCCGCTGCTCGCGATGCTCGTGCGCTACGACCCGCGCAGCGTCGAGATCGACGGCTGCACCTACCGCGAAGGGCTCAACGCGGTCAAGGTCGAGGCAGGCGTGGCGGGCAACGTCATCCCCGACGTCTGCGTGGTCACGATCAACTTCCGGTTCGCTCCCGACCGCTCGGAGGACCAGGCCCTCGACCACGTGCGGCAGGTCCTCGACGGCTATGACGTCGAGCTGACCGACTCGTCCCCGGGAGCGCTGCCGGGGCTGTCTGCTCCCGCCGCCGCGCACTTCGTCGCCGCGGTCGGCGGCACGCCGCAGGCGAAGTACGGCTGGACCGACGTCGCGCGGTTCGCCGCGCTCGGCATCCCGGCGGTCAACTTCGGTCCCGGTGACCCGAACCTCGCCCACAAGCGCGACGAGTCGGTCGAGGTCGCGCTGATCACGGCCGCCACCCAGACGCTACGGGCCTACCTGGCCTGACCGGGGTCGGGGCTACAGGTCAGCCATCAGCACCTGTGCCCCTGCCTCGTCGGTCACGACGAAACCGGTGGTGTCCGGCCGCAGCAGGGCCGACTGCATGTTGCACTTCAGCTCCTTTGCGCCGGTCCCGAGGAACTCGCCCGCAGGCAGCAGCCGCCCGTCAGCCGATCGGAAGGCGGCCCGGTAGACCTGCCCGACCCGGAAGCCGGTTCCCGTGAACCGTGCCTCGACGCCCCAGGTGTGCGCGATGATCTGCGCCTGCTGAGTGCTCACCGCCGCGTCGACCGCCCGCACCGCGACCTGCTCGATCGGCAGGGCGGGCGCCGAGGCGGTCGGGCCGGGTCGGGCCACGACGGCCGGTGCGGTGGAACGGCCGAGCGCCGTGCCGAGGCCGAGTGCGAGCCCGAGCACAGCGACGGCGGCCGCCGCGCCCATCACCCGGCGGGCGCGGTGCTGGGACCGCTCGCGTCGTGCCCGCGCCTCGACCAATGCGCGCTCGGCTGCGATGCCGGCCCGGATCCGCTCGCCGAGGTCGGCCGGTGGTGACGGCTGAAGGGCCAGCGCGTCGGGGTGGATGAACCGGAGCTCCTGCGCCAGAGGAGCGATCTCGGCAAGCTCGGCCCGGCAGGTGGCGCAGCCGTCCAGGTGCGCCTTCAGCGCGGCGCTCGCGCCCTCGGGCAGGGCGCCGAGCGCGTGGGCCCCGAGCAGCTCGCGCAGCTGCCGGTGCTCACTGGCGTCCGGCCCCGTCACGGTGTCACTCCCATCTCGTCCATCGCCACTCGAAGGGCTTTTGAGGCCGTAGAAGACCCTGCTGCGCAACGTGCCGAGGGGGATGCCCAGATCGGCAGCGACCTCGGCGTAGGGCCGCTCGCGCAGGTGGGTCTCCACCAGGGCGGCCCGGTGCTCGGGCGACAGGCGGCGCATCGCCTCCTCGACCACCCACGATCGCACCAGGGAGTCGCTGACATCGTCCACGGCCGGCCCGGACTGCTCGACCGTGGGGGGGTCGACGAGGTTGGTCTGCCAGGGCCGGACCTTCGCAGCCCGAGCGTGGTCGAGCATCGCGTTGCGGGCGATCGCGAACAGCCAGACGCGCAGGGACGCCAGCTGGGGGTCGAAGCGGTCAGCGGCGCGCCAGGCCCGCAAGAACGTCTCTTGGACGACGTCCTGAGCGGCACCGGAGTCGCCGAGTCCGCGAAGCACGAAGCGGTAGAGCTCTGGTCCGTGTGCGGAGTAGGCCGCGCTGACCGCGTCCTCGTCGGCGAGGCCGGGGGCGGCCGGGTCCGGGTCCGTGAGTGCCTGCACGCAGGTGCGTACGCCGCTCAGGGGTTGCAGGTTCATCCCTGCCGGGGCGGGCCGGGTTCTCCCCTGCCGGAACAGGCCAGTCACCGGCTAGGGCACGATGCACCTCGATGACGCTGACCGACCGGATCCCCGCCGAGCCTGACCCCGACGCGGTCTTCGAGGCGTTCGAGGCATGGACGGTCGAGCAGGGGCTCGCGCTCTACCCGGCGCAGACCGAGGCGCTGCTCGAGGTCGTGAGCGGGTCGCACGTGATCCTGTCCACGCCGACCGGGTCGGGCAAGTCGCTGGTCGCGGCGGGGGCGCAGTTCGCGGCGCTCGCGGAGGGGCGTCGCAGCTTTTACACGGCGCCGATCAAGGCGCTCGTCAGTGAGAAGTTCTTCGCTCTCTGCGCGACGTTCGGCGCCCAGAACGTCGGGATGATGACCGGTGACGCGACGGTCAACGGGTCGGCGCCGGTGATCTGCTGCACCGCAGAGATCCTGGCCAACCTGGCCCTGCGCGAGGGGGCTGACGCCGACGTCGGCCTGGTCGTGATGGACGAGTTCCACTACTACGCCGACCCGGACCGGGGATGGGCGTGGCAGGTCCCGCTGCTCGAGCTGACCCGTACGCAGTTCGTCCTGATGTCAGCGACGCTCGGCGACGTGACGCGATTCCGGGAAGACCTCGAACGTCGTACCGGCCGGGACGCGGCTGTGGTGACGAGCGTCGACCGCCCCGTACCGCTGTCGTTCGAGTACGTCACGACGCCGCTGCACGAGACGCTCGAGGAGCTGCTCACGACGCATCGGGCGCCCGTCTACGTCGTGCACTTCACCCAGGCTGCGGCGGTCGAGCAGGCGCAGGCGCTGATGAGCATCAACGTGTGCAGCCGCGAGGAGAAGGACGCGATCGCCGCCCTGATCGGCGATTTCAGGTTCACGGCTGGGTTCGGACGCACCCTCACCCGGCTGGTCCGCCACGGCATCGGCGTCCACCACGCCGGGATGCTGCCGAAGTACCGCCGACTCGTCGAGCTGCTGGCGCAGGCCGGGTTGCTCAAGGTCGTGTGCGGCACGGACACCCTCGGTGTCGGCATCAACGTGCCGATCCGGACGGTGCTGTTCACCGGTCTCACGAAGTACGACGGGACGCGCACCCGTCACCTCAAGGCGCGGGAGTTCCACCAGATCGCCGGCCGGGCCGGCCGGGCCGGGTTCGACACCGCCGGGTCGGTCGTCGTCCAGGCGCCCGAGCACGACGTGGAGAACGCCCGCCGGATCGCCAAGGCCGGGGACGACCCGAAGAAGCTCAAGCGGGTCGAGCGCAAGAAGGCGCCGGAGGGCTTCGTGTCCTGGGGGCGGCCCACGTTCGAGCGCCTCGTCACCGCCGAGCCCGAGACGCTGACCTCGAGCTTCCGGGTGTCGCACGCGATGATCCTCAACGTCGTGCAGCGGCCGGGGGACGCCTTCGCGCACATGCGCCGATTGCTTATCGACAACGACGAACCGCGCCCGGCCCAGCGGCGCCTCGTCCGCCAGGCCATCAACATCTACCGCGCTCTGCTCAAGGCCGGGGTCGTGGAGCGGTTCGATGAGCCGGACGACGAGGGCCGCACGGTCCGGCTCACCGTCGACCTGCAGTCCGACTTCGCGCTCGACCAGCCCCTGTCGCCGTTCGGGGTGGCCGCGCTCGAGCTGCTCGACCGGGCGAGCCCGACGTACGCCCTCGACGTGCTTTCGGTCGTCGAGGCGACCCTTGACGACCCCCGTCAGGTTCTCGCAGCGCAGCGCAACAAGGCCAAGGGCGAGGCTGTGGCGCAGATGAAGCAGGAGGGGATCGAGTACGACGAGCGCATGGAGCTGCTCGAGCAGGTCAGCTACCCGATTCCGCTGGCCGAGGAGCTCGACGCCGCGTTTGAGGTCTACCGCGGTGGTCATCCGTGGGTCGGTGACGAAGAGCTCTCGCCCAAGTCCGTCGCCCGCGACCTGTCGGAGCGGGCGATGACCTTCGTGGAGTACGTCGGCTACTACCAGCTCGCCCGATCCGAAGGGCTGGTCCTGCGCTACCTCGCCGATGCCTTCAAGGCCCTGCGGCGAACGGTGCCCGAGTCGGCCCGGACCGAGGAGGTCGAGGACCTGATCAGCTGGCTGGGCGAGCTGGTCCGTCAGGTCGACTCGAGCCTGCTCGAGGAGTGGGAGGCGCTGCGCTCACCCTCTGCCGAGGTGCCCACGTCCGTGCCGCTCGACGATCGTCCCCCTCCGGTCACGGCCAACGAGCGGGCGTTCCGCGTGCTGGTCCGCAACGCCCTGTTCCGCCGCGTCGAGCTCATGGCGCTGCGGCGTTGGATCGACCTCGGCGAGCTCGACCCCGACTACGGGCAGGACGCGTGGGAGCAGGCCGTCCAGGGCTACTTCGCCGAGCACGACGAGGTGGGCACCGGCCCCGATGCCCGCGGGCCGGCGCTGTTCAGCATCGCTCAGGAGCCGGGCCGCTGGACGGTCCGCCAGACCCTGGACGACCCGGCAGGTGACCACGACTGGGCCATCACGGCGACCGTCGACCTCGCCGCGTCAGACGAGGCGGGTACGGCCGTCGTCACGGTGACGAGCGTCGAGGCGCTCGGCGGCTGAGGATCTTCCGTGAGCGAAGCGCACTCAGGAGACCAGACGCTCGAGGGTGACGTAGACGGCCACCCCGGCGAGCAGCAGAACCACAAACCCCACTGTCGCAAGGATCGTGGCGAGGTAGTTCAGCTGGAACTGGGTCTCCCGCTCCTGCCGCTCCGCGACCTCCTGCGGTGTGGGCCGGCCGTCGTCGAAGTCGTCCGGGCCCTGGTAGTGCCGGCTCATCCCTGTCCCTGCTGCAGCATCCACTCCCAGGGGAGCTCTCCCCTCGAGAGCAGCCGGACCTCGCCCGTCGACATGCGGCCGTCCTTGACCATCAGGGCGATGACGGGGACCGGCAGGCCCCGGATCAGCAGCTGGACCGCGTGCTCGGGCTTCACGTGGTGGTCCACGACCAGGTGGCCGCGGTAGCGACGGGTGAGGATGTCCGGGTCGAGCCGCTGAGAGCGGATGCGCAGCGCCAGCAGGGCCAGGATGCGACGCCGCTTGCGCAGGTCCTTCATCGTGATCCTTCGCTGACGGCCGGTCCCGGGACGGGAGGTTCTTGGTAGCACGCTGGGGCGGCTCAGGTCCTCGGACGGGCGCTCAGATGTGACCGTCGAGCAGGCCGGTCGCAAGCCAGGCCAGTGACAGCCAAGGGCCGGTCAGGGTCAGCTCCTCGCTCTGGTGCTTCAAGACCAAGGTCGAGGGGGCTATCTAGGGGTCGCCCACGTGCGTCACGGGCTCGCACCAATCCAGCTGGTCCCACACGAACACCCCGTGCCAGCCGGCCTCCTCCGCCTCGGCAGCCACCTGCCTCACCGCGCGCTGTTCGGCGAGCTCGCCGAACAGCGGCAACCACAGGCCGGAGCGAACACCGTGCGGGACTGGCATTGCGCGGCCCTCGGCGCTCACGACTTCACCGCGCGGGCGTAGCCGTCCAACAGGTCGGCCAGCTCCCGCGGGCGGCTGAGCGCCATGCAATGGCCGGCTGGGGTCTCGTCGGGGGCAACGCCGAGGCGCTCGGCCGCCAGTCGTCCAGGAACGGAGGGGGGAAGAACTGGTCCTCTGTGCAGATCACCGAGCGGGTGGGGACTGCGGGCAGCGCCTCGAGCGGCCGCGGGGCGCTGCACCAAGGTCGGCTTCCGAGGCGCTTCACGCGGCCCTTGCGGGCCTACTGACTCAGGCGACGCCGCGGCATCGAGTCATCGCTGGGCGCAGCAGGCGCACGCGGGGGCCTCAGGCGGGCAGGGATCCCCGACCCCCGACATGACGACGGGGAGCCTCGCCCGGTGAGGGCTGAGGCTCCCCGGCGTCTGCTAGCCCGGCGGGGTCGTGGCCGGGCCGTTCAAGGGGGCGGTGCAGGTCGCTACGGCTACAGCGCTCCGCGGTTGAGCTGCGCGGCGATCTGGGTGGCGCGCGTGGCGCTGTAAGCCACGGCGGTCAGGTCCTTCTCGCGCGGCGGGGTCGCGCCGTTGTCCGAGACGTGCGAGGCGCCGTACGGGTTGCCGTCGGCGAACTTGCTCGGGTCGGTGTAGCCGGGGGCCACGACGATCCCGCCGAAGTGGTAGATCGTGTTGTAGAGGGCGAGCAGCGTCGACTCCAGGCCGCCGTGGTTGGTGCCGGCTGAGACGAACCCGGTGTAGACCTTGTCTGCCAGCTGGCCCTGGGCCCACTGCGGCCCCAGGGTGTCGAGGAACTGCTTGAGCTGCGCGGCGACGTTGCCGTAGCGCGTCGGCGTCCCGAACAGGACGGCGTCGGCCCAGAGCACGTCGTCGGCGGTCGCCTCGGGGACGTCCTGGGTCTCGAGCGCGTGCTTGCTCCAGCCCTCGTTCGACTCGATCGCCTCGCGGGGCGCGAGCTCGCGCACCTTGCGCAGGCGCACCTCCGCGCCGGCCTTCTCGGCTGCCTCGGCGGCCTGCTTGGCCAGGGCGTGGACGCTGCCGGTCGCGGAGTAGTAGATGACGCTGACCTTGGGGTCGGACATGGGGGATCTCCGGGAGTCAGGGGAGGGATGGTCGTTGCACGTACAACCAACTGCGCCGCACATTCTTCCCTCGGGGCGGCTCGTGCGCTCGTCGAGACAGCGTCGCGCGACGTTCGCCCTGGGCAACTAGGTTGATCCGCATGTCAGCCCCCACCGACCCTGAGCGGTCCGACAGCCCCTTCGCGCAGTCCCCGGACGGGCACGTCCCCGCCAAGCAGCGCGGCCCGGTCGTGCTGCGTCGCGGGCAGGTCCAGTCGACGACGACCGACCAGCGGCTGCTGGACAACCGTGGCCCGTCGGACTGGTTGCACTCCGACCCCTGGCGGGTCCTGCGCATCCAGACCGAGTTCGTCGAGGGCTTCGGCCTTCTCGCCGAGCTCCCGCGGGCGGTGAGCGTCTTCGGCAGCGCGCGGACCCCGCGCGACGCCCCGGAGTACGCCATGGCCCGCGAGCTCGGCGGAGCCCTGGCCGACGCCGGTTGGGCCGTCATCACCGGCGGTGGGCCGGGGGTCATGGAAGCCACCAACCGCGGCGCCTCCGAGGCTGGAGGGCTGAGCGTCGGCCTCGGGATCGAGCTGCCGTTCGAGCAGAGCCTCAACGAGTGGGTCGACCTCGGGCTCGAGTTCCGCTACTTCTTCGCCCGCAAGACGATGTTCGTGAAGTACGCCCAGGCCTTTGTGATCCTGCCCGGTGGGTTCGGCACGATGGACGAGCTGTTCGAGGCGCTGACGCTCGTGCAGACGCGCAAGGTCAACCAGTTCCCGGTCATCCTCATGGGCAGCGACTTCTGGGCGCCACTGTTCGCCTGGCTGCGCGACTCCTTCGTCCCTCGCGGCCTCATCTCGCCCGGCGACCTCGACTTGTTCTACGTCACCGACGACGTCGCCGACGCGGTACGCCACATCGGCGAGGCCTTCGAGCTTCGTCACGACAAGCCCGCCGTCGCCACGGGTGACGAGCACCCCGGGACCTACGAGACCTGATGGCCTCGATCTGCGTCTACTGCGCGTCGAGCAGCCGGATCGACCCGTCCTACGTCGCCCTGGCCGCCGAGGTCGGGACCGAGCTGGCCCGTCGCGGCCACGTTCTTGTCTCCGGCGGGGGAGACGTGTCGATGATGGGCGCGGTCGCACGCGCGGCCCGGGCAGGCGGGGCCCACACGGTCGGGGTCATCCCGAAGGCGCTGCTCGCCCTCGAGATCGGTGACCACGACGCCGGCGAGCTGCTCGTCGTCGAGGACATGCGCGTACGGAAGGGCCTGATGGACAGCCGATCCGAGGCGTTCCTCGCCCTTCCCGGCGGGCTCGGGACTCTCGAGGAGCTCTCCGAGGTCTGGACCGCCCGCACGCTCGGGATGCACGCCAAGCCGGTCGTGGTCCTCGACGCTGACGGGCTGTACGCCCCGCTCCGTGAGCAGATCGCCCTCATGCTCGAGCGGGGGTTCGTCCGCCCGGCGGCAGTCGACGCGCTGGTCTGGACCGAGTCGGTCGTCGAGGCCCTCGACGCCGTCGAAGCCGGGCTCAGGGACGCCGAGCAGTTGCTCCCCACCCCTGACGAGGTGCTCGAGAGCGAGCCGGGCAGCCTGCCGGTCTGACGGGTCCGGCTGCTCGATCTGCTGAGCCGGACCGTGCGTGCGACGATCGGGACGTGGTCACCGTCCTCGCCCTGCTCGCCGTCGCTGCTGTCCTGTTCGTCGCGGCGGCGCTCGCCACCCGCGAGAGGCCGCTGCTCTCCGATGCTCCGGCAGACCGCGCTGACCTCGCGCTCCCGGAGGGTCCGCTCAGCGCCGACCACATCACGGCGGCCCGCTTCGCGACGACGGTGCGGGGCTACAAGATGAGCGAGGTCGACGCGGTCCTCGAGCGCGCGGTCGAGGCTCTGCGCGAGCGCGACGAGCGGATCGCGGCCCTCGAGAGTCGCCCCCTAGCAGGTAGCGACGGTCCAGGCCTGACAGCCCAGGCATGACGGCGACCCTCGTGCTCCGGGTCGACGTCGACGCGCCGGTCGAGCAGACCTGGGCCGGAGCGGTCGACTGGGCCGGGCAGGGCGAGTGGATGCTCGGCACGTCGGTCACGCCGACAGATCGAGGGGGCCAGGGCGTCGGCGGCGCGATCTCGGCCTTCACGGGGATCGGCCGCCTCGGCTTCACCGACACCATGACCATCATCAGGTGGGAGCCGCCCTCCCGTTGCCACGTCCTGCACACCGGACGCGTGGTCAGGGGCACCGGAGCCTTCGACGTCGAGCCGCGGGGCGAGGGGCGGTCGGTCTTCGTGTGGCGAGAGGACCTCGAGCTGCCGTTCGGGGTGCTCGGCCGGTTGGGGTGGCGGCTCGGGCGACCGGTGTTCGCGTACGCCGTCAGGTTGTCCCTCAAGCGGTTCGCCCGCTGGGTCGAGGCAGGACGCCCGGGGGGAGCGGCCGCGGCCTGACGGGTTCGCCTGTCTGGCGCACGGCTTGGCGAAGGATCCACAGCACGGGAGTGCTGTGGATCCTTCGCAGAGGTGCACGGAAGGGCCCGCGCGCCAGGCTCAACGACCGGCGAAGACCGGGACCTGCTTGGCGAGGAACGAGCGCACGGCTCCGGCGTGGTCCTCAGTCGCCCCCGCCCGCGTCTGGAGCTCGTCCTCCTTGGCCAGGGCCTGCTCGAGGCTCGCCCCCGAGGCGTACGCCACCGACTCCTTGATGCAGGAGTAGGCAGCGGTCGGGCCGGCGGCGAGCCGGGTGGCGAGCTCCAGGGCGGTGGGCAGCACCTGCTCGGGGGCGACGGCGGCGTTGAGCAGCCCCATCTCGAGCGCCTGCTCGGCGGTGAACGGCTCGGCGAGCAAGAGCATCGCGGTGGCGCGGCCGGCCCCGACCAACCGGGGGAGCGACCACGACAGCCCGGAGTCCGCGGTGAGCCCGATCCCGGCGAACGCGGTCGTGTAGCGGGACCCGGCGGCACCGATGCGCAGGTCGAGCGCGCAGGCGAGCCCGAGGCCGGCGCCGGCAGCGGTCCCGTTCACCGCGGCGATCGTCGGCTTGCCGAGGCGGGCCAGCATGGTCACGAGCGGGTTGTAGTGCTCGCGCACCGTCCGCAGCGGAGCGCTGTCGCCGGCCTCGAGCAGGGCTGCGTGCTCGCGGAGGTCCTGACCGACGCAGAACGCCCGCCCGGAGCCCGTGAGCACCAGCGCCCGCACTCCGTCGTCGTCCCGGACGGCCGACACGGCGTCGAGCAGGGCGAGCTTCATCTCGACGGTGAGGGCGTTCATGCCTTCGGGGCGGTTGAGCGTGATCACGGCGACGTCGCCGGTGCGCTCCAGCAGGACGGTGTCGGGCATCGCAGTCGCCTTCATTCGCAGTGGCCAGCAGTGGATGGTGCCGTCCCCGGCACCCCGCCGGGGGTCCGGTGGTCCGAGGATGGCACGCCGACGCACAGGCAGGTCAGGCGTGCCGGGGTCCCCGCTTCGCGCCGAGCCGCTCATGCGGGACAATGGTGGGCACCACATGCGCGCGGCTCCGTTCCGGGGCTTCGGCGAACACGACGGGGAGGTTGGTCCATGGCGGCCATGAAGCCGCGGACGGGTGACGGTCCGCTCGAAGTCACCAAAGAGGGTCGCGGCTACGTCATGCGCGTGCCGCTCGAGGGTGGCGGCCGACTCGTCGTCGAGCTCAACGCCGAAGAGGTCGAGGCGCTGGGGAACGCTCTCCAGGGCGTGCTGGCCTAGCGTGCCCCTGCCCAGCGTGGCTCTCCCAAGCGTCCGGCTCGCGCTGGACCGCCCTGAGGTCGCGGTGCTGGCCCTCCCGGTGCAGCCGGCCGACGGGGTCGAGCCGGTCGAGCTCGCCGATTCTGCGGGTCCTGACACGGGCGGCCGAGCGGCGCGGCCGGCCGGGCACACGACCGCGTCGCGGCGGGCCGGGCACACGACAGCGTCGCGGCGGGCCGGGCACACGACAGCAGAGCCCGTCGACGGGCTGGACCTGGCTGCGCTGCTCGAGCAGGAGGCGTTCGCGGGATCGGCCGGTGAGGTGCTGGCCGTCCCACTGCAGTCCGGGCAGGGGCCGCACAAGCTGCTGCTGTTCGGGGTGGCCAAGGCCGCACCGTCAGACCTTCGCAGCGCCGGCGCGGCGCTCGCCCGCCGAGCCCGGGATTCCGCCTCCCTCGTGGTGGACGTGCGGTCGCTCGCCCTCGAGGGGCCGGCGCTTCGGGCTCTGGTCGAGGGGCTGCTGCTGGCGTCGTACGCCTTCTCCCGGGCCAGCGCGCCCAAGGACCGGCCCCTGCAGGAGGTCGTCCTCGTCGGGCCGGTCGGGCTCCAGGCCGACCTCGACGCGGCTGTCGTCGTCGCCACTGCCACAGCGGCCGCGAGGGACCTGGTCAACACGCCCTCGCTCGAGAAGACCCCGCAGTGGCTCGCGGAGCAGGCCGGTGCTCTGCTCCACGGCCTGACGGTCAGCGTGCTCGATGAGCGCGCGCTGGCCAAGCGCGGCTTCGGCGGCATCGTCGGGGTGGGCCAGGGCTCGACCCGCCCGCCGCGGCTCATCGAGGCGGTCTACGACGGCGGCGGGTCGCGCCACGTCGTCCTCGTGGGCAAGGGCATCACCTTCGACACCGGCGGGCTGTCGCTCAAGCCCAACGACGGCATGCTGGCGATGAAGACCGACATGGGCGGCGCAGCAGCTGTTCTCGCCACCCTACGGGCCGTCGCCGACCTGCAGCTGCCGATCAAGGTCACGGTCCTGGCTGCCGCCGCGGAGAACATGCCGAGCGGCTCGGCCCAGCGGCCCGGTGACGTGCTCACGCAGTACGGCGGGCGCACGGTCGAAGTGCTCAACACCGACGCTGAGGGCCGGCTCGTCCTGGCTGACGCCCTGGCCTACGCCGACGCCGAGCTCGACCCGGACGTCCTGGTCGACGTGGCCACCCTGACCGGTGCCATGCCCGTGGCCCTGGGCAAGCGGCACGCCGGCCTGTTCGCCTCCTCCGACGAGCTCGCCGCCCAGCTCGAGGAGGCCTCGCTGGCCTCCGGCGAGCCGCTGTGGCGCATGCCCCTGGTCGAGGACTACCGGGTCGCGCTCGACTCGCCGGTCGCCGACCTGCGCAACATCGGCCAGCCCAAGCTCAAGCTCCAGGGCGGCTCCATCACGGCGGCGCTGTTCCTGCGCGAGTTCACCGGTGGTCGGCCGTGGGCCCACCTCGACATCGCCGGACCGGGCCGCTCCGGCGCCGACACCGACGAGCTGACCAAAGGTGGGACCGGCTACGGCGTACGCCTTCTCACCGCCTGGCTCGTCGCCCTCGCGGCCCAACCGGGGCCGAAGCGGTCCCGGCCCCGACTCTCCCGCAGGAGCGCCTGATGTACGGCCTCACGATCCGCTGGTCGCTGATGGACACCCCGGCCGACACCGGCGACCAGCTGCGCGCCTACGTCCGGGACAGCTCGGTGGAGCGGTTCACCGACATGCCCGGCCTGGTGCAGAAGACCTGGCAGCTCAACGAGCGGGGCTTCTTCTCCGGCGTCTACATCTGGTCGACCCCCGAGGACCGTGCGAGCTTCCTCGAGGGCTTCCGAGCGAACCCCAGCCCGGTGACCCAGCTCGTCGGCAACACCCCGGACGTCATCCAGGAGTGGGAGCTCATCGGCGTCGCCGTCGGCGCGGACGGCCCGCTCACGCCCTGATGGCGACGCGCGTCCGGGGCGTCAGACCGACAGGCAGGCGACCAGCAGTCCGGCTCCGACCGGCACGGCGGCGGTGACCAGGCGGGTCTCGTCGCGGACCGCCTTGGCCAGCTCGCGCAGAGCCACGGTGTCGGTGTCGCGCACGGACGGCTCGGCGACCCGGCCCCCGGCCAGCGCGCCAGCGAACACGACGAGCCCGCCCGGCCGCAGCAGGCGGAGCGCGGCGTCGAGGTAGTCGAGGTTCTCCGAGCGGGCCGCGTCGCAGAAGACGAGGTCGTACGCCGCATCGGACAGTCTCGGCAGGACGTCGAGCGCGCGTCCCCCGATCAACCGGGCGCGTCCGCTCGGGACGCCGGCCTCGGCGAGGGAGGCCTTGGCCAGGCGCTGGTGCTCGCTCTCGCAGTCGACGCTGGTGAGGATGCCGGTCGGCTGCAGCCCGCCGATCAGCCACAGGGAGGACACGCCCGCGCCGGTGCCGAGCTCGATGACCGCCTTGCCGCCGGAGGTGGCTGCCAGCAGGCGAAGGACCGCACCGGTCGGGGGGTCGACAGCGCCGACGCCCACCTCTGCGGCGCGCTGGCGGGCGGAGACGAGCGGGGGCTCCTCGGGCTGCCACGCCGTGATCCAGTCGGCGAGGGCGCTGCCGCCGTCGCCGCTGCTGCGGGCGCCGTTGCGCGCCCCGGCGGGCCGAGCGCCGGCGCCCTGGGGAGGCGCACTGCCGGCAGGGGGGGTGCTCGACGAGGTACTGCTACCGGACTCGATGACGGCCTCCGTGCGCTCAGCGGGTCGGCCGACCCGGCGTGCCGACCCTATCCGCCGGAGACGCCGGGCAGGAAGGGGAACCGCGTACGCGGGCGCGGCGTTGGTCCAGCAGGCGGGACGGACATCCACAGATCTCACGTCCTCCCGCTCACCTCACGCCCACCTCACATGAAGCAGGTCAGGATGTCGGCTCCAGGCGCACTCCGCCTGGCCCGACCGTCGAGGGAGGCCGCCATGACGGCGACCGTTGCGCAGGCGTGGACACCACCGTCCTGGGACGAGGTCGTCCGCGCGCACTCAGCCCGGGTCTACCGGCTGTCCTACCGACTGACCGGCAACCGCCACGACGCCGAGGACCTCACGCAGGAGGTCTTCGTCCGGGTCTTCCGCTCCCTGTCGAGCTACACCCCAGGCACGTTCGAGGGCTGGCTCCACCGGATCACGACCAACCTGTTCCTCGACCTCGTGCGACGTCGCGCGCGGATCCGCTTCGACGCCCTCCCGGACGACGCCGAGCGGCTGGCGAGCCCTGACCGCGGTCCGGCCCAGGTCTACGACGACACGCACTTCGACGCCGACGTGCAGAAGGCCCTCGACGCCCTCCCGCCCGACTTCCGCGCCGCCGTGGTGCTGTGCGACCTCGAAGGCCTGTCGTACGAGGAGATCGCGGCGACGCTGGACGTCAAGATCGGCACCGTGCGCAGTCGGATCCACCGCGGTCGGTCGCAGCTGCGGGCCTCGCTCGCCCACCGGGCGCCGGTGGACGCCCCCGAGCTGGCCGGTCACTGATGAGCCGGTTCCTGGGCGCCTCGGCGAGCGGCCCCTGCCTCGGGGACGTCGCGGCGGCGCTCATCGACGGCGAGCTCAGCCACGCCGAGCGCGAGCGGGCGCACCGCCACCTCACGCACTGCGCGGACTGCCGGGCAGAGGTCGACGCCGAGCGCCGGCTCAAGCTGCGCCTGCACGGGCTGGCCGAGGTCCCGGTGCTCGGCGAGCCGCTGTCGGCGCGGCTGCTCGCGGTCGGTTCCGGCGATCCCTCGCTGAGCCGTCGACCGCCCGCGCCGTCCTCGACAAGCCGCCGGTCACGCCCGGGTACCGCCGGCCCCCGGAGCGGCAGGCCCGGGAGCCGGTCGCACGCGCGTCGGCGCCGCACGCTGGGCGGGGCAGCCTTCGTCGCGCTCGGCCTGACCGCTGCCTTCGCTCTCGGAGGCGGCTCCGAGCCGCCGTCCACCGTCGTGGACCCAGGGATGGACACCTTCGTCACGCAGTACGTCAGCACCACCAGCGACGTGTCGCCGGCCCGGCGGGCCACCCTCACCACGGGCGGCGTGCACTCCGGACGCTAGGGCGACAGGTGGCCCCCGGGCGAGCCTGGGTCAGTGCCTGCGCCCCGGTCGTCGGGCGGCAGAATTCGTCGTGCGGCGGGGCCCCGCAGGGGGCATGCTCAGGGCTGACGCGGACTTCACACCCGTGGGGCAAGACTGCTTCCAACGGCGCTGCACGCGCTGCTCGCAGACCACACGGAGGACTCCATGACCGACCCCCGCCACGAGACAGGCCCGGACTCCGGCCCGACCGGTACCGGCGCGGACGGGCTGGGGACCGGGGCGAGTGAGCCGAACGCTCCCTGGTGGTCACGTCCCGGCGACCAGTGGGGTGCGCCGCCGCCGCCGCCCGCCGGCCAGCCGCAGGGACCTCAGGGCCAGCAAGACCTCCAGGGCCAGCCTGCTGGACATCAGGGCCAGCCTCCCTACCAGCCGCCTGCTGAGCGCGACCCGTTCGCTCAGAGGCCCGCTCAGGGGCCCGGCCAGGCCACGGGTCAGACCCAGACCCAGCCCCAGCCGCAGCCGCAGCCGCAGCCGCCCTACGGGTACGGCTACGGCCAGGGCTACGGCCAGGCGCAGCAGCCCCAGGCCTCGCCCGAGGATCCGTGGAGTCGCCCGACCACTCGGGCGACCTTCCCGTCCGGTGCCCAGCCGTGGGGTGCCGGACCATCCGACACGATCGGCGCTGCGCCGAAGCCGGCCAAGAGCCGTCGGGGCCTGGGGACGGCAGCAGCCGTGCTCGCCACGGCCCTTCTCGCCGGCACCGCGGGCGGGGCGGTCGGTGCCACGTGGCAGGACGACGGCGGGCTGCTGGACCCCGGCGCGAGCCTCGGAAGCGCAGGCACCTCGGCCTCGGTCGACCGCGCTCCCGAGTCAGTGGCCGGCATCGCCGCGAAGGTCATGCAGAGCACCGTCAGCATCGCCGTCGAGGGCGAGGGCGGCCGTGGCACGGGCTCCGGCGTCGTCATCCGCAGCGACGGCTACGTCCTGACCAACAACCACGTGGTCGAGTCGGCCGCCAAGGGCGGCACCATCACCGTCACCTTCGACGGAGCCGAGCAGGAGCTCCCGGCGAAGATCGTCGGGCTCGACCCGGTCACCGACCTCGCGGTCATCCAGGTCCAGACGGGGGAGCAGCTCCCCGCCGCGACGCTGGGCCAGTCCGGGGCGCTCGTCGTGGGCGACCCGGTCATCGCGATCGGCTCCCCGTTGGGACTGTCCGGAACCGTGACGACGGGCATCGTCAGCGCCCTGAACCGGACGGTGAACACACCCAGCGAGAACGGCACGAGCAACCCCCTGTTCAACGCGATCCAGACCGACGCGGCCATCAACCCCGGCAACTCCGGGGGTGCCCTCGTCAACGCGCGCGGTGAGGTGGTCGGGATCAACTCCGCCATCGCCACCCTCGGTGGAGGCGGACTGTTCGGGGGTGAGCAGACCGGCGGGAGCATCGGCGTGGGCTTTGCCATCCCGATCGACGAGGCGCGGTCCGTGGCGGAGGAGATCATCCGCACGGGCAAGGCGACGCACCCGAGCATCGGCATCTCGGCCAACACCGTGAAGGGCGCCAACGAGCGCGAGGGAGCGCTGATCCGGTCGCTCTCCCCCGGTGGTGCCGCCACGGGGGCGGGGCTCAGGGTCAACGACCTCATCGTCCAGGTGGACGACGACAAGGTGACCAGCGTGGACGAGCTGATCCTCGCGACGCGAGAGCACAAGGTCGGGGACACAGTGACCATCACCTACGTCCGCGACGGCCGCACCGAGACCACGAAGGTGGTCCTGAAGGAGCTCCGCCGGAGCTGACGGCAGGCCCGGACCTGGTCGCGCCGGCGGGGTTGACCGGGCCTCGACCGGCTGCCCCGCCGTAGTCTGGTGGCCTGACGTCCCGGGAGGTGACCGTGTTCGACAGTCTCGGTTGGGCAGAGATCCTCGTGCTGCTCGTCCTGTCCCTGTTCGTCTTCGGTCCTGAACGCCTACCGGGCATCGCCGCCGACGCGGGTAAGTCCCTGCGCAAGGTCCGGCTCTACGTCAAGCGGATGACCGACGACCTCCAGGGCGAGCTCGGACCGGAGCTGGGCAACGTCGACCTCGCGTCCCTGAACCCGCGAACGTTCGTGCAGAAGCACCTGCTGTCCGACGATGACCCGGACGAGCTGCCGGTCACGCAGAGCCGCCCCCGGTCCGGTGTCCCGCTGGGTGCCGGCGAGCTCGCACCCTGGGACCCCGACGCCACCTGACGGAGAGTCGGCAGGGGCCTTCGCTCAGGCGCGTCGGGCCGGGCTGAGTCCGAGGCTCATGCCGGCCAGGCCGCGCGGCTTGCCGGCGAGGCGTCCGGTGATGTCCAGCAGGGCCCGGCTGGCCGCGGCGTCGGGGTCGGACAGCACCAGCGGTTGACCGCTGTCGCCGCCTTCGCGCAGGCGTACGTCGATCGGCACCTGACCGAGCAGCGGCACCTCGGCGCCGAGCCGGGTGCTGAGCGAGCTGGCGACCGCCTGACCGCCGCCCGAGCCGAACACGTCGATCTTCTCGTCGCAGTGCGGGCACTCGAGGTAGCTCATGTTCTCGACCACCCCGGCGATGCGCTGGTGGGTCTGCAGAGCGATCGAACCGGCTCGCTCGGCCACCTCCTGCGCGGCCAGTTGGGGGGTGGTCACGACGAGGATCTCGGCGCTGGGGACGAGCTGGGCCACCGAGATGGCGACGTCGCCGGTGCCGGGCGGGAGGTCCATGAGCAGCACGTCGAGATCGCCCCAGTAGACGTCGGACAGGAACTGCTGAAGGGCTCGGTGCAGCATCGGCCCGCGCCAGACGACCGGCGTGTTGTCCTTGGTGAACATGCCGATCGAGATGACCTTCACGCCGTGGGCGAGCGGCGGCAGGATCATCTCCTCGACCTTGGTGGGCCGGTGCTGCACCCCGAGCATGCGGGGGATCGAGAACCCGTAGATGTCGGCGTCGAGCACCCCGACGGACAGCCCCTGCTGGGCCATCGCCACCGCGAGGTTGACCGTGACGCTGGACTTCCCGACGCCCCCCTTGCCCGAGGCCACCGCGAAGACGCGGGTCAGGCTGCCCGGCATGGCGAACGGGATCTCGCGGACGGGGTTGTCACCCCGGAGCAGCGTCTGCAGGGCCTGCCGCTGTTCTGTGCTCATCACGTCGAGCTCGACCTCGACCCTAGCGACGCCCGCCACCTTGCTGACCGCGGTGGTGACGTCGCGGGTCAGGGTCTCCTTCATCGGGCAGCCGCTGACCGTGAGGTAGATGCCGATGCGGGCTGTGCCGTCCGGGTCCACCGTGGCCGACTTGACCATGCCGATCTCGGTCACCGGACGCCGGATCTCGGGGTCGATCACGGTCGACAGCGCCGCGGTCAACTGGTCGGTCGTGGGCAGCGCATTGTTCGAGGGGGTCGTGGTCAAGGGGGTCCTTCGGAACGGGGTCCAGCGAGAGGCTCGATCAGGGTCATCGTACGTTCCGGCCATCGTCGCGGCCTTCTGCGACAAGGACCCTCCACGTGGGCGCCAAGAGTGAGGTCGACGCGCTGAGCGCCTGCCGACTCCGGGCGAGGTGGAGGGTGGTCGACTCGGCGGGCAGGCGGGCAGGCGGGCAGGCGGGCAGGCGGGCAGGCGGGCAGGCGGGCAGGCGGGCAGGCGGGCAGGCGGGCAGGCGGGCAGGCGGGCAGGCGGGCAGGCGGGCAGGCGGGCAGGCGGGC
>JAABUN010000634.1_pt1 | contig 87689 bp, 83 predicted proteins | sample 5559311 | NCBI WGS metagenome assembly JAABUN01 (sample SAMN10711877, study PRJNA513370) | rock metagenome | isolation source: Antarctica rocks | place: Antarctica: Victoria Land, Siegfried Peak sud
CTCAAGCGAGTAAATATCCATTGGGTTGAGTCTCCTTTTTCTAAATTCTCGACAAATTTCTAAAAGTAGATTTCAACTCAATGTTTCCTTTTTTTCAAATATCAATTCTTTTTTGTCCTGTACTTAGAAAACATCTAAATCTTTATTGCGGTCGCCTTGCAGATGTTCAACATCGGGAAAAAGGTCAGGATTCGTCAGCCCGCGATTGAAAAGCGTTATTTCGTGACCGCGAGCCAAAGCCGATTCGACCAGATAACGCCCCAAAAACTTGGTTCCGCCGATAATTAATAATTTCATCTCTCCTCAAATGTCAGTTATTACCAACAAGCATCGAATTAGTTATTATACCGCTAGATTGCGGCATAAACCCGAAATAGGTACAATTTGCCGCTTCTTATCTAAATTACAATTCTTTAATATGTCCCAAAAAGGGTCATTTACGGGACCAATCTTATTCCGTTTTTATCGTCCTGAAAAGAGGCGTTTTTGACCCTGGTTTTAACATTATTATTTGCCTAATTGTATTTCGATTCTGTCTGAATTGTCTTTTCTAGCCAAAATAGGCAACTCAGTCCCATCAGTCTCTTCTCCCTTAATCAAATAAGAATAATTCGAGCATTCAGTATCCCGAGACACGTTTTCTTTTGCAAAATCCAGCAGTTGCTTTCGTTGAATTGAATCAAATTCTTTCCAATTAGAATCTAAAGGTATTTCTAATCGAACCCTTTTTTGGTTTATTGCAAATACAAGAGTTTCTTGAATTATGAACTTACAGGTATCCTTATCCGCACTTCTCAGGTATATAAATCCACAAACAAAAATGAATACAAATGCTGCACTAAAAACTAAAACTGATATTAGAGTTTTGCTTATCATCCTCAGAAATTAAATATTGAGTTCAAACGTCTCAAAAAGGGTCGGTTATGACACAGATTTCAATCTGTTTGCTTGTCTTGATAAAGGGCGTTTTGGAGACATTTAGTTTTATTAACAACAAACTATTTCTTTGCATTGAAAGATTGCATAATTATCATATAAATGAAAATTAAAAAACCAGTTCCCGGAAAGACAAATGTTAGGATAAGTAGTCAGACAATTTTATCTAAACCTAAAGAGACGCAATTTAATGTTAAGTAATCGCATATCTTGTTGAGACATAGTGATTTACAAGCATTTTGAATAGATTACGATAAATATGTCTGACTACTTATATTCAGTAAGATTCAAGTAAATAATAGTTCCGTGATAATTTTCCTCATAAATTCTACCTTGTTCCTGATTTGGAATTCGGGGAGAGTTTACACGTAAATATTCGTCTAATCCCCACCAACATAAAGCTAGAAAAATTACTACAAAAGATAATTTATACAAAAACTTTTCATTTTTATTGCTATTAGTTTCCATACAGGGAAATTACCAATCTAATTCAAAAAGGGTCGTTTTTGACAATGCTCTAAAGTACCCGTTTCGTCCTCACATCTAAAGAATTGTTCGGTAATTCTCGTAAATCTGCAATGTAAGTTTCGCCGTCTCTGAGTGCGATAAACGGCATTTTGTGTTCCATGAAATATTCTACCGATTCGTCAATCATCGCCGATTCGGGGTGGTCTGACCGCCAGTGAGGAGCAATACAAAAAGGCAGTAGTCCGAGTCCTTCCCAAATAACTTCATCCGAATATCCTTCTGGAATTATGTCCGGGTTATCGGCAAGATGAATGCCTTTCAAAGTGGGCGTTAAGACGCAAATTCCGGCACTGTATCCGGCGTAAACAAACGTGGCGTTTTCAACCTGTTCAATGATGATTTTGTCGAGACCGCTCTGACGAAACGCAGAATTAAGGATGAAGGTATTCCCGCCAACGACCCACAACGCATCCAATTGATTGACGACCGCGCGAAGGTCTTTCTTGCCATGAAAATAATCTCTCAAATCAACGGCTTCCGGTGAAAAACCTAATCCCATTAAATCGGCAAACTCTTGCTCACGCCCTTCTTTTAGCCTGTTGTGTTCATCAGAGAAATCCAGGGCATTTCGGATGACACCAATGCGTTTTCGCCCGGAAACAAGTCGAGCGAATTCATCAGAATTGTTGCCGAGCCGATACGATGATAAATAGAGTTTCATATTTATGCGGAACAACTGTAACAAATCTCAAAAAGGGTCATTTATGCGACAGGTTTTACCCAACGATTCAGTATATGCTGGGCAGTTTCATTCAATTCTTCCTCAACTTCTCGCTCTGTTGGTGAATAAGCGATTCGTTCTAAATCATTACGAAATGCTTCCGCTAGTTCTGCTGAATCAGCAATAATGTAAGTCATTATCCAATATTTCCAAATTTCATCATCCGAAGCAAAGATATGTTGAATATGTGGAATAAGCGGTTTACCGATGGTAGCCAAAAATGGAGCGAGAATTTGTGCGACCGGCCAGTTCAAATCCTGAAGCCATTCAAGTAATTCAGGCAAAATAGGAGCAACAGCAGGATAACCAATTTTAATTGCTGCCTCTGCTCGCTCTAAGTCGTGTTTGTCTCGTGGAATTAATGATTTTATATCACTTTTTTCGATATAAGTAGGATTGAAAAAAATATGCTTCTGCAATTCCTGGCTAACATTATTTTCCAGTTGCGTCTTTTCTATTTCATTGATGCTTTCTTTAAGAGTGCGTTGACAATAATCAGCCCATAATTCGTCTGGCTTTTGCGATTCGGTGTTCCACATCCGAATGCCTCTAGTATTGGGAAATATACTACAAACTTCTCCATTCTCTACTGTCCAAACATCCCCGCCGAGAATAGCCTGCCCTGTTTCTGCAATAGTTCTTAAAGCGGCAAAAATATGCTCTCGTTGCCAAGCATATTCTCCATCATCGGCGATAAAGGCCGTCGATACTATGGTTAAAAGGTTACAAAGGGTCAAAATGTTTCATAGCTTATTTGATAACGTCTTGATTTTATTTAGTTTAGCGTGATTTTGCGTTCCCGAAATTTAAGATTAGAAACTTGATTAAAAACGGGAACAAAAAAAATCGATAAAGCTAATGAACACAAATAATTGACAAAAATCCTATGAAACATTTTGACCCTTTGTAACCTTTTAACCAATGTCGGGTTTTATTTTCATTTTTTTTGTTATTGTTTTGAGCCAATTCGACTATAAAAATAACAGTTTTTATACGAGATTTCCAAAAGAACAAACTAAACGATTTATCCAATCATCGTTCCGGTGCCGGAATTAGTGAAAACTTCCGAAAGCAGAGCGTTGCGGGTTGCGCCGCTGATAATATGAGCCGATTTTACGCCGCGCTTCAGAAGTTCGGCGATGTTTTGCAGCTTCGGAATCATACCGCCGGAAGCCGTGCCGTTGTCGATGAGTTCTTCGGCTTCGGCAATCGAAAGCCGCGAAATTTTCGTTTCCGGTTTGTCGGGCGCGAGATAAATGCCGCCGACATCCGAGAGCAGAACGAGTTTTTCGGCTTCCAGAGAGACGGCGATTTCGGCGGCGACCGTATCGGCGTTAATGTTGAAAATCTGCCCGTCGTCGTCCGCGCCGAGCGAGGAAATTACCGGCAGATAATTTTGTTCGAGCAAAACGTCGAGCAGCCGCGCGTTAATCTGCAAAACGTCGCCGACGTGTCCGAAATCGACAGCTTCGCGCGCGCCGGTTTCGCGATTTAAAATCTCCTTTGGCGGGCGTCGGACGGCGTGAACGATATTGCCGTCGATGCCCGATAAACCGACCGCTTCGATGCCGTGATTTCTGAGCGCCGCCAAAATTTCTGTGTTGATTTTCCCGGCAAAAATCATTTTCGCAAGCTCCAGCGTGTCGTCGTTCGTTACGCGCCGACCGTCGATTACCGTCTGCGCCACGCCCAAACGCTCCGCCAGCTCGCTCAATTGTTTGCCGCCGCCGTGAACGACGCACAGACGAATTCCGACCTGATGCAGCAGCGCCAGTTCTTCCGCCAGCGACCGGAGATTTTCTTTGTCTTCGGTAACTTTGCCGGAAAATTTGACGACGAAGGTTTTGCCTTTGAACTTTTGAATATACGGAAGCGCCTCGCGCAGAATGTTTAATTTATCGTCGTTCATTTTATCAATTTCGCCATTATCGCTTTTTGAACGTGCAGACGATTTTCGGCTTCGTCAATCACGACCGAATTCGCCGAATCAATCACGGCGTCGGTAACAATCACGTTGCGGCGCGCCGGCAGACAATGCATAAAAATCGCGTCGTTCGTCCGCTTCATTTTCGCCCTGTCGACAATCCAATCAGCGCGAAATTGCGAGCGATATTCGACATCCTTTTCCGCCGCGCCGTAAAATTGTTTGCCGCCCCAGCTTTTCGCGTAGACGACTTCGACATTTTCAAACGATGAATTCGCATCGTTTGAAATCTCGACGCTGGCGCCGTTTTCCGTCGCTTGCATTTCGATTTCCCGCATCAATTCCGCATCCAATTCGTAATCTTCGGGATGCGCAATTATCAAATCGTGTCCGAGTTGCGCCGCCGCCAAAGCAAACGAATTCGGCACAGCCATCGGCAAAGGCTTCGGATGCCACGCCCAGGTCAGAAGAACTTTTTTCTTCTCTTTGCCGAATTTTTCTCGAATCGTCAGCATATCGGCAAGCGCCTGACATGGATGATGCATCGCCGATTCGAGATTGATAATCGGTTTGGTCGCATATTTTTCAAACGCCGACAAAATCGGCTCTAATCTTTCTTCTTCCCAATTTTCAAGACGCGCAAACGTCCGCACGCCGATTGCCGCGACATATCTTTCCAAAACGCGCACAAATTCCTTCAAATGCTCGGTTTTATCCGCGTCCATCACGACGTTTTCCCGATGTTCGAGCGTCCAGCTTGAATTTCCCGGCTCTAAAATTACCGCGTTTCCGCCGAGTTCGTAAATCCCGACCTGCATCGAAGCGCGCGTCCGCAAACTCGGATTAAAAAAAACGAGTGCGACCGATTTTCCGTCAAGATATTTTTCTTTGACTTCGCCGCGCTTGAAACGTGAAGCCGACTCGAAAAGTTCTTCGATTTCAGAACGTGAAAAGTCGGATGTTTTGAGAAAATTTTTCATATAATTTGCTGCAGAGTTCACTGAGAAAAAAAAGCCGAAAGAACACAAAGATTTTATTTACAGTTGATTCTCTCCGCGTTCTCTGTGAACTCTGCGGTTAAACTTTCAATTAACAAATCAATTTCCTCAATCTTCACGCATAACGGCGGAAGCAGACGCAAAACATTCGGATTACTCGAAGTTCCCGTGATGATTTTATTTTCCAGTAATTTAGCGTGAACCGATTTACAATCGTCTGCAAACTCGATTCCCAAAAGACAGCCTTTTCCGCGCAAACCGATGACGTTCGGAATTTCTTTCAATCGTTCGCGCAAATGATTTTCGACGGCTTTAGCGTTCCCTAACATTTTATCGGCTTCAATCGCTTCGAGCGTTGCCGAAACCGCCGCCATCGCCAGCATTCCGCCGCCGAAAGTCGTGCCTAAATCGTTGGTTTTAATTTCCGCCGAAATCCTTTCGTTGACCAGACACGCGCCGACCGGAACGCCGCTGCCTAAAGATTTCGCCAGCGTGATAATGTCGGCTTCAATTCCGCCCGCCGAATCGCTTCCGCTGAAAAACCAGTTTCCCGTGCGCCCGACGCCGGTCTGCACTTCGTCGAAAATCAAAACGATGCCGAATTCGTCGCAGATTTGGCGCAAACCTTTGAAAAATTCCGGCGCGGCTTCCGTTACGCCAGCCATCGATTGAATCGGCTCTAACATAATCGCCGCCGTGTCAAAGTCGGCAACGGCGCGGACGCTTTCGAGATTTCCAAATTCGGCGCAAACGTGATGCGGCACATTCGGTCGTCCGAGTTCACGGTATTTCCCCAGAAACGTCGCCGAAATTGAATCAGCCGTTCTGCCGTGAAAACCGCCGGAAAACGTGATAATTTTTTCGCGCTTCGTCCGCATTCGCGCCATTCGCATCGCGTTTTCGTTGGCTTCCGTTCCCGAATTGCAGAAAAATGCTTTCGTGATTGATTCGGGCGCGAGCGAAACTAATTTTTCGGCGGCTTTCGCGCGTGTTTCCGAATAAACCAGATTTGAATAAAACAAGATTTTTTCGGCTTGATTTTTCAACGCTTCGACGACGTGCGGATGCGAATGTCCTGTCGCGCAAACCGCGTGTCCGCCGTATAAATCAAGGTATTTCACGCCGTCGCTCGTCCAAATCCACGCGCCTTTGCCCGTTTCGACGGCAATATTCATCTTTGCGTAAGTCGCAAGCTGGAAAGTTTCCTCAAGTTTTTCGATTTCAGTAAAATTCATAAGAGTTTTTGCCGCGAACAGACACGAAAAGATACGAAAAAGAAAAAGAAATTTAGCTACAGATTTACACAGATTGACACGGATAAAAGAAAGATAAAAAACTGATTTTATATCTTTCTCTTTGCTTTAAAAATCTGTGTTCATCTGTGCAAATCTGTGGTTTCATATTTCTTCTTATTTCGTGCCTTTTCGTGTCTGTTCGTGGCTAATTCACGGATTGCTTCCCGTCAAAATCAAACCTGTTTTTTCGTCAAAGCCGAACATCAGATTCATATTCTGCACGGCTTGTCCCGCCGCGCCTTTGACCAGATTATCAATCGCCGAAAAGACGACGATTTGTTTGCCGTTCGAGTGCGCGGCGATGTCGCAAAAGTTTGTCGTTTTCACCCAATTAATATCGGGCGAGTTTTCGACGATTCGCACGAAAAACGAATCCTTGTAAAACAGCTCGTAAAGATTTTTTACGTCTTCATTCGTCAAAAGATTTGTCGTCTCCAGATAACACGACGCGAAAATGCCGCGTGAAACCGGCAAGCTGTGCGTCATAAAAACAAAATCATTGGCAAACTCGCCGACTTGTTTAAGATGCTGTTCGATTTCGGGAACGTGCTGATGCTCGAAAGGCTTATACGCATAAAACGAATTAGCGCGCTGCGGGTGATGCGTGTTTGCCGCCGCTTTCGCGCCCGAACCGCTCGAACCTGTTTTCGCGTCAACGATAATTTTTCCGGTAATTCCGGTAATTAAGGACGCACCCTTGCTCACGCGCGGGTTTCCGCCTGCAATGAGCGGCGCGAGCGCGAGCAAAGTCGCCGTCGCAAAACAGCCCGGATTGGCGATGCGTTTTGCCGATTTTATTTGTTCGCGGTTCGTTTCCGTCAAGCCATAGACAAAACTTTTTTGCAAATCCTTCGCCGTGTGTTCGAGCTTGTAAAATTTCTCGAACACTTCCGCGTCGCCTATTCTAAAATCGCCCGAAAGGTCAATTACTTTTAAATTTTCGGGAAGTCGCGGCACAATCTCTAACGCCTGACCGTGCGGCAAAGCCAAAAACAGGACCGCAAAATCCTGCAAAACCGACAAATCTTCCGGCATTTTTTCAAATCTTAATTCGGTCAAGCCGTTCAAATTTCGATGAACTTCCGCGACCGCTTTGCCCGCGTGTTCATTCGCCGTAACGAGCGCGATTTCCGCAAACGGATGAAACAGCAGAATCCGCAAAAGTTCGCTCCCGCCGTAACCTGAACCGCCGAAGATTGCGATTTTTATTTTTTTCATAAAACAATTAACCACAGATTTACACAGATAAACACAGATAAGAAAAGATGAAGAAAAGATAAAAACAACAGATTTAAATTTGAATTTGCCACAGTGATTTTTCTGAAAATCCGTGTCCATCTGTGAAAACGCGAAGCGGGACGGTTTCATTTTCTTATAAAGCGATTCGTTTTATTTCTACTCGCGGATTGCCGAAATTTATTAACAGGCAAATCTTTACTGCCGTTGCTTTCAAGTAATTCAAGCATTGCGCTCTGTGAACATCATCCAGATTCTTTACGGCTTTCAGTTCGACAAGAACTTTATTTTCGACCCACAAATCCGCTTCGTAAAATCCAACCTCAACACCGTCATAGAAAACTTTTATTGAATCCTGCTGTTTAACTTCCAAACCGTTTTTCCGAATCTCGTAAGCCAGCGCGTTTTCATAAACCTTTTCCAGAAACCCGCAACCCAAAGCATTACCAACTTTGTAAGCTGAACCGATGATTATTTCGGTAATCTTGTTTATTTCAGCGGACGGCGCACCATTCTCAAAAAGTTATTTCAACAAATCCGTTTTATCTTCATTCATAAATTATCTGTATTTATCTTTTCTTCATCTGTGTCCATCTGTGTAAACGCGAAGCGGGACGGTTACAATTTCTTTTAATCCATTTGTCGCAAACGCAATCTCAAAGCCTGCAATTTAATAAATCCTTCCGCGTCCGTCTGGTCGTATGCGCCCGCGTCGTCTTCAAAGGTTACGACGCGCTCTTTGTAAAGCGAATTGGCGGAGCGTCTGCCCGTTACGATGACGTTTCCGCGATACAATTTAAGGCGAACTTCGCCCGAAACGTTTGTTTGCGTCTGGTCAATCATTGAGCGCAGAATTTCAAATTCAGGCGCGAACCAGAAGCCGTAATAAATTGATTCGGCAAATTTGACGCTCAGAGAATCGCGCAGTCGCCCGACTTCGCGGTCGAGTGTGATTGATTCCAGAGCGCGATGCGCCCCCTGCAAAATCGTCACGCCCGGCGTTTCATAAACTCCGCGCGATTTCATCCCGACGAAACGGTTTTCCACCAAATCGACGCGCCCGATGCCGTGTTCGCCGCCTAAGAAATTCAAAGTCGAAAGCAAATCAACCGCGCTGTAAGTTTCACCGTTTATTGCCGTCGGCTCGCCTTTTTCAAACGTCAAAACAATTTCTTCCGCCTTGTCTTTCGCGTTTTCGGGCGATTTTGTCAGCAGAAAAATATCTTCCGGCGGCGCAGTCCAGGGATTTTCCAAAATTCCGCCTTCGTAGGAAATGTGCATCAGATTTCTGTCCGTCGAATACGGCTTTTCGGCGGTCGCAGTAATGTTTATATTGTGTTTCGCGCAATACGCAATCAAATCGGCGCGTCCCTTAAATTCCCACGTCCGCCACGGCGCAATCACTTTCACGTCCGGCTTCAGAGCGTAATATGTCAACTCAAATCTAACCTGGTCGTTGCCTTTGCCAGTCGCGCCGTGCGCTACCGCATCCGCGCCTTCTTTGAGCGCGATTTCGATTTGCTTTTTCGCAATCACCGGACGCGCCAAACTCGTTCCGAGCAAATAAACGCCTTCATAAAGCGCGTTGGCTTTTACGGCAGTCCAAACGTAATCTTTAACAAATTCTTCGCGCAAATCTTCGACATAAAGTTTCGACGCGCCGGTTTTCAAGGCTTTTTCCTCTAAACCGGAAAGTTCTTCGCCCTGCCCGACATCGGCGCAGAAACAGACGACTTCCGCGCCGTAAGTTTCTTTAATCCACAACAGCATCGCCGACGTATCGAGTCCGCCGGAATACGCCAGCACAACTTTTTTTATATCTTTTGTCATTGGTTCTTTGTTATTTGTCCATCGCCGATTGTTTTTAACAAAGGACGAAACGCTATTTTTCAAAAATTTCCCAAACTTTTTTCAATACCGCTTTTTGTTCTTTTTGATTGCGGACGGCAATAAAAACCGTGTCATCGCCGGCAATCGTGCCGACGATATTCTCGACTTTCTCGCGGTCGATTCGCACGCAGACCGCCGAAGCCAAGCCCGATTCGCATTTGGCGACAATTAAACTTTCACCAGCGATTTCCAATTTTTGCAGTCCTGAATTTCCGCTTTCCTCTTTCTGCGGAACTGCATAAAATCCGTTTGCCTTGACGATGCCGAGTTCGTCCAAATCGCGCGACACGCTCGACTGCGTAACGGAAAAGCGAGCTTTCGACAAACGTTCGGCGAGTTCTTCCTGAGTGCCGATGTTGTGCGATTGAATCAAATCTTTGATTGTTTGTTGTCGTTTCTCTTTCATTATTTCCCGCAAACCGAAAACCTGATAGAATCGTTTATATCAATAAAATTTATGCACAGATATTGCATAACTGTTGCATAGACTAAAAATAAGGTTGGAAAATGTCAAGCGAATGAAACAAATAATTTGCGGCGCAGAAGGTGTATATCGCTCCCGACGCCGCGACCGAAACGGATTTTTTCGAGTTCGGCGGCTCAAACGCCGACGGCTCGCGTTTTATGTCGCAAAAGAAAAGCCTTTCGATTAAAATGTTTGTGCCGTCGATTGCGGCTGGCGTCGAATCAAAAACGATAATGTCCGAACGCGCGAATTCTTTTTCGGATTTGCGCGAAAGCCCGAAATCGGTTTAATTTGGAAAAAATGATTTTTCTTTATCTTTTGCTGCTCATTCCCGTTTCTCTGGCGCTCGGCTATTTCGGCGCTCCGTCGTGGGTGATTTTCGCGGCGTCCGCGCTGGCGATTGTGCCGCTTGCCGAATGGATTCGGCGGGCGACCGAACAGCTTTCCGAACATACCGGCTCGGTTATCGGCGGATTGCTAAATGTAACATTCGGCAATATGGCGGAGTTGATTTTAGCGATTTTCGTGCTTAGTGAAGGCAAAACGAGCGTCGTTAAAGCGACCATAACCGGCTCGATTATCGGCAACAGTCTTTTGGGTTTGGGTCTGGCGATTCTGGTCGGAAGCTGGGGACGCGAAAAGCAGACGTTCAGCCGCGAGCGCGCCGGACTGCTTTCGAGTCTGCTGATTTTATCGGTGCTGGCGCTGATGATACCGGCGCTTTTCGATTACACCGAACGCAGCCTCGTTCACGCTCCCGAATCCGGAAAGCTGGACGAATATTTAAGTCTGGGCGCGTCGGTCGTTCTGATTCTGGTCTACGCGGCAAATTTGATTTACACGCTCGTTACGCACAAAGACGTTTTCGCCGCCGAAGAACACACGCCCGACGCCGACGAAGACAAACAACCCGAATCAGCCGAAAATAGCGGCGAAGCTCACGCGGCTCAATGGTCGTGGAAAAAGGCTCTGCTCGTCTTAATCGGAGCGACGGCGGCGGTCGCGCTCGAAGCGGATTTAGTTTCCGGCGAATTGGAAAAAACCGCCGAAACCGTCGGCTTGACGACGTTTTTTATGGGCATCATCGTGCTGCCGATTATCGGCAATGCCGCCGAATATTTCTCGGCAATCTATTTCGCCCGGCGCAATCGTATGGATTTGGTGATGAGCATCTCGGTCGGCGCGACGATTCAAATCGCGCTTCTGACCGCGCCCGTGCTGGTATTATTTTCTTATCTGCTCGGACATCCGATGACACTGGTCTTCAGCAATCCGCTCGAATTAATTGCCATCGCCGGCGTCGCCTTCGCCGTCAACTCAATCGCGCAGGACGGCGAAACGACCTGGTTTGAAGGCTTGCTTCTGATAGCCGTCTATCTTTTGCTGGCAATGGCGTTTTTCTGGGTTACATTGTAATCGCCGTTATAAAACGCAAAAGTTACGCGGTTGAAATTTATCGCGAAAACGTTCCGCTCGTTTTTTCCAAAAAAATTATGAATCGTAAATTTGTTCGTCCGAACTTCGCTTTACTGCTTTGTTTACTGTTTTTATCGAATATTATCGTCCGCGCCGACAAAGTTGATGATTTTGTCCGCGCGCGGCTCAGGGAGCGCCATATTCCCGGCGCGGCTGTCGCCGTCATTAAAAACGGGCGAATCGTCAAAGCCGAAGGTTACGGGCTGGCGAGCGTAGAATTTAACGTTCCGGCAACCGAAGAAACGGTTTTTGAAATCGGCTCGGTCAGCAAGCAAATGACGGCGGCGGCAATTATGTTGCTGGTCGAAGACGGAAAGGTAAATCTCGACGAGAAAATCGGCAAATATCTTGCCGAGACGCCCGACGCGTGGAAAAACGTCTCGGTCCGAAATCTTTTAACGCACACGTCGGGCATCAAAAGTTACACCAGCCTGACCGGTTTCGAGCTGACGAAACATTTAAAGCGCGCCGAATTCATTAAGGCTCTCGGCGTTTATCCGCTCGAATTTGAACCGGGCGAGCGCTGGAATTACAGCAACAGCGGCTACAATCTTTTAGGCTTTATCATCGAGTCGGTCTCGCGGAAATCTTATTGGGATTTTATGCGCGAGCGGATTTTCCAGCCGCTCGGAATGAACAAAACCGCCGACCGCGACCCGAAATTTATTATTCCTAATCGGGCGAGCGGATACGAATGGGAAAATGGGCGGCTCGTCGGGCGCGATTACGATTTAACCGATGTTTTCTCGGCGGGCGCGATTGTTTCGACCGTTCTCGATTTGGCAAAATGGGACGCGGCACTGCGCGGCGACGCGTTTCTGAAAAAAGAAAGCAAGGCGCAAATCTGGATGCCGATGACGCTTAACGACGGAAAGCCTTATCCATATGGCTTCGGCTGGAACGTAACCAGCTTTCGCAATCACCGTCTTTTCAGCCACGGCGGTCAGACGGCGGGCTTTGCCGCCAACATTTCGCGCTACACGGACGACAATCTAACCGTTATCGTATTAACGAATCTCGGCGACCAGGGACTAGGCGGAACAGTCGCGCAGGGCATTGCCAAAATTTATATGCCGGATATTTCCCTGCGCGCGTTAAAGGAGCAAACCGGCGCGGACACAGGCGCGACAAAAACATTGGAGACCGCGCTGCGGGATTATTTGAAAGACAGGATTAACGTAAATTTATTCACCGAAGAAACGGGACGAAATCTCTCGACGCCGCGCTCCGAATCCGCCGCTAAGCGAGTCGTTTCGTTCGGCGACATCAAAAAATTCGTTTTTGTCAACGGCGAAACGACGGGCAAAAACCGCATCTACCGTTATAAAGCCGAAACGCCGAACCGAATTTTTCTGTGGCGCTTCAGCATAGACGGCAGCGGGAAAATTTCGGAAATGTCGCTCGAAGAAGAGGAATAAAATCTCAAATTTAACATTGCCTTTCAAACTTTTCAGCCGGAGCAAATACCCGTAAACATAATTATTGCCATTACTTGAACTGAACATAAGAGATTACGAGAGCTATCACTGCATCTCCGAAAAAGTATAAAAAGTATAAGCCTTTGTTAAAAATAACAAAGGCTTATATAGATTAAGTCTAAGTACAGGACAAAAAAGAATTGATATTTGAAAAATGAAGGATATTGGGTTGAAATCTACTTTTAGAAATTTGTCGAGAATTTAGAAAAAGGAGCTTCAACCCAATGGATATTTACTCGTTAGAGAAAATACTGTCTGCCAATTTATCGTGGAATCGAGCGCGAATCAAGTTTTTAGCTCGATTTTTGATTGCGTTGTTTCAAGTACAAACGGTTAATCTGGCGAAAATTGCCAGTGTTTTTGCCGGTGATGCCAAAGTAGCTTCCAATTACAAGAGACTGCAAAGATTCATGCGTTTTTTTCGATTTCTCAATCAGAGATGGCGCGCCTGACACTGAAATTGTTGAAAATCGAACCGCCGTTTGTCGTTGCCATCGACCGCACCGAATGGCAGTTGGGAGCGGCGTGGGTCAATGTTTTGATGCTCTCGGTCGGTTATAAAGGCGTTTCGCTTCCTTTATTCTGGACGGTCTTAGAGGAAAAGGGATGTTCGGACAATACGGAACGCGGCGATATCGTGCAGCAATTTATTAATGAGTTCGGAGCCGGAAGCATCGAATTTGTCACCGCCGACCGCGAGTTTGCCTCTAAAGAATGGCTCGCTTATTTAGTCAAAAACAAGATTAGCTTCCGGCTGAGAATCAAAGCGAATACGCTGATTACCGACAAACGCGGGCGAAGGATTCACGCCTCGAAGATGTGTCAAACAATGAAGAAGGGCGAGCGGGCGGAATTGCGGAGAAGGCGTAAGTTATGGAAGCAATCAGTGTTTGTGGCGGTTTGCCGCAAAGCAGACGGCGATAATGTCATTGTCGTTTCATCGGAGCGAAGCGGGCAAATCCTGCTCGAATATGGTCGGAGATGGCAGATTGAAACCTTGTTCGGATGCCTGAAAACCAGAGGATTTCGACTTGAGGACACGCATTTAACGCGCGGCGAAAGAATAAGCAGTTTGTTATCGTTATTGACGCTGGCGACAGTCTGGGGACTGCTGGCAGGCGAGATTGCCGCCCGGAATACGCCGCCCAAAATTAAGAAGCACGGAAGACTTGAAAAGAGTATCTTCCGAATCGGGTTGGAGACTTTGCGTAATTGTTTTTGCCAAATGACAACAGACTTTAGACAAAGGCAACGATTCCAACAACTTACGTTACTTTTGTCCTGTACTTAGAGATTAAGTATTGATTATGGATTACCCGAAACTCGGGTTGGCGAACTACAAATACCCGGATTGGCGAAGTGTAAATATCCAAACTGGCGAATTATAAATCTGACATAAGAAAATAAAAAATGGAGTATTCTTAGGCGGCAGGCGGCAGGTCTTTATCCATAATCACTCGAATTCGCTTCTTCGGCTGGCGCGGCGGCTGCCAGTTCTCATTCTTTATTAACTTAAATGTTGCTTTCCGGTTTTTTGACCCCTGTTTTGCTTCAGTTGTCTCTTTCATTGTCTTGCTTCTCCTTCCATCGAATTAAACATTTCTAATGCGGAAGGTTTTACATTAAGAATGCCGGCTCCCTTGTAACCGGCATTCTTATTTCAATCTAACTTAAATTTGCTGACAAATATTCATTAAATCGTTATTGAAAGCTATCTTTGAAGCGTTTGCCGCCTGAAAATTTCACGGTTTTGCTCGCTTTGATGGTAATCGCTTCGCCCGTCGCCGGATTGCGTCCCTGACGCTCTGCACGCATCCCCATTTTCAATTTGCCGATGCCGGCAAGCTGAACCGAACCGTTGCTTTTAAGCTCATTAACTAAAAGCTCGGCGTGAGCATCCAACACTTCTCTTGCTTTGTCTTTGGTTAAGCCGGTTGTTTCAGCTAATGCGCTAACCAATTCGGTTAATGATTTTTCCTTGCTGCTGCCGGTCGTCGCTGATTTGCTTGTCGACGATTTTTTAGCCGCGCCGCCCGATGATTTTGCCGAACTGCTTTTCTTTGCTGCCATATTTTTAGATTCTCCGTTTTATTATTTGATTAAACTATCAGATTTCTAAGATAGCTTAATAAAGTTTATTTTTTCAATTTAAATTAGTAATCGGTCAAAAACAGGGTGTCCGAAAAGTAATTTTTTTGGACATGCTGTTTAACACTCCTTCAAACACAGTAAAAATAAGCGTTAAACACACCCGTTTTTCAAGGGGTTTTTGGACACCCCTCTTTTTCTAATTTATGCTCTAAAAATGAAAGTTGGAATTTACGCCCGCGTGTCGACGCAAGATCAGCAAACTTTACCGCTTCAGATAAAAGATCTATGTGAATATGCTGAAAGACGTAAATGGAAAATCGAAGTTGAAATCACAGATGTGGCATCTGGAGCTGAGACTCGTCCAAAACGCGAAGAACTTTTAAAGCTCGCCCGGCAGCGAAAGATAGACTGCATTCTGGTCTGGCGGCTCGACCGGTTCGGACGCAGCCTCGCTGATTTGATAACAACGCTTGATGAGCTAAATCATCTTGGAGTCAGTTTTGTTTCATTAAACGAATCGCTTGATTTAACTACGCCGAGCGGCAAAGCCTTAGCCGGAATGCTGGCGGTCTTTGCCGAGTTTGAACGTTCTATATTAAAAGAACGCGTCAAAGCCGGGATTATTGAAGCTAGAAGCAAAGGCAAAGCTCACGGCAGACCAAAGACGGCTTCAAATAAGAAAGATGAAGTCCAAAAGCTTTTTGCTAACGGAAACGGAATAAGCAAATCTGAAATCGCAAGACGGCTCAAAATAGGCAGAACTTCTGTGATTAGATTGTTGAATGAGAAATTAGATGATTAAGCCTATTGTTGTACAGAAATTCAATGGTTTTCAATAAACTTAGAATTGCTTATTATAATTTTTAATCTATTTAACCGAGATCCTCATTAATCCCAAAAATCTTTCAAAATCTTTTGAAGAATTTGTTTCCAAATCATCCGTAGCTATTATTAGATAAAGTTTTTTCGGAGTAGCAAAAATCTGTAATCGTCCCTCGATAGCTTTGGACGAAATTTTTGCTTCAATTTTTTCACCGTATCTTTTGTATTCAACTGTGATTACATCGCAAGCTGCTAATAGACGTTTTTCCTCGTCATAGCTTAGAGTTCTATCGCGTCTGTTTTCGTCTGATTTGCTTATCAGTGGTGAACCGCGTTCAAATGGTGAATACATTAAATAACCCTCGCGCTTTGCGAAATTCATAATGCTTCGCAAACATTCAAGTTCACGATTGACCGATGCAATTGCTCTTTGTTCTTTATTTGATTTGAGCGTGTTCAACCTCTTTAACTTGAATTGCTCAACGTCGCTATGAGTGATTGTTTTAACTAATTTATTATCGAAATATGCTTTCAGTGAATTAAGTGAAGTTTCCACAGGGGCAAGCGAGCGTAAGCCCCCAACCTTAGTTTCACCTATATACTTGGCAGCAAACACCCTTTTCTTTGTGTAAATTTCAATCAATTTGACGAATCTTAATCTGTCGCCTTCGATAGCTCGTTCGCCTTGATGGTCTTGTTTGTTTAATGCTTTTCGCAGTTCTGCTTTAGCGTTGCTTTCGCTCGTCGCAAGTCTGCGAACATTTCGACGCTTGCCGTTCGCGTCTGTGAATTGATAACGATAATACCAACGATTTTTTTCATCTTGCCCAGTCCAACCAGTTTTTTCTCTTGACATTTTTATCTCCAAAACGAAAGCGTTAATGACGCTTTCGTTGACGCTTTGCCCAAAAAAGTGCATCATAAATCACCATTTTCCAGACTACAAAATAGTCTATCAAATGTTTGTAAGTTATTTAATATGAATTACTTAGCTGATGTATGATGAGTAAAATTGATGGGTGTTGTTGGAAGATGAAACTGACTGTTAACCGAAGGGTTGTAAGTTCGAGTCTTACCTGCGGAGCCAATATCTATAAGGGGAAAGGCGAATCATATGATTCGCCTTTCCCCTTTTTTCCTATAATTTTTCCTAACGCTTAGGTTTATACTTTTCTGCTTTATACAAATATCTAAAGAAATATTTTACAATCTACCGCTTATTACTGATGTCCTTGATTCTTCTATATTTTATTTTCAGTTCTAAAAAAGTTAATTATTTATACTTTTTCTTCTTCAAAATTCAATCCCAACTGCTTTGCCGCTTCTTTGGCGCTTTTATATTGCTGTTTAGATTCAGTTAGCGGGCTATCTTCAACCGAAGCGATTTTGAAGCTGACCTGGATTTCGACGCGATTTCCGTTCGGCGCAAACGGGGCGATGAAGCAGCCGAATAATTCGTGAAAATGTTCGAGCGCGACTTTACCCGAAACGGTAATTGATTGAAAACTTTTGACCTTACCAATCACGTCGACCGGATTTTCCGTTTGACCGTTCCCTTCAGATGTTGATGATGGTTCAGGATTTGGAACAGGATTAACTGTTGTATTTGGCTCGGGCATAGGTTTCAAGGTTTTTTCAACGAGCCAGTAATTGGCATCGCCGACATCGAGAAACGGCACATTTTCTTTGAGATAAAATTTTGTAAAATCCTTTTCGTCGCCGAAAGCGATGCAGAACGCGCCTTCCGCGCAGTATTTGAGCAGACTTTTCTGAACGGCTTCCGGGCTGGTAATCATCGGTTTATCGTCGAATCGAATGAACGCTTCGCAGATGTCTTTGACTTTGACGCTTTGTTCGAGCGTCGGCAGCAAATTGTTTTTTCCCAAAGTTCCCAGACCGATTGAATCAAGCAGCCATTCTTCGCTTTTAAGCGCACCGACGATATTTTCGCTGATTTGTTTATCGAGCGATTCCTTAAATTGTTTGATTGGCAGAGCCTGCAAATTATTTTTGACCGAATACTTCAAAACGGTCGAATAAGCGTTGACCAGCGCGGTTTCGACTTTTTTACTTTCTTCGTCAGTCCTTTTGCGTAAATCTTCTTTCTGGTCGGATTGAAGCTGCAAATCGTATTCTTTACTGATTTTCTCGCACGCCAGAAACTCTTTGACGGCGACGGTTAAATGCGTCAAGCCGTAATTCGTTACACCCAAAAACAACATCGTGTTGCGGTAAATTCTTTCGCTGCTGCCTTTTTTGGTGGCGATTTGTTCGATGTATTTCCGTGTGTTTTCGGCAATTGCGTTTTCGTCGGCGTGAAACTGCGGATTTAAGATGACAAGCGTTAATTTCTGCTGTTCGGGAACGTCGCCGGTCGGGTGAATCAACACGTTAAACGGCTGAACGAAACGACTTTTCTCGGTGATGCGTTTGATAATTTCGGCTTCGATGTCGTGATTGTTCACATCGTTTTTAACTTGATTGATGAGAATATTGACGTTCGGTTTGGTGTGAAACCAGTAACGCTTGTCCGTCCCCGACTGCGCGTAATAAAGGTAATAACCGGCGGCTTCGAGTTCGTCGAGCGCGCCGTTGACGCTGTTGTGATTAAAGCCTTCGGGTTCGAGCAGGTTGAGCTTGATGTCTTTAACCGAAACGCCGCGATTCGCGCCGTCCGTGCCGAACGAGTTCATCAGAATCACCGAAGAAATCGCTTCCGCCAGGCAGTATTTACCGTATTCGCTTCTGTCGGAATCTATCTTGAAAGCGTTCGAGGTCGAGCCGGAAACGTCCGCCGTAATCACCGCATCGAAACCGTTGCCGTAAAGTCGTTTCAACTGCCCGGAAAGCGCGTCCAAATTTGCAAAATTTACGTCGCCTGCGTCAATCAAAAGATTCGCGCCGCTTAAGGAATTCTGTCTTTTCCACAAATCCGAAATGATTGCCGCAAGCAGCCGCAGAACGCCGCGCGTGCGCTGAAAATCGTGGTTGCTCGCCCAGCGGACGCGGAAAACGTCAATCAATTCGGGATGGAACGGATACGATTTTTTTATCTTTTCCTTGTATTCGGATTTGGTCGCGTGATTCGGCATTTCCATCCAATTTTCCTGAAATGTTCGCATATATTTCGACGCGACGGCTTCGATTTGCGCGTGGTCGCCGATGTCCTCAAAAAGACGGCGGCGAATGACTTCGTAAATTTCTTCGTCGGCGACTGGCTTTGTATCCGCGCCGACGCGCCGGACGCGGCTTTCGAGAGCCGATAAAATTTGCAGCGCAAGCGCCGAATCGCCTGCGACTTCGTTAACGCTTTGCGGCAGCGTCACAATCAAAACGCATTTTTCGCTTTCGGTAATCGCCTGCGTCAATTCCTGCATAAAGCTGATTGTCTGGTCGGCGAGCGTCGAATTTTCAGCTTTCCGCGCCGAAGCCTTGACACAGTAATCGGCTAGTTCGTCAATCAAAATCAGCGCGGGTTTTGCTTTTTCCAACACCTGTTTGAATAATCCGGCGGGCGAAATTAGCTGCTCGTCGTTTTTGCGGACTATTTCAAATGCTTCTTTGCCGCCGAGCTGATAAGCCAATTCACCCCAGATTGTTTGAATATGAACGCCGTCCGTCGTCCTTCTGCCGTTCGCCGCGTCGTTCGTGGTGTTAGTGAAAACGGCGATATTCGCCCGCTCGAATTCAGGCGCGCCGGTCGCTTCGATTAATTCTTTGACCGATGACGATTCGGCGGCGTTTTTGCCGAGCTTGGCGAGATGAAACAAGGAAATGAGTGTGTGCGTTTTGCCGCCGCCGAATCCGGTCTGCAAACTCATCACGCGATTTTCCGCATCTTCCTGCCCGTTCAAACCTTTAACGACCGTTCGAGCGATTGACTTTAAGCCGGACGTGAAAAAAGTTTTTTCAAAAAACAAAATCGGATTGGCGTAAATCTCGCGCCCCGTTCCCAAAGCGACTTCCGCCAGATTCGCCGCGAAAACACTTTCATCTAAACGACCTTGCCGAATATCCAGATGCGGCGTTACCACGCGAAACCAGGGCATCGTAATGTTTGAAACGGACGCGACGTGATTTTCCGCTTTCGCTTCTTCCTTGCGCGTTTTGGCGACGGTTTTATTTTCCTTTAATTTGACGATTTCCGCTTCGAGTTCGGTCATTCCGAGCAGATTGGCAATCGCCTTCAAATGAATCCACGTTTTAGCGGCTTCGTCTTCGTCAATTTCACGATTGAAATGCGCGACTTTATTGCGGGTTTCACAAATTTCACCGAGCCAGTTTTTAACGTGGTGCGTTTTTCTGCCGAAATCCGCTTTTAACAAATCTTTGAAGAAATACGCGAAATTTTGAAAATACTGAAAATCGAGAATGTTTTCGGGTGCGACGCCGTTCGCCAAATCGCGCTCCCACGATTCCTTTTGAAAATCCTGCAAAGAGTCGCCGAACGCTTTCGCCCAATCCGCGCCGCTTTTTCGCATCACGACCGACACGACGAACGGACGAAACGCTTCAAGGAATAAACCCAAGCCTTTATACAAATTATCTCTTTCAGTTTGATTGATGTTCATATTTTTTTATTTGCCCACGAAATGCACGAAACAAACGAAATAAAAACAAAATTTTTAAGATAATTTCGCCTTTTCTTTTTTCGTGTATTTCGTGGGCTAATCTCTCTTATTCAAATAATCCCTGCTGTTCCGCAGATTCGCGCAACGTCCGGCTTTCCCGTATCAGATTGTCTTTATTTTCCAGCAACCCCGAAACCTGTTTTTTGTCTTCCGTTTCTTTCGGCAAAAGCTCGTCCAACGATGTCAGCACGCGCCAGAAAGATGAATTATCGGGCGAAGATTCGACTTTGCCGATGAAATCAAGCAGCGCACTGCGGTTGCTGCCTTGATACAGCCACATTGCTTTGTGAGCTTTATCAATCAATGACGCGCCTGCCGTTTCGCCTAAATTTCGTTTGTTTTCGTTGCGCTCGTCGAATTTAGCGAGCGTTTGTTTATTGCCGTTTCTGACGAAAACGTGAGCGTCGAATAAATCCTTGACGTTGACGGACAAACTAACCTTCGTAAACTTTGCAGCGTCATCAAAATCGCCTTCTGTAAAGCCGTAAAGTTCCAGCCAGCCGATATAGAATTTAGTGAAATCGTCGCCTTTGAAGCCCTTGAGCAACGCGTTGAACGCGCTTTCTCTGGTCATCTCCAACAGTTCGGCAACCGTTACTTCGTCGCCCGAAGCCTTTTCAACCAACTCGTATTTACCGAATTCGCCGACCGCTTTGCCGAAACACGCCGTCAGCAAATCCGCGCCGCGAAAACCCAAACCGTATAATTCGGCGACTTCCTCTTCGACCTTCTTCTCGATGGCAAGTTTGACTTGTTTGTAATCGCCGAAACCGTTCCGATTTGCCGGTTTGCAGGAAACCGTCACGGAAGATGCGAGAACCGAACCAGCTAAACCGACGCTGCGATTTGCCATTTCCGTATCAATCGCCCAACTTCCCGTGATATTCAATCTCGCGCCGAGAATCGAATTGCACAGCGTCGTCCACGCTTCGGTGCTTTGATGGGCAAACATAATGCTGACGACATCCGATGTCTGGTGTTCGATGGCATCGAAAATCTGCAAAAGTTTGTTTTCAAAATGCTGAATGGCTTTTTTCGCGTTTCCTTCGTGACGATGTTTGAACGAAGTGCATTCATCTGATTTTGGCGTTTGCGGTGTTGCAAAATTTGTGGGAAAAACATCGTGCAAAGTGCGTTTCAGCCAAACATAAAAGAAATCTGATAAATCGGCGTAAGCAATCGCGTCGTAATACGGCGGGTCAGTTACAACTGCTGTAATAGATTTTTCGGGAAACTGTTCTTTCTCTCCGCTTGAAGCATTTTTCAATTCAGACCAAAAACTGTTGTTGCTCTCCACTTGGATATAACGAGTTATCCAGTTAATCATATTGAAAGACCCGCCCGAACTTTTACTAAATGGATAAGTTTCAGGAAAATCAAACACCATTGGAATTGCTTGCTTTGAAAAAACGTGACCAATTACTTCACGACCCGGATGCCAAGTGCAGAAAGAGGAGTTATAATCAGCATTTTTGTTGATGATTATTGCTAAATAGCTAACGATAGCTTTTCCGTAATCATCATCAATTCCAATTTCTTGTTTGATTTCGTTTAACTTTTTCACCAAAGTTTGTATTGATAAAAGTTGACGCGGCGCAAACATTTGTCCCCATTCTTTATAACCCCAAGCAACAATAAATCCGCCTGTTAATCTTGTTACGTTTGGAAGTTTTTCGGTTGGTGCCTCTGTTGTCGGCAAGTTAGTCAAAGCATTTAGTTCTGCTGTTGTCGGCAAACGATATTCTTTACTGCTTTGACCTTCTTCGATTGTCGCCAACATTCTTTCGATAATCTGACCGGAAGCAACTTGTTGTCGAATGCTTTCCGCATCGGTTATGCTTCCACAAACCGGACATTTTAACGCAGATTTATCCATCCAACCCGCCGCATCAGACTTTCCTTTTTTTATCTCAAAATCAATCTTGTTTCCGTCAATAATCGGCTTCAAATAAACTTGCTTGTTTGTTGTATTGGCTAAATAAAAACCCTTAAGAAGCGGAACTTCGGCGCGGCAACTCGGATTACTGCACGTTCCGACTCGCGCCCAATAATACGCAATCGGTTTTTTGCATTTGTCGTTGGCGGGATAAAAATGTCCGATTTCCGCTTCGGCGCGTCTTAAAAGCTCGCGGGCGTAAAATTCGACATCGAACGACAAACGGTTTTCGATTTTCACTTTGTCGCCGCCTGCATACAAAGAGTTTTCGTCAGGAACCCGTTTCAATTCATCTTCACCGTAACGCTTTATAAATTCATCGCGCGAATAAACAATCGGCTTGCCGTATTTCTGCGGAAATTCGAGACTCCCTTTTTGAATGATGTGCGCGACCGGATTGATGTCATTGCCGAACGTGCGGCAGCCGAGACGCGCCGCTTCGAGCGGAATTGCGCCGCCGCCAGCGAACGGGTCGAAGACGCGCGGCATTCTGTCCAGAAACGCTTCGATGGCTTCGTGGAGATTGGTTTCTTTTTGTTTTACTTCGTCAGTTTCGAGATGGCGGTCGGGCGTGGAATATAAATCTTTTTCGGCTTGTTTGATTGCGTGATAATGCGCGTCGAAATCATTTAATAATTCGACGGCGGACGACTCAGGAAACGAAACATTTGGCTCTGCAAATGTTTCACTCACATCTACGCTTTTAGTAGATGTGAGGCTTCGCTCCGCTTCGCTCCGCTTCGCTTTTATGAGATTATGAGCGACCCAAATTAATTTTCTGGCTTTGCCGATAATCGTTTCGTCGTTTTTATTGTCCCATTTTATTAGGCTCGCATCAGAGAGTTTGTCTTTTGCCGCCGTCTTTTCGCCGTTTTTGACATATGTTTCGGAAAACTTTCCGATAAACATCAGCAGACGATTTCGCAAATTATCTTCCATCGAGTCGGCAACCGCCGTGTAAGGAATGTTGTCGTAAGGCTTGTAAGAGTCAATGCCTTTATGGTCTTTGAGCAAAATTTCAACCGCGTCGCAAAACGCCTTCGGACAATTTTCGTCCAGCGGGTCAGGAACTAAAGACGCGAAAACGACGGCGCGGCAAACGGGAAGCGGTCTTCGCGCCCACCACAAGTGCAGAGTGGAAATATGACCGTGCCGGATTGATTTATCGCGCACGCTCTCGGCGGAAATTTCCTTTATCGGCATTGCGACTTCGATGAGTTTTTTCGGCTGCGTCATACGAATAATCGGTTCTAATAAATCAAATAGTTAAATTTTTCCAAAATTAATTTCTTTCTTTCTTTGATAAATCGGTCGTAATTTTTAACTTTCCACAAACTTTTGTTCTTCGGAATCAAATGTAAATTAAGATATTCTTCTGATTTATCGGCAAACCACTCTTCCGGCAAAATATCTGTTTTACCGCCCGCTCCGTTTTCGGCGGCGGTCAAGAGCATTAGATTGCCGATTTGGTCTCTATCGTCCCATCTATATTTCATCAAATTCATCTTTCCATTTTCAGGATTTATTATTTTTATTGCTTTCAACACAGATTGTGGAAAAATGTGGTCAATTTGGGGACAGTTTTCAGCTAATGCCGGTTGATAATTGAAACCATACCAAAGATTAAAAAGAAGATGTATTTCTTTATGCCAGTAATTCAAACCTAGGATTGTGTCTTCCGAAACCTCTAAATTTCTTCCATCTGCCAGAATGACATCGGAGATTCCCGCAAAATCAAAGGTTTTTTGTTCCCGGATGTTTGAAATAATTTTGTCGAGTAATTGGTCGGGATTTCCGCCGAAAACGCCTGTAAGAGATGTTCTGATTAAGTAATTTTGATAATCAGAATCGTGTTTCTGCCATTTATTTGAGAAATAATATTTAAAGTAAATTAGTGGAACAAGACTTAAATAAGATGGAATTACTTTGTCTGTTTTTAGAAAAGTGTTTCCATAAATATAATCTTTCACACCTTTAATAGCCTTTGCAATTTTCTCCCAGTCATCCATTATTTGCTCACGCATTCCGCTATATCGAAATTTTTCAACATCGTAACGCGCGCCCTTATTGAGCAGAACCAAACAAGTTTTCAAGACGAAATCCCGGCTGAATTTGTAACCCGTGCGATTGATGTCTTCCAAAAGCTCGGTCATTTTTTCGTCAGCGTCTTCCCAACTTGCGGTCAAAAGCGAAAAGAGCAAATCCGACTTTCCTAATTGAGTCCCGCCGGAATTGGCGCGAATGAAAATCTCGACAATATCGTCCTCACGGTAAGATTTCGGGCGGTCGATACTGTCAACCAACTGATACAAAATATTTTCCTGCGTGCAGAAAACCTCGCGGATTAAACCGACGTTATCTTCCACGCGGTCAATTTGCTCGTCGGGTAAATCGTCTGCCGAATCGACAATTTCCTGCTGAATTTCACGCGGACGTTTATCGGTTAGAACGATGTCTTTAAATTTCACCCAAGGAAAAGCCGCCGATTCCTTAAACTGAAATTCATACTTCATATCTTCGGGAGCTTTCAAATCTCCGCTCAGAATATTAATGTAGAGTTCCTTTTTATCGTAGCTGCCCTTTAAACCGATAAAAAGGCTTTGCAATCGCTGCTGCCCGTCCAAAACCATCATCTTGGCATTGTCGTCTTCAGGCACATAGAAATCTGTCAGGCGCAGATTCGGATTATAATTACCAATAAACTTACGGCGTTTAATTCCGCTTTTTGTTTTCCAAATCAGCAATGTTCCAATTGGATATTCGCGCAGAATTGAATCATATAGTCTTTCAATCTGCTCTTCTTTCCAAACGAACGGTCGTTGAATATTAGGCAGCCAAAATCCGCCCTGCTCGTCGGTGTTATTTAAGAATCCGACAAATTTTCTGATTGTTTCGGTTTGATTTGCCATCGGGGATTAAATTTTTGATTTCCACTCCGCCATCGGCAGAAAAAATTGAACGCCTTTCGACTTTCCTTCAAATTTGAGCGTTTTCGCCGGATTATTAAAGCGAAAAAGTTCCGGCTGAGATTTACAATTTATCACAATATAAAGCCAAGCCGAATCGCCGAGCTGGGCGAGACGATTCATTTCGTTTTCAGAGACCATCACGCTGCCGTCCGCGCCGCTTCGCCCTTTGACTTCGATGTAGCGTTTGATTTGGTCGGCGTTGACGCTGCGAATGTCGTAGCCTTCATTGTTGGCGGAAACGTCCTGCGGTGTCCAATCGTTTGCCGTTTCGTAATTCATCGCCGCCAGCATCGCAATCGCTTCGGCTTCGTCGTCGCGGCTCATTCCGTAATGACCTTTGTATTCGACTTGCGTGAGCGGCACGACGAACGCGCAGCCGAGAATTTCCGGCAGCTTCGGCGCGACTTCGGTCATTTGTTCGAGTTCTTTGAGTCTGGTTTGTTTCTTGCGAAGCAGTTCGCCGATGCGCGCCTGATGTTTTTGCAGTTTTTCCTGCACGTTCGTATCGCCCAAAAGAACTTTGCCCTGCAGCTCGCCGATTTGCGACTGCAAATCAACGATGACGTGCGTGAAAGCCGTTTCCAGATATTCGCGCCGTTTGGCGGCATCGCTGACGACGCGCTCGTAAGTTTCGTCCAATTGTTTATCGGTAATATTTTCATAACTCCATTTAATAACCTCGTCGGTCTTAATAACGGCAGGCGGCGGAAATGTTTTGGCAAATGCCGTCGGCGGATATAAATCAATAAATTTCGCGGCTGACGTAATCCGAAAATCGCCGTTTTTATACTGATTGACCATTAGAAGTTGCTCATCAGCGACGCTTTCGTTCTGCCTGCTCTGACGATTATCGGTAATCTGACTTTTGACGAAAAAGGCGAGATATTCTTCCTTATCGTCCGGCGAGACGAGAATCGTTCCTTTCAGCACGTCCTCGCGGCACGTTCGGCGAATAACTTTTATCACCGCGTCGAACAGCGGGTAGCCTGGATTGATGTAATAAACCGCGCCCAGTTCACCAGCGGATTGATAATCGAAGAAAAACTGTTTGTCGAAACAAAATTGTAAGCCGCAAATATCGGCGAAGATGTTGTAATCTCTCTTGAGAACTTCGGCGACCGCATCGGGCAGTTTTTCGACGCGGAAAATCGAATCTCTGACTTCGGAAAACTCGCCGCCGAGATGTTTGAAAGCATTCTCGAAAAACTGGCGCACGTAAACCGGCTGCAAGCGTTTTTCGTCCGAATTTTCTTTCATCTCCCGCGCGTCTTTGTAATCGACCGCGCTGTGCGAAAGCCGGTCTTTTTGAAGATTTATTTTTTCGGCGAAATACGATTCCTGAAATTTCTCTTCAATCAAATTCGCGCCGCCGTTCAAAACTTCGTTCATAATATCGTCGAGCCGCACGTCTTCCAGAACGTCCTGAATCACATCATAAACGCGGTCGTCGCCCATACTTTCCCGGATGATGTCGAGCTTCTTTAAAAGTCTTTCGAGAACCTGACCTTCGCGCGTGTTGCTCGCCACCATATTGAAAACCAGCACGTTTTCCTTTTGCCCGTAACGGTGAATGCGTCCCATTCTTTGTTCAAGACGGTTCGGATTCCAGGGAATATCCCAGTTAATCAGCAGGCGGCAAAACTGCAAATTGATGCCTTCGCCCGCCGCGTCGGTCGCCAGCAAAATCTGCGTGTCGGGTTTGGCAAAATCCCACTGCGCCTGTCTTCTTTCGTCAACCGATTTGCCGCCGTGAATCGTTACGACTTCATAACCGTTGTTTTTCAGACGTTTTTCGAGATACAGCAGCGTGTCCTTATGTTCGGTGAACAGCACGAGCTTTTCGCCGTCAATCACTCGCTCGCTCGTTAAAAGCTCGCGCAGCTTTTTATATTTCTGTTCTTCCTGCTGACTTTTATAAAGCGCGTCCGCCATCAGAAAAAGTCTTTTGACTTCTTCTGATTCCGACTGAATTTCGGGCAAACTTTTTGCAGTTGTAAAGAGCTTGAATCTTTTCGGGTCGGACAATATATTTTCGAGCGCGTCGCGTTCGTCGTCTTCGAGTTCGTCGTAATCGTCAATCGTATCCACGTCCAGAGTTTCCAATTTATGGCGTTGATTCCAGATATTTGGATTGCGTTTTACTTCGTCAACGATGACCTGTAAAGCCTTGAAACGACGTTCGAGCGTGTTTTTAATGGCAAAAATCGAACTGACAAGCCGCCTCTGCATTACCGAAAGCGCCAGGGAGACGTGAATGTTTTTCGACTGCGATGCTTCGGCTTTTTTCGCAATCAGATATTCGGTCACCGAATCGTATAAAGCCTTTTCTTCCGGCGTGAGTTCGTAGGAAGTCGTGCGCGTAAATCGTTCTTTGAACAGCGGTTTGCCGTCCCAGTTTTTCATATCTTCCTTCAAACGACGAATGAAAAACTTATTGATGCCGCCGGTTTCGAGTTCCTTGATTCTGGTGTTGGCGATGTCTTCGGTGGCGAAAATGTCCGGGTCGAGAATTTGCAGAAGCATCTTAAATGTGTCCATCCGCCCGCGATGCGGCGTCGCCGTCAGCAGCAGGATATGCTCGCACTGCTCGGACAATTTCTGCGCGGCGCGGTAACGCTGTGAATGATAAACCTTCGTCGCGTATTCGTAAGCCGAAAGTTTGTGTGCTTCGTCAAAAACGATTAAATCCCAGTGCGCGTTTCCGGCGACGTTCAAAACGTCTTCACGACTGATAAAATCAATCGAAGTTACGATACGGTCGGCGGATTGAAAAACATTCGGGTCGGACGCGAAACGACTGCGATTTACCAAGGTAAACGGCAAATTGAATTTCACCGCCAGCTCGTCTTCCTGCCATTGTTTCGTCAAACCGCCGGGCGTAACAATCAAAATCCGCTCGATAACGCCACGCATCATCAACTCTTTGATTAACAACCCAGTCATAATCGTCTTGCCCGCGCCGGTATCGTCCGCCAATAAAAAACGAATTTTCGGCATCGGCAGCAAAAACTTATAAACCGCTTCGACCTGATGCGGAAGCGGGTCAACGATGCTGCAATTAACAGCAAAAAGCGGGTCGAATTGGTAAGCCGAGTTAATCCTCTCTGCTTCGGTAAACAAAGCAAACTTGCGCGCATCGCCGGTAAAGTTAAACTCGCCCTGAGCAGTCAATATTTCCAATTTCTCAAACGCCTCACGAGAAATTAGCTTGTTGCTCGATAAATTTGAAGTTACGCCCGTGTAACCGACCGACACCATTTTGCCTAAATCCTGAATACGATTGACCGTAACGGGTTCGGAGGGAATTAAGTTTTTGACGATTTGATTGATAGTTGTTGACATATTTTATGATTCTGCGAAGCGATTCAAACAATGTAATTTATTCCTTTCCAAAATTCCATACCTCAAGGTAAACCTTCGTGTGGTTTAGCGAAGCACCGACAAAGCCATTACCGGCAAATGAAGTCCCGAGTATTCGTCGCTCAATGCGATAACTACAAAATCAGTTAATCCAAAGTCTTTGGAAATTCTGATTCTACCGGGCAACTTTTGAATCAACGAGCATAAAGCAACGGCTTTTACGCGATAAGCACTCCGCCGATTTCTGCCGTCAGATTTTTTTGCGAGACGGTTAGCTAGGCGTGCCTTCAGCATCAAACTTTCTGAATTTTTCTTTCCGATTTGCTCTAAGATTTCTTTAAATGCGAGTTTATGATGCGCCATATTTATCCTCCACTTTATAAATAGAAGGAATGGGCAAAAAGCGGAAATTATTTGATTACTTTTTAAAAGTTTTTAATTTGTTTAGTAAATCAAGTCAATTGTGAACTCTAACAAAAAGCAAATAACTTTTGCCAAACTTTCAAGATACAAACTTCAATGAAGCCACGCTTTTTCAAACGTAGAAATAACAGTGCGAAAATCAATCGCTGTAATTTAGTCGGTAGCTTCAATGGAGCCACGCTTTTTCAAACGTGGAAATATAACAGTTTTTACCGCTCGTCGCTTTCAGCCAAAGGCTTCAATGGAGCCACGCTTTTTCAAACGTGGAAATCTTTAATCAATCCTACAGAAAGATTTGTCGATTTTGCCGCTTCAATGGAGCCACGCTTTTTCAAACGTGGAAATTCAGGTGAAGACGCGCGTTTCGCTTTTTTCAGTCCAGCTTCAATGGAGCCACGCTTTTTCAAACGTGGAAATAGTATGCTTTCGCCGCATTCGATTCCGTCGCGGATGGCTTCAATGGAGCCACGCTTTTTCAAACGTGGAAATCGGTCGGCGGCGCGTTCGTGTTGCCGCCCGTAGCTCGCTTCAATGGAGCCACGCTTTTTCAAACGTGGAAATGCCGATTGACGCCACGTTTGTTCGTCAGCCGATTGCCGCTTCAATGGAGCCACGCTTTTTCAAACGTGGAAATAAAGTCTGGTGGGCGGTTTATTTGCCGCTCTTTCGGGCTTCAATGGAGCCACGCTTTTTCAAACGTGGAAATGCGAACCGCTTTCCGGAACATCGCGCGCAGAATCTCGCTTCAATGGAGCCACGCTTTTTCAAACGTGGAAATTTGGAATTGCTGGCGGATGGTCTGACAACCTACGCGGCTTCAATGGAGCCACGCTTTTTCAAACGTGGAAATGGCGACGAAATTTTCAAGGATTTTCATTCGATTATCGCTTCAATGGAGCCACGCTTTTTCAAACGTGGAAATTCGTCCACGAAACGAGAACCGCGTCGCTGCAATCGTGCTTCAATGGAGCCACGCTTTTTCAAACGTGGAAATCCGCAGAGAATACGCTTATCTGAATAATTTCGCCCGGCTTCAATGGAGCCACGCTTTTTCAAACGTGGAAATGCTGCCGTTCGAGTTCCGCCATCTGACGGGCGAACGTGCTTCAATGGAGCCACGCTTTTTCAAACGTGGAAATCTGCTGGCGTTCGCTAAAACAGCCGGGATAACCTTTAGCTTCAATGGAGCCACGCTTTTTCAAACGTGGAAATGAGCGTTTTTCTCTTACGATTATTCTATCGGTAAGTTGCTTCAATGGAGCCACGCTTTTTCAAACGTGGAAATAATTTTGCTTTTGCTCTGTTAATAACGGTATGGAGTGCTTCAATGGAGCCACGCTTTTTCAAACGTGGAAATATGCGACTGCGTTACGCAAGTCAACCAAAACTTACAGGCTTCAATGGAGCCACGCTTTTTCAAACGTGGAAATAAACCGGTTTGACCGAAACCGTTCCGATGAAAATAGCTTCAATGGAGCCACGCTTTTTCAAACGTGGAAATACAATCTAAACTAGCTTTGATATTGTTTAAATTGTTGCTTCAATGGAGCCACGCTTTTTCAAACGTGGAAATCCCGCGCCGTTGATAACCGGTTTCGGCGGCGCGGCATGCTTCAATGGAGCCACGCTTTTTCAAACGTGGAAATCCGGCGGCAATCACCCGAACGCAGGACCAGAAAGCCGCTTCAATGGAGCCACGCTTTTTCAAACGTGGAAATGCAGGCGTTCTGTCAAAAAACTTACCTTTGAAAGTGCTTCAATGGAGCCACGCTTTTTCAAACGTGGAAATGCGTCGAGCGCGTTAAAGCCGCCGTCATTTCGATTCGCTTCAATGGAGCCACGCTTTTTCAAACGTGGAAATGATGCCGCTAAAAAGGTCTAATATTCTCACTTCAATGCTTCAATGGAGCCACGCTTTTTCAAACGTGGAAATGCGAAATGGCAGCGGCTATCGGTTCCTATTGGGGCGCTTCAATGGAGCCACGCTTTTTCAAACGTGGAAATGGCTTGCCGAAAACCTTGGAACGGCGCGAAAAACGGGCTTCAATGGAGCCACGCTTTTTCAAACGTGGAAATGTGGCGCGTCAGTTATTCATATCTAACGATTGAAGGCGCTTCAATGGAGCCACGCTTTTTCAAACGTGGAAATTTGAGCCGCATTCACGAAAACGCACTTTTTGAATCGGCTTCAATGGAGCCACGCTTTTTCAAACGTGGAAATAAGATTTTCTGCGCCAGCTCGATGCGGCAGTAGCCAGCTTCAATGGAGCCACGCTTTTTCAAACGTGGAAATAAACGGTGCGGCGAATCCGGTTGCGGGCTGGACAAATGCTTCAATGGAGCCACGCTTTTTCAAACGTGGAAATAATGATTGTAAACGCCAGTGAAAAGGATTTTGCTTTGCTTCAATGGAGCCACGCTTTTTCAAACGTGGAAATTGACCCGAGCGGCTCGCATTCGTGGAACGTCGATGTGCTTCAATGGAGCCACGCTTTTTCAAACGTGGAAATGCCCTGAATAATAAAAAGGAAGTCGTCTGGGACGGCAGCTTCAATGGAGCCACGCTTTTTCAAACGTGGAAATGCCGGATTTATAAAGCATAACGACAGCCGCGCCGATAGGCTTCAATGGAGCCACGCTTTTTCAAACGTGGAAATAACTTACGCCAAAGCAAACGCAAAAAGACGGGAGAAAGCTTCAATGGAGCCACGCTTTTTCAAACGTGGAAATATGTTCAAGTATCAAATGAAGCGTTTTCGGCGAAGCGCTTCAATGGAGCCACGCTTTTTCAAACGTGGAAATTCGGACGGACAGCCGACAATTTAAGTTTGGAGAATAGCTTCAATGGAGCCACGCTTTTTCAAACGTGGAAATGCGGCGAATTATGTTGCGCGTTCGCAGTTCGCCAATTTGCTTCAATGGAGCCACGCTTTTTCAAACGTGGAAATGCGTCATTTACGATTCCGGCGCTCACGGCAGGGGCGCTTCAATGGAGCCACGCTTTTTCAAACGTGGAAATCTATTTTTTATATCTGAAACCCGCTTAAGTTCTATTGCTTCAATGGAGCCACGCTTTTTCAAACGTGGAAATGGTAATGCTGGCTTAAATTGCCGCTCGTAATCATCAGCTTCAATGGAGCCACGCTTTTTCAAACGTGGAAATTTCAGTCGTTAAATTTCTTGACGATTCAAACCGCCGCGCTTCAATGGAGCCACGCTTTTTCAAACGTGGAAATACGGCGCGCGGTCTATGACCCGGCTTCTGCAAATGTCGCTTCAATGGAGCCACGCTTTTTCAAACGTGGAAATACCCGCTGTGGTTATTCCGTCCAGTCGGCGCATTGTAGCTTCAATGGAGCCACGCTTTTTCAAACGTGGAAATGCCGTTTGTTACCAGCGTTGCCGGTTCAGCCGTCGGAGCTTCAATGGAGCCACGCTTTTTCAAACGTGGAAATTCGTTTAATGACAAGGTATCTACACCTTGTTCGTTTGCTTCAATGGAGCCACGCTTTTTCAAACGTGGAAATGTGTCCGTTCTGGGCGCGGAACTGACGGCGGGCGAAGCTTCAATGGAGCCACGCTTTTTCAAACGTGGAAATCGGCACGACGTGCGAAATAATGACAATCGTCGTCGTGCTTCAATGGAGCCACGCTTTTTCAAACGTGGAAATGCGAAATTTCGGAAGGCGGAACGTCTTTTTTATCTGGCTTCAATGGAGCCACGCTTTTTCAAACGTGGAAATTGAGATACATCTTTCACAAAAAGCCTGCTTCCTCGAGCTTCAATGGAGCCACGCTTTTTCAAACGTGGAAATTCCGTCGGCGACTGTTCCCGTCGGCGAAGTCGTCGCGCTTCAATGGAGCCACGCTTTTTCAAACGTGGAAATCGATTTTGAATATGCTCGCAAATACGGTAGGCGGGCTGCTTCAATGGAGCCACGCTTTTTCAAACGTGGAAATGCCGTCGCGGTCAGCGGTGACGAACGCGCCGGTTAGCTTCAATGGAGCCACGCTTTTTCAAACGTGGAAATGGCGGTCAGGATTTACAAAAAGACGCGCTGATGGAATTTGCTTCAATGGAGCCACGCTTTTTCAAACGTGGAAATCGAATTTCGCTCACCCATCGCGACATCCATTTCTGGCTTCAATGGAGCCACGCTTTTTCAAACGTGGAAATGCCGCCTACGGCGGCGAGATAGTTAATAGCAAGCTGGGCTTCAATGGAGCCACGCTTTTTCAAACGTGGAAATAACGTGCGATTGGTGCGGAGCTTATAATCAGGAGTTGCTTCAATGGAGCCACGCTTTTTCAAACGTGGAAATATGCGTTTGCGATGTGGAACAGAGCAAACGGCAGCGTGCTTCAATGGAGCCACGCTTTTTCAAACGTGGAAATCAAATCTGGACGGCGAATGTCGGCGGCGGCACGGCAAGCTTCAATGGAGCCACGCTTTTTCAAACGTGGAAATCCGCCGGACGCGATTGCCGACGAGATTCCCTCTGCTGAGCTTCAATGGAGCCACGCTTTTTCAAACGTGGAAATAATTCTGAAATTTCAGAATTTAAAAGGTCATTTTTTAGCTTCAATGGAGCCACGCTTTTTCAAACGTGGAAATGTTCCCGAAACGGTAGTCGGTAAAGATTTGAATTGATGCTTCAATGGAGCCACGCTTTTTCAAACGTGGAAATTTCTTTAAGTAACTTTTGGCAGTATCAATCTGCGGGATGCTTCAATGGAGCCACGCTTTTTCAAACGTGGAAATGGCGGTGTTGCAAGTCGTTTAGTTTTTCAAGATACAGACGCTCTTGCGAGAGGTTAAGTTTAGTAATGACGGATTGACTAATTTTTTGTCCGTCAAAAATGCTAAGTTGCGATTTGATTAGATTTAAACGCTTCGAGCGAAGCTCGAGAATTTTGTAGCGGTTCACCTCTCGCATTTGATTTTTGGACTCCTGAACAGTTAAATCTGGTTTCATATTTTTATGGGTTGATAATAATTTTAAGACAATTCGGAGGATTAAACAATGACGGCGAAGCGTTGTTCGCGGGCGGTGAGTGCGCGTCCTAGTGTTTCCAGATTTTCGGCGCGCTGGCTGTTGGAATGTCCGAGATTGACGAATAAAATCTGGTCTTCGCGGTGGTTGATTAGGTTGTGAAGCTCGCTCCAGAGAATCGTTTTTTCCGAAGCCGTTAGGTCGCAGCAAAAAACCGAATACTGTAATGCTTCGCCGGAACCGCGCATTTTGCGGTGGACTTTTTGCAGGCGTTTCGCGTTGCTGATGTCATAGCAAACCAGATAGCGGATTTTCATTGCTGTTACCTCGTAATAAATGAAGGATAAGCGGGTATTTCCCCGGTTAAAAAACGTGCTAGAAGCCGCGCCTGTATCTCGAAGATGCGGCGGTAGCTGACCGTGTAACCGAAAATCGGATGCGTAATCGTCGTGTTCAAACGTCGCTCGAAGGCTTCGATAACGCGCTTTCTTCCCGAATCTGTCAGAGCGCAGCCAGACAATCTTTGAATGAAATCCTGCGGGCGAATTTCGCCGTTGTTTATCAAACCAATAACGACCGAATCGGCGACGAGCGAGCGGAATTCTTCCATTAAATCGAGCGCCAACGCGGGACGACCGTAGCGCGGTTGGTGATAAAACCCGAGATACGGGTCGAAGCCAATGCCGATTAAAGTAACAAGCATTTCCTTGGTCAGCATCGAATAGAGAAACGACAAAAGCGCGTTAACGGGGTCGCGCGGCGGACGGCGGTTGCGTGTTGTGAAATCGAACGTTGTGCGCGCGTCCTGCTGCTTGAACATCAGCGTAAATTTTGAAAAATACTCGCGCGCCGCCGCGCCTTCCATTCCGAGAAGTTCCTGAAGATTCGCGACATTTGCCGATTTGCGCCGCATTTCGCGCAGGAAAACAAGCGATTCGTTCGGCAGTTCTTTTGCGTTGCGGCGCAGCAGAGTTCGCTGGTTATAGATTTTACCGGCGACGAATGAACACGCCAGCGTTAAGCATTTTTCTTTGTCCAGCGAAGCCGAAAATTGAGCGCGGCGCAATTCGATATTTTTGTGCGGCGGTGAAGTAGTCACGGCGTTGAGCCAGCCGCCGTATGACAGATGAACAATCGGAATCTCGCGGCTCGCTAGCTCCCGAATCGCCTGCGCCGAAACCTGCACGTTACCGAAAAGACTCATTTGGGAAGTCTCGAAAAGTTTCGCTTCGCTGATGGCTTTGCCTTTTTCACGAATTTCCAGATTGTCGCCTTTTAATCCGACGCTCAAACCGTATGCGCCCTGCACATAAACCGGCAGCGTGTCGTCGCGCAGCGGCATTAAACGCCGAACGTCTTGATTTTGGATTTTCGATTCTGAATTTTGCAGTTCGTCAAAAATCTCATTTTCGTTCAGCAAATTTAATTCGTCCGGCAGACAAATGCCCGCCAGACTGCACCCGACGCATTTCGGCGAATCCTGAAGCGGCGGCGGAATCTCGCCCGTTTCGGCGACTCGCTTTGCCTGCGTCAGCAATTCGATTGAGCGAATAATCAGCGCGGGCGTTATCTCGACTCGCACTTTTTGCTGCGATTCGGCGAAATACAAAAATGCTTCCGCGCATTCAAAACCGTTTTCGCGCAAAAGCAATGCCTGCAAACAAAGCTGAACGCGCTCCGGTTCATACGCGCCCTCTGCAACGTCGGGCGGCGTGCCGCGTTTGTAATCAATCGGCGTAGCAATTTTGCCGCCGGCTTCGAGAACGTCTATTTTCGCTGATATTCCAAGGTTTTCCGAGCCAAGCCAAACGCTTCTGGCGTGAATCGTCTGATTTTCTTCAATCGCTTCGCCGTCCGTCGGCAGCTTTCCGTTTTCCCGGTCGACGCGCCGGTGAACGAAACTTCCGTCCAGCGTATCCGCCGATTCCGCCCATTCCTTCTGCACGAATTCGAGATAGAAAAGGCGCGGGCAGTAAGAGAATTCGTTGACCATTCGCGCCGGAATCTGCTCGGTCGGTGAATTGTTCGACAACTGATTGATTGGATTTTCGTAGTTCATAAAATTTTGATTACCGCTAAACAGCCAATGCCAAATTCACCAATTTGTCCTGACCGAAATTCGACGGCATCTTTTGAAATGTCATTCGATAATAAAGCTCGCGCGTGCAGCGCACGTCCGCTAGACAATACTCGCGGATTTCTCTGTGTCGTCCGTCGTGAAACGCTTCCGACAAATTTTCCGCGCCGACCGTGCCGTTTTTTGGACAATCCAAGCTGAACGCTAACGCCAATTCTTCCAAGCCGACAAATTCGCGGTATCTGCCTATCTGCCATTTTTCCATCGTGTCGTAAACAGCGATTTCCCACGGTTTGCCGCCGAGCAGACTGCGCGTCGGTTTGACGCCGCAAATCATCGAGCGATGATACAGAAACGGCAAATCGAAACCTAAAACATTGTGTCCGACGACCAAATCGCATTCGGCGTTAAAATTAATTCTCTCCAAATGATTCCAGAATTGAGCGAGCGTCTTCGCTTCATCGAGATGAAATTCATTGGTAATTTTATCCTGTCCACAAACGCACGGTTTTTCGGCTTTCCCGTTGTTGTCAATCATCAAGCCGATGCACAAAAGTCTTCCCAAACTTCCCGAAAGCGCTGTGTCTTTGAAAGCGATATGGGCTTTGTGGTCAAAATCAATTTCGCTCAAAACTTCGCATTTTTTCGTCAGACTTTTTTGCAATTTTCTTCCGACAAAATTACGGTTCGCATCAATGGTCGGCAGCGTTTCAATGTCCAAAAAAATTCGTTTCATAATTTTATCAATCGGGACTTTCAGTTTTGAATTTTGTCGGACATTTCCGGCAATCTGACTGAAAACCTTTCGTTGTAATTATGTAATGGCGCGGCGCGGTGAAAAGCGGAAATGATTTACTGATATTTTTTTGAGAAGGGAAATTTGCGGGTTTTGTGAAAGTAAAATGGACGGTAAACAAAAGTCTGAAAATAAAATTACTTTTGCCTTTAATCGTTTCCTTTTTGATTTCCGGCGGAGTTAAATGCGTATTTAATTTTCATTACTCTTTGGCTGCTCACAAGTTGAATGCTTGCCAAACCGTCCAAACTTCTTCTGCGATTAATTGATAGTCCGTTTCGTTTCCGGCTTCGTCGTCGCAGATTTTTATTTTCTTCGACAAGTCCAACGCCGCATAACCATAGTTAAAACTTTGGTCGAAGACATCGTAAATAATTTTCCGCACTTCTAAAACGGACTTTGCGTTTTTGAGTCGAGGCAAAATTCTGCTCGTCTCGCCTTCGTATTCGTCCGGCGGCGCGCCGTGTCTCGTTAAGTAAGCCGGGTCGTGTCGATTCAAAATTTCGGCAATTTGGTTAAACAAAGAACCATATTGCTTTTTCATTTTTCGACGGTGTTCACGAAAGGTATTAAATAACTTTTTTTCCGTATCTTTTGCATCGTCAGTCATAAATACTGTTGGCGAATCTGCGCATCATCAAACTGCGTTTACGCATTAATATCTGTCAATAATTGTTTTATGTTTTCTCTTTCGTCTTCTTCGACGGCAAAAATCATATAACGGGAAGAAACAAGCCCAAGCCGAAATGCGAGCCGAAGCCGAGCGTGAGCGGCACGTTGATTTTATCTAAATCTTCCGGCGCAAACTCGATTTCAAATCCAGCTAAACCATTTCCGGCAGTTCCGTTAAAGCGACGACAGGCGAATTCGAGCCAGCGAAAACGCGGACGCGCTTCACCGACGTTTTCAATTGGCGCGAGCGTTTGATGAAAACCTTTTGTCGGCGCAACTCGAATCGGTTCGGGAAGACCGCGTTTGCGAAATTCGCGCCGCAGTTGACCTTCGGGCGCATCTTTCGGACGCGCCGGTTTTCCGCCGCCGCGCGTCGAAAAATACGGCAGAGAAAAAGGCGTTGCCGAGCGAAACACGGTTGATTTTTGAAACAGCGCGACCGCGTTTCCGTCTTCTCCCGCAAAATCCGCCGCCGTTCCCAAACCGGTTAAAACCAGCCGCACGCCCGTCCGACTCTCGCGCCAGTTCACCGAACTCATTCGACCGAGCGCTACGATGTCGCTTTTATCAAATCCGCGCGGCGCGTAAATCATCAAATGGTCAATGCGCCCGTCATCGTCTTCGTCGGTGGCGAGATAATGCGCGTGCTGATGATTCAAGAGCGGCGTTCCGTTAGAAGATTTTCCGGTAATGATTTCGGAATGCGCCGTATCAAATCCGCGATTGCTTATCAAAGCTCGTCGCGCAAGTTCCGCAAACGGCAGACTTTTTGTAACGAGCGGCAAAACATTAGCCGACAACGCGAAACGCGCCGTAATTTTTCGTTTTAGTTTAACCGACAAAACAGACGAATTTATTTCGCGTTCGATTTCGGTAATGAACATAGTTTTAATCGAACGGCATCATCAAGCCGAATCCGGCGTGTCTGCCTCTACCGACGACCAGAACGCCGCGAACGGGACGTTTGAAAATTATTTCGGCGTGATAACGCGGGCTTTCGTTCAGATAATCGTTAGGGGCGATTTTATAATCCATCGGGCGAAATGTTTTCGGCACAATCGGACTGCGAAAAACGGCGACCGATTCGATTGCTTCGCTCCCGATTCCGATTTGATTGAGCGCGCGGTAAAGAAGTTGTTCCGGTTTGCGTCCGCGTCGGTTGAAGCCGCTCAAAACTATCGGCGTAACACTGCGCCAAACTTTTGCACCTCTGGCGTAAATTTTCGGAAACGCCGCGTCTCCAACCATATTTTTAACACGAAGGAGTTTGCCGGTTTTGACGCCGCCGTCCTTTATTTCCGCACCATTTAAGTTGCCGGTAATGTCGCCGAAAAGTTCGCGCTCGCGTTCAGTTTCAAAACTAAATCCGGCAATCAAAACTCGTCTTATTTTTCCGTCCGGGTATAAATTCGGAAGCGGAATAAAAGCCAGATGCGCCCCGTCAACGCATTTCTTTTCGCCGGTTTTGGTTTTCGATTTGTGTCCGAAGACTTTGCCCGCAATCGTTTCTTCGCCGTAATGCTTTTTGAATCTTTCGCCCGTCGAAGTCTCGAAAAATTCTGAAACGGCGTGTCTCGCCATCGCCGCCGGTTGACGCAAATCGCGCCCGTCGAAACTGCGAAACTTTTCGTCATTGTCCGTTTCGCGGATTTCAAACAGGGCGTAAGGACAAGTCAAATCAATCGTGTCGTCGGAGATGTATTCGACCTGACGAACGGCGGCGTTGACGGTGTGCGAGTTTCCCGTTTCCAAAAATCTTTGATAACGCCGCTGGTAACTTGCCAGCGCGCCTACTGTCGGCACAGCCCAATCGCCGCCATCGCGCAATTTCGGGCGAAAAACTATACGCGCTCCATTCGCTTCTTCTATTTCGCCGTTGCTGTTTTCAACGATTTCACCGCGAGCGAAAACCGCATCCTGCCCGTGTCCGAGATGCGTAACGAGCCGCGTCATTTTGCAAATCACTTCTGCATTTCGGTTGTTTTCTTCATTAGCAGGAAAATTCCAAACAAATCGAATCGCGTTCTCATTTTGCAGGACGAATGCTCGCAAAGATTTCGCCGTTCTGTTGTGCGAAAAAGCATTGTCGTTGTTCGGCACATAATTCGTCGAATTTGCGCCGGAAATTTCCGACTGGCAAGTTTCAATCAACGGCGGCGCAAGATTTTCTAGCCATTCGAGCGCGCCGTCGCGCGCTTCGACATTTTGCTTTTCGTAAATTCCGCGGTGGCTTCCGGCAATCAGAGACTGAAAAAGCCGCGACGGCGACGGCGGAAATTCGCGCCCGTGAAAACGTCCGAAAGGAAAATTCAGATTGATGATAAGCTGCATTTTTGCTCCGAGTAATCAAAGCCGCTCGCAGTCGCAGACGGCTTTGACGATTATTATTTTTTTGACTTTTTCGCTTTGTCCGCTTCGGCTTTGGCGCGAACTTTCGGCACCTCAAATTGAACTTCTCGTTTATTTGCGTCAACGCCGAAATCACTTGCGGCGGCATTCGCAAAATCGAAAGCATTCGCTAAATTCCAATCGAATGCGGGACGATTTCCGTCCGAATAAACCGCGCTCGACTCTTCGGAAACGCGCGTGAGCAAACAGCCTTCACGGAAATTGTAATTCGTCTGGCTGCGCGCCGCCACCAATGCCAAACCGAGCAAATAACGACGCATCTTCATCGTGTCGGCTTCGTTGATTTCACCATTTTCATCCGTTACCGCCAACGCGCGAAGTCCGACGAGATTGATTTGCGTCCGTCGCGTGATTTTACCGAAAACGCGCACGCCGCCGTGCGTTCCCGCCGCCGGAGCGTCTTGCAAACCGAGCGCGGAAAGCGCGTTGTTCGTTCCTTTGCCGAGTTCGGCATATTCCTTTTCATCGAACATTTGCTTCGCGTCAAAAACCGAATCGTATTGTGCCGAGCGCGTAACATAACTGACGTTGGTCGCGCGAATAACCGACGATAGAACTCTACCGAATTTGAATTGCGTTTCGCGCGAATCCCAAAACCCGAAAACGAGCGATGTCGGCGCGAGCTTGGCTAAATCTTGCGCGTTGTGTTCCTTTTCGAGTTTGACGATGGCGTTGTGCGCGTCGGTTTCGAGTTCAGAAAAACGAATCGCCGCGTCAGCGATGCGGTGTCCGATGTCGAGCAGATTCGCCGTTTGATTTTTAGCGACGACCGTAATTTGCGGCACGAGCCGATTGAGCGGCGTTTTCGTAAAACAAGTTTCCATTCGGTTCGCCTGCGAGCCGATGCTGTCAATCAAACACGTATTAATTGTTTCGCCGTCTTTCGCCGCCGACGGCGCAATATCGGTTCGTAAATCATCAATGTTATACGGATGTTTCGCGCTTTGTTCTTTGGCGAAAGTCGGCGGAAAAATTTCCGCGTCCCTGCCTAAAGCCGGTTCGAGCTTTTCGGTTAAAACGAGCGCGACGGGCATTTCGTTTTCGGTCAGCCAATCGGTCGTTCGGATAAATTCATCGTGCATATCAAGAGTTGCGTTATTCATAATTTTTCCCTTTGTTTTGTTGAATTCGTTTTCTTTCGGCAAACAATTTTAAATTTATTGTTTCGTCGGAAAAGCTAAAGTTAAGTTCGAGTATTTGTCCCGCGAAGCCCGCGGACTTCGGAAATTTTTAATTTTACTTTCGGAACTATTTTGCGGGCTGTTCGCTAAGTTTCGCGCCAAGCTAATCGGAACTGGCGTAAGCCACAAACTGTAATCAAAAAAGTATTTGCGATTTTCCCGCGTCCAGCCGCGACTCGAAACAATTTGATTCGATTGTTTGGTTCTGGTCGAAAAGAAATTCTGCGTTCCGAACATTGCCAGAAGCTGCGCGAACGGATTGGTTACGACCGGCAAATTCAAATCGTTCGGCGAGTAGCCGACATCGAGCGCGTTGCGCGATGCCGACGGGTCGAATCCGAAACTGCCGCTTACTTTTGAAGTTTGTTTCAAAACGTCCGTCAGATTTTCGCAAGTTAATTTCTGACATTTCTGCGTCATATCGAGCGCGATTTTTTCCGCCTTCTGCTGTCCGGCATACATTTTCCAACCGCTTTTATTTATCTCGCCGTCTTCCGTCAACGATTCATACCACCAATCGAATGTGAACTTCTCGGTTTTATTTTCCGCGTTTAAGAAATTTGCTTCCAGACGAACAACTTCCTTCTCGTCGTTGGCGACAACTTTCCATTTGTTCCAATCGCTTAAAGTCGGAACGATGATTTCAAGCAATTCTTCGTCGCTTAATTTTTCCGATTCGATAACGAAAACGGTTTTGCTATCATCAGTTTTCCAATGTCCCAAAGCCGCTTCGTCAAAGCGCGAGGCGATTTCAAAAATGCCCAGACACGCCAGATATTCGACCGGATTTGCCGGGTTAACTTCGATTTCTATCAATTTCGTTTCGTTCATATTTCACCTCTCGCTTCGGCACGGGACGCGAGCGCGTCGGCGGATTTCAAAATCGCTTCGAGATACGCTAGTTGCCACCAGCCGTATTCGATTTGCAGTTTGGCAAAGCGGAGCATTGCGCGTTCGGCGACTTCGCGGCTGAATCCTTTTGCTCTGTCCGGGTCAAAAGCGCGTTCGGGAAAATGCGGACGCGCGTAGCCGTGATGCGCGGCGATTAAATGCAGAATCAAATCGCGGTTCGGATGATTTTCTAATTCCGCGCTTGTTTCGGCTTCAATCAACGAACCGAATTCGTGGCGGTAATAGTCATTGAGTTTGTAGTTAAACCAATTTTGCGACGATTTGGCAAGGGGCTTTTCCGAATCGAAATTTCCGACTGCCGTTTGCCAGCATTTGCGGTCTTTGCCGCGGTCGTGCAGTCTTCCGGCGATCTCCAACGCTTCGGTAATTTCGTCGTTCAAATAAAGTTTTTCGGCTAACTGTCGGGCGTATTTTTCGACATCCGCATTATGTTTTTCCACTGAAACTTCGCCGTTAATTTGTTTGGCTTCATCTTTCGCGTAACCGACCGAAGCCGTTTCGCCTTCGGTTTCGTCGTCGCTTTCCGCTTCGTTCGGCAAATACGCTTCGGGCGATTTTCGGCTGATGAAGTAAGCGAGAATTCGCTTTTTCGGCGCGTCTTCATCTTCGCCTGATTCTGCGGCGGGTAAATCCATTTTGATTTGTTTGACGCAGCGTTTGTCTTTTCCGGCAATCCGCCGAATCAGATTTGTAACGTCGGCGTTTTCTTCAAATTTCGTTTCGCCGCCGATGATTTCGGATTTCACTCCCGCTTCGGTTTCGGTAAATAAAACTCTCTGCCATTCATCGGCGTTGACGGCATCGGAAACGGGTTCGACTTTCTCCGGCAACTCGTCAACCGCGATTCCGTTTTTATCCAAGCCGCCGACTTCGCACGGCAAAACTACCGTCGCAAACATCAGTTTGCCGAACAACTCATTTTTCTCTTTGAGTTCGGCGAGTTCGGCAAAAGAGCAAACTTCGTATTCGTTTCCGGCGGAAATGATAACGGCGCGTTCGTCGCGGAATTGTTCTTTGTTCGCAATCGCCAAAATCGTTTTTTCGGCGCGTCCGGTTGATTCACGCGCACATTCGCGGCTTTTGACGCGCACAGTTTTAACGGTCGCAATTTTTCGCCGGTCGGTATTCGCCAAATTCAAATCGGCTCGCCAGCACAACGAAGTTTCCGGCGTTTTATTTTCCGTTACGCCGCGCAGCCAATAAGAAACAAGCGGACGACGGAAATCATTTTGTTTGAGTGAAGTCATCGCCCAATCGTCAATTCGCGCCGAATCGAGCGGCGGCGAAACGGGTTTCGGCGGATAACATTCGGCGGGAAATTCGATTCCGCGCAAAGCGAGCGGTGAAGCATTCAAACTCTCGCCGTTTTCCTGTTGCTTGAGCGTTTCAAATGTTGCCTTTACTTCTTCCGAAATATTTTCCAATTTTTCTAAGTTTTCATAGTGAACAATCGTAACGACCGACGCGCCGTAACCGAAACGATTGACGCGCCCAAGTCTTTGAATAAAACTGTCAGCGGAAGTCGGGTCGCAAACGGCAAAGTCAGCGTCGAGATTAACGCCGACTTCGGCGCACGATGTCGCTATCAAAAAGTAGGATTTATCTTTCTCGCCGCGAATTCGTTTCGGGTCGAATTGTGTGAAAACTTCGTGATTTACCAAATTGTCGCGCTCAAATCCGCGCATTCCGCCGACCATTACTAAAACCTGATTCTCGTCAACAGCGTGAGTTTTGACCAGTTCACTTTTAATCTCTTTAACTAAGTTAACCGTCGCGCCGAAAATCAAAACGGAAGCAGACAAATCTTTATACTGCGCGGCGACCTTTGCCATTTCTTTGGCTTGTTCGGCTCGCAGTAATTCAACTGATTTTTTGCTTTTCAGAATTTCTTCCGCAACCGGAAAACTTTGCCATTCGATTCGCTTTTCGGCATTCAAACGCGGGGCGGCGACTTTATCGGTCAAATCTTCCGGCGCGTCTTTTTCGAGCGAAAGAATTTTATCGGCATCGCCATTTTTTTCGTCTAAAGTCGCCGAAAGAAACATCACCGAAAAAGGCTTGACGATTGTTTTGCGCTCGATAAATGCGGGAAGCGATTTCAGCAATTCGACAAACGCGGGTGATAGATGTGCTTCGTCAACGACAATCAAAGAATCTTGTCCGAGAAGTCCGGCTTGTAGTGCTTTGTAGGATTCGCCGACACCGCCGTAAGCCGAAAACAAAAGCCGACTGCCAATCATATCAATCGTGCCGACGATGATTGCCGGACGCGACGGGTCGAGACACCATTCGCGGTTGTCGGCAAATTCACCCCGCAAAGTAGAAAGAGCAATGACTTTTTTATCATCTCGGTCAAGAAAAGAAATGTTTTTGAAAACTTCGTAAATTCGTTTGATTTCGCTCTCCGAATCCTTTAGCTCGATGATTCTCTTTAAAGTGCCTTCGGCTTCTTTCGTCGCTTGGTCAACAATCACGCGGCGGTCAACGACATAAACCAAGCGGCGCGGAATTTTATTCGCCTGCGGATTTTCGAGCAGCTTCGTTGCCAGCGCGAGCAGCCAAATTGCGATGACGGAGGTTTTTCCGAGACCGGTCGGAATGTCGCAAGCGGACGGAATTTCGTCGGCGAGAAACTTTTTGTAAAGCCGTGATTGCCACGCGAACGGCGCATTGCCGGTCAGCAGTTCAAAACATTTAGGGAAATCAATCATAACTTTTTGTTCAATTTAGCTTTGCTCTCGTCCGTTTGAGTCTTCGGCAAACTTACCGTCGTTTGATTTCTAATCGTGAAGAAAAATTTCGATGTTGAGGCGCGTCCAACCGTCGAGCCTATCTTTAGCGACGAGTTTGGCGGAAAGGTGTTTTCCGGCTTCGAGCAGGCGCGCTAAGACTTCGTTTTTGGCTCGCGGAACGTAGCCTAAAATATTGTTTTGAGCATCATAGACCGCAATCGCCGACGGGTCAAATTTGTTTTCCGGCTCGCGCTGCAACCGTAAATTCGCGCCCGTTTCTAGCCATTCGGCGATTTCCTCGATGTTTTCCCGATACGTCGTTCCGGCGACGTAACATTCGAGAAGTAGAATTTCGCGGGCGAACGGCGTGGAAAAGTTCAACTTGCCGGTTGCGGTATAGAAAGTTGCTAAAAAGTCCGTGTTCGTTTTGGCTAAATTTGTGTTCATTTCGATTTCCATTTTTGTTTTCAGTTGAATTTACTTCTTCTCGCGCGCGTCTTTTGCAGCTTATTCAAATCATTCGTAAATAATCTCCGCCCAATCTTCTTCGTTTGCGGCGAACAAATCCGGCGGCTCGTCCGGGATTTCAACCGATTGGCGGTCTTTGGCGAAGCGCATTATTTCCGCCCACGCAGTCGTCATTTGCAGACGCTGCTCGCGCAGAACCGAAATTTGCCGGTGCAGCTCGTTTTGTTTTTCGGCAATCGCTTCGTCGTCGGCGAGCGTTTCGTGCCAGATATACGGCGCAGTCGTCTTTATTTCGGCGATTTCTTCGAGCAGTTTTTCGCACGTTTTCTTTAATTCGGCTCGTCGGTTTTGCAATGTTTCCAAAACACTCAAACCATTTTCATTACTAAGATTTTCGATTGTTTCCGAATCACCGGCGACAATCAGGCGAATCGTTCGCAAATTCTGTAAATCGCCGTTTTTATAGGCTTCGGCGGTTTGCAGCCAGAGTTTTCGGCGTCTTTCGCTCGACTCGCCGACAATATCGGGATGAAGCAGAAAGGCGAGCTTCCGGTAAAGCGTTTGCAGCTCGCGGCTATCGGCGCGGGAAAGCGTCGGCGATTCGAGTTTTCGTTTGGCGTCTTTGATTTCTTCGGCTTGTGTTTTAACTCGCTCGCGCCACCACGCGAATTCGATTTCGATGTCCTTTTCGATACATTTGTAACACGGAGCGTCGCCGCGATTAAGCATCGCGCGCGCCATCTCGATTCGCCGCAGTATCGCCCGCGTTTCGCAGTCCATCTGAAAAACGCGCCATTCCAAAATGCCGATTTTGCTCGTGTATTCCGCCTGAATATGCGGAACAATCGTCTGCCGCAAATCGTCGCGCTCGACAATCAGCCGCGCAAGTTCAGTTTGCAGTTGCCCGTTTTCGCGCCTCGTCTTTTCGACTTGCGGATGAATTGTTAAAGTTTGATTCGCGCTTGTTTTCATTTTGAAATTCTTGCTCTCAAACTCTAAATGTTAAATTTTGGAGAAAGCGGAAATACAAAATGAAAATTATTTTTCAGAGACTGAAATTTTATATCTTTCAGCCTCTATCAATGGAGCCACGTTTTTTCAAACGTGGAAATTAAGCGACAATTTGCCACTTACTGAAGATTTTTTACTAGCTTCAATAGAGCCACACAAAATGCGTGGAAATCTGCAAAATAAAAGATGTGAAAAATCTTCCTAAAAGCAGATTATGATAAATTTTACTGAAAATCAACTCAGAAAATCTTCTAGTAAAAAATATGAAGAAAGTCTGAAAGAAACAAAAATTGTAGAAATTTGATTGACTATTTATTGAGATTGTAGTTTTATGTGTGATTGAGTGGAGGAAAAAAATATGCGCGATGGATATGAAGACTTAAAAGAACTGTTGTCGGAATTAAATTTGGTTGCCGTAAATTTATTCATCAATTTATATTGTAATGAATGCAATTTGTCACTCGAAGATTATGGTTATGAACCGTTGGTTTTCGGAGAGAACGATGTTTTCGCAGACAATACACTTTGTGGAAAATGCGCGGCTGATTATTACGGAGAGGAAGACTATCATTCTGAAAGATTTAGAGACAAAAACGAAAATATAATTTTTGAACCGAATGACGACAAGAGAAAAGCACGGATTCGCGGGATGCAGACGACGGTTTACGAAGTCTTAAAATCACTCGCGTCGGGAATGACCGAAAGAGATATTTTCAAGAAGTTTCCGCGTTTGACGCATAAAGATATTCTGGCTTGTTTGGATTTTGCCGCTGAACGCGAAAAGAGCTTTTGAGAGATGTTTGCGGCGAAAGGTTTCCACTCAAATTAGCTCTATTTTTAATAAATTTTCCTTCAAAAAGATTTCCGCTTTTGACTTGAACCTGACATTATTAGAGGAGGATAAAGGTTTTGACCGACAATCCCTTAGAAAATCTCGAACGACAAATTTTTAGCGCGAAAACTCCGCCGAAACTGAACGCGGATTATAATCGTGAGTCGGAAATTGAAAATCAAATAATCGAATGTCTTCATCTTTCGGAGACGGAATTTGCGGCGCGGTTGGTAATTACAAATTTCAAGTCGGAAAATTATTTGAAAGGCGAAACTCTGGTTTGTCTGCTCGGCATCGCGCAAAGAGAAAATCAATTTCAAATTGTTGATTCGACTGCGGAAAAACTGGCGAAAATTTCGGAAAAGATTGTTCGCTATTTTTTGCGGAAAAGAGATTTCGGCGAAAATTTTATTGACGAAGCGGTTGGCGAAATCACGAGCGAGATGTTCGTGCAAATTCTCGGACGAAGCGTAAAAAGTTATGATTTTTGGGAGAAAAACTTTTACGTTTCGTTGCAGCGATTGACGACGAATTACTTGCGAAAATACGGCGCGAAGGCGAGATTGACCGACACTTTTTCAGAGCTGTCGAACGCCGAAAACAAAGAGGAATTCGATTTTGAAAGCAGTCTGCCGAAATATGAAACTCTGACGATTGAGGAAAAACTGGAGATAAAGGATATTATCGGAAAAATGAGCGACGAAAATCGGTTGATTTTTATCCATTACCACGCCGACGATTGGACGCAGGAGCAAATTGCCGAAATTCTCGGCGTCACGGCGCGAACCGTTCGCAATCGTTTGAAACAGATTGGCGAATTTTTAAGAGATTTTCGCAAGGGCGAAAAATAATGCAGAATCAACAAGATTTACAAAGCGTTTTGAACGAGATGTTCGCCGCCGAAAAGAAGTTTTCCTTCGATGTCGTGCGCGGTTGGCAAAATCGTTATCCGCAGTTTTCAAGCGAAATCGCTCAAGCCGTCGCCGCTTGGCGTGAATTCGAGTTTTTTGCATTGGAAGACGAAGAAACGCCCGAACCGGCGCAGCTTTCTGAAATTGCCCGCGCCGCAATGGAAAACGCGCTGGCTCAATTTCGTTTGCCGCTCACTGAAACCATCGCGGATTTGCGCGAACTGGCAAAAGAACGCGGCGTAGCGCGTGAAATTTTACTGCAAACGCTCGGCGTGTCGGAAACCTTGATGCGAAAAATCGACCGCCGGATTTTAAAGGAAGTTCCGCTTTTTATCGAAGAAAAACTAGCCGAAGTTTTGCGCGTTTCGACCGAAAGCCTGCAAGCGTTCTTTAATTTACCGTCCGTACTGCCGCAAAAAGCGAATTACAAATCGAAAACCGCGCCGCAGACACAGCCGAAACAAACTTTCGCCGAAGCCGTAAAAAACGACCCGGAATTGTCCACCGATGAAAAGGCGCGACTGCTCGATTTAACCGAAAGCGAAAAATTAAACCCTAAATCCAAAACCTAAAATCCAAAATCAAAAATGTCTCACTTTGACTTAATTCGCGGGAATGCTCGAATGTTTCGCCGACAAATATGCGGCGAAGAATCGGACGCGCTCGTTTCAGCCGAACAGTTATTGGATAAAGTCGAAACTTTTACCCGCGTTCGACGGCTCGGTCTGGAAAAAGGCGACCCGCTGTTGTGCGGCGCGCTGGCGATTTTGGACGAAAACCGGATTTATTTCGATAAGACTTTAGGGAAAAAATTCGCGCTTTACTGTCAGGCGCACGAATACGCGCACCTGCAACTACACGGCGATTCGACGCAGTGCGCGCCGGATGAAATAAATTTTTCCGTCAGCGAAACCGAAGCGTTCGACGCGGAAAGCCGCGTCCTCGGTTATGGTCAATCCGAACGCGCGGAACGCGAAGCAAATGTTTTTGCCGCCGAATTTCTTCTGCCGTGCAGCCTGGCAATGAGCGCGTTTCGGCAGAAAAATCTAAAAGCGAAAGCGATTGCCGAAGCTGTTGGATTGCCGCTCAAATTGGTTTACTCGCAGCTCGCACAATCTTTAATTGAAGTTCAAAGTTCAAAGTTCAAGGTTCAAAGCGAATCGGAATTTCAGACTTTAAACCTTAAATTTGAAAACGAAAGCCAATCTGAAATTTGGAATTTGAAATCCGAAATCGGCAAAGACCAAAGCCCAAAGACTGAAGACCAAACTCAAACAAACGCTTCGCAGACCGAAATTTGTCCGACTCTGCTTGAAGCCGCGCCCGGCACGGGAAAAACACGCACTTTAATCGAAAGAGTTTGTTTTCTTTTAAGGGAAAAAGCGGTCGCGCCCGAAAGCATTCTGGCTCTTACCTTTTCAAACAAAGCCGCCGAAGAAATGCGCGAGAGAATCGGCGTGGCGGTTGATAAAGAAACGGCGGCGAAAATTTATATAACAACTTTTCACGCTTTCGGGTTGGAAATTTTGCGGAAATATCATAGCGCGGCGAATCTGACCGCCAACGCGCCTGTTATTGACCGGATAACGGCAGTTGAACTGCTCGAAGAAAAATTGCTGTCTCTTCGGTTAAAACACTTTCAGAATTTGCGCGAGCCGCTCGAAAACCTGCCGAAAATTCTTTCGACGATTTCACGCGCCAAAGACGAACTTGTTTCCGCCGAAGATTTTCAGAAACTTTCCGAAGCGCAATTTGCCGGAGCGGAAACGCCCATCGAGCGCGAGACGGCGGAGAAATGTTTAGAGACGGCGCGTGTTTATCGAATCTATGACGAGCTTTTAAGAGAAAGAAATCTGCTCGATTATGGAGATTTAATTTTCCGCTCCGTTTGTCTGCTTCGTGAAAACACGGCGATTCGGGAAGCAATCAACGAAGAATTCAGGCACGTTTTAGTTGACGAATATCAGGACGTAAATCGCGCCGGAGCGGAATTTTTGCGCCTCGTCTCAAAGGGCGGCAAAGGCGTTTGGGCTGTCGGCGACGCGCGGCAGGCGATTTACCGCTGGCGCGGCGCGGCGACCGCGCGCAACATCCGCGATTTTGCGAAGGATTTTCCCGAAGCGCAAAGTCTTTATCTCGGCAAAAATTACCGCTCGCGCCCGCGTATTGTAGCGGCGGTCAGCACGTTTGCTAAAGAATTAAATGAACCCGAAACGGAAGAGAGTTTTACCGATTGGCAGGCGCATCGAAACGAAGAAAACGGCGAAATCCGGTTTGCCGTAACGGAAAATTTAACGGAAGAAGCGGCTTGGATGGCAGAGCGGATGCGCGAACTGCAAGCGAAAGGCACGGCTTGGCGCGAGCAAGCCGTCATCGCCAGAACGCATAAAACTTTGCAGCGCGTCGCCGAAGAACTTGAAAAACACAAAATCCCGTTCGTCTATATCGGTAATTGGCTCGAATCCGACGCGATGCGCGATTTGATTTCGTGGCTCGCCTTTGCGGGTGGTGTGGACAAATACGCGATTGTCCGCGTGGCGAATTTTGCCGCTTATCAAATTCCTTTTGCCGACATTCAGCCAGTCGTTCGCTGCGCGGTGGAAAACAAATGCGCAACAGTCGAAGCGGTTCGGTCTTTGTCAAAAAGCGAAGACTTTTCAGACGCGACTAAAAACGGTTTTCTTCGATTGCTTGAAGATTACGATTCGATTCCGGCGGAAAATACAATCTGGACGATTCTGACGAATTATCTATTTGAGAACGGTTCGTATTTGGACGACGCCGAAGATGAGTTTTCCGCTCAGACGCGCCTTGTTCTGTATCAGCTTTTGCAGTTGGCGCAGGCGTTCGACGCGAAAACGGAAGCTAAGAAGTTGCCGCGTGAGATTGTCATCGCCGAATTTTTGCGCTATGTCCGGCGATTGAAAATGTTCGGTGAAGAACAGGCGTTGCAGCAGCTTCCGGTTTCGCTTGCGGCGACCGATGCTGTGCGGCTTTTGACGATTCACGCCTCGAAAGGCTTGGAATTTGAAGCCGTTTTCGTTCCTCATCTAGGCGCGAGATTCTATCCGAAATCCGGCAAGGGAAATCTTTGTCCGTTGCCTGAAGGCATTACCGATTCGGACGAAAAAGCCGAACACGCGCAGGAAGAAAAATGCCTGTTTTTCGTGGCAATATCACGCGCCCGCCAATTTTTGTGCCTCTCTCGCTCGACCCATTACGGCAAGCAGCCGAGCAACGCTTCGCCGTTTTTAAAGGCTCTGGCGACGCATCTTCCATTTTCGCCCGAAAGCGGAGCGACTTGGCACAGCCGTAATTTCCAACCGGAAACCGACGAAAAAATCGAATCTCGTTCCGAAGATGAAAATTGCTCGCCGTCGGAATTTTACTTGCGAGAACTTGAAGATTACGACATTTGCCCGCGACGTTATTTTTATCAAAATAATTTGCCGCGTGAAAAATCTTCAGTGGCGATTTATCTGGAATTTCATCGCTGCCTGCACGCTGCTTTGAATTTCGGTTTAGACGAAGCCGCGGCAAAACGCTCGACTTCATTGGAAAAATTGAGAGAGATTTTCCAGGACAAATGGATGCAATCGACGCATTCGACGCACGCTTATGCCGAACTTTACCAAACAGAAGCGGAAGAAATTCTGCAAAATATATTCTCGCTGCTTTCCGCCGATTCCGGCGAGTCGTCTTTTTTAAAGCGCGAGAAACATTATTTCGATTTGCCGAACGGAAGAGTCTTATTTGCGCCTAGCTTCACCCGCCAATCGAAAAACGCGGACGGCGAAACGCGAATTCTCGTCGAGCATTGGCGCAGCGGCAAACTGCGAAAAAAAGAATCGGACGAAACGCTATATCAACTCGTTCACGAAGCCGCCCGCCGACATTCAAACAGTGGGGAAATCGAGCTTAAAGTTTCGTCGCTCAAAAACGGTGAGGAAATCTTCGTTCCGCGCAAATTAAAGCGCGGCAGGGAAATCGCCGTCGAAGAAAAGTTTTCCGTCTTAATCAAAGCCATCGACGGCATCAAGCGGCGAAATTTCTCGCCGAAACCGCACGAAAATTGTCCTTCGTGTCAATTTTATTTTATATGTCTGCGCGGGGATTAATCCGATTTACTCGAACCTTTCTATAATGCCGTCGAAAGTCTTATTCGGCTAAGATATGACTACTCGCTTTCAGAGTCTCAACTTTTGCGTCGGTAAAAGCAGTAAATTATAGGACAATAAACAATTTATCTGTCATTAAATTACTCCATCTTTAGCACTTCTTTTTTGAAGTCATCAAACAATTCAAAGCCGTCGAGCATCGCCGATGCGGGAATTCTCATTGATTTGAAGTGTTTATTATAAGTAATTCCGTCTCGTTTATTCATAACGTCTTTGAGAGAAACCATTTTCAAGGAGTTCGGCTTAACAGCGCGTCCGCTGCGTCCAAATATGGCAATACAAATCGGCGTTTTTGTAACATCGCTCATCGCTTCGAGTCCTTTCAATTCTCGATATTTTAGAGTGAAATACTTTTGCCCGTTCGGGCTTGTGCCGGGCGAAAAGCACTTTACTTCCACCTCCAAATTCACCAAATTTCTGACGGTAAAATCGCCGCGCTTGATGTGTCTAAAATTATGCGCGTCCAACCTTAAAGCCTTAATATATTTTTCAAAACTTTTCTGGTCCTGTGGAATTTTCTCGATAATATAGCCTTCATTCGCAGCCAAATCCGCAAATTCTAATTCGGCTTCAACCCCGGCAAAAAAATTTTGGTGAAAAAGCCAGTTCCACAAATTGAAAACAGTAATTTTTTGTTTTGACGCCATTTTTTGTGGCTGAAATTCTCAAAAGCGAAAAGCGATTACGCCGATACAAATAATAGCAAACAAAAAAGAAATGATTCAATAAATTTTAGTTGCGGCGGCAATCATCATTCTAGTGGTCGGTAGTATCCGTAAATGGTTTTGTAATCTTTCCGTATCCTTCGTATCTTTATCAAGCCATTCATCGTAATCTTTTGAATGAAGAATCACCGGCATTCGGTCGTGAACCGATTTTAATATTTCATTGGCTTCGGTTGTAATAATCGTGCAGGTTTCGAGTAGCTCACCGGTTTGCTTGTCGAGCCATTCTTCGTAAAGTCCGGCGAAACCGAAAACGTCTTTTTCATTCAGGTAAAAGTAAAACGGCTGTTTGGTATTTGCGGCAGACGCTTTTTTCCATTCGTAAAAGCCGGAAGTAGGAATGATGCAGCGGCGTTTCCGAAACGCTTCACGAAACGACGGCTTCTCAGAGAGCGTTTCGGCGCGCGCGTTTATCATCCGGCTGCCGATGTCCGGGTCTTTCGACCAGGACGGGACGAGTCCCCATTTCAATTGACTAAGCGTTCGCTCCTGCTCAGCTTCAAGCACGACATCAATCATTTGCGTCGGCGCGATATTGTAGCGCGGCTCGAAGCTGGCGGAACTTTCATTGACGGCTTTGAATTCCTTTTTGATTTGCTCGGATTTGGCTCGGTTTGTAAATCTTCCGCACATAGTTTGTAAAAACTCCGTTTCCAAATTTCAATCTTTCGACGATAATTTTAATTGGTAATTGATTTTAACCAATCGGACAAAATTTCTTTAGCGAAAATCTCACATATTTAGGAATTTATTTCCCGATTACTTATAATGTCTTCCTATAATTCCCGAAACAATGAAAATTATGCCCGAAAACACCGCCGCGTCGAATGATAATCAGAAAATTCCGCTCACCATCAACGCCTGGAAGAGCAAGCTGCTCGATTTGACCAAGCGGAATCGGGCGCTGAATTTCAAGCCGAACAAAGTCTCGACCGTGACGATTACGGACGAGCAGGCGACCGAAATTTTTCGCTTGTTATGTGTTCAGTGCAAAAGCCTGAAATTCAAAGCCAAACCGGAAACGCCGGAAGAAGCCGCGCGTCGCAAAGCAAAAGAAAATGCCGCCAAATCGGAAAAAGCCGACTCGCCGTCGCCGCTTGTTTCGGCGGTCATATCAACCGAATCGGCGAGCGGAGAGATTTTCAATGCGAACGACGACGCGGAAGAAAATTTGTCGTCGCCGGATTTCGTGCCGTATGACGCGGCGGCTCTCGGCGACCAATACACGGACGACTTTCTGCAAACGAACGCTTTTTCGGACAAACTCGACACGTCTTTGAGAAGGCTCGAAGAGCAGGCGAGATTGAGTCTTGAGGAGCAGGGCGTAAATTCATTGTTTCTCGCGCTCGGGATGCTGCAATACTCGGACAGCGCCGACTCCGAAGAATTCTATAAAGCGCCGCTGATACTCGTTCCCGTTATCCTCGAAAGGCGTTCGGCGCGCACGGGCTACCAGATAAAAACGACGGACGACGAAATTATCGTCAACCCGTCGCTCGCTGAATTCTTACGCCGCAATCATTCCGTCAATTTGCCGGAGATTCCCGATTCGAGCGCGCTTTCCGAAGATTATAATCTGCAAACCTTTTTCACGGCAACGTCCGAAGCCGTCGCGCATCAAGCGAATTGGGCGGTCAAGAACGAAATACAGCTCGCGCTTTTTTCCTTTCAGAAGCTCGTGATGTATAAAGACCTTGAAAAGAATGCCGCGCGATTAGCCGCGCATTCGATTATCAATCGAATAATTACGAGAAACGGCGATAATTTTTCGGGTTTGCCGGACGACGTGCGCTCGATGGAACTCGACCGCGATTTCGCGCCGGAAGCGACGGCGCAAGTCGTCGACGCCGATTCTTCGCAGTTACGGGCAATCGCCGCCGTAGCGCGCAATCACAATCTCGTTCTCGAAGGTCCGCCGGGAACCGGCAAGTCGCAGACGATTACCAACCTCATCGCGCAAAGTTTATCCAATGGTAAAAGCGTTCTTTTCGTCGCCGAAAAAATGGCGGCGCTCGACGTTGTGTATCGCCGTCTCGTCGCGGCGGGCTTGGGCGAGTTTTGTTTGGAGCTGCATTCGACGAAAGCGAATAAACGCGCCGTGATGAACGAGATTCGCGCCGCGCTCGACGCTTCTTTGCAGGGCGTCGCCGTGCCGCAGGCGTCGAGCAGCCGTTTGCCCGTCGTGCGCCGCGAGCTAACCGACTATACAAACGCCGTTCACGCGCCCTACGGAACGCTTCGTCAATCGCCGTATCAGGCTTACGGCGAACTCGGCGCGGTTTTGAATGCGCCGAAAGTCGTTTTGCAGAGTAATATTTTCGAGTATACGCAGGAACAAATTAACGACGCTTTACGCGAAGCGAAAGATTTGAGCATCGCCGCCGAACACACGGGAGCGCCCGCCAAACATCCGTGGCGCGACACGACGAAAACTTTTTATTCGGAAAGCGATTTCGACCAGATAACACAAACCGGAAAAGTTTTAAGAGAAAAATTAACCCAAATTATCACACAGGCGCAGACGGTTGAGAATTCGTTCGGACTGCCCGTCATCAAGAATTTCAATGATGTCGAAACGGCGGTCGCCGTCGCTTCGGTAATGGCGCGCTCGCCGGGCGCGCCGATGCAGGTTTTGGGCAACGAAGCGTGGAACACGCCGCCCGTCGAAGCGAGAAATTTGATTGAACGAGGGCGCAAAACCGTCAAACTGAAAGAGCGCGTCGCGCAGAAATTCACGCCGTCGGTTTTCGACCAGAATCCGACTGACGACATCGCTTTCGTCGAACAGAAATCGTCCGGCTTTTTCAGCTTTCTGGCGTTTCTCGACAGCCGCTATCGCGCGGTTAAAAACCGCTGGCTTTCGTATCGCCTTCCGTCCTACGACGTGAGTTTGATTGAACAGGCGAGCGATATGAAAACGGTCGCCGAATACTTGCAGAAGAAGCAAAATCTCGAATCGCAGAACGAAAGCGGCGCAGCGCTTTTCGGCGGTTTGTGGGAAGGCGAATCGTCAAATTGGACGGCGCTCGAAAATTACATCGTCTGGGTTTTAGAGTTCCGCCGTCTGTGCGTGCAACACGGTTTGCGCGAGCAGGCGATTTCGACGGCGAGTCGTTCCGCGCCGGATGTAACCGCCGTGCAGATTCTCGAAAGAGAAACGAGCGAAATAAAATCGCTTCTCGACACGCTTTCCCAAACGGTCGGTTTGCCGCTCGACTATTTTGACGGTCGAAACTTGGCGGACATCGAACGGCGCGTCGGCGAGCTGGTCGATAATTTACCGCTCGCGCCGCGCTGGGCGGCGTTTGAAGAAGTGCGGCAGCGAGTCGCAGGAAGCGTTCTCGCCGAATTGCTGTCTTTGGCGATGAGCGAACAAATTCCGTTCGCCGATTTAGGCGCGGCGTTCAAGCGCGCTTTTTATCAGAAATGGCTGGCGCAAGTTGTAACGGAAAGAAACGAGCTGCGCGCGTTCCATACGCTTAACCACGAACAGCGCGTAAAGGAATTTCAGGAACTCGACGAGCGAGTTTTGAAGGAGAATCGCGCCGCGCTCGTCGGGCGAATGCGCGAGAGATTGCAAAATAAATTACGCGACCCGGATATAAACGAAGCGATGAAATTCCTGCGCCGCGAACTCGCCCGCCAGCGCGGACTCGCGCCGTTAAGAGTTACGATGAAACAGTCGCTTTCGGCGATTCGCGCCATCAAGCCGTGTTTTATGATGAGTCCGCAGACCGTTGCCCAACTGCTCGACGAAGACAAAGCGAAATTCGATTTGGTGATTTTCGACGAAGCGTCTCAGTTGCCGACCGAAGAAGCGGCGGGCGCGATTCTGCGCGGAACGCAGCTTGTCGTCGTCGGCGACCCGAAACAGTTGCCGCCGACGAATTTTTTCGCCGTCCAGAGCGGGACGGTCAACGCTCCCATCGGCGAAGACGGCTTGCCGCTCTACGAAGATTCGCAAAGCATTTTAGAAGAAGTGATGGGCGCGGGCGTCTCCCAATCGCGCCTCAAATGGCATTACCGCAGCGCGCACGAATCCTTGATTACGTTTTCAAACGTCCACTTTTACGACGCCGACCTTTATACTTTTCCGAGCGTCGAAACCGACAGTTTGGATACAGGCTTGCATTTTGAATACGTCGAAAACGGCGTTTATGAAGGGAAAGGCTTGAATTTAATCGAAGCCAGACGAGTTGCCGACGCCGTTGTCGAACATATCAAAACTAAACCGGAATTGTCTTTGGGCGTGGGAACTTTCAACTTGCGCCAGCAGCTCGCCATTCAAGACGAACTCGAAGTGCGCCGCCGCGAAGACCCGTCAATCGAATCGTTTTTCGACAAAAGCAAATCCGAGCCGTTCTTCGTTAAAAATTTGGAGAACATTCAAGGCGACGAGCGCGACGTGATTTTCCTAAGCGTAACTTACGCCAAAGCCGCCGACGGCAAAATGCGCTACAACTTGGGACCGCTCAACGGCGAAAACGGCGGGCGTCGGCTTAATGTCTTGACGACCAGAGCCAGACAATTGATGCGCGTCTTCTCGTCAATTCACAGCGACGAAATAAATCCGGCGGCGACGGCATCGGCGGGAGCGCGATTGCTCAAAGATTTTCTGACCTACGCCGAACACAAACGGCTCGACAGCCCGCTCGTCTCGGCGATGGCAAACACCGAATCGCCGTTCGAGCGCGAAGTTTTACAGGAATTAACCAATCGCAATTTGAACGTCGTGCCGCAAGTCGGCGTGTGCGGTTATCGAATCGACTTGGGCATTCTCGACGCTGAATCGCCCGGCAGATTCGTCTGCGGCATCGAATGCGACGGCGCGAGTTATCATTCGTCGGAGACGGCGCGCGACCGCGACCGGCTGCGGCAGCAAGTTCTCGAAGGACGCGGCTGGGACATTCACCGCGTCTGGTCGACCGACTGGTTCAAAGACCGCAGCGGGCAAATCGAGCGATTGATAAATCTCGTCGAGCAGTCGCGCCAAAATTCCAGGAAAGAATACGAAGAGGAAAAGGAGCGACGCGAACGGCAAAAAGCCGAGACCGACAAACAGGTCAGCTCGTTTTTAGGCGAAGCATCGAGCGGCGAAATTGATAATCTTTTCAACGACACGGAAAAGAAAACTTACGTTCGCCCCGTCGCCGCCCCTTACGAATTCGCTTCCGATACTCCGGTTTACGCCGGTCAGCAGCTCTTAGCCGCGCCGACGGGAGTCGTCGCAGGGGCGATTTTATCGGTCGTCGAAACCGAAGCGCCGCTTCACATAAAAGATTTGACGGCGCGCGTCGCCGCGATGTGGGGACAGAGAACCGGAAACAGCATAATCGCTAAAATCGGGCAAATCGCGCACGCGCTCGAAGAGCATAAACGATTGGAAATTCGCGGCGAGTTCGTCTGGAAATCGAGCGGAGAATTCAGCGTTCGCTCGCGCAAAGAGATTGGCATTCCGGCGGAGCAAATCGCGCCCGAAGAAATCGGCGAAGCGATTCTGCAAGTTCTGCGCGCCGGTCAAGGTTTTACTCGGCAAGAATTAATCAACGAAGCGCGCGCCGTCTTCGGATTCAGCCGCACGGGTCCGGCTTTACAGCAGGCGATTGATTCGGCGATAGACAATTTGCTGGCAAAAGATTCGGTGGGCGAAGGAAGTCTGGGCATTGCGCTCAGGCGTTCCGAGTAATTGAAAGGGCGCGTCTGAAAATCGACAACTTGCATTCTTCTCAAGTTCGCAAGTTATTTTGTCTTTTGGAAATAAATCGACTGATTTTTCGCCTTGAGCGAAAGTGCGGTCAATTTATAGCTGGCAGATTGGAACTGGTATTTCGACTTTGCTCCGACTTTGATTTCCGTCAAAGTGAATAGCAACGCGCCTTTTTTGAAGCCTTGCGGATTGTCCGTTCCGCCGTCGGGAACGCCGCCGCTTTGAAAATAGAAATTTACTTTATCGCCAGCCTCCTTGACCGAACATTCGTAAACCTCAAACGTCTGCATTCCGTTGGTTTCAAAAGTCGCGGCTGGTTGATTGTTTCTGTTTTTCTTAACGGTAACGATGTGTTCAACCATTGGCACAACGTCGTATTCGTTTTGTGCTTTAGATGCCTGTGCCGAATTGGTGAAGGTGTAAATTCCAGCCCAATTTTTGTTTTCTTTCTCTGAGCAGTTACGTTCGCCAAAGAGATGCCAAATGTCCAAATTAGAATAAAAATATTTTAATTGAATTTGTTTTGAAATCATTTTTCATTTCCTTTTTACGTTCTTTAATTGTTTGCGATTAACAAATGAAAACTTCGCCGGTTTGGAGAACCTGCCGTCGCCCCAGCTTTTTTGATTGCCGTCTCGATAGTTTATTTGTCCAGAAGAAACGCCTTTGGCAAGCGGCGCAAAGTCGGCAGTCAAAGAAATGATTTGATTCGGCTGCAAACACCAATCATCGGCTAAACCGCCCGTCGGGTTTAATTTCGCAATTTCTACTCCTTCGGGTTGCTCCACGCTGCCGGTCATCGAAACAAACCGACCCCTGCCGTCGATTAGAACCAACGGATTTTTATCGAACGGGCGAAAACAACGAGATTCGCTTCCGTTGTTGTTTCGTATTTCAATCAGAAGGCGCGTTCTTTCGTTTTGCAGGTCAGCCGATGCCACGCGCCATAACAGAACGTCTTCGCCGCCTGTGCCATAGGATTCGTGGAAGATGAACCAACTCGGTTTGACTGCACGCGGCGCGCTTGTCCTTCGTGTTTTGACGGTTCGTTGTGCTAACGTCGGTATTTGAAAAACAACAAAAGTAATCGCTAATGCAATGAATAGTTTTACCAAAGATAATTTTTTGACCATTTGATTTATCCTCTAAAATACCTTCTGAAATATCCTCACTGTTGAATTCTGCTGAAGTTTGACATTCCGGCACTGCCGTCCGGGTTGCCGAGTTCGAGCTTGTTTCCGACGATTTTGTATTTGACCACCGCCGGACGAGACATCGGCAAATCAAGGCTGAGTTTCAAATCGGTTTCGTCTAAACGCTGATATTTTCCGGTGATTCGTTGTCCGCTTGCCGCGTCGTCCATTAAAACCGTTCCTTCGTTGAAGAACTGCACGACCGTTCCGGCTTTGACATCCTTCCATTTACCGACAATCGACTCGTTTGTTTTTGCGGTTTCGGCTGAAGATTCTTTTGCGGTAGAATCTGCCTGTTGTTCTTGTTTTGCGATTTCATTTGTCATTGACGAGTTCGTCTGCGATTCCGAATTAACAGGTGAAGTATTTCTCTCAGCTTTTGAACAACCGGAAAACGAATAACCAGAAAACAAAACGAAGAAAAGAACTACCGGCAGATGGTTTATTTTCATAAAACTATTCAAGCGTTTATAAACAACAAGCGTTAATCCAAACGACACTATTGAGCGACTAATGACAATTGGTTAAACTGTTTCTCAATTTTTGACAATCTATGTGTAACCGGCACGCGACAAGCTGATGCGTTACACCGCCGAAAGAAACATTTTCTTATTGTTTTCGGCGGAAACTTTAATAAAAGCCGTGCTAAGTATAACTATACTTAGCAGCTTTAGTCAAATTCTTGCGCCGCTTCCGACGGGAGGTGTTAATGGGTAGCGCGAGACCGAGACCGAAACGACTGGCTGAAAAACTGTTGGAAATTCGCTTGCGAATTGACGGCGGAATATCACAAAACGAATTGATTAGTCGGATGAATTTGAATACGGATTTGGTGCAGGACCGAATATCGAAATACGAACGCGGCGTTCTCGAACCGCCGCTCGAAGTTTTATGCGCCTATGCCGACGCCGCGAATGTTTATGTTGAAGTCATAATCAAGGATGAATTGGATTTGCCGGAAACATTGCCCGGTCTTCAAAAAAGCGAAGGAATAAAAGTTTTATCGTCAAAAGACAGAAATCGCTGATGACAAATTCATAGAAAGAAAATTGTGGGAACAGACAACCAAGAAAAAACAGTCGGAGAAATAATCGGTGAAGCGCGGCGGCAATCAGGCTTGAGTCTGCGAGAGCTTGCCGGGCGAATGTCGGTTCATTTTACATATTTAGCCGACATCGAGAAAAACCGGCGACCGGCAACTGAAAAAATTATCAAAGGACTCAGCGAACAGAAAGAACTCAATTTAGATTTTGATTTTTTAATGTCTCTATCCGGCAGATTGGGCGAAGACGTTGAAAAATACCACAAAGAACATCCGGTCTTCGGAGACTTGCTTCGACAAATCGTTAGAGAGAATTTGTCCGCCGACGAACTCAAAAACTTGCGGCAACACGTCATCAAATTCATTAACAAAAGTAAGAACTCCGAATAATTCCTTCTCTTAATCGCTTAAAAATAAAAATTGAAATTCGAGGCTTGACCTCAACACTCGACCGTTGTATTCTCATTTTGTATTACAGTAGGCATACATAAATAAACTTCTAATGAGTAATCAAAACAAAAAGCGACGTTTCTTTTCCGCTTCTCAAAAAGTAGTTTTGTTTCTTCAAGCGCAAGGTAAATGTTTAGAATGCGGCGACCCGTTGGAAACCGGTTGGCACGCTGACCATCAACTGCCGTGGTCAAAAGGCGGACAAACCCAAATCCGAAACGGACAGGCTTTGTGTCCGACCTGCAATTTAACGAAAAGCGATAAAGAACCCATTAACCCGTTGCCAGAAAACAAATAAAAGGAAGTTAAAGGGTTTAAGGAGACAAGCAACTTATGAAAACACTAAGAAAATGGAATGACCGGCGACCGTTAAGAAAATGGCAGGCGCAAGCTATTCGCCGTTTTTACGCCCTGAACAAAAAAGACTTTTTAGCTGTCGGAACCCCGGGCAGCGGCAAGACCGATTACGCTCTGAAGATTGCACACGACCTTCTGACCGACGGGAAAATCGAGCGCGTCGTCGTCGTCGCGCCGACCGAGCATTTGAAACGCCAGTGGGCGGAAAGCGCGGCGCGCTGCGGCATCGACATCGACCCCGACTGGACGAACGCCAACGGTTGCGAAGCGAAAGATTATTTCGGCGCGGCGGTTACTTACCAACAGGTCAGCTACGCGCCAGACCTTTACGATTTAAATTGTTCTCGACCGACGTTGGTTATCTTCGACGAAATTCATCACGCCGGAGACGGACTCGATTGGGGCGATAAGCTGCGCGTAGCTTTCGGAAATGCCGTTCATCGCCTCGCACTTTCGGGAACGCCGTTTCGCAACGACGAGAATCAGATTCCGTTTGTCAGCTATGAAAACAGAAGAAGCCGCGCCGATTTCACATACGGCTACGGCGAAGCGTTAGCCGACGGCGTGTGTCGTCCGATTTACTTTCCGACCATAGAAGGCGAAGTCGCGTGGATTCGCGGCAGTGGCGAGCGAGTTAATCATTCGCTTCTCGACGATTTGTCCCGTCAAAAAGCCGCCGAACGACTGCGCGCCGCGCTCGACGCCGGCGGCAAATGGCTGTCGGATGTTTTGCAGGAAGCCGACAGTCGCCTGACCGAAATGCGGCTCGAAGGTCATTCCGATGCCGCCGGACTCGTCATCGCCATCGACCAGTATCATGCCCGCAAGATTGCCAAGCTACTTAAAGTAATCACCAACGAAGAGCCGACCATCGCCATCTCCGACGAAGAAAACTCATCGCGTCAGATTCAGGAGTTCGCTCGACGCGGAAATCAGAAGCGGTGGATTGTCGCCGTCAAAATGGTCTCTGAGGGCGTCGACATTCCGCGCCTTCGAGTTGGAGTTTACGCGACGACCGTCTTGAGCGAACTCTTTTTCAGACAAGCGGTCGGCAGGTTCGTGCGCGTCATCCCCGGACTCGACGAGCAGAGCGCGGCGTTTTATCTTCCGGCAGACGCCACTCTCATCCGGCACGCGCTCGCCATCAAAGAGGAACGTGACCATTATCTGCCGGAAATAATTCGAGCCGAAAAGCCGTTGCCAATGGTTTCGCCGAATTTTCAGGACGCGAGCCAATTCGCTTCAAACGCCTTGAATGCCGCTAACGAGAATATTGACAGGAACGGGAGAGCAGACGATAACGAAAGCGATTATCCTTTCGGTAACACGAACGACGATACGAATGACGGCGACAGCACGACCGGCGAAGTCGGTCAGCCGGTTTCGGAAAACCTGAACATGGGTTTGAATAACGGCAGTCCGGCGATTAATAACAATACGGCGGCGGGCGGCGCGAGTCGTCAGTTCATCGTGCCGCTCTTCTCCGAAGCGCGGGCGCACGACACGATTTTCGACGGCGCGCGCTTCTCGAGCGACGAACTCGTTCAAGCCGAAACAATCGGCAGGGAATTGGGCGTCAAGATTCCGCGGGCGCAAGTGGCGGCGATTATCCGCCGCGCGGCTTCGGCGGATTCGTCGCCGAACGCTTTCACGGGCGAGACGTTCGCATCATCCAACCTTAATCCGAGAGAATCCGCGCCGCCTTCGTCTTCTGTTTCGAGCCAACAAACCGAAAGAGTATCGTCGCTCAAGTCCGAACGCAAAGACAAGCTGCGAAAACAAATCAACCAGTTCGCCAACAAGCTCGCTCGTCTGACGGGCGGCGAATACGACGCGGTTCACCGCCGCTGGATTCAGGAGATGGACGGCAAGCCGAACCGCGAGGCGACCGAAGACGAGCTGAAAGATAAACTGCTCTGGCTGCAAAACCAAATCAGCGAAGTTTATCGCGGCGGACAATTGAACGACAGGTGATAAACGAATGGCGACAACAAAATTTGATGACCGCCTTGTTGACTTTCTGCGCTCCGCCATCTCGGACGGAAGCGCGGGACTAAGCGATGTTCCGGCGCTGGTCAAAAGAGTGATTGAAGAAAATCTATGGCAGGAGAGATATGTGCGGCAATCGAAGGAAACGATTTCTTTTAAGACGTTCAGGGAATTTGTCGAAGCCGCGCCGCCCGAAGGATTGGGAACGAACTTGAAAACTCTGCGAAGACTTTCCGCGGACGCCCCAAATGTCTTAGACCTCATCGAACGGATGCGCGAACCGCCGAAGCGCGGCGGCGACCGGCGCAGTCAGAAGTTCAGAGATTCCAAAGATGACAATGTTCCGTTTGAAAAACCGGCACGCGGCAATTCTAAAATCTACGCGCTGCGGCGACTGCGCGAGCTGCGCCCCGACCTTCACCAAAAAGTTCTGGCGGGCGAGCTGTCCGCGAGCGGAGCGATGATTGCCGCCGGGTTCAGAAAAAAGAATCTCTCCCTCTCGAAAGATTTGGAGAAATCCGCGCGGGCGATTAAAAATTATTTTTCGCGCAGGGAAATCGACCGGCTCGTTTCGCTTCTCTCCGATTGAAGGCGGGCGGTGGAAATAATCGAGGTCTCTTCGCATCGTTTGCTTCAGACGAATTGAAATACCCGAGGTTAAGAAAAAATATTGTCCTCGAAGATTTTGCACGACCGGCGACACCGCCGAGCCGCGAAGAGCGACGACGGAATCGTCGGCGACGCGAAATCGCGCCGAACGCCGCCTGACCTTCGGCGCGATTGTCGGCGCGGTCGAACTAATCGCCGTCCACTCGTTCGGCGAGTCGGATGAGGCTTGGGTTGCCGAAAATTTTCCGGCGCGCGAAAAACATTTCGGTAACGAGGAAGCGCGGTCGCTTTGGTCGGATTTTTAGGAACCTGGTTGCCTTCGACGCGTCCGTTCTGCGAGCGCGTCTTGCAGAACTTGGGAGCGCCGCCCGCCGAAGTCCGCGCGCAAATCTTCAACGCGCTCCGGGCGACAGCAGCGGCGGCGACAGGAAACATTAAATAATAATAAGAATAATAAATAACGCGAGGAATAATTTATTCGGAATGATTAACGAAGCGGACGAGCCGCCGGACGTGGACGGCTACAAATTAATTGGCGGAAGAGCATTGCAAAAAAATATCGGCGAGCCGCTCTGCATGACGCGCGCCGTGCTGGAAGTTCTTACCGAAGATTTTCGCGGGCGTCGCTCGATTTCCGATTCCGGCAATCGTCTTCCAGCTCTGCGAGACTCGCCGCGCCCGAACGCCCGAAGATGGGACCGCCGTCATCGGATTTTATCAAGCCTACCGACCGTCGGCGTCGCTCTAATCGGACGAGTGAAAATTTCATCACGGGGCGAGAGGCGCGGCGGACGATTAGAAAAACGTCGGCTCAGATTCTACGCGCTCTACAAAGATTCCTACGCTCGCGCACCTGACGCTCGCCCGCCCGCCTAAAGAATTAATCGAGCCGGTCGAAATATAAATCGTTTCCCTGATGCTCGTCTTCTTTCGCCCGTCGCAAAGATAATTTTAGAGACGAAAATATTTCTTTGCCTTTTAAATTTACTCCGAACTCCGAACTTTGAACTTTGAACTTTAGATTTCTATTTTCATTTTTACTTTTTCATTTTTACTTTTTACTTTCAGCTTTCCATTTCAACTTTCTACTTTGAACCTTGAACTTTTCATTTCAACTTTTCATTTCCGTTTCCAATTTCCAATTTCGTTTTTCACTTTTCACTTTCTACTTTCTGCTTCCCATTCGATTTATTTTTCATTTGGAAATAATTTCCACTCTAAAATATTTTCTTAGCCAGTTGAAATTATTCTCAAACTTCTGAACTTCAAAAAATTTCCTCGCTTCGACTTTCAATTCCGAACTTTCACCATTTCCTTTTCGTTTGACGCCGCCCGCTTCCACCGTTCGACTTCCGGCTTGGAAACTTTTCGGCTTACGGTCTGTTCGACAAAGCGGCGAAATTGTAATTTCCGTTGCTCGAATTTAATAAAAAAAGGTTATAAAACATATACTCTCGACTTTTAGCCCGCGCCTGCAAGTGTAATGTTATGCGGAAGATACAAACTTTTTGCCCGTTTTTCTCGTTTTCGCTGACTAAAAGAAGGATTTTTGTCCCGCTTTTTTAAAAGTCACTCCTTTTTTTTGGATTTGGGCGCGAACCGATGCCGGGCGGATGCGGGTCGGCGCGCAAAACGGCGGCGGTCGGCGGGCAGTTTTCAGTCGCCCGATGTCTTCTTCCCTAACCCCGTGCCGATGACTTTTCCAATCCAAGCGGCGGCTTGAGCGGCTTGCGAGCGGTCGCCCCACAGCAGAATCGATTAGCGGCGCGGCTCTCTACTCGCTTCGGTTTCGGCGCGAGCCGCCGCTTCCGCGCTGACCGAGACGAGCCGGTGCGTGATGAAAAGGTCGCCGATGTGGAACTCGCCGCCGCGCGACATTCGCTTTTTGTGGCGCAGAAGTTTCCCCGAAGCGCGCGCCGAATTCGGAATTTGAATCCACTCGCCGCGCTTTTCGATGAAGCTCGTTAGGTTGTCGGACAGAGACGCGGCTCGCTCCGGGATGTATTCGGTCGGCAGAAAGATGACGCAAATCTGGGGCAGTTGCCGTCGCAGCGAAGACAAAACCGCAAACGACGAGCATCGAAACGGAAGGGCTGAAGCGTTCGCGCACTTGGGTTAGGTTGCCAGAGGCAGAGCGAAGTTGCGTCAAAGTCTCGGAGAATTTGACGCGCGAAACGGTCGCAGTCGGCGCATGGCGCGGTCGAAAAACCTCAACCCGCACACCATTTTTAACCAGCGCGATGTCCCTCATCGTCTTTTACACGTCGCCGGTTCCAGGCTCGGCGCGATAATCGGCGGGCAAATCGCTGACCGGAAAGCGCGCGCCGAGTGGTCGCGCTTCTGCCTCTGCCGGTTATTTCAACGCGCGCACGAGGATGAACTTTCGCTTTCGGTGCCAGGCAATTTGTCCGTCGCCGACGCCCGCCGTCGGTCAAACGAGCAGCGTGAGGCATGGGACGGACGCTTGCCTGCGACGGAATTTACCGTTCGGGTGAGCGGCGACGCTGACCAGAGGTTGCCTTTTTTATTTGAAATTGCCTCGGCAAACGGAACCGGACTGGGCAATCGGCGTGCAAATCTAAAGTCTCGGCGAGGAGATAACGTATAGAATTTTCGAGTTAGCGGAGAGTCAGTCGGCGATTTCGCCCCGAACTTTTCCGTTTGAGCCGAGAGTTGCGGCGCGACGCGGACGTTATTACCCGACTCGTCCGGGAGATTCGGCGCAAGGAATCTGACAAATGAAGAAACAATTTCCGCGAGAAATAAATATGCGGCGGAGAGTTTGGGAATCGTCACGGGCGAAGCGTCGATGAAATTTCCGGTTCGGTCGGGAAATTTACCGGCTCGCGCAAGAGGAAGCTCGCGCCGCATTGAGTCCCGCGCCGAGTGAGTTCGGCTCATCCTGCGAAAACTTTTCGCGCCTCGAAGCCGTATTGAACGAAACTCTTCCCGGCAATTTACAAATCGAATGCGCTCGAATCCGCAAATCGGACGGCAATTTTATGGTCAAATCATCTTTCCTATCGCGCGGTCAACTCGCGGCGGCGATGCTTTCGTTGTCCGCCGCGCTCTTTATTTTCGCCGTTCCCGAGCGTGCAGTCGTCGCCCAGAGCGCGACGGCGACGGCAATTCAGAAATCACTGTCGGCAAAAGAGCGCGCCGAAGTTTTCGAGCAGGTCTGGACGACCGTCGACCAGCGGTATTACGACCCGAAACTTAACGGCGTCGATTGGAAAGCGGTGCGGGAAAAGTATCGCCCGCTCGCCGAACGAGCCGCGACCGACGCGGAATTTTACGACGTGCTGACTTTGATGGTTGGCGAATTGCGCGACGCGCACACGCGCGTTCGCTCTCCGCATCGGCGAATTGAAAGCGAGAAAAAACAGGCGACGAGCGCCGGAGTTCGCGTCGGCGAAGTCGAAGGCGTGCCAATCGTCGAGAGTGTCGCGCCGGATTCGGACGCGGCGCGCGCCGGAGTTATGACGGGAATGATTGTCTGAACCGTAGGCAGACGCGCCGTCGGCGAAGCTCTTTTGGAGGCGCGCCGCGAAGTCGGAACGTCGTCGAGCGAGCGGGCAACGCGCCTTTTATCTTATTCGAGACTGGTGGCGGGCGAGCCGGAAACGCAGCTCGAACTCGGTTTGACGCGCGCCGACGGAACGCCGCTTGAGGTTGCGCTGACGCGCCGCGCGCTTTCAGCCGCGCCGCAATTTGCCGCCAATCTTCTGCCGTCGGGTTTCGCTTATATTAAATTCAATCAATTTCGGGCGCCGGTCGATAAACAAATCATAAAAAGCTCTTCTCAAATTCAAAGACGCGCCCGCGCTGATTCTGGATTTGCGGTCGAACGGCGGCGGCGGCGGCGCGCTGGGATTGAAAATCGCCGGTTATTTTTTCGATGAAAAAGTTTCGTTTGCAAACATCATCACCAGAACCGGCAAGCCGCCGTCGGCGTTTTTCGGTCTTTATAAATTGCCGAAAGAATTCAAAGCGGGCGAGAAAGGCAAACAGCTTTACGCGCGTCCCGTTGTGATTTTGACAAACGAAGCGACGGGCAGCACGTCGGAATTATTCGCCAACGCATTGCAGGAACAGAGACGCGCCACTGTCATCGGCACTCAATCGTGCGGCTGCGTTCTCGGAATCTTGCGTTTCACGAAATTAAAAGGCGGCGGCGATTTGGCGGTCAGCGAAATCGGGTTCGTAACGGCGAAGGGAAAGACGCTCGAAGGCAACGGCGTTACGCCCGATAATTCTATTGCGGCGACTCTAACGGACGTGCAAAGCGAACGCGATGTCGCGCTCGAAGAAGCGGTTAAGTATTTGGAAAATCTAAAGAGAAACGAATAAGTCTCGGTTTGCAGCGAGCGATGTTCGGTTTGCCCGGACGAAAGCCGAGGGAAAGCGATTTTTTAGAATAAAAAATTATAAAAGCGATGCCTGCCGCTCCCGAAAATAAGAATACGCCGGTTGGCGTTTGCGAAGACTGCGGCGCAATTGTCGCCGAAGGAGGAGCGAGATGCCTGAAATTATTTGAAGAAATAATTGCCAAAGAATTCGGCGATTACCGCTACGGCAAAATTCATCGGCTAACGGTTGACGCTTACTCGCTGCAACACCCGGACAAATATATGCGTTCGGGGAAATCCTTTGCCGCGCATCTGACTGGCGTCTATGTCGCGCTTCAATTGAAAGACCCTTCAGGGGTTAATAGAGCGGTGCAAAAATGGCTCGGCACGAATCCGAAAATCGTTAAACCCGACGCGCTTCCAAAGCAAAAAGAGAACATAACAATTACCTTCATACATAACGCCGTCGATGCGGGCGAACACGAAAGGCGCGTCCGCGAATGGGCGCGAGCGGTTTGGAGCGCTTGGTCGGAACACCACGCTCTGGCAAAACACTTGACCGACGAGGCGACCAAAGCGTTTATTAAACAATGAACGATTCCGGCAAAAAGCTACTCGAAAATCAGTCGCACAAGAAAAAGAAAGCGTGAAATTTGTAATCATATTCGGTCCGCCCGCCGTCGGTAAGATGACCGTCGGCTTTGAACTTGCCAAATTGACGGGTTTCAGGCTTTTCCATAACCATATGACTATCGATTTGGTTTTGAATTTCTTTGACTGGGAGCAGCCGCAGTTTCACGCGCTGGTTTCCGAATTTCGCAGACGTGTTTTTGAAGAAGTCGCCGCGAGCGATTTGCCGGGACTGATTTTCACGTTCGTCTGGGCGTTAGACTTGGAAACGGAAAGAGCGTATATCGAACAAATCTGCGATATATTCCGCGAGAAAGGGGCGGACGTTTATTTCGTGGAACTGGAAACCGACTTGGCGGAACGGCTGCGGCGAAACGAATCCGAGTTCAGATTGTCGCAGAAACCGTCCAAACAAGATGTAGAGAAATCAAGAAAACGATTGTTGGAGGACGCCGAGAAATACAAGTTAAATTCCGGCGACGATTTTTTCTATCAGGAGAATTACCTGAAAATCAACAACACCGATTTGCCAGCCGACGAGACGGCTCGAATGATTGCCGCTAAATTCGGGTTTCCCGAACTTTAACATTAGCCGCCCGCATCAGACATTCAGACAAAGCAGAAAATATGAATATGGAAATCCAGCCGGCATCAGAATACGAACGATGGTTATACCGCCGCCGCGTTTCGCGCCTGTGCGCGTATTTCGTTATCAAAACCGGATTGCTCGTATTTCTGATTGAAAAGATTTTTTGAAGCGTTTATCTTTTAGTTCGATTAAGCCTCGTCTTCCTCGAAGTTTAATCGCTTGCGAAGTTTTCAACTTATACAATCGAAGAGGAGTTTTACAATGATTAGAAATTCAAATTTCGCGGGCGCTTTTCTAGCGTGTTCGATGCTTTTTGTTGCCAACGCCGCTTACTCGCAGCAGACAGAAACCAGACCGACAACTGCGCCGACGCCGACCGTTGCGAATTTACCGACGACGGACAAGCAGGAGCTGCGCGCCAAAGCGTGCGGCACGCAAAAAGTTAATTATTCGGCAAAGACCGACAAGAAAAATCATCCGACGCCCGACGCGCCCGCGGGAAAGGCGATGATTTACGTTTTGCGTCCGACCATTATCGGCTACAAAATCAACTCGAAACTCGCCGTCGACGGCAAATGGACGGGCGTTAATCGAGGCAGAACTTATTTCTTTTTCGAGGTCGAGCCGGGCGAGCGCTTTTTCTGCTCGAAAGCGGAAAATCAGGATTATCTGGCGTTGACGGTCGAGGCGGGAAAAACTTATTTTTTGCAGCAGAAAGTCGAAGCCGGAATGTGGAAGGCGCGCACGAACCTCGTCGTGATGGACGAAGCCGAAGGCAGGAAAAAGCTCGCAGACGTGAACTTTAGCGTTTTTGAACTGAAAGCGAAATAATCAAAATTGACGTTGTAAATTCAGGATACATTGACGGAAAACGCTTTCATCGCCGCGCGGCAATCAAATTTAGAAGGTTTTAACGAGAATCATTAAGCCGTGTCGCTGTCCGTCGTTTGAAAGAGCTTTCCGGTATTTTATTCGATTTTCGCTTTTCGGCAGGCGGGAAAGAGAAATTTCAATTCGATTCCGCTCAAGTCATTAATCGCTTCGATTTTGACGATTGGCGTTTTAATGACCGCGATACTGCGGTTTCCTTTGGCGCGAATCAGCTTGTCGAGCTTCGGACAATTTTCGTATTCCCCGGCAAAAGTAATCATCGACCCGTAAATCGCGCCCGTCTGCCCTTTGAGAATTTTAACGGCGAATCGTCCCTGAGCGTCGGTCGTCGCTCTGGCGTCGGCTTCGAGTTCGCCGCGCGGTTTTTTGTCTTTGGTTTCCGCCGAGAATTCGACCGATTCGTCCGGGGCGGGCTTGCCGTTTTCAAACGATAAAACGCCGCGTATCGTTACGACTTCCGCCGTCTGCGGCGCGCGGGCGATTAGGTTTTCGCGGAAATCGCCCGCGCCGACGGTTATTTCCGCCGCCTGTTCGCGCGTCGTCGCCGACGGGTAATAAAACGTGCCGAACGGCTCGTTCGACGTAATTTCGCCGTCGTCGTTGACGACGATGACGTATGTTCCGGCTGGAATTCGGTCAAATTTGAACGCGCCGTTTTCGTCCGTGCAGTCGCCCTGATAAAAATACTTTGGCTTTATGCCGCGCGCCGGCAGCAAATCGAGACAAACGTCTTTCATCGGCTTGCCGTTTGTGTCGAACACTTTGCCGCCGATAGCGTTGTCAATCGAGAAATAAAAATTTTGCTCGGCGTGGCTTCCGGCTTGACTTCGATTTGCGCGAAATCCGTTTTTTCGCCGGAAAACTTAAAGCCTTCGACTCGCTCCGGCGTGATTTTGTAGCGTCCGGCGGGCAAATCGTAAATCTCGTAAACGCCGTTTTCGTCGGTTTTAAGTTCGATATTTCTGCCTTGCCCGCTGATGCGGACGCTTCGCCCGTCGAGTCGTCTGTAGATTGATTCTTCGCTCTCGACGCTCGCTTCGATTGATTGCGTGAACGTGCCGGAGACGCGCGTTTTACCGCGCACCTTCGCCATTTTTTCGATGTAAAGCAAATCGGCGGCGGCATATCCGAGCGAGCTTGAGCGCGAACAGGTAAAAGCCGTCCAAACTTCACCGTGCGGCGGCGTTGCTGCGCCCCGCATCGTCGTTGACGCGATAACGGACGACGGCATCCGCGATTGAGCTTTACCTTTTGCGGGTTTTCCCCCCAGATAGAACAGATATTCAGTGCCAATTCCTTTTTCGCTGAAAGTCCAAACGCAGTCCGCGCCGCCGCCCTGCGCGAAAGTCAGCTCGTCGCCGACTTTCAGATTTCCCTTGAAAACCTTTTCGACCGTCAATTTCGATTGCCGGATGCCTTCGACGCCGTAATTTCGCTCGCTGTCCGCCGCCTTTTCGATTGACCGCAATTTGAGACGGACGACGTTCGGCGTCCGTGCGAATTCTTCGGCGACCGTTCCGTTTCTCGAACACGAACAGGCAATCGCGTCCGCTGCCGAAACAATCAACAGCACCGACAACGCCGTGCAAAAAATAAAGAATCGAAGCATTGTTATTTTCATAAGTTTTACCGAGCGCCGGGACAACTGTTTATAAATTTCTTGCTTTTAGTTTAATATTTTAGTGTTTTACGGCAATGAGCGGCGTTACACCGCTTAAAGATTTCGCCCAGTTAATATCGGTTCCGATTAAAAATACGCCCGGCACGCTTTCGTTGACCGCGATGCCGCCGACGTTTTCAAACTTTTGCGGCAGGGGCGAGCAATCCGCGATTTTTCCGTCCGCGAGCTTGTAAATCGCTCTGCCCGTTACAAGCAAAATGTCGCCGTCCGCACTTTGCATTCCGAAAACTCCTTCGCTTTCAAAATTGTCGAGATTGTTCGGTTCGTTCTCGCCGTCGCACGCGTTTTCTGGAACGACTTTTCTTGATTTCTCGTCGTATTTGTAAGTTTTATTAAATATGACATCGACGTTTCCGCCCGAAACTTTAACGATTCGTCCCTGTTCCGAAAAATGTCTTAAACCGACGGCGACAATCACGGCATCCGAGTTTTCGGCGTCTTTGACGACGGCGGTTACCGGGTCGCATCGAGAGTCGAGCGGACGAGCGCAGATTTTTCCGGTTGTTTTTTTCTCGATGTTTTGGGCGCTTCCGTCTTTGAGACTGATTCGCTGCAACCCGCCGCCGAATTCGCCGTGATTTAATCCGATGTAAAGGAATCCGTCATCGGTCGCGGCAAACGGCGTTTGCAGTCCCAAGTTTCCTTTCGTCTGAAGATTTACGGTTTTCCAATCGTCGCCTTTCTCCTGCAAATAAATTTTCGTTTTAGAAAGGACGAGAAAACGATTCGCGTATTCGGTCAAACCGATGATTTCTCTGGTGTTTTCGCCTTTTTTCTCTTGCTCGCGGTCGATTTTCAATGTAGAAATTTCCGACCAGCCGTCGCCGTCTTTCTTTAGAATTCGCCAAACGAGAGCGTCCGCGACATCGCCCGTTAAAAGATAAAGCTCGTTTTTATCGCCGACATAAACGTCGGCGACGTAACCGGCGTATTCAAACAGCTCGGCGCGTTTCTTCGCCAAATCCGTTTGCAGCAAAACGCCGTTCTGCCCCAGCGTCCACAGTAAATTTGAATGAAAAACGACTTTCGCAATCCGCTCTTTAGCGTTTTTCAATCTCGTCGCCGAAATCTCGATGCGCTTCTTTTCAATCTTTTTGACCGTGTTTGCCGTTTGCGTCGGCGGTGTCGGCGCGGGTGCGGGCGTTGTAATTGCCGTAATTTTACTGCCCGGATTTTGCGAGCAGTTAGAAATAAGAAAAACAAGCAGAATAAGAATCGAACAAATGAATTTGGCTGTCATAACTAACGGCTCTTCGGTTAAATTATTTTTGCCGCTCGAACACTACGTCGTGCGAAACAGATACCAACCGGCAGCGATTTCTTCGACCCAAATATACGACGACGGGCTGATTTGCGGCGGTTCTTTCAGCGGCGAATAAACGAAGCCGACCGTGTTGTCGGTTATTCCGCCGATGACGATTTCTATATTCCCGTTTGGTTGTATACTCGCCGAGCTTAAATTCAATGTTCGTAATAACTGCGCCGCTTCGGGAAATTTCTTGTCGTCGCGGTTTAGGTAAAGCGCGGCATTTTTGCCTTTTGTCTGCAATAGAGTGTAAAGTTCGGCGAGCGCCTTGCGATTTTGCAGAAACCACGTTTTTAATTCCTTGTCCGCCGACAGCGTGAGCTTCGAGTTTTCAAAAATGCCTTTTTCTTCTTCGGTCAAAGCGGATTTCGCCTTTAATCCTAAATAGACTTGTTCGATAATGCCCGTCAAAGACAGAAGACGAACCGCGCCGACCCGCCAGCCGCCGTCGAACTGCAAATAAAAATAAACGTCCGTGACCTGATTGTTTTCGCCGAACCGCTGGAATCTACCGACGGCTTGGTTTTTTTCAATCAATAAAACCTTGTCGGGCATTTCGGTAAATTTGCCGAACGACGCTATATTCAGTCGCAGCATTTCTCCGGTCAACAGTTCTTGCGCCGCACGGGAGCGAAGCTGTTGTTTATTGCTGAACTCAATTAACCGCACAAGGACGGCTCGCGCTTTTTCGACCGAAGCGTTGTCGGCTTTGACGACCGAAGCTGAAAAAGCGAATAAGCCGCAAAACACGACAAGCGATAGTAAGAGATTTAGAACTTTTTTAGCTGACATCTTTTTCATTTTACAAACGCGGGTCAACCGGCTCGCTTTCCAGCGCCAAAACGCCGAACACGCATTCGTGCGTTTTACGCAGCGGTTCGCGGCGGACGAATCTCTCCAAGCCTTCGACGCCGAGCGCGAATTCGCGCAGCGCCAAGGAACGTTTCGCCGAAAGTCCGCGCTGACGCAGGCGTTCGAGATGTTCCGGCAAGTCGTATTCCGCGCCGTAGATTATTCGCAAGTATTCTTTGCCGCGGCATTTGATTGCCGGCTGAACCAGTCCGCGCGAGCCGCGCACGATAAAGTCGAGCGGTTTGACGACCATTCCTTCGCCGCCTTTTTGCGTCATCTCCAGCCACCAATTCGTTCCGTCGGCAACGCTTTCTTCGTCCGTCAGAGTTATGATTTTATAATCGGTGGCGAGCAGAAGCGCGTCGTCGGCGGCGCAAAGTTTGCCAAGCGTTTCCATTTGCCAGACGTAATTTTTACCGAAATAAGTCGCGCCTTCGGTCGCCAAAAGATGAAACGGCGCGAGACGCAAATCGGCGACGGATTCGACCGTCCAGCAATATCGCCGGTAGGCTGCGACGTATTTTTCGGCGGCTTGAAGGCGGTCTTCAAATCTCGCCAGCAAAACTTCGGCTTCCGGGTTTTGCGCGGCGGTTTTTTGAAGCGCGCCAACGGTATCGGACAAAGATGCACGCGACGCCGCGCCGACGGCGGCGTATTGCTGACGAATTAATTCCTGCGCTTTGACCGACCACGGCATCAGCTCGCAGTCTAAAATGAACCAATCTGTTTCGAGTTCATCCCAGAAATTCGATTTGTCGGCGGCGTAGCGGATTCGCTCCAGAAACTCGGTTTCCATTTGCGAATCGTCAAAGAAACGCCTGCCCGTGCGCGTCGTGCAGATGCCGATTCCTTCATTGATAACGCCGAATCTATCCCGCGCAACTTCTTCGCTACGGCAAACAACAACTATCGCGCGCGAACCCATATGCTTTTCTTGACAGACGACTTGCGCGACGTTTTGTTTGCGAAAGTAATCGAACGCTTCGGTAGGATATTCGAGAAATCCTTCGGCGCGGCTCGTCTCGGACGGCGACATCGTGGGCGGCAGATATGCGAGCCATTTCGGATTTGCCGCGAAACGGCTCATCACTTCGAGCGCGGCGCTTCCGTTTTCTTCTCGAATGGTGATGTTTTTCAGCAGCCGTGTTTCGACGATTCGCTTTCCGCAAACGTCCGCCAAATCCAGAACGTCGTCGAGTTCGTGCTGCGCGGAAAGTTTCGTGGTTTCCGGCTGATTGAAAAGCGGCTTTACCGGCTCGTAATAAACTTCTTTAGCGTGGACGGAAACAAGCTCGCGTTCCGGGTAACGGAGCGCGGTCAATTTTCCGCCGAAGACGCAGCCGGTGTCGATACAAATTGTGTTATTGACCCATTCGGCTTCGGGCGTCGGAACATGTCCGTAAACGACCGTTCCCTTTCCACGGTAATCAGCCGCCCAGTTATATCTGACTGGCAATCCGAATTCGTCGGTTTCGCCCGTCGTCTCGCCGTAGAGCGCGAAATCGCGCACCTTTCCCGAACCGCGTCCCTGCAAATTCTCTTTTAGTCCGGCGTGCGCGACGACTAATTTGCCGTCGTCGAAAACGTAATGACTGACGAGGCTGTCGATAAATCCGGCAGCGTCTTTTTTAAATTCGCCCGTTTCCGCTTCTAACTGTTCGATTGTTTCCGCCAAGCCGTGCGAGACGGTTACTTGTCGCCCGCTCAAATATTTGTATAATTTCGCGTCGTGATTGCCGGGAACGCACAGGGCTTTTTCGTCGCGCGCCATCGACATTACGAGCCGCAGAACATCGGGCGAATTTTTCCCGCGGTCAACTAAGTCGCCGACGAAAACGACTTTCCGGTGCGGCGGATTTTGAACGTCGAAAAAGCCGTCGGGCTTTCGCGTAATTTTGTATTCGAGTTTTTCGAGCAATTCACATAATTCATCGAAACAGCCGTGAACGTCGCCGATTATGTCGAACGGTCCCGTTTCGCCCTTGCGATTGTTCCAGAGCGGCTGGCGCTCGACTTCGACCGATTCGATTTCTTCGATTGAATTCAAGTTAAAAACGTGGCGAAAGCCTTCGCGCTGCAATCCCTTTACCGAGCGCCGCAGATTCTGCGTCTGCTGGCGGATGACGTGCGCGCCGAAATCGCGGTCGGTTCGTTCATTGTGCCGCTCGATTAAAATTTTCTCCGGCGGATTGACGACAATCGCAACGGGCAAAACGTGAAACTCGCGCGCCAGTTGAACGAGCGGCTGACGCGATTCGCGCTGCACGTTCGTCGCGTCGATAACCGTTAATCGCCCGGATTTTATTCGCTTGGCGGCAATGTAATGCAGAAGCTCGAACGCTTCGTTCGTTATCGACTGGTCGTTTTCGTCGTCGGCGAGAATGCCGCGGCAAAAGTCCGACGAGAGAATCTCGGTCGATTTAAAATGCCGTCGGGCAAAAGTAGATTTACCGCTGCTCGTCGCGCCGATAAGGACGACAAGAGAAAGTTCGGGAATTTTTAGTTTCATCGTTCAAATACCGCCATCTGCGTCGGCGCGCCCAAGTTAGCATCTTCGTCGCCGATTGGTTTGAAATTCACCGCGTAGCCGAACCGCGCGGCAATCGAATCAGCCCATTCTTGAAATTGCGCCCGCGTCCACTCGAAACGGTGGTCTGAGTGGCGAAATTTACCGGCGGGCAGCGTTTCAAATTTGACGTTATATTCGGCATTCGGCGTAGTCAAAACGACGACACCGGGGCGCGAAAACTCGAACAAAACTCGCTCGAAAGCCGACAGGCGCGCCGGGTCGAGATGTTCGATTACTTCGATAACAGTCGCCGCGTCGAAATTCTCCAGCCGCCGGTCGCGGTAAGTCAGAGAGCCGTGTATCAATTTTATTTTCTCGCGTTGTTTGTCGGGCAACCGCTCCATTTTAAGGCGCTCGGCGGCAATTTCCAGAGCGCGGTGCGAAACGTCGAGACCGACGATTTCATCGAAAGCATTGGCTTCGAGCAAGTGGCGCAGAAGTTTTCCTTCGCCGCAGCCGACATCGATGACGCGCTTTGCCTGAACGTCTTTCAAAACCAAAATAACTTGCCGGTAACGCTGCTCATTCAAACTCAACGGCTTCTCTAAAACTTCTTCCGACGTTTGGGCTTTAACCTTTTCGCCGAATTCGATTTCGGTTGGCAATGATTCTTCCGGCACGAGCCGTGCGAGAACTTCGCGCGCGAGGCTTGAACGATATTTGAGATAGCGCCGCGCAATCGTTTCGCGCTCCGGGTGCGCTGCAAGCCACGGATGCCCGCGACGAAGAAGTTTTTCGACTTCCTCGTCGCCGACCCAATAATGCTTTTCGTCGTCGAGAACCGGAATCAAAACGTAAAGATGCGCGAGCAAATCCTGAAGCCGTTTTTCCGCTCTTAAAACAACTTTAAAATAAGGACTCGCGCCCCATTCGGGAAAACTCTCGTCCAGTGTTATCGGTGTCGTCTCGATTTCGTAGCCGAGCGGCGCGAAAAGTTTTTTTATCAAATCCGCGCCGCCGCGCGACGGCAAAACGGAGATGACGGCTTCGAGCGGAATTGCCCTCTCAGCTAAATCTTTATGCGATTCACTTTTTCCGGCGAGCGCCGAATTAAAGACGCGACCGAGCGCGACGCTGAAAAACGACGAGGCGACAAAGGGACGGTCATTGACATACTGCTCCAAAGTTCGGCTTTCGCGCCGCTTGCCGCGCACCAGCCCGATGGGGTCGATGTCGAGCAGAAGCGCGGCGGTGCATTTCTCTTCCGTCGCTTCCGTGTAAAAGACCCGCGCCTCTCCGAAGCTCAAGGAAAACGTCTGAATGCGGCTCGGATTTTTGTGCAGCAGATAGCCTAAATCGGTCGCCGGTCGATGAACGGTTGAAATGGTCAAGAGCATTTTTTTTCGTTTATAAATTCAGTTTCCGCAATCTAAATCGTTATTATTTTATAGCAGGACGGCGTTTTCCGAAAATCGAAAAAATACGGTTTGGAAATTGAAATTAACCAATCGGGACATTATTGTTTCCACCCTGTTCGCACTTCCGGCAGTAGGCGTCCAGATGTCTGCGCGCGTAGACGATGCGGTTGTTTCCCATTCGGTAGAAGGAAATATCCTTGCGGTAACGCGCTCGCTGCAACGTCGCCCTTGATATTTTCAGCCATTTTGCGGCTTCTTTTTCCGTGTAATTTTCTTGAGTTTTCGAGGTATCCGTATTTTCCATTTTTCGCGTTCCATTCCTTATTTTATTTTTATAATGAAACGCTGACGCGCCAAGCTGCCTGTAATCAATTTCGTTTTGCGGTAAAAATCAAAACGCCAGAAAACCGCGCAGAAAATAATTTGCGGCGGTATTTAAAGCAAAACTATCGTGATAATTTTGCTTTTCTTTTGCCGTGTCGAACGGCAATTTATATCTTTCGCATCTAGGAAAGATTTATCGGGAAGCGTTAGAAATAATGGAGATTAGGTAACGCTCTGCGGGGTTGCTTGATGAAACTGAAATACTAAAATTTAATCGCGCTTCTTGTGCGAGCGCGCGAATGTTTTCCGAAGGCTGCCGAGGCAGCTTGGGTGTTAACCGAATTGCTCTCATAAAAGAGCTTACCGACGGGGAGTCGGCAAAAAGTCCGGCGAAGAGCATCTGCCGGACAAATGCTCTGAGTTTATTAAGTTAATAAAGAGCTTGCTGAACATCAGCGTTTAACAGTTATTAACGTATCACGACAATCTATTTAAGCGCAAGAAAATTTTACAGTTTAATAAGCTGTTTTTTTATCGAATATTGGCGCAAACCCGTTTGAGTTTTGTATAATTTCGATTGAATGAAAACTTTCCGCTCCATTTTCATTTTCGTTTTCAGCTTTTATTTGCTGTTCTTGTCCGTGCAGCCTTGTCAGGACTTCGCCGACGGCAACTATTCTCGTCCGCAATCCAGGAACGAACAGGTTCGCCTGCGCGAGGGCGGCGCCGAACAAGACAGAAAACCGGAAAGCGGCGAATGCTCGCCTTTCTGCATTTGTTCGTGTCGTCAGGTGTCCGCCAATTACAATTTCACATCGCTCTCACTGCCGAGGGCGAAGGAAGCGGCGGTTTTTACCGAATCAACTGGCGGAATTTCCCGCCGAAGCGATTACCTGCATCAACCGCTCGATTCAATCTGGCAGCCGCCGAAATTAAATTTCACAGCCTAACCGTGTCTTTGTTTTCGTTAAAAGACGAACATTTTTGCCCGCCGCCGATAATTAAAATCGGTGCGCGCCGGCTTTTGTGAAATTAAATTTTAAGAGGTTACAGACGATAATGAGATTAGCATTCATACTTTTCGCCGTATTGACTGGGGCGCAGATTTCATCCGCGCAAAATGTTTTCAAAGCGACGATTCAAAACGAAGAAACCAAACAGGCGATTGCGGGCGCGAAAGTCTCCGTCAGAGATACGAGCATTTCCGCGACGACCGATGCAAACGGAAAAGCGGAACTCGCGGGGCATTCCCGACGGCGAGCAGATTATCGAAATCTTTGCCGACCGTTACGAGATACAACAGTTAAATTTTACTTTCCCGCTTGCCGAAGCAGGCGAAAAGTTAATTCTGTTGAAAGTCAACGAAGTCGGCGATGTCGTCGTCAACACGACGCGCACCGGGCGCGAGATTGACGACACGCCGACGCGCGTCGAAGCGATTGACGCCGAAGAAATCGACGAGAAAAGCAGTATGCGGTCGGCGAACGTTTCGATGATTTTGAACGAAAGCACCGGCATCAAAGTTCAGCAAACGTCGGCCACTTCATTCACGCAAACGATTCGCATTCAAGGGCTGGACGGCAGATACACGCAGATTTTGAAAGACGGTTTCCCGGCGTTCGGCGGCTTTTCCGGCAGCCTCAGCCTGCTCGATATTCCGCCGCTCGACTTAAAACAGGTCGAGATAATCAAGGGCGCGTCATCGACGTTTTACGGCGCGGGCGCGATTGCCGGCGTCGTCAATTTTATAAGTAAAGAGCCGGAAAACGAGCCGGTAACGTCGATGATTTTCAATCAGACTTCGGCGCTCGGAACGGACTTTTCCATTTTCAATACGCGCAGATTCGAGCGCGTCGGCTACACATTTTTAGGCTCGGTAAATTACCAGAAAGAATACGACGTTGACGACGACGATTTTACCGAATTGCCGAACACGAAATCATTTAACGTCAACCCGCGCGTTTTCTTTTACCCGGACGATAAAACCCGTTTGATGATTGGAAATTCGACGACCGTTCAAAACCGAAAAGGCGGCGACGTTTTCGTGATTCGTAATCAAGCGACTGATTTTCATCGGTATTTCGAGAACAACAATTCGCTTCGCAACATCACGACCGTGCAGTTCGACCGTGATTTTACTGGCGGCAGAAGAATCGTCGCCAAACAAAGCGTCGCCTTTTTCAACCGTGAAATCGAAATTCCCGATTACTCGTTCAAAGGTCGGCAGTTTAATTCCTACACCGACGTTTCGTATTTTCAGCCGGTAAAGAATCACGCGCTTATTTTCGGTTTGAACGCCGTTTACGACCGGTTCAAAGAAGATTCGAGCAGCACGAATCTAACCAAGCGAAACGAAACCCGAACGACCGTCGGCGGATATGTGCAGGACAATTTCGACATCACTGACAAGGTATCGCTCGAAGCCGGTTTTCGCCTTGATGCGATGAAAGATTACGGCGTTTTCGCTCTGCCCCGCGTATCGTTGCTGTATCGATTTACCGACAATTTGAGCAGCCGGGCGAGCTTCGGGTTGGGCTATAAAGCGCCGAGTATTTTCACCGAAGAAGCCGAAACTCTGCTTTTTGAAAATGTTCTGCCCGTCGGCAACACTTTAAAAGCCGAACGAAGTTACGGCGGAACCTTCGATGTAAATTACCGCAACACCGTCGGCGAAAAGTTTTCATACTCGATAAATCAAATGTTTTTCTATACCGAAATCGACAATCCGCTCGTGCTTTTGCCGAATTCAAACGGCACATTCGGTTTTACGAACGCTTCTCAGTCGGTCAAAAGTTCCGGTTTCGAGACGAATGTGCGAGCCGGTTACGACATCGTAAAGCTATTTGCCGGTTATACTTACACAAACGCGAAAGCCGGTTATCTGACGGGCAATCAATTTCTGCCGCTCACGCCGCGGAGCAAATTAAATTCGGCTTTATTGTTTGAGAAGGAAGAAGATTTCAAAGTCGGCTTTGAAGCATATTATACGAGCAGTCAATTTCTGAGCGACCGGTTTAGGACCGAGCCTTATTGGGTTCTAGGAATTTTCGGCGAAAAGTCTTTCGGCAAATTCAGTCTTTTCATTAACGCCGAAAACATTACCGACACGCGCCAGAGCCGGTTCGGAACGGTTGTTTTCCCGCCGCATCAAAATCCGACTTTCAGCGAGATTTATACGCACACCGAAGGGCGAATCTTTAACGGCGGAATCAAAATCAGACTTTAACCGGAGAAAAGTTTATGGAAAACCCATTAACTGATTTTTAATCTGAAAACGGCATCCGTCCTCATAAAAAGAAACGGACGAAACTCAGGATGCTTCCGAAATTCTGTTTTTGGATTTTCGTGTCGGTTCGATACTGACAAGCGGCGGGGCGCAGCAGACATTTGCCAAATTTTTGCGGTCTGTCTGCATCTCCTCGTCGTCCTTGAACATTTCCATTATCCGTGCGAAGACTTCTTTCGCTTTCTTATTGTTCGGCTCGTTGATGCGGTAGTGCATCCATTTTCCGTCGCGCCGACCGGCGACTAGCTTCGCCCGTTTCAAATAAGAGAGATGCCGCGAAATCTTCGGATTATTCGTCTCCAAAGTCTCGGCGAAAAAACACACGCAAACTTCACCGTCGCGCATTAAATTCAAAAGTCTGAGCCGAGTGCGGTCGGCAAGCGCGGCAAAAAACAATTCGAGATTAAAATTCTTTTCTTTCCTGGTTTCTTCTTTCATACGAAAATAATTATACCACAAAACAATTACGTCTTGACATAATCGTTTTCGAGATTTACCATTCAAATTAACGATTATGCTTAGACGTAATTGAATAATCTATCAGGAGCAAAAAAATGAATACCGAAACGACGGGAACAACGAAAACAATCAATACATTGAAAGCGCATTTAGCTTTGAATGTGAAGAATGTCGAAACGAGTATTGGGTTTTATAAGAAGTTGTTAGGCATTGAGCCGAGCAAAGTAAGAACGGGTTACGCGAAATTTGATGTTCAAAATCCGCCGCTGAATCTTACGCTGAATCAAGTGCCGTTCGGCGAACGCGGAGCCTTATCGCACCTTGGAATACAGGTAGAATCAACCGAAGACGTGCTGGCTATGCGCGAGAATTGGCACGAGCGCGGACTTCTAACGCGCGACGAAATGGACACCAATTGCTGTTACGCGATTCAAGATAAGACTTGGACGCACGACCCGGACGGCAACGAGTGGGAAGTTTTCGTCGTCAAAGAAGACAATCTGGCGGAAACTTCAATGTGCTGCGTGACGGACGAAAAGGACGATACTGCCCGTGCCGCGCCGGAAATCGCCGAGATACAAAATCAAGTTACCGCGGATTCGTGCTGCGCGCCCGCCGGCATTGAAGGCGCGGAAAATTCCGTCGCGTCGTGCGCCTGCGAAAACACGCTGCCCGCCGTCGGGGAAACTGCCTGTTGCGAAACACAAGCCGCGAAATTCGGAATCGCCGCTCAAGCGCAATCGGGCGCGTCGTGCTGTGCGCCCGCGCCCGTCGGCATTTCACGGTAAACCGATGCAAAATACATTGGCGCGGCGCGGGGTCGCCGAAAGTTTGGGAACGGCGATGCTGTTGGCTACCGTCGTCGGCTCCGGCATTATGGCGGAGCAGTTGGCGGGCGGCAGCGTTGCCGTCGCTCTGCTCGCAAACACAATCGCCACGGGTGCGGCTCTGATTGCGTTGATATTAACTTTCGGCGGAATATCGGGCGCGCATTTTAATCCGGCGGTCACCGTCTGCGATGCGTGGCAGGGCGGCATTTCTCGGACGGACGCGCTTGCATATATCATCGCGCAAACCATCGGCGCGTTCGTCGGGGTCGCGGCGGCGAACACGATGTTTGAACTGCCGGTTTTCTTCGCTTCAAACAAGGTCAGAACCGGCGGCGCGCAGTGGTTCAGCGAGTTTGTGGCGACTTTCGGACTGATGGCGGTGATTTGGGGCTGTGTCCGGCTGCGCTCGGCGTCGGTCGTGCCGTTTGCCGTCGCCGCTTATATAACGGCGGCGTATTGGTTCACGGCTTCGACTTCGTTTGCGAATCCGGCGGTTACTTTAGCGCGCACGATGTCAGACACTTTCGCGGGAATCAGATTGGCGGACGCTCCGGGATTTATCGTCGCGCAGCTTTTGGGCGCGTTCGCCGCAACCGCGCTGTTGAACTGGCTCGTGCCGATTAAAACCAGAGACGCGGAAGCCGTTATCGTTCCGCACGAGAAGGAAACAACCGAAGAGTTATGAACGATAAAAAACGAATCTTGATTTTATGCACCGGCAACTCGGCGCGCAGCCAAATGGCGGAAGGTTTGCTGCGTGAGATGGGCGAAGGTAATCTTGACGTGATGAGCGCGGGCGTTGCGCCGAGTTTTGTGCGCCCGGAAGCCGTTGAAGCGATGTCTGAGGTCGGGATTGATATTTCCGCTCACCGCTCGAAATCGGTTGACGAATTTGTCGGGCAGAACTTCGATTTCATCATCACGGTTTGCGATAACGCTAATGAAAGCTGCCCAGTCTTTCCCGGCGAGGCAATCCGTATTCATCAATCGTTTGAAGACCCACCGTCCGAATCCGTCGGCAATTACCAATCACGACTTAAAATCTTTCGGCGTGTGCGCGACCAGATACGAGAATGGCTCGAAGTTTTCGTCGGGGAGACGAATCTTCTATTATGACGACTTTTCCGAGTTAAAATCGCTTGACGAGCAAACAAACGGAAAATAACGTCTTCGGCGATAATGTTTTATAATATCTTATGGAATATGAGGAGAATTGAGAGATAAAATATATGGAAAACGATAACGAAAAGGCAATCGAATATCTGGAAAAACATATTCCCGAAATGGCGGAAGCCGCCGTAAGACAAGCGTATTGGCAGGCTCTCGCTTCGGGCAGCAGCGTTCTCGTTAGTGAAAACGGGGTAATTAATGAAGTTTTCCCTGACGGAACGATAAAATTCGTCAAAACCGTTTCGCCTCGCATTGAAATGGAGAAGGGAAAGATAATTGAAATAAGGTGATGGATTTACTCGGAAAAACATCGAGAATGCGAATGTTTGCCGGTCCGAACGGTTCCGGCAAAAGCACGATGAAGTCCGTCGTCAAATCGAGCATTTTGGGGGTTTATATTAACCCCGATGAAATCGAAGCCGAAATTGCCGAATACGGATTTTTAGATTTCAACCGTTTCGGAATCACTACCGATAAAACCGAAATTCTTAACTTTTTTCAGACCTCGACTCTGCTGGAAAAAGCCGATTTGCTTGATGAAGCCGAACGCTTAAAATTTAACGACGATAAATTAGATTTCTTTGAAGTCGGCGTCAACGCTTACTTTGCTTCGGTAGCTGCCGATTTCATCCGTCAGAAACTGCTCCTCTCGGGGCAGTCTTTCACATTTGAAACGGTGATGTCCTCGTCCGACAAAGTAACTCTTCTGGAAAAAGCCCGTGGACGCGGATACAGAACATATCTTTACTACGTTGCTACCGATGACCCGATTATCAACATCTCTCGCGTCAAACACCGCGTAAAAACAGGCGGACACGATGTTCCCGTCGACAAAATTACGAGTCGTTATTACCGCTCACTCGATTTATTGAGTGAAGCGATAAGATTTACAAACCGCGCTTATATCTTTGATAATTCGGGCAGCGGTTTGCTCCTCCTCGCTGAAATTACCGATGCAAAAAGCATCGAACTGAAAACCGAAAACATTACCGATTGGTTTAATGAATACGTTTTGAACAAATTTGAATTCAAAGGTTAAAAATTATATGAAGTCTGCATTTTTATGACTGAGCGAATTAAATTGACGCCCGAAGAACTGTTCTGAGAAATTTAGGAGAAGCTGACCGTCAATCTCGCCGCCCACGGTTCGGGAATTTTACGCGACATAATTGAGATGCTCAGCCGACAAGTTCGACAATATACTCCAGTGCGCCGCCTCGCTCGACCTGTTTTGCAGAAGCCAGCGTTTCTCCGCGTCCGTCATACGCGAGTTACAGAGCGTATCTTCTCGGACAAGGCGCGAGCGTTCGAGCGCGTTTTCGCGGCGTTTGAATTCGGCGGCTTTTTTAGCGTCGCCGGATTTTTCCGCCAGCTTGCGGGCGACGGCAGTCAAAAAGCCAAGCCGATTCTGCAAATCTTTTAGCTTGACGGCATCGACCAGAGTATTCCATTCCATATCCGAAAACTTGAGCAGCAACCACGGCAGCGCTTCGACCAGTCGTCCCTCTAAATTATCGGCGCTCAAAGCCGCGAGCAATACTTGAACCGGATTTTTCGGACGAGCGGGTTTGACGTGACTAAAGCCGGGATAATCGAGTGCCGCCAAATCTTTAACGAGATTTTCGTTGGTTGCGGAGCGCAAATCATTCAACTTCGTTTCCAGCGGCAGAGCGGCTGGCGATAAATTAAAAAGGCGCACGGCTTTCTTTGCCAGTTTATCGGTCAACGGACGCTTGTCTTTCTCGAACAAAGACAAATAGGACTGAGAAACGCCGAGCCGCTTTGCCGCTTCAGCCTGCGTTAACGCGAAAGTCCTTCTGGCTTTTCTTAGTTGCTGCCCGGTCATTTAATTAAACCCTACAAAAAGAATTATATGATAAGTTAAATAATATGACAAATCTTGTCATATTATTTCTCGTAATTTAAGTGAAAATAAAACTTAGGTTTATTCGAGCGGAAAGCAGAACAAATCGTGCGCCTTAACTGTTTGGCTAGGCACCAAAGAGTTGATTCGGCTGGTAGAAATTAAGTCTGATTTTTGCGGAAACAATCGAATTCAGGAGCATTTTTGACGGCAGTTAATGTTCTCGACTGATTAAAGAATTTTGTAAAACACGGCAACTAATACGTTTGATGGGACTAAAGGCGACGGGGAGTTACGCGCAAAAAGAGCTTCGAGTAAAAGTTTCATACGATAGGTTACGGCGCATACCCGGCGAAATCGTCGAGCGGCTCGTCGAAATCGTCGCTCATTGTTACCTGACCGCGAGCGTTGCCGAATTGCGGACGCGCTTTTTCGGCGTCGTTTTCGTCAAGCGGCAGAATGATAATTTCCGCTTTGCGACGCCGCAGCTCGTCTGGAATATTGATGACATCGGGCATACTTTCATAAATGTATCGGATTGCTTGCATATTAAATCATCCTTGTTTGAGTAACTCTCCGGCGCACACGTCGCTAAAATAGAAAGAAGTCCGGGCAAATTCGTCAAGTCTTTGATATTCGCCAAGTCGCGCGCCGGCGGTTTGTAGAAGCGCCGTGGTGGATGAAATTCAACCAGTAAGTGGTTGAATTTCATCCACTAAATGATTAAACGTCTCGAATTATTTTCAATTTGCCAATCGTAGACAGATGACTAACTTTGATGGAAATAACCCAAGACGCAGCCGAAACTGGGGGAACTCCCTGTTGTAGTTCATAGTTGATTTAGTCACTTTCTAATAAGCGGCGGTTCTTTCAGACGCGGTTCTTTCAGTATTTCCAAGACTCTTTCTAAAAACGCACGACCCGTTTTGAGCGGCAAAAATCCGCTTGTCGTAAAATCATATTTTACAATCTCATCGACGGGCAGAGCGAACATCGGATTGATGCGCTGCCAATTAGCGTTCCACGATTTAGCAATCAACGGATATTTTCCATTCCATTTCTCGCCGAACAATTCCAGAGCGAACAAGGCTTCATCTTCGGTAACA
>JAABUN010000635.1_pt1 | contig 87645 bp, 81 predicted proteins | sample 5559311 | NCBI WGS metagenome assembly JAABUN01 (sample SAMN10711877, study PRJNA513370) | rock metagenome | isolation source: Antarctica rocks | place: Antarctica: Victoria Land, Siegfried Peak sud
GGTTCCCGTCGTCAGCCGCATTGAGAGGAAAGCTGAGTGTTGCGCCCCGATTACCAAGCTCGGTACCCTACGCTCACTTCTGCCTTCTGCCTTCTGCCTTCTGGCCGAACATCGGGGCCGCGCGCGTTGCCCGCTCTTTCCGGCCCGTGCTACAATCGCGCTCGCCTCCGAACGGAGCGAACCCGCGGGCCGACCTAGCTCAGTTGGTAGAGCAGCTGTTTCGTAAACAGCAGGTCGTCGGTTCGAGTCCGACGGTCGGCTCCACGGGGGCAGAATCGGGACGCACCCAGCCGAAGTGGCGGAATCGGCAGACGCGCTACGTTCAGGGCGTAGTGAGCGAAAGCTCGTGGGAGTTCAAATCTCCCCTTCGGCACCGCGTTTCCGACCGGTGGCGCAATGGTCCGGGAGATCGCCGCGCCGCGTCTTCGCACGGCCCCGTCCGGATGTTGCGCCGCTGGTGTACGTTAACAACCGAGGACGAGGCAGGGAGGATGGTCGCTGGCCTTCGGGTCAGAGGAAAGTCCGAGCTGCATAGAGCGAGGGTGCCCGGTGAAAGCCGGGGAGGCGCCGCCAGGCGTCGACAGTCCAGATTGGCGTGCGGTTCGCCGCGCGAGAGCAACAGAGACCAAGACCCGCGGGAAACCGCGGGGTGAAAAGGGCAATCCTCCCCGCAGCAATCTCCGACACGGCCGCTACCAGGTTGCTCGCCAAGGCCGGAAGTCGAGAGCAGCCACCCAGGCGACGAGGTGGCCGGTCCCCTGGGACCGAGAGAGATGACCGTCACGAACAGAACTCGGCTTACTCCCCTTCCTCGTCCTCCCCTATGGTGCCTTTAGCTCAATCGGCAGAGCGCCGGTCTGTGGAACCGGAGGTCACGGGTTCGAGCCCCGTAAGGCACCCCCGAGAAACCGGCTTAGATACGCCAAAAACAACGCGCAGTCGAACTGTTCGACTGCGCGTTGTTTGCTGTTGACGGCAACGTTGACGGCAACCGGGGAAAGATGCCGCTCGTGACGGCACCAGTGCCGTCCTCACAGGAGCGGCGTCGCGCTATCCGGTGCCGGTGAGCGCGCGCTCCATCGCCTCGGCGGCCTCATCGAACGCGGCCGGGGTCAGGTGCCCGTAGGTGTCGGCGGTCGTGCTGAGGAGGCTATGCCCGACCACCTCCTGGATGACCTTCAGTGGGACCCCCTGGGCGATCATCACCGACACCGCCGTGTGGCGGGTCGCGTGGAACTCGCGCCGCTCCACCCCAGCGACGGCGAGTAAGGCGTGCCACTGGCGGATGACATTGCGCGGATCGAGCGGCGTGCCGATGGTCGTCGTGAAGACGAAGCCGCCTTCCTGCCAGCGCTCTCCAGCGGCTTGGCGCTCGAACGCCTGCCGATCCCGATGGCCTTGGAGCGCTGCGACTAGTGAGGGCGGCAGTTTGAGGGCGCGCTTCGATTTCGCGGTCTTCGGCTCCTTGACGATCAACCGCCCCTCCATCCGTTGCAGGGCGCGCCGCACGCGCAGTGTCCTGCCGTCGAGGTTGATATCGTCCCACATGAGCCCCAAGACCTCGCCCTGCCGCAGCCCGAGCGTGAGGACCACGCGGAATAGGGCTCCCATGCGAGCACCGTCACAGGCCGCGAGGATGGTTCGTGCCTCTCCCACCGTGAACGGCACAACCTCTCGATGCTCCTGCCGAACCGGCTCGGTCAGGGCGGCAGCGTTGCGCGCGACGAACCCCCAGCGCATTGCTTGATTGAGCGCGGTTCTTAGCACCGCCCGGATGTGATGGACCCGGCGCGGCGACAAGCCCGCGGCCTGCTTTGCGGCGAGCAACGCTGCGACGTGCTGCGGGGTCAGGGCTGGGAGCCGATGCTGGCCAAGTGTCGGGATGACGTGCAGTCGCAGCACCTCGGCGTAGCTCGCGTACGTCTTTGGGGCCTTGCTGGGCTTGACGGTGTCGTCCAACCACGCCTCTAAGAACTGCCCAACGGTCTGACGTGGCACGTCGATGGGAAGTCCCGCCTCACGCTCGCGTCGGGCGGCGCGCATCGCGGCCATCGCCTGGGCCTTCGTCTTGCCGTAGTAGCTCTTGCGCTTGGGCTTGCCGTTGACAACGGCCAGGGTGATCGATGCCTCCCAGCGGCCGTCCTTGCGCTGGTAGCACCCGCCCTCGTTCTGCCCGCGCTTGGTGCGCTTCGGTGACTCCATGGTGGTCGCCATCGTCGTCTCCTCGGTTGCGAGATAAGCGAGAGAAGCGAGATAAGGTCGCATGTGTCGGGATGCGGAGATAGGAGTATATGGAGAAATGGCAGGCGGGCGGCTCGTCGCAATACGACGCACGAACAGTGAAGGGCCTTCGGCCCCGTAGCCTGGCGGAGATGTCACGATCTCGTGCCGGCATCTGTCCCTAGCCCTGGTCGTCATCCGTCAGCCCTGGTGACGTCACCCGGGGTGACGGCTGATATGATCGACGCGCCTCCGTCGGGCGGATCAAGAGCGACGGGGGCGCTGGACTCGCGGCCTAGGGTTTGTCTAGGCCGCGACTTTTTCCTCGGGACTCCGCGGCCCATCGGTCAAGAATCGGTCGAGCTCGGACTGGGCGATGCGCCAGCCGGCCCGTCGGTTGATGAGGGTGCCGCGGAGCAGTCCCCTTCGCAGCCACTCCCGAACCGTCTCCGGATGGGCATGGAGCGCGTCGGCCGCCTCGGCGACCGTGTACCACCGCTCGCTGCTCATGGCGTGTTCCTCCTGATGGGCGGGGCTTCCCCCATCTTATCACGGTCTAGACCGGTTCATGCCATGAAACGCGGTGGTACGCGGCCTCGTTTCCCTGGGGAAGAGTCGTTCCGCTGGCGGCTCGGTCTTGTTCGTGCCTCCGACAATCTTGTACGGGGCGAGGCCGCCGTCGCCGCCGGGTCGGACATCAGTTCGCCTGCACCTCCTCCTCTCGCCGGGACGCCCCGTCGGCCTCCCGCGTCGAGCGTCCACCCGTCGCGAGAGGTCTCGCCGAGTCAGGCGATTAGGCGGTCGTCTCCGCAGCGTCCTCCGCGGCAGCCTCCTCGGGCGTGCGGTCGGTGGGCGGCGCGAAGAGGGCATCGAGCAGGACGAGCGCCGACGTCTGGGCATCGCCGGCGATGATCAGGGTCGGCGGGCCGCTGAGGTCGTTGGCGTCGAGGCGCCCCAGCGTCCACCGGCCCGCAGCGTCGACGGTCAAATCTCCGGCCAGGAAGGTGCATCTATCGAACGGATTGGCTTGGTTGAAGCGGGTGACGTGGATTCGGTCATGACGCGGAATGATGGGCGAGGCGGGCTGGTCGGAGCGGGCGGCGACACCTGTCGCCGCCGTGCCGAACGGGGCGGAGCCGGTCACGATGCCGGCGGCGACAGCAGCGCGGGCGGTGAGCTTGAGGGCAGCGCGTCGAGTGATCATGGTTGGTCCACTCCAATGGTGTCGTGCGTCCTGGTCGGGGGGTGCGATGGCGAAGGAGACCCAGACGGCTTGTATCGTCGGGGTCCCGCTGTATGTCTGGCTGGGGCGGTGCTGGTGGCCCGCGGGCGGGTGGTGACATCATCGCTAAGCGGCGCGATGGGCGTCGGCGTCGGCCTGGCTGGCGTGGACGGTGAGACCGTTCGCGTCGATCGTGGCGGAGCCGCTCGCCTCCACGCGGTAGGTGACGCGGGCCATCCGGGCGTTCATCGCCCGCAGCATCGCCAGCGCGGCGCGGTGCTCGGCGGTGAGGGCGGCGGCGTGCGTGGTCTCGAACGCGGCGATCTGCTCCTCGGTGGCCCAGGTGCCGAGCCCGTCACTGGCTACGTGGCCGGCGGTGTCGATGACCAGCACGAGCGCGGGGCAGGAGGTGCCAGCCTTGGGCCGGTTCCAGGTGAGGTCGGGGCGCTTGGGGTTGCTGGTCTGGGCGACGTGGCGGAAGCCGTGGCCGCGCTTGAACTCGATCCAATGCCGTATCTGGCAGCGGAGACGGAAGCCGTAGGGGTAGTCGCTGACGATGTAGGCGGAGTCGGGGGACGTGTGACCGCTGAGGGTTTCCATGGGTGCGCTCTCCTCCCTGGTGTCGTTCTCGGGCAACGGATCGGCGGGTGTGACCGCGAGGGGTCCGTCTTCGCGGCCGCTTGCTGTCTGTCGTGGGTGGATGGGGTGCAGTTCCGGGTGTGTGCCCTGCTCTGCCGTGCCTCCGTCTGTCTGTGCCGGGGGTCCATCCAGCGCGTCTGGATCGGCTCGCCGCCCGGCTAGTGCCGCTCATCACTCGTTCGCTCGCATGCCTCCTTGCTCCTCGCAGGGGGTGACTAAGCGGCCAGGACAGCGATGTGGGTCGAGGTCGAGGCGTAGCGGCGGATGCTCGAGGCGACGGCGTCGGCCTCTTCGCGGGTGGCGCGGGTGGCGTAGCGGGTGCCGTCGATCATCACGGCGTGGGCTCCATCCGGGGCCGGCGGGTCCAGTTCCGGGTCGAGGTCAAGGAGGCCGAGCGCGTGCCAGTAGGCGGCCCGGTGGCGGCAGACCGGATCACCGCCGAGCAGGGCCGCCTCGCACTCGCAGCTGACGCCGTCCGTGCGGTAGGCGACGGCGCGGGTGCCGCTCGTCGCGATCCATTCGCCGGTGCCGGCAATCTGTCGAATCTGGATGTCAGTTTCGATCGCCCGCGCGAGTGCCGCTTGCCAACGCGCTGGGGTCGCCTGGCGTCGGGTCCGAACCACTGTCGTCGCCATGATCGGGGCTCCTTCCTCTCGTCTACCGATCAACTCTGCCGGTGGAGGCGCTCTGACGACCTCCTTACACTCCCCATTATACAGTTTTATACAGTCTTGTCAAGGGATAAGAGGAACCGACCCGGATCAATGCGTCGGGGGCGCGCGGAGAACGCGGTCGGCGATGAGCGATACTATGGGAAGGAGACCGACGCGCACGGCACCGGCTGCTCCTCGGCATCCTGTGGTGATCGCGCATGGGGGCACATAACCGTGACGAACGACGCGGTCCCGGATGGTATCGACTTGAAGGCGGTTGACGGGCTGTTGCAGACGCCGAGCGGACGGACGGTCGCGCGTCGTGGGCGGGTCTGGTCGCAAGAGACACGGGGCGCCAACCAGCCGGCGGTGCTCTGCGGGGGATGTGTCGAGGTGGCGCGTGGGGTCGGCGTTGGGCGCGGCGCCTGGTCGGCCCGATCGCTGGCCGCTGGGGAGCAGGTCACGTGCAGCCGCTGCGGCCAGGTGATCCGGTGACGGCGCTGGTGGCGACGGAAGACCGCGGGGATGTAGGGGGCGAAAAGGAGGGGGGATGGCCGGACTTGGGGGGCAAGAACTCGTTATCGTGCTCGTCATCCTGTTGATCTGGGTGGGCCCGGCCGTTTTGGTCTATCAAGACGCGAAGCGACGAGGCGCCAGCGCGGTTGGCTGGCTCGTTGGCGGGCTCGTCGGCGGGCTCATCACCCTGATCGTCTGGCTCATCGTTCGACCGCCGCGCATGACGAATCCACACGAGCGCTAGTCCGCAGAAGAGGAGGGTGCACAGTGCCCCACATGAATCCCAGCGATGTGACGATTGCCGGGGAGGCGTGGCGGCGGGGGCCGGGTGACTCCCCTTGCCGATTGACGGGAACCGGGGCGGGGCGTAGGATTCCCTTCGGCCCGGAGCGCCGCAGCGCCAGATGGTAGGGACCGTGCCGTGGGAGGGTTCCTCCCGACCGACCCGTGGATGCCGCCTGTGGTCAGTGCTCCGCCCGACGTCCTCACCCCTTCCTGCATCGCCAACGCCGTGACCCGTGCGGTCGCCTTCCGCCGCGCCCTCCATCGCGACGATCCGCGATCGTCTCACTACACGGCGGCCGCCCTGATCGAACAAGTCGTCGGGGTGACCATGCGGCCGATGGAGGCGGCGCGTGGCGCGGTCCACGGCTGGTATCCCGTGGGTGAGATCCACGACGGGATTGCCGGTGCAGAGCTCCGCGTCTGGTTCCAGCCGACCACGGGCCGGATCAAGACGGAACGCCTCGCGGCGACCCGACCAACGTCGCCTCCCTCCGCGGGGTGCTCAGACGGGCGATACTTCAGCGGTGAGCGCGAGCTCCCGAATTCGGGGAGGTTTTCCGCAACTGCACACCCTAGGGTGTTGCGGAATACGGAAAACCTCGGAGAGCGACCGCCGATGAGTCGCGAGGTGGTGATCGCCGGCGAGGCATGGCGCGTCGAGGAGCTGGCCGGGGTGATCGCGGCCGCCCGAACGCTCGCTCGTGGCATCATCCTGGAACGTGTCGACGGCCGCGAGATCGCCGCCCCCACCCGTCCCCATCTATGGGCGCTCCTTGAAGCACTGGACGCCCCCTCTGATCGGGGTGAGGAACTGGACCCGGCACTCCACGATGTCGCCGCGGCGTAGCAGGAGAGTCGCCAGTCAAGGGAAGGAGGCGGCATGCCATCGATTCGTCCGGCGCTCCTCGAGCTATGGAAGACGGAGGGCTTCGACATCGCCGGCGACGATCTGGTGCAGCAGCGGATCGCCCTCGTCGCGGACGCCGTAGCCGTCCACCTCGCCGAGATCATGAACGCGGTCGGCCGCAACGTTCTCTCCCAGTACCAGGATGTCCTCCAATGGAGCGACCAGTTCGACACCTGGGTGGAAACGAGCAACGCCGCCAGCTGGACTTTCCCGAATCCCAACGCGCTCGCCAGCGGTCCCCTTATGCTTCCGTCGTTTCGACTCACCGCCGAGGAGCTGAGGCACGCGTTCCAGCTTGGCTCTATGCACCTGATCTCGTTGATCTTCTACGACGATATCGCGGCGCGCAGGGGCTTGTTTCACATCCTCGTGGCTCGTGCGCTGTCCGTGGATCGCCCAATATCGGGCGAGGCCGATCGCCTCAAGACGAGCTTCGTGGCGCAACTTCCACGCCTTCGCGATCGCGTTGCCAGCGGTGACGCCACGGCTCAGGAGTACATCAAGGTTATCGAATGGGCGCTGGTGCCCGTTGACGCCTCGCCGCAATCCTCACCCCTCGAGATCTCGAGCATCGAGATCGCGAGTCTCCGGTTTGCGCGCTGCATGCTCATCCTCGATCCCGAGCTCTCGGACCTGTTCGGTGAGGACGCGCTCGGCGCTTCCGTTGCTGTCAGAGAATGAGACATCATCTCATCAAGGGTGTACAATCGCGCCATGGAAACGTTGCCGCCGGACACTCGGACACTCCGCCTGGTCTCCCACAACGGGACTCGCTATGACGCGGAAATCCGTGAACGGGTGCGGGAATCGTGGTTCTGGCTCGATGGCCGCAACGCCGAAGCGGTCGCCCGCCGCATGCAAGCGCAGTGTCCGGGACTTGATGCCCGCACCATCCGCCGCTGGGCCACTGATGAAGGGTGGGCGGCTTGGGGCGAGGAGCACGTCGCCGAGCTCGCCCCTGGCATCCATCGCAGCGTTGTTGTTGAGCTGATTGCCGGAGCGCACGAGGCGGCGGTCTACATTCGGAACGCAAGTCGGGGGACTGCGATCGCCTCGCCGGCCCGCGTCAATGCGGCCAATAGCCTCCTCGATCGGGCGGGCTTCAAGGCCCGTGACACGGTGCTTGCCCCCGTCCGACCACGGGTCGCCTCGTCGGCTGAGGAGCGCCCGCGCACGCCAGCTGACATTGAGGAGCTGCTGCGCCGGAGGCTGGACGAATCTCGCCACGATGAGGGGGCGTGAGGAGTCGGCTCCCCGTGGTACCCCCGGACTTGGTCCCGCGGTGGCGGCTTGGGTGGTGGCGGTGGAGCGGGTGATCGGGGAGTGGGTGTATCAGTGCGTGGGTTCGTTGGTCGTGGGGCTGAGGGTCGGTCGGTCTGCTGGTCTGTCGGTGTGTAGGTGTCGGTTCGTGGGTTAGCAGGTATGTCGGTCGGTCGGTCGTGAGTCTGTCGGTTGGTGGTGTGATGGTCTATGGGTTGGGAGGTTGTGGGTCTGAGGGTTACTGGTCGGTTGGTTTGAAGGTCTGTTGGTCGAAGGTCGGTAGGTGTGTTGGTCTGATGGTTGGAAGGAGGTGGGTGGCAGGAGATTTGTAGGGGGGTTGTGTGTTGGTGTATGGCAGGGGACCCGCCGTCTCCCGCGAAGAGATTCCAGCGTTTACGCCTGATACCCCCTTTCTACCCGATGGGCGTCCCTCTCTTCTACGATCTTACGGAGGGTGACAGGAAGGGAGCGGTGAGGACCGCGCCCCTGCTCCCGCCATGCGCGTACGTGAGGTGAGGATGGCACTGCCCTGATCCCGCTTCGCGCACACACGAGACGCGACGCGATCTGATGACCCACGAGCGAGCAACACCCTTGCACGGACGGGATCGAGGGGATGGAGAACGTCACGTGCTGGGCCGGCTACCTGCGGAGGGAGGCATACGCTAGGGTGACCCCGTGCAGGCGAGGTTCGTCTGGGCCAATAATCGGGCAGACTCGGCGTAGAGGCGGTCTACCTCGACCCAAAGCGCCCCCGACGGTCGGACGGCGGCATCGGCTTTTATCCCCTCAGCGACCGCCGAGAAGTAGTCGGCCTGGGCGGCCACGTAGGCCTCCGCCGCCGGAGGGGGGTTGGATGCCCGAAGCTCCCGCGCGAGCACCGTCAACTCGCTTGCCCATCGCGCCTGGTCGGTCGTGGAGGGGGTTGTCGCCGCCTCGTAGGTGGCAAAGAGGCTGGTTTCGCGGGCGTGGGGTGCGTCCATCCGATCGACCCACGCGTTCCACCCTCGGCAATCGGCTTCAGTGGCTACATGAGCCGGGGTGGGTGACGCCTGGCGTTGACGAGAGCGGGCCCCTGGGGGCGAGATCATGTCCCTCGGGTCACCGGCCGCCCTCCGCTCTTCGCCGAGCGCCACGCGCGTTGCGTCCACCGTCGACGTCTGCGTTGCTGGCACCGCTTCGACGAGCGCGCCTTGCGTGGCTTGGAGGGTCACTACCTGGGCTTCCAGCGTCGCGACGCGCTCCTCGACGGGAGCGTTTTCCTGAGCGCCCACGCCGTAATGTCCCACGGCTCCGAGCGCGACGAGCAACGCCACCAGAACCAGTAGACGCACGGCACACCTCCTCGTAGCCTCCGGCCCCTACGGCTCCGCATGGCCGCAGGCCCCATCTTCGGGTTCATCTTCCCACAGTGGCTCATCCAGACAGAGCACGGAGACCGCTCCCAGCGCCTCTGCTGGCACCGTGCCTCTGCCCGTGGCCCAGACCGCCTCAGAGCGCGACACCGGCAGCCGCGGCGGTGATCGCGATGGCACACCCTCTGCTACACCGATGGGAGAGCCCCCGACCCATCCTGCGCTTCCGTCGAGCAGCGAGGAGTCCACGTTCTGGGGCGGCGACATCGAGGTGGGGCGTATCCTGTGCCGAGGAGCGGACGGTCCGCGACGCGCCGGGAGAAGGTGATCGACCATGGAGAGCACGGACAGCCAGTGGAGCATCCAGGAGGGCGACGAGGTTTACGGCGCCGATGGGGACAAGCTCGGCACCATCGTCGAGGTGCAGCCCCTCTACTTTGTCGTCGAGAAGGGACTCTTCTTCCCGACCGACTACTTTATCCCGCTCAGCGCCGTGGCGACCTCCGACGGCGGCAAGGTCTACCTCCGCGTCACCAAGGATGATGCCCTCACCCAGGGCTGGGACACTGATCCCACCAACTACGACGAGGCCGCCGCGATCGCGACCGCCACAGCCCCCGTTGGCACCACGGACACGACCACCCCCGAGACGACCCGCCTGGAGGGCACTGACACGATCCGGGTGCCGGTCCACGAGGAGGAGCTGACGGCAGTCAAGCGGCCGCGCCAGATCGGGGAGGTCGGCATCGAGAAGGACGTCGTCGAGGAGCAGCGCACGATCGAGGTGCCGGTGACCGAGGAGCGCGTCCGCGTCCAGCGCCGGGCGGTCGACCGCCCGGCCGACGCGAGCGACACGACCGCCTTCCTGGAAGGCACGATCGCGGTGCCGATCCAGGGGGAGGACGTGCAGCTGCAGAAGCAGACGCGGGTCGCTGAGGAGGTCGAGATCGGCAAGGAAGCGGTGCAGCGGACGGAGCAGGCCACCGGCACGGTCCGTCGTGAAGAGGTCCGGGTCCGCGAGCGCACGACCGTCGAGGCGACCGAGGCGGCCCGACGCGACGCGCTCCGGGACATCGTCCGGTCCACCCCCGACCTCACCGTCGCCGACGACGCGGGCGAGCCTGAGAATCGAGCCCGGTAGAGACCGGTGCGATTCGGTGGCGCACCCCACCCGCGACCACGACGGGCGTCCTGTCTGCGTGGCGGACCGGTGGCCAGGGTGGGATGCCAACCGGTGCACCCTGAGGTTACAGGTGATGCCCCGCCCCGGACCGAGCACGCCCGGCACGCCACAGCAGCGCGGCCAGGAGCGCGACCAGCCCCGCCTCCGCGACCTTGGACACGACGTCGAGGCGCCCGACCGGCTCGGTCTCCCCCGCGCCGGGGCCGAGGAGGGGAATGCCGACGGTGCGCGTCCAGACCCAGAGAGCGATGATCGCCAGGTTCACGGCAATGCCGAGGCGGTAGAGCCAGGGGCGCGGGTGGCGCGCCAGCGCCAGGGCATAGAGGGCTTGGAACACGGCGGTGGCCAAGAAGACGGTGCCGTAGCCCCACCACTCGAAGAGGTGCTCGGGCATCACCCAGGCGTGGAGGATCGCGGCCAGCAGCGAGAGGGTGGCGGCGGCGTACAGCAAGCGGGTCGCGCGGGGGCGGGGCATGGGCGTCCTCCGGGTCCGCGCCTGAGCGGCACGCGTCGCTCTCCTTACGCGCGAACAGCCGGATCGGTTGGCGATCATCTCCAGACGTCGGGTTGACCGGCCCATCATCCCTCGAGCTCCAGCACGGCCGCCAGTACCCGTCGCAGCGCTTCCACCTCGGTATGCCCCGATCCCAGCCGGTGAGTGCGGGATCGGTAGGCCGACAGAGCGGGACCGGTACGCTGCTTGAGTGCCAGAGCCCGGAACGCGGGACGGCGTCGCTGATCATCGGACGCCCGTTCTTCCACACTCGCTTCCCAGCCGCGCACGTTCAGTTCGCTGAGGAACGTCGCCGCGTCAGCGTTCGGGTCGATGCTGTGGCGAGCCAACACCGCGCAAACCTGAGAGATCGGCCGGCTCATGCGACGCTCACTGGGGCCTTCTCCTCAATCCGCCGCCCAGACACCTAGGCGGCGGATTGTTTGTTGAGACGGTGTTGCACAACATCGTCCTCGGTCAGCCAGCGGCGGACGCGAGCTCCGAGGTGCAGAACGGGCACCGCCGCGCCCCGACCTGGATCTCCGACAGGCACTCCGGGCACTTGGCGGTGAGCGGGTCGGGGCTCGCCTCGGTCCGCATCCGGGTCAGCAGCGCGTTCATCGGCTTGACAACGAAGACGAACACCACCGCCGCGATGATCAGGAACGACAGCAACGCGTTGATGAAGGCCCCGTACAGGAACTGACTGCCGTTGATGGTGAAGGTCAGGCCTGAGAAGTCAGGCTGGCCGCCGATGGCCCCGATGATTGGGGTGATGATGTCCGTGACCAGCGCGGTGACGATGGCACCGAAGGCGGCCCCGATGACGACGGCCACCGCCAGGTCGATCACGTTGCCCCGGAGCACGAACTGCTTGAACTCGCGTAGCATTGCCGTCTCCTTCTTCCTGCGCCAAGCGGTCGAGACTGGATCGTAGCACCCGGGGGGCTGTCCCTCGCGCTCCAGTCAGCCGCGTCGTCCGTCCAAACCCCCTAGGATGAATACGATAGCAGCAAAGGTCGGCTGATCGACCCCGAGGACGATCCCGCGGCGGGCCAGGACGGTGACAAGATCCGGCCGCCGTGGACTCACGTCTCCCCCGATTTCGCGGGATCGGGCACGGCCTCATCCTCGGGCCGGCGCGCCCATGGCGGCTCATCGAGACACATGACGAAGACGGCGCCAAGCGCTTCCGCCGGCGTTGCGCCGCGCCCCATCGCCCAGACGGCACCCAGGCGGGGCTCAAGGACGTAGGCGGTGAACTTCGGCGGTTGCCACGGCAGCGCGATGAGCCAGGCCGTCCAGTCCCGCCGCAGGATCGCCGGGAGGATGCCGCTGGCGTTGTCTGGGTCGATACCCTCAGCGTGCAGTCGAGGCCAGACCCGCTCCGGCTTGGGAAGGGCATCGGGGCGGATGCGACGAATGGGGGCGCGCTCGGGGAGCCGCTCGACGTGGTGCCAGGCATCGAAGTCGGTCACATTGCCTCCATTCCGCCCCTGCCCCGACCTCATCATCCCACGCCTTCCCACCGCCTACTCCGCATCGCGTGACCCTCGCTCCCCTCTCGTGCGCACACCTGCTCTCGAGGATGCTACTGACCGCGAATGGCGCTGCTGGTGGCCCTTCATGGCGGTGCCGGTCGGTACGGTGGTCGGGGCCGCGCTGAGCCAATGGGAGGCTCGACGACGCGGACACCGGAGCCGCTGTCTCTAGTCGTCACATCGTCCCCTAGTTGCTTCTCGTATGTACAGTCTTGTCAGCGTCGTTGCCCATTGGTAGGCTCCGGCTCCCGGCGGCTTGCCGGCGACCCTGTAGCCGTCTCCGAAGGGGGGTATCCCGTGGACCCCACGCAAGCCCCGACCCTCTCCGTCCACCAGTTCCAGGCGAAGTGGCGCAACATCGCCCGCCACGAGCGCGCCTTCGCCCAGGAGCACTTCATCGACCTCTGTCGGCTCGTGGGATTCCGCACTCCGGCCGAGGCCGACCCTCGCGGCGAGCACTACGCCTTCGAGCGTCGCGTCCCGCCGGTCGGCGGGGGCCGCGGCTTCGCCGACGTGTGGTACCGGGGCCGGTTCGTTTGGGAGTACAAGCGCCGCGGCGGGGACCTCAACGAGGCCTATGACCAGCTCAAGCGCTACCGCGAGGGTCTGGAGAATCCGCCGCTACTGGTCGTCACCGACATGGATCTCACGAGGGTCCACACCAACTTCACCGGGACGCCGTCGCGGACGCACGAGTTCGGCCTCGACGGCCTCGACGAGCCGAAGGGCCTCGACACCCTGCGCAACGTCTTCCACGCGCCGGAGGCCCTCCGGCCCGGTGAGACCGTCCTCAGCGTCACCGAGAAGGCCGCCGCCCGATTCGCCACGCTTGCCTCCGCGCTGGAAGGGCGGGGGGTCGAGCCCCGCAGGTCGGCGCACTTCCTGGTCCAGCTACTCTTCTGCCTGTTCGCCGAGGACGTCGGGCTGCTGCCCAAGGGGCTGTTCACCAAGCTCGTGTGGGTCTCCGTCGAGCGACCCAATCGCTTCCCGTCGCTGCTGGATGCCCTGTTCGCCGCGATGCGCGGCGGGGGCGACTTTGGCGCCGACGCCATCGCCTGGTTCAATGGCGGGCTCTTCGCGTGGACGGCCACCGAGCCGCTCACGCGACCCGAGCTGGAGGTGCTGGCCGAGGCCGCCGGGCTGGACTGGGGCGGCGTGGAGCCAGCGATCTTCGGCACGCTGTTCGAACGCTCGCTCGACCCTGGGAAACGCCAGCAGTTGGGCCTACACTACACGCCTCGCCGGGACATTGAGCGCGTCGTGCTACCGGTGCTCATCGACCCGCTGCGGCGCCGGTGGGCGGAGGTGAAGGCCGAGGCCGAGGAGTTGAAGCTCCGGTGGGACAATTCGGTCCTCGATGCGAAGCAGAAGCGCCAGTCGGCCTCCCGAAGGGGCGGTCGGGCAATGAGTGCCCGTCAAGCGTTCGAGGTCACGCTGTTTGGCTTCCAGGAAGAGCTGGCCTCCGTGCGGGTGCTGGATCCGGCGACTGGGAGTGGGAACTTCCTGTACGTCGCGCTGGCGGCACTGCTCGATCTGGAGAAGGAGGTCAGCCGCTACGGGGCGGCGAACGGGCTGCCGCTCATGCTACCGCGGGTCGGGCCAACCCAGCTCGCCGGGCTGGAGGTCAACCCGTACCCCCGGGAGTTGGCGCAGGTGGTCGTGTGGATCGGCTACCTCCAGTGGATGCGAGACAACGGGTTTCACCCCGAGCGGGAGCCGGTGCTCAAACCGCTGGAGACGATCGAGTTGCGGGACGCGCTGGTCGATCGGCGGGACGGCCGGGCGGCCGAGGCCGAGTGGCCCGAGGCGGACGTCATCGTCGGTAACCCGCCGTTCCTCGGCGGCAAGCTGCTACGAACCGGGCTCGGCGACGTGGCCGTGGAAGACCTGTTCGCCATGTACGACGGGCGGGTGCCGCGCGAGGCGGACCTGGCCTGCTATTGGCACGAGAAGGCGCGGGCGGCGATCGAGTCCGGGCGGGCTCGTCGTGCCGGCCTCCTCGCGAGTAACTCAATTCGCGGCGGGGCCAACCGCCGCGTGCTGGAGCGGATCAAGCGAACCGGCGACATCTTCATGGCGTGGGACGACGAGGCGTGGGTGCGGGAGGACGGCGCCGCGGTTCGCACCTCGATCGTTGGCTTTGACAACGGTGAGGAGCAGCATCGCACTCTCGACGGTGTGCCAGTCGCCAAGATCAACGCCGACCTCACGGCCACGGTGGACGTGACGGTCGCGAAACCTCTGCCGGAGAACGGTGGCGTCGCGTTCATGGGCGACACGAAGGGTGGACCGTTTGATGTTCCCGCGGACATCGCTCGCCGGTGGCTGAAGCTGCCGCCAAACCCCACTGGCCGGTCGAACAGCGACGTTGTACGACCCTGGGTCAATGGGCTCGACCTCACCCGCCGCCCCCGGGGTATGTGGATCGTCGACTTCGGGGTAGACATGAACCAGGAGGAAGCCGCCCTCTACGAGGCGCCATTCGAGTACGTGCGACAGCACGTCAAACCGAAACGGGAAGAGAACAACCGAGACGCGTACCGGCGACGCTGGTGGCTGCATATGGAACCTCGCTCTGGGATGCGCAGCGCGTTACAGGGACTGCCGCGCTTCGTCTGCACACCGCGAGTGGCAACCCACCGCCTCTTCGTCTGGCTCGACGCGGAAACGCTTCCCGATTGCGCGACCATTGCCTTCGCCCGCGCCGACGACTACTTCTTCGGCGTGCTGCACTCGCGGGCGCACGAGGTCTGGTCGCTGCGGATGGGGACGTGGCTGGGGGTGGGGAACGACCCGCGCTACACGCCGACGACCTGCTTCGAGACCTTCCCGTTTCCGCACCCGAGCGATGCGCAACGGGCGGCAATCGCGGCCGCAGCAGCGATGCTCGACCAACTGCGCCGGAACTGGCTCGATGCGGCCGGCACCGATTCCGCCGAGCAGAAGCGACGGACGCTCACGGCCCTCTACAACGCGTGCCCCACCTGGCTGAAGCACGCCCACGCCGCTCTCGACCGTGCGGTTTGGTTGGCCTATGGATGGGCGGACGCGGACCCCGCGGGCGTCGAGGAGGATCTGGTCCTCGCGAGGCTCCTTGGCTTGAACTTGGAGCGGGCGGGAGACGGAGCCGTTCAACCGCAGATGATGGGTGATGACCGGCTCGTGGCCGAGAGGACCGGCGTCGAATTGATTTCGCCACGATTGGCGATGCCGGACGTCGAGCCATCTCGCGCTCGCCCGGGCTTCGTTTCGACCGCGCCTGGTTCGGTCGAGAGCGACGGAGCGATCGCACAGTGACGTCGCCGCGGACGACCAAAACGAACAAGTAGTCACGAGCGATGCCTCGTTACCTGCTAGCAACAATTCCGACCCGGCATAAACAGGACTGCAGACAAGGTTTCGGGAGCCGCTAGATCGCTCCGTCCGCCTCACGGGCGCGGTCCCCCTCGTCCCGAATGGCAGCTTCCTCGTCTAGCGTGGCAGGCACGGTAAGCGAGCCGTGCCGCACGAAGATCGTACCCACCTCGATCCGCTTCTTGTCCCCAACCGACACCCCAACTCGGTAGGGGAGCTTGACCCGTTCGCGGGCGACCTCGATCTCCCCGACGCGCCCCCAGGGCAGGTCGAACACGCGATACCGCACGCCGAGAATTGGAGAGGTGTATTGCTCAACGAGCTGCTCCAGGTGCTCTTGAGTCAGCCGAGCATTGGGCGCACCGTGGTAGACGCGCGTCTTGTCGTCGAAGCCGATGAGGAGCAGGTGCGGCGGGGTGGCCTGCGTGTTGGCAAGACCGAGCAGGTCTTTAATCAGCTCTGCCTTCTGGTCCTTGGTCCGTGTGTCGACATCTCGTTTGAGGTCCACGCTCGTCGTCTCGCCGTATGCGACGAGGGCACGGATTCGCTTGGTTTCACCGGTGGAACTCCGGCGCGTTTCCCACACCAACCCCCGATAATTCGCCCGTAAGCGAATCTGTCCGATGGTGCTCTGATCCACGACCAAGCGCGATTGGACTAGCTCTCTCCCGACCGCCCAAACCATTTGGATCCCTTGTGGCCAGCCCAGCTCCGCCGCGATCTGCTCGCCGAACACGAAGGCAGGGGCTGGGCTTCCTGGGTGGTCTCTCGTGCTCAGGCGGTTGACCACTCCGAGCAGCTCCTCGTGGCGGGGCTCAAGCTGCTCCGAACAGATAGTCTCCCACCACGGACTGGGATCGCTGGCAGCCCTCCGTCCATCGGGATTGATCGTGAAGAAGCCCATACCCCGGCTCTTCTTCGAGCGCTGCTGACGTACGAGCCCAAGCTGCTCCAGATCGACCAACGCCCAACCGATCGCCTGCTCGTGGGCGCGATCCAGCCCAACGGCGTTGGCAGACAGCTTGCCCTCGATCTGGTCGGGTCGAACTCCGACCATCATTGCGTCCGCCGAGTCATCACTCAAAGCCGCGGTCGCGGCCAGCACGGAGCCAACGAAGTCAACGTAGTCCATGCGCCATCCTCTCAGGGAGTGGGTACTGGCGGCGGTTCCAGTGTGCGCCTTCTGCTACAGAGGAGCAAGGTCGGTGCCCACAGCGCGCGATGGGGGAAAAGCGCTGGCGTTGTTTGTCGGACTGCACTGATTCCCCTAAGTCGCAACGATCCTGGGGCTCAATAGCGCGAACCACGCCCGGACGTTCATCAGCGAGGCGAGCCGGCGGTTGGAGGCGCTAGGATGCCTCGGCGATGGAGTCAGAGTCGTCACGCGCGAAACGAATGCCCGTGACCGCGCGTGACGCGTGGTAGAACCAGGAGGCTGAGCGACCTGGAGCCGGCCAGGGTGGATCGTCGGGGGGGGAGCATCATGGAGCGTCTGAGTGATCGGATTGTGGCGCCCCTGGTGGCGCTGAGCCTCGTCCTGATCATCGTCGCAGGCATGAATTGGGGGCGGGCGGCGGCGGTCAGCCAGGAGAATGCCACGCTGGAGCAGCGGGTGGCGGCATTGGAAGCGAATGCGATCCCCCGCTCCCCGAATCTGACCTGGAATGGCGGCTACGTAAACATCGCCGGCGTCTTCTCGAACCCCGCCGACGAGATCACCATGATCTGCGCCCCCGGAGACGCCCTGGCCGGCATCCGCGACGACCCCGCGGGACAAAAGCTCATCGCCGTGGGCGCGGTCGGCTACCGCTGCGAGATCGCCCCGCCACGCCTCCCGTAGCCTACGCATACTGGCTCGGCGCGTACCCCTCGATTGGGGCGGCGCCCATGAAGGTCCCCGACATCTGGTCAAGCGGGGTAATAATCGTGCCAACATCGGGGTTGGCGGCCTGGATCACCTGGCCGTTGCCGATGTACATGGCGACGTGGCCGGCGCGATTCAGATCAGACCCCCCGCCGGCCATCCAACCGGTGTCGTAGAAGAGGAGGTCGCCGGGCTGGAGCTGCGACTGGTCGGTCTTGAGAATGCCCTGCTCGGCGGCTGCCTGGTACTGGTAGTGCGACCCGTAGGGGACGTTGCCGTTGCCGTACTGTGAGTCGAGATACTGAGTAAATCCGCTGCAATCCCAGCCGGTTGACCACGGGTCGTCGTGGGCGTTCGGCAGGGCGCCCCAGTTGTAGGCGACACCGACGAACTGCTGCGATTCGGACACGATGGAATCGGTCACGGGGTCGCCCGTGGCCGCCGGCGCCTCGCCCGGCGGGATCGTCGTTGCGGCGGGCGAGACCGGCATCGCCCCCGTCCCCCCCGTCACGTCGGGCGTGGTGGGCGCGGCCATGCCGGAGGCGGCGGCGTCCACCGGCGCAGCGAGTTGCGTCGCGTCGCCCGTCGTTGGCACGGCGTTTGGGATCGGTTGCGCAGCAACGTCGCCCGGCGGCGCGGGTGGAATGGGCGCGGGCGCCGCAGCCGATCCGGCCTGGATTTGGTCGCGATACGCCTGTTGCTGGGCAACGTAATCGCTCTGGGTCGTTCCGTTGGGATCATTGCTTGGGAAATAGACACCCGTGATCGCGCCCTGGACCGACCCTTCCTGCTGAATTGCCTGCGCCATCAGCGCCGCGCCGAGCTCGATGTTCCCCTCAGGGGTATTGGGATCAGCACCGGGGGCAAGGCTTTGCCAGAGATCCGGCTTCACCTGCATCACCCCCACGCTCAACCCATCCCCGAAGCCGTCGTCGCGGGTGATGACATTGCCATTCGCGTCGTACTGACCCTCGGGCGACTCGATCATCGCCATCGCCTTCAGATCGGCAGGATCGACACCGTATTTCTGGCCCATTTCGATGAAGGTCGCGTCGTACTGGTCGACGTTGGGGTTGCCGGCCGAGCCGAGCGTGCCGCCGCCGCCCTCCGGCGGAGTGGGGGCCGGGGTCTGGGCCGGCGAGAATCCGCCGGGACTCGCGGCAAGATCGGGGCTGGCCGGTGCCGACACCGGGGGAGGCGGCGGAAGCGTGCCCTCGGTCGTCGTCGGCGGCCCGCCGGAGGGTACCGCGGGTGACGTGGCCTTGCCGGCCGGGGATGGCATCCCGGACGGCGGCACGGGTGGCGCGGGTGCGCCGAATGTCGGGGGCCCACCCGACGACGCGCCGAAAGACCGCATACCGGGGAAGGCGCCGGGAGTCGGCCTGTTCTGTCCGGCAAGGCTGGCCTGGACCTTGGCCTTGATCGAGTCACCCAACCCGGAGAGCGCCCCCATGCCGGACGATCCGGTGTCCATACCGGACACTCCCGGCGGCGGAGCCGGGGGCTGCGGTGGACCGCCGAACAACGATCCACCGCCCTGGCTGAGACTCTGGGCCTTGGCCATCTTGGCCTGCATCTCAGCGTCGTGGGCGGCCTGCATCTGGGCTTCGCGTTGCTTCAGTTGGTCCATCGACATGGCGAACGGCGAGAAATGACCGAACCCCAAGCCCGAGGCGATGGTCGGCGGCGGGGCTGGTGCAACCGGGGGGGGCGGAGCCGCTGGCGTCGGCGGGAGTGCCGTCCCGAAGGTGGGCTTTTGGGGGAAGCCCATCGTACTGGCGGCAAAGGGGTTGAAGGGCATCACGTTCTCCTTGGTCGCCTGGTGTCGGCGCGGATCGGTCGGACGGTCGGACGGGGACGTGGGTCCCTCCTCACGAGCGCGGGATGCAGCGCACCGAGAGGACGCCGGTTTTGTAAAATCCCGTGCCGCCACCGGTTCTGTGGACGAGCACGCCGCAGCCAATCGCCGCCCCCGTGCCGACGATGCCGGCGATCACGTGCGTGTTGGTGATCTCGATGGGGTCGTTGAGGTTGTGTCCGGGGTAGTCCGCCCTGTTCGCGGTGCCGTTGACGTAGGGCGCGATCTCCACGGTCGGATTACTGTTGTCGGCGCGCAGGACGACGCTGGCCGAGGCGACCACGTCGTAGACGATGCCGTTGAGCAGGACGGGGTTGGCGTTCAGTTCGGGAATGTCCACGGCCGACGTCACCGGTACCTCCGTCGTCACCGTTCGCCGGGCGATGGCATCGACGTCGGGTTGTGGGCCTGCGTCGCCGGTTGGAGCAAGAAGACCCGCCGGAGCCGAAGGTGGTCCGCACGTCCGCGATGGGAAGCTGCCAGACCGCCGCCGTCTGCGTCAGGACCGGGGCGACGGGGGCGGCGGCCGGCGTTCCCGCGATCACCTTCAATTCGCTCCGCCCTTCGTCGAGTTGCCCCAGCCGGGCGACTTCAATGACGATCGTGTCGATGCGGGAGTTCGCCACCGGTGCGACAAAGGTCAGGGTGTCGAGGACGTAGTTGACGTAGCCGATCTCCTTGACCAGCGCCGCGCCCGTGCCCACCGTCACGGTCAGCCCCGCCCCCGCCGCCGGGAGCAGCGCATTGAGCACGTTGGCCGAGACGCCGCTGCCGATGGCCCCCAGCAGGTAGGGGAGTTCGAGGACCTGGACCGCGCCCATCATCCCGCCGGCGCGGGAGGACTGGCGGCGGGTTTTGCCGTCGTAGGGGGCGGCGTTGGCCCAGGAGTGGGGACCGACGCAACCGTCCGCCTGGAACGACCACTGGCCGTCCGCGCCGGTCAGCGCCGTCCAACCCGCGATGGCGACGTTGTGCAAGGCGTCACCGGGTCGATCATGGTATGCCTGCATGCCGATCCCGCTGATGCCGGCGGCGCCGGGCGTGGCTCTGAGGCGGCCTTGGGCAAGGGTCATGGGAGGAACTCCTGAACGGGAAACGCGCGAATGGGGTCCATCGCCCCAGCGATCACGACGGCACCCCGAGACAGGGGGCGCACATGGTGCGCTTGCCGGTCCGGAGCGGTTGGCCGCACCCCTCGCAGGCGTGCGCCGGGGCGCGCTCGGCCGAGGGGCAGTCGCAGCCACGGCAGTCCGGCAGCGCCCGATAGATCGCCTGGTAGGCCACGTCATAGGCGGCGCTGGTTCCCAGCAGCGGGTCGGCGCTCTCGGCGTGCCAGCCCACGAGATGATCGAGGAGCGGCTTGATGCCCTTCCCGCGGTGCGGGCCGTAGCCGAACCAGGCCTCGTTCGCGCAGTAGCGGAATGGCGTCGCTCGTCGAGTCGCCCGTGCCGCGGTCATCACCTCGCCCAGGCGTGGCTCGGCGGCGACCAATTGTTCCCAGGTGGGCGGGGCTGAGAGGTTTTCCGTATTCCGCAACACCCTAGGGTGTACAGTTGCGGAAAACCTCCCCTGGTTAGGTTCTCCGCATGTTTTCCGCGTGCGGGTAACCTGCGGAATACCGATCATCTGTCACCTCCGGTCACGTCGTAGACGGTCTTCGGCCGGCCGCCGTTTTTCCCCGCTACGGTCTTCCGCGACGCGATCAGACCCGCCACGAGGTGGTCCTTCGCGCGCCGGCTTACGGTATCGGGGGAGATCGTGAGCCACCCCGCGAGCGCCGTCTGGTCGGCGCCGTCCTCGCCAAGCTGGTCTTTCACCGCGTGGATGGCTTCGATGATCTCGGCGCCACGGATGACAGCGTCCGCACGCGCCTCGCCGGCGTGGTTGAGCCGTGCGATGCCGGCGACGGGATCGATCTGTAGTTGGATCGTGAAGGGGTCGAGCTTGCGGCCGTGCCGCGCCTTGGTATGGTGGATGGTCATGGCCGTTGCATCGTCCTTCACCGCCTCGGCGGCGAGGATGCAATCCGGCCAGGCGCGCTTTTCGCTGCTCCCCCGGAGCCGCTCCTCCGGATCGTTGATGAGGCCAACTTTGCGAACGTGATCGAGAAACAGCACCGCCACCCCATGCAAGTGCATCAAATCCTTGGTGATGTTGAACACGTCGCTCATCTGGCCGGCGTCGTTTTCGTTGGCGGAGTGGAAGCGGGTCAGGCTGTCGAAAATCACCAGCGTCGGCTTGAGCCGTGCCAGGTCGCGCTCGATTGCGCTGGCGGTCGGGTTGTCGAGGCGGAGGCCGCGGGAAACGGCGAAGTGCAGGGGGAGCTCGGCGCCGAGTGGGTCGCCCGCCTCGAGCATTCGGGCGCGGGCGACGATGCCGGGAAGATGCGACTCTTGGTCGTAGTACAGGACCGCCCCTTGCTCGGTGGTGAAGTGGCCCAACCACGACGTACCGCTGGCGACAGCTCGCGCGATCGTGAGCGCCATCCAGGACTTCCCGACATTCGGCGGGGCGCCGAGGATGTTGCCCGTCTGCCCCTCGATCAGACCCTCAACGATCTGGGGGGCGGGGTCGATCTCCATTCCGAGGAGTTCGCCGTAGCTGTACGTCAAGGGGCGAGCGTCGATGCGGAGAACGCTCGCCCTGTCCGGGATCGCCTCGGCGTGGCGTCCGTTGGGGTCGACGGCGAAGCTAGTAACCACGGCGCCCCCCTCCCCGAACCGGGGTCGGCTGCCATGGGCCGCCATCCATCCCGGTCGCGACCGGCGCAGGGGTCGAGGCGGGGACCGGCAAGCCGGCCTCCCACAGGAGACTCAGTGCGGCCTCCCGGAAGCTGATTCCGTCCCATGCCATCAGGAAGGTCACGATGTCCCCGCCCCGGCCGCAGCCGTGACAGTGAAAGACGCCCTTCGCTTCGTTGAGGCGGAAGCTGGGCGTTCGGTCCTCGTGGTTCGGAAACACGCAGCGAGCGACGAGCTCGTGCCCGGCGCGGCGAAACCGCGCCCCGGTGCGGGACTCGATATAGCCCGCGAGGTCGACCCGCTCCTTGGCGCGATCCAGGTCCGCGGTGAGTGGCGTCGAGGGGACGGGGTGCGTCTTGCGCTCGTCGAGTTCGTGGGCGGCCTCGGCGCGGACCTCGTCGAACACCTCGCGCACGGCGGGCGCGTAGGCGTCGGGGGCGGCGGCGATCTGGGCGAGCATCCACGTGGCGCTCGCGTGCGCGTCGTGGACGTGCTCGATCGGCTGGCCGCGAAACAGGGTGCCGAACGTCGACGGCGCCGGAAAGACGGGGTGCGCCGGGATCGTGGCGGTCATCGGCCACCTCCGGGCAGTGTGCGGTCGAGGGGGACGTGCGCCGCCATCAGCGCGGCGGCCGCGTTCAGGTCGGATGTCTCAAAGCTGGGTTGGCGCGTCTCCGGCGCCATAGGTGACCGGGTCTGGGGTTGGATCATGGGTGTCGGGCTCCCGAGTCACCGCGCGGGGGACGGTGAGCGTTGACGATCGGTTAGAGGGCCTGGGCCGTCTCGTCTTGGCGGCCGGCTCCCTCACCGGCAAGCCATCGCTCAAAACGACGCGTCGGAACCAAAGAATTTCTGCCAGGTTTGATCGAGGGAATCGCGTCTCGGGTTACAAGCGAGCATTCAGACGAAGCTCCGTCCGCAACCGCCGTTGGTTAGCGTCTCACCCGCCCGCTCGCGGTGGCTTTCCCCGGCCTCCGGCTGGCGGTCTTCCAGCTTGGCCAACTGATCGGCGATCCACTCGTCGATGGTTGCCACGGGGATGACCCGAGCTCGCCCCACCTTGAACGATCGGATGGCGCCGGAAGAAAGCAGTTCGCTCAGCTTGGTCTTTCCGACCCCGATAACTACCCGCGCTTCCGGCTCGCGCAACAACCGCCGCTCCATTGCATACCCCCGTTGCCGTTCCTCTTGCGGCTTCAATTTGCCGCCGGGCCCCATTGTCGCTCGTGCTCGACCGTAATAGAATGCCTTTAGCGTCGAGTTATGGATCGAGCTTGCGGGAGAGGCGACGGGCGTGGGGGTTCATCGAGGGTGGCTGAAGGGTGAAGGCGACCATGTCGCGCACCCCGAGCTGATCGTTCCGGATCCGCTGGCCAATGTGCCGACGCGCGTCCCTGTGGTCTTCGAAGAGGGTCCGCCTGGACCGCCGCGAATCGCCTGGGTGTCTGGGGATGACCACGACAGCCCTCCGCTGGCGCACCTCCTCCGTTCGTTCGTTAAACTCGCGGACGCCACAAATGAGGACATCGTCCGCGCCGCGATGCGGTGGGGACCGCTCGGTATCTGCGAGCACCTAAAGCCGGCCGCTCACGCGGGATGCGAACCGCTCGCCGCAGAACACCGCGCCTGGGAGGAGCGGCGCGAGCAACTCACGTGGAGCCTCCGCCTCGGCTCCTGGCCGAACGACACGGACCGGGTGCCGTTCACCGCGGGGCGAAGCCCGCATTGGGAACCGCTGGAGGCGTGGCGCTTCTATGCCAGGGGGTTTCGCGCCTTGCTTCATCTCGCTGGGTCATTACGAGACGGACTATCGGTCGGAGCAGGCGTCTGGCAGGCCGCGGCCATCGAGCCTAAGTTACCCAACCGGGTGGAGTTGGCGATCCCTGATTGGGGAGCGTTGGCGACCCCTGGCCCCTGGCAACCGACCCCGGACGCGCTTGAGAAGGCCGCCGCCCTAGTCGCGCTTCCTCGTGACCTCGCTCGTGCTAACTTCGCGAGCTTGGTTGACGCTCACCTTGCGGAATCGGGAGTCCTTCCTCGCCTCTCATGGGATGCAGGTGGCCCGAAGGTGTCCCTTGCGCTTGGTGCGCCGCGCTTACCCTGCCTCTCTGCCGTGCTGATCTGTCAACTCGCGGCCATTACGGTCGGCCGCAAACCTGGGGCACGCCGATGTTCGTGGTGCCGTGAGCCGTACGCACTGCTACCCGACCAACGCAAGCCCCGCAGAGATAAGCGCGAGTTCTGCAGCGAGGCGTGCCGTAAGGAAGACAAGGCCGCACGGGATCATGCCTACAACACGTCTGAAAAGGGCCTACAGACGGCTAGAGAGCGCAGGAAAAAGCGCGAATGACGGCAACCCTGACGGCAACCGCTGAAAGCCGCTGGGGCTCGTCGCCGTTCGACCCGACAAGAAAACGACGGAAATAAGCCAATGGCGAACAACTGCGAACCGTGGCGAACGGGGTAGCCGAGAACTGTGGAACCGGAGGTCACGGGTTCGAGCCCCGTAAGGCACCCCTCACGTACATTCACCTTCCTGGCGAATCGACGCATGCCGATGTCCTTACCCTTGGGCTAACCACCATCAGCGCCCAGGCGCCGCGTATAAGTTGGCCGCACGTCCTCGAACGAAGCGGCGCCGCAGCCAAACGATGACCAAGCCTCCCGCGCCGGCCGCGAGGATCATCGCCATTGGCACCAGCGCGGCCGTTGGTGGTGGCTCGGTTCGGACAGTTCCGCCTCCATGGAGCGCGACTCGGCCAACCGCGAGCGCGAGATGCGCCGGCAGCCACATCGCGGCGACGAGAAGCGCCCACCGAATTGGCCGGTCACGCATGATGACCGCGATCAGCGCCCCAGCGACCGAGAACCCAAGGATGGCCGCGACGAGATTGCTCGGCCGGATGGCGATCACCAGCACAACCACCATTCCGACCGTCGCTAGCCACCCGATTGCCTGCCGCTCGCCACCTCGGACAGACAGTGCGAGGAGACCTGCGGCCACCAACCAGCAGAGTCCTCCGACGCCGTTGATCGGTCTAGACCACGGGTCCCCGACGGTGATCGCCACTCCGACGATGATCGCCGCTACAACCAGCAGCGCTGCCCCGATTTTCATCTGCGGGCCTCTGAGCTGCCCTATCATACCGGGCATCATTTTTGACATGCTATTCCTCCACCGAACAAGCTACGACCCGGTCCGCTTCATCGTCAATGACGCAACTGGGCACGGCTGCTATACTCCGCCCGCGTCGCGGCCGGGGTCTCCCTGTTCTCGCCCTCGTAGCTCAATGGATAGAGCGTCTGGCTTCGAACCAGAAGGTTGGGGGTTCGATCCCCTCCGAGGGTACCCTTCCTCTCTCGCGGATCCGCGGAACCGACTCAGCAGGCGTCTCACCGCGACCCCCTTCCGTCCGTCTCCGAGATGAATGAGGCGAGTGTCACCCATGCGTGCCCACGTCATCTCGATAGGAAGTGAGCTGATCCAGGGGTATCTGACCGACACCAACGCTACGTTCCTCGCTCAGGAGCTCGTCGGTCTCGGTATAGAGCTACTCCACGTAACCCAAGTCGGCGATGACCGGCCCCGCCTTATCAACACCCTTCGGACCGCCTCGATCAAGGCGGATCTCGTCATTTGTACCGGCGGAGTCGGACCTACCGACGACGACCTTACGCGCGAGGCCATCGCTGAGCTCGTTGGCGAGACACCAGAGGTCGACCCACACTTACTGGACGAGATTCGGGCGTTTTTCGCCGGCCGGGGCTTGACCATGGCCGACCAAAACGCCAAGCAAGCCTGGCTGATACCCGCCGCTGTAGCGTTACCCAATCCAGTAGGTACCGCCCCGGGCTGGTTCGTCCGCTTCCATGACACCATATTCATCGCGATGCCGGGCGTTCCACGGGAGATGTACCGGATGTGGCGAGAGCAGGCCGTGCCGCGTCTCCAACCGCTGCTGCCGTCGCGCAGCGTCCGCTCCACGACGATCAAGACGCTCGGCATCGGCGAATCGGCGGTCGCTCAGCTCCTCGATGACCTCATCAAGCGAGACCGACCGGTGGTTGCCACCTATGCCAAGGATGATGGGGTTCATGTCATAATCACAGCGACCGGCCCTTCCGCCGCCGAGGCCGACGCTCTGCTTCGCCCAGCTCGCGATGAAGTTCGCTTGCGTCTCCTACCGTATGCCTACGCTGAAGATGATGTCTCGCTTCCTTCAGCGTTGACCTCGCTCCTCCGAAAGCACCGTCTAACCCTCTCCATTTCGGAGGTGGGAACCGGTGGCCGGTTCGGCGCGCTTCTCCTCAGCTCCCCTCAGGCCGCCGACGTCGTTCGGGGATGCGTCTCACTCCCCGCCTTGCAAGAACCGGCCTCGCCTGCCTCAGAATTGGCCAAGGCCGCCATGGAGCGCTTCCCCACGACCGTGGGGAGCAGCGTATCCGCGTCCTACGTCACTGGCGAGAGAGGGCTCTTTGAAGCGACGGTTACCATTGCCATTGCCGTGGCGCTCGTCGTCGAAGAGTCATTCCCCCTCCAAGCTACCTTCGACGAGGTTCAGCGACGATCCGCACTCCACGCGGCAGATGTTCTGCGTCGGGCGTTGGTCGCGATGCCTGACGCCTTGTAGGTGTCCCGTCAGCTGGTTCTGGAGCGTCGCTCGAACTCCACAATAAGTTGGCGTTGGCGATCAAGCATGAGCGACCGCTCGGCGTCGGTCGAGTCGTTCCATCCGCAGAGGTGCAGCAGACCATGCACGACGAGGAAGCAAACTTCCTCTGCCACGCTGTTGCCGAAGTCTGTCCCCTGAAAGGCAGCCCGGTCGACCGAGACGATAATGTCGCCACCGGCTCCCATGTTAACCTCTGAGCCTGGGTCAGTGACCGGGAAGGTCATCACATCAGTTACGGTGTCGATCCCCATAAAGTCGCGATGGAGGGTCCGCAGGTGTTCATCGTCAGTCAGGACCACAGCGATGTTCCACGTTCCCGAGGCGTCTTCTGCCTGCAGGATGAACGATACGAGTTCGTCCAAGACGTGAGGAACGATCTCGGGAGGGAGGGCTACGTTCACGATAACGTCGAGCTCAAGCTCCATTGGTGATGCTTCAGCGCCGGGGTGCTGTAGAGGACGAGGAGCCGAGCTCAATCTTCACGGGCGAGAGCCGATCGCGCGGCCCCACTCAGTCGCCGCCCGTCTGCTCGATTGCCCGCGCGTTCGATCACGACCGGCATGACTTTGGCCATGTCCTTCGGCCCGGAGGCACCGACGTCGTCGATCACTTGGGCGACGAGCGTTCGTATCTCTTCGTCGGTGAGAGCGGTCGGCAGATACGATTGAAGGATGGCCAGCTGGTTCTCCTCTCGCGCGGCCAGATCTTCGCGGCCACCAGCCCGGAACTGATGTACCGCGTCGCTGAGCTGCTTCGCTACACGTTTGAGGACGCTCTGCTCGCCGTCGGCGGCCAAGGCACCGCGATGCTCGATCTCGGCGTTCTTGATCGCGGCCAGGATGTAGCGAATCGTGTCACGCTTCGTTTGGTCTCCGGCGCGCATCGCAGTCTTGAGGTCATCCTCAAGCCGTTGACGAATGCTCACGTCCATCGTCCGACTCCTATTGGCGGCCGTTTACCCGAGGGGCTCATGGAGACGCCGTCCTCCAAGGACATGGAAATGGAGGTGATCGACCGTTTGGCCGGCGTCGGGCCCGTCGTTTGTCAGCACGCGGAATCCGCCAGCGATCACGCCCTCGCGGCGCGCGACCTCTACTGCCAGTTGCAGCGTGTCCGCGACAAGCACGCCGTCTTCCGGGACAATATCGTGAAGACTAGCGACGTGCCGTCGGGGCACGACAAGGACATGAGTGGGAGCCTGGGGCGCAAGATCGCGAAAGGCTACCGCGTGCTCGCTCACGGCAACGAACTCCGTTGCGAGGTCTCCGTTAGCGATGCGGCAGAAGATACAGCTACCAAAGGATGTTGAAGTGGTCATGAAAGGCGGATCTCCTCGGCTGGATATCCAACGAGCGGATCAACCGGTCGTCGGGCGCGTGATACGCTCGAAGGGGACATCGCTCGCCTGGGAAAGTTTAGCCTAGTATGCCAGAACTCCCCGAGGTTGAAACATTACGCCGCTCCCTCGTCCCAATCGTCGTCGGGCGTACGATCACCGCGCTACGAACCGGTGGCTTTGCTGCCGTTATGGGAGATGAAGGCGTCGCGGCCGTCGCGCGACGAGTCGTCGGCCAGCGAATCGATCGAATAGGTAGAAGGGGAAAATATCTGCGGCTGGTTCTTGATGACGGCAGTTCCCTGGTCGTCCATCTGAGGATGACGGGGCGTCTGACCGTGGTGCTGCGCGATGCGGCACCGCTACGTTTCGAGCACCTCGCTCTGGAACTCGATGACGGTCATGATATTCGGTTCAGTGATCAGCGAAAGTTCGGACGGGTAGTACACATGCAGGCGCGACACTGGTCTACATTGGCTCGTCGGCTTGGGCCGGAGCCACTTGTCACCTCGTTCACGGCGACGCGACTCCAGACCGCGCTCGAATCTCGGTCGGGTAGGCTAAAAAGCGTGCTCCTTGATCAGCGGTTAGTCGCCGGCCTCGGCAACATCTACGTTGACGAAGCGCTGTTTCTGGCGCGTTTACATCCGGAACGCCCAGCACATTCACTCAGTCAGGCCGAGGTACGGCGTCTGCATCGAGCGATGCGCGTCGTACTCCGACGTGGCATAGCCAACCACGGGACGACGTTTTCGTCGTTTCAAGACGCCACCGGTGCCGAGGGACGTAACCAACAGCAGTTGCGGGTCTACGGTCGCGGTGGGTTCTATCCCTGCGATAGGTGTGGGATGCAATTGGTTCGGATCGTCGTGGGGGGGCGAGGAACGAGCTTCTGTAGGCGGTGCCAGTCGAACACGGCGGGACCACCGACTAGTTCCGGTGGCCCCGCCGGTCAACCTCCTAGTAGCACGAAGCAACCGTGATTTAGCAGGTCTTTACGAACGAAACGAGCCGCGCGTCGGCGTTGTAGACGATTGACTTCGCGAAGGTTACTTGGATGGCTCCGGTCGTTCCCCCGGCGGAAAGCCCCGCCGCTCCATCTGACATCGCCTCAATCAGGTCGTCATTGAGCTGACCCGCATTTTCGGGGGGCTCGCTGCCTTGCTGATCTTGGACCAAGGACGCCAGCTCCTGCGACGCCTGTTGCGCCGATCCCTGGAAGGCGTCGGGTCGGTCTGAGGGGTAGAGAAGTGTGCGAGCCGTGTCGACCCGATCGTTTGTTTGGTTGACCCAGTCTTCGCATCCGGAGGCACTGGCATTGGCGCGTCCGCCGAGACCAAAGTACCCGCCAAGTGCCATGACAACAACCGCCGCTAACGCAACCAATGTCCATTTTCGCATCGAATCGCTCCTTTTCCTTCAAGACGTTTCAACCCATGCGCCATCGCACCAACGCACCGACCGTGCCAACAGACGCGGCACTTTTTATGACCACGCAAGCTGTTTAGACGCGTTCCGTCCGCGGGCATAGGTTTCGTGGCTAGGCGAGTTTGGCGTCAACGAGGATCTCGACGTTGCCTCGAAGGGCGTTGGAGATTGGGCAGCCTTGCTCGGCCTGACGCGCGGCTTCCGTGAAGGCGGTCTGGTCGATGCCAGGCACTTGCCCGGTGACGGTAAGACGGGAAAAGCTGACTTCGAAGCCGCCGCCGACTTTAGGGTCAAGACCGATATTGGCGCTGACCTGCAGACGCTCGGGCGGCGTGCGGCGGCCGGTTAGCTCGTAGGCTAACGCCATCGCGTAGCAGGAGGCGTGGGATGCGGCGAGAAGCTCTTCCGGACTCGTTTTCCCGGCGGGCGCTTCGACGCGCGACGGCCAACTAACTGGGAGATTCGCGACCGCCCCGCTTGTTCCGCCGACGATAGTTCCATTTCCGGACGAAAGATCTCCCTCCCACGTGACATCGATCTTTCGCTCAACCTGGGCATGTTGGCGGGACTGGGACTGCGACATGTCTTTTTTGTCCTTCCGTTAGGATGCGAACATTCCTCGGGTCACCCCCGAGGTTAGGCGGCTCCGGACGCCCGGCGCTCAGCTTCCGCCACCGGTGTCGGTGGGGGGTCGATGTAGACCGTCTTCAACTGCGTAAAGAACTCGCGAGCGGCCTTTCCCTGCTCGCGGGAATAGGAGCTCGACCCCTTCATGCCGCCGAAGGGCACGTGGGGCTCCGCGCCAGCCGTCTCGCTGTTGACGTGGACAATGCCCGCTTGAATGCTCTGAGCGAACGCGAGCGCCTTCCCGAGATCACGGGTGAAGAGCGAGGCGGATAGGCCAAAGCGAACATTGTTCGCGACCTCCATTGCTTCATCCATGTCCGAGACTGGAATGACGCCGAGCACTGGTCCAAATAGCTCCTCCTGGCCCAGCCGGGACGATGCGGCGACGTCAGCAAAGAGGGTCGGAGCAAGAAAGGCGCCGTTACCCCGGCCGTTGTCGGTCAGTCGCTGACCCCCGGCGACGAGACGGGCTCCGGCCGCTTCGGCTTGCTTGACCTCCTCGCTAACGCGGTCGGCGGCTTCATCGTTGATCAGCGGGCCGATCTGGGTGTCGGGGAGGAGGGGATCGCCCACATTGAGGCCCGCTACGCGCTCCGTGAGCCGATCCGTGAAGCGATCGACAAGAGAGCGTTCGACAATAGCACGGGAGGTGGCGGTGCATTTCTGACCGGTACTCATCATCGCTCCGGCGACGACATGCCCGAGGGCGTGATCTACGTCGGCATCGGCGAGAACTATCGCGGGATTCTTGCCGCCGAGCTCGAGTTGAAGCTTGGCGCCGCGGGCGGCGGCGATTTTGCGCAGTTCGGCACCAACGGCGTTCGAGCCGGTGAAGCTGATGGCGGCGACCCGCTCGTCCCGAGTCAAGGGATCACCGACGGCGGAAGCGCTGCCAGTGACGAGATTGAGGACACCAGGAGGGAGACCAGCCTCCGCCAGAACCTCGACCAAGCGGACGGCACAGAGAGGAGTGAGGCTGGCCGGCTTGAAGACGACCGTGTTGCCGAATGCCAGAGCCGGCGCGATCTTCCAGGCGGGGATGGCGATCGGAAAGTTCCAGGGGGTGATAATTCCAACAACGCCGATCGGCTCGCGCTCCGTGTAGAGGAGGGTGAGCGGATTCATCGAGGGGTAGTGTTCTCCGCTCGGCTGCTGCGCCTCGCCCGCGAAGTAGCGGAGGATTTGGACGGCGCGGGTTGTTTCTCCGACGCCCTCCTTGAGCGTTTTGCCTTCCTCGCGGGTAAGCTCGCGGCCAACAGCGGGAACCCGCGCCTCAAGGAGATTCGCGGCGGCATGCAGGACATGCGCGCGGGCGATAGCTGAGGTTCGTCGCCAACCTTCGGCCGCTTCCGCGGCAGCGGTGACCGCGGCGTCGACGTCTTCGCTGGCGGAGGCGGCGAAGTGGCCAACCAGCTCCGTCGTGTTGGAAGGGTTTCTGTTCTCGAAGGTCTCACCAGCGGCGGCGGAACGCCATTGACCTCCGATGTAGTTGGCGAAGACCTCTCCCGTTCCCGGTGAGGCTGATTGCGCCTTTGCGGATACCACGCTGATAACTCCCCGCGAGCGGCGCTGGGCGCCTCGAGTTGCCGGATGGCTATTCTACCGTCCCCCGGGTCTGACCGCGCCGAAGGCAGGTGAACCGCAGGGGGCCCGGGCGTGCCGTTGTAGCGACGACACGACGAATGATGACGAGTCCTCGCGCCCATCACGCTAGAGCATCGCTGTCATTTCCGTCCCGCGACACAGTTGTTCCATGGGTCTGCGCGAGGACCGAGCGCGATGCTTGACATCGTGGCACGAACGGTGCATTCTGCGAGAAGACCCGTGTACGAACACCCCGCGCTGGAGAATGGCGAGCTCGACCACCGGGGAGGATCGGCGTGAGCACGAAGCTTGTTAAGGGAACAGCGGTTGTTAGCTTGGCGGACGGCGCGAAGCTCGGGACAGTAGACCATGTCTATCTCGATCCCGCACGGAAGGAAATCGTCGGATTCTCATTCCACCAAGGGGGTGGGCTCTTTGGCAGTAAGGCATCGGGACTGGTTGACGTCAGCGATGTCCACGCGTTTGGGGACGATGCCGTGACGGTCAGCGATGTCTCGACGATCCGGAGTGAACTCGCTTTGAGCGCGCAGCGGGACGAGTTGATCGAGCTGGAAGACCTGCTGAAGCGGAAGGTTCTGACGGAAGGCGGCGTCTTCGTTGGGCAGATTGTGTCGGTGCGATTTGGACACGACTCCTACCGGTTGACGGGGATTGAGGTTTCGCCAGGTTTTTTCAAGGATAACCGGGTGTTGCCGGCCGATAGCGTGCGGCAGATTGGGAGCGAACTCGTCGTGGTTTCCGACGCTGTGTGCGCGCCGCCACGCGAACGACCGGTGGAGCGACATTTGGTGCGAGTCGCGTAAGTCAGCCTTCCTCAACCAGCGGCGTTACCAAGGGCTGGCGTGCTTGGCGGAGGTGACGACGTTGATGGGCGGCTCTCGTCATGCGTGGGTATCGATGTTAATCCAACGTTCCTGGCGTCGACTGCGCGTCGCGGCATCTGAAATATTAAGAGCGGCCAGGCCGTCCCAGACGCCAGGCGAAGGGGGAGTGGCGGTGTGCAGGCAATCGACGAAGGCCTGGAGTTCCGCCAGGTAGGCGAGACGGAAACGTTCGACGAACTGATCGTGCCGAGCGACGACGAGGCCGCGGGCGTCATAGAGGTGGAGCGGAACCTTTTCATCGACTTCGGTGATGATCTTACCGTCGGAGCCATGGACCTCAGCGCGAATGTCGTAGCCATAGGGCGCGCGCCAACTCGTTTGGACGACGCCGAGAGCTCCGCCGCGGAAGCGGAGGGTGACGATGCCGTAGTCGATGTCGTCAAAGTCCCGGAGCGCAGGTTCGACCTTGACAGTGCCAACCGCGTGGACGGCCTCAATCTCGTCGCCGGTGAGAAAGCGAGCGGCGTCGAAGTCGTGGATCGCTAAATCCCAAAAGAGACCGCCACTTGTGCGAAGAAAATCGACAGGCGGGATGCGGTCACAAGTGATCCCTCGGAACATCTCGACGTCGCCAATAGCGCCAGCCGCGATCAGCTCGCGGGCGCGGACGTAGCCGGGATCGAAGCGACGTTGAAAGCCGATTTGAAATGGAACGCCGGCTCGCTCGACGGCCTCGGCGGCTAATTGACCGCCGGCGACGGAGTCGGCGAGGGGTTTCTCACTGAAGATCGCGAGACCAGAGGCCGCAACTTGGGCGATGTGTTGATGGTGGAGGCTTGATGGCGAGGCGACGACGACCGCGCCGATCTCGGGATGTGAGATAAGTTCGTCAATATTCGCAACGAGCGGACACGGGGCAGTCGCCGACGCGAGAATGCGAGACCGGTCTTCGGAGTCAACGGCGGCGGCTATTAACCGGGCACCGCGGATTGATCCCGAAAGGTGGTCGGCGTGAAGCGAGCCGATGCGGCCAAGACCGATAATGCCAAACCCAATGTCGGCCAATGATGTTGTCCTCAGGGTAGGTTCCGGGACCACTTCCGCGGTTTGCGACTATCCGAGCGACGATGACCGGAGCGTCATCGTAGCAGGATTGAGGGCGGAGGGCTCAGGACTCGGGACTCGGGACTCGGGACTCGGGACTCAGACGGGTGTGGGTCCGAACCGTGGGTGGGAGGGGCGCAGTTCTCAGCTGTCGTCACAGAGCGATGGACGAACGGAAACTGGATACCCTCGCGGTCAGGCCGCCGGCACAGTGCGGACGGCCCCGCGCGCTCAAGCCACACGACGCCAGAGGGGAGAGGGAGAGAGGGGAAGACGGAAGGAGGACGACGGGAGGAGGATGCGGGCTGGCGGGGGGGACGCGATACGCGGTCGGCCCAGGGATGGGGCTGGTAGCCAACGACGGGGAGGGACTCGGGGTGACCCGGGTGAGTGCCGGGGGCGCGGATGACGGGGAGCCACCCCGGGCAGATTCTCGCACTGCCCAGGCCCGCCCATCATGCCATGGGTGCCGCTTAGTGAGTAGAATATATGTTCTTATAGCGAGTGTCAAGGGGTCAGGCTGACGAGCCTTTTGGATCTTTTGGGGAAAAGATCAACGGACGATAGGACGGCATGGGCGGCGGTGAAGGTCACGAGGAGACGGCTTGGAGGAGCCAGCGGGCGATACGCTCGCCGATCACCACCGCGGGGATGTTCGTGTTGGCCCGAGGAATGACTGGGATCAGCGAGCAATCGGCGATAAACGCATTGGCGAGTCCGTGGATCTTGCCTCGACCGTCGGCGACGGCGAGGAGATCGGACTCCGGACCCATGCGACAGGTACCGACAGGATGGTAGTAGTGGACACACGTGGCATCAACGAAGGTGTGGAGGTCGGAGTCAGTGCGAACCGCGGGACCAGGTGAGGATTCGGAGCCGAGGAGATTGCGCAGACGAGGTTCTTGAGCTAGTTCCCGGGCGAGGCGAAGGCCATCGACGAGGACAGCGCGGTCGTGACCCTCGGGATCAGAGAGATAGCGATGATCGATGGCTATGGGCGCCAGCGGATCGGAACTGCGGAGGGTGAGGCGGCCACGTGAACGAGGCGTCATACACGCGACGGGAAGTTTCCATCGCGGGGCGCCGGCATCGATGGGGTCGGGACCGCCGACTGGGTAGAGGTGGAGGTCGAAGGCTTCGGCGCAGCGCGTCGAGCGGGCTTTGGCGATGGTCTGCTCCTCGGGGGTCCAGTGGGTGGATGCGAAGCCTGCCATCTGGCGATCAAGCACTGACGTACCACCGAAGGTGACGATCGCCGATGGATGGTCGTGAAGGTTCCTACCCACGCCCGGCAAGTCAAGGACGGGCGCAATGCCGACTGTTGGGAGCTCGCCGGGATCACCGATGCCCGAGCGGAGGAGGACGGCGGGCGAGCCGTAGGCTCCGGCGGAGACCACGACGCGGTCGGTTTCGATCCGGTAGCGGGTGCCCGCGACGATGGCTTCGACGGCGACGACGCGGTCCCCAGCGACGATGAGGCGATCAACCGTCGTATCGCCGATGACGGTCAGGTTGGGGCGATCGCGGACGGGATCGAGGTAGGCGAAGGCGGCGTTCCAGCGAACGCCATCGTGGATATTGACCGGGCTAGCCGCTATGCCGGTGTCCTGTTCGAGGTCATTGAGATCTTCGACGAGGGGGATACCGATCCCGGGGGCGGCATCGAGAAGGGCCTGATGGAACGGCGTGATCTCGGAGGGCGCGTACTTCCGCACACGGAGGCGAGCGTCGGCGTGCCGGAAGAGAGGACGAAGCTCAGAGGCCGACCAAGCAGCCTCGCCGAGCGCCGCCCAGCCGTCGTAGTCGGCCCGGCTGCCCCAGATCGCGGCGCATCCGTTGTGGGAGGAGCAACCGCCGATGACACGGGCGCGCTCGAAGGGGACGATTCGGTCGGCATACGTGTCGCCGCTGTCGTAGTCCCAGGCATCGGTATAGCCCAGAGCGCGGGCATCGAGAAGGTTCTGGGGCCAGTGGCCGGCGGCGAAGGGACCGTAATCGGGGCCGGCTTCAAGGACGAGTACGGTTTCATCAGACCGCTCGGCGAGGACGCCGGCGACGACGGAGCCAGAGGTGCCCCCGCCGACGACAATCGTGTTGGCATGACGAGGAACGAGGCCGGAGAGCGTCGCCCGCACCTGACCCCCTGCCGCCCCGGAGCCTTGTTGCATAGTGACCTCCCAATGATACGTCGAGGCGCGGAACTCCGAAAGGCGGGTCAGTCAGTGTTCCGAGGAACGCACAAGTCTCATCGCCAACGTCACGGTCCGGAGCGGCGTCCGATTTACGATTGTCAGATTCTCGAGCATGCCGCTCAATTACGTGTCGCTGCAGACCGGACGTTCGCGCACGGCTTCGCGGGCCGATATCAGGGGGCGTGCGGTTCTAACGTCGGACGTTTCTCCTGTGTGGTCGGTCGTCAGGCGGTAGCACCGTCGATGAGCCTCCGGAGGACCGTCGGGAGGATGCCGCCGTTGCGGTAGTAGTCGACCTCGACGGGGCTGTCGATCCGGGCGATGGCGGAGAACTCCCTGGTCGAGCCATCCTCGGCGGCGACGCGGACAGTCAACTTCGCACGCGGGGCCAGCATATCGACGCCAATGATGTCAAACATTTCATGCCCAGTTAGGCCGAGGGAGGCGGCAGTCTCGCCGGCGAGGAATTGCAAGGGGAGGACGCCCATGCCAACGAGGTTCGAGCGGTGGATGCGCTCGAAGCTTTCAGCGAGGACGGCGCGGACGCCGAGGAGGAGCGTACCCTTCGCGGCCCAGTCGCGGGAGGAGCCGGTGCCGTATTCCTTGCCGGCGACGATGAGCAGCGGAGTCCCCTCGGTCTGATAGCGTATGGAAGCGTCGTAGATGCTCGTCTCCTCGCCCGTCGGCAGGTAGAGGGTGTGGTTTCCTTCTTTGTCCGGAGTGAGCAGGTTGCGGAGACGAATATTACCGAAGGTGCCACGAATCATGACCTGGTGGTTGCCGCGCCGGGAGCCGAAGGAGTTGAACTCGTACGGCTTGACGCCTTGCTCGATCAGGTAGCGCCCGGCAGGGCTGTCCTTCGGGATGGAGCCGGCGGGGGAGATGTGGTCGGTGGTGACGGAGTCACCGAGGAGGGCCAAGACGCGGGCGCCTTGGACGTTGGACAGCGGCGATAACTCGGGCGAAAGGTCTTGGAAGAAGGGCGGCTCCTGGACGTAGGTCGAGGTCTCGTCCCAGTCATAGAGGTTGCCGGCGGGGACGGGCAGATCCTGCCAGCGCGCATCTCCCGCGAAGACGGTCTTGTACTCCTCGCGGAACATAGCGGGGTCGAGCGCTTCGGCAATCGTCTGTTGGACCTCCTCCTGGCTCGGCCAGAGGTCCTTGAGGTAGACGGGATCGTCGTTGGGATCGAAGCCGACGGGATCGCGATTGAGGTTGATGTCGACCGTGCCGGCCAGGGCGTAGGCAACGACCAGGGGGGGCGAGGCGAGGAACGAGGCCCGGACATGGGGGTGAATGCGACCCTCGAAGTTGCGATTGCCGGAGAGGACGGCGGCGACGACGAGGTCATGCTCATCGACGGCGGCGGCGACCTGTTGGGGCAGAGGACCACTGTTGCCGATGCAGGTCGTGCAACCATAACCGACGACGTGGAAGCCGAGCGCCTCGAGGTACGGCAAGAGGCCCGCTTGCTGGAGATAGCGGGTGACAACTTGAGATCCGGGCGCCAGGCTGGTCTTGACGTAGGGAGGGACGTCGAGGCCGCGCTCGATCGCCTTTTTGGCGACGAGACCGGCACCGATCATCACCGAAGGGTTCGAGGTGTTGGTGCATGATGTAATCGCGGCGATGGCGACCGAGCCGTGGTGGAGTGGGGTCCGGCCGCCATCAAGCTCGACTTGGGCATTGCCAACGTGGGTGCGGCGGGTCGGCGCTTCGGGAGGAATTGTTTGGTCCGCGGCGATGGCGCCGCCTTCGGATTCGAGGCGCTCAATGTCCGGCTCCTCGGGCTCGTCGGCGTCTTCACCAAAGGTCGTCTTATAGGCCGCGCGGAATGTGCGACGAAGGTCGCCAATGGGCACGCGATCTTGGGGACGGCGGGGACCGGCGACGCTGGGACGGACCGCCTTGAGATCGAGCTCGAGGAGCTCATTGAACGCGGGGTCGGGCGTCTCGTCGGTGCGGAAGAGGACTTGCTCCTTGCAATAGCGCTCCACGAGATCGACCTGCTCCTCGGAGCGGGCGGTGAGGCGGAGATACTGGAGCGTTTCGGCATCAACCGGGAAGAAGGCGGCCGTCGCGCCGTACTCGGGCGCCATGTTGGCGATGGTGGCGCGATCGGCGAGGGTGAGGTTGCTGAGGCCGACGCCGCAGAACTCCACAAAGCGGCCCACGACGCCGTGTTGGCGGAGCATCTCGGTGACAGCCAGGACGAGATCAGTAGCCGTGGCGCCCTGACGGAGGCTTCCAGTGAGGCGGACCCCGACGACCTCCGGTTCAAGGAGATAGAGGGGCTGCCCGAGGAGAACCGCTTCGGCCTCGATGCCCCCGACCCCCCAGCCGAGGACACCGAGGGCGTTGATCATCGTGGTATGGGAATCGGTGCCAACAAGGGTATCCGGGAAGGCGATCGTCTCAGAGCCCAGCTGGCGGGTTTGAACGACGGTGGCCAGGTACTCGAGGTTGACCTGGTGAACTATGCCCGTACCGGGCGGAACAACTCGGAAATTCTGGAACGTTTGCTGTCCCCAACGGAGCAGTGCGTACCGCTCGCGGTTTCGCTCGTACTCGAGATCAACGTTGTGGGCGAAGGCGATGGTGGTGCCGAAGCTATCGACCTGGACGGAGTGATCGATCACAAGATCGGCGGGAACGAGCGGATTGATGCGCGTAACGTCGGCTCCAAACCGGGCGACGGCGGAGCGCATCGCGGCAAGGTCGACGACCGCCGGGACGCCGGTGAAATCCTGGAGCACGACCCGGCCTGGCAAGAACGGTAACTCAACATCCTCTGCAACCTCGCCTGATGGACGCGGGCGCCAGCGGGCGAGGGCATGAACATCCGCTTCATCGACGAACGCGCCGCCAGCGTTGCGAAGGGCGTTCTCCAGCAGGATGCGGACGGTGAATGGCAGGCGGTCGAGGTCGGTGAGACCCTGCTCAACGAGCGTGGGCAGCCGATAATAGGCGACCGTCGTGCCCTGTGACGTCGTTAGGGTGGCGCGGGCGCCGAAGGGATCGGGCAGGGATGGCGCGGTCATTTGGTCCATGTTCAGCGTGTCCTCTCGCGGCATGCGGCCTCCGCGGGGACGGGCGGGTCTGAGCCGCCGATTCGGTCGTATACGCGACGGCCAAGGCAGCCAACGCGTCAGCCGAGCGTGCTTGCGCGGAGATTGGTCTACGGCTTGTAGTTTAGATCAAGATGATGGAAGGCGGCAGTCATCCGCTGGGGAACCTGCCGCCGCCGCTCTCGGCATTCCTCGTCGCGGGATGTCAAGCCGTCCGATCAGATCACGGATCGATTTCGACACGTGTGCCGACGGGTGCCCACTGGTACATCCACTCGGCGACGTCCATCGGCAGATTGACGCAGCCGTGGCTCATCGGCGTGCCGAAGTTGTTGTGCCAGTAGGTGCCATGCAGGGCGTGCCCCAAATCCGTGAAGTACATCACCCAGGGGACGTTGGGCACGTTGTAATACTCACCGCCGATGACCCCTTCCATCGTCTGCGACTCGAGCTTGGTCAGGATGTGGAAGGTACCGGTTGGGGTCTCGAACCCCTCCCGCCCGGTGCTGACATAGCCCTGCCAGACGACGGTATCGCCCTGCCATGCGGTCGCGTATTGCTGCCCGAGGCTGACTTGGACCCATTTCTCCCCGTTCGGATCAGGGGTAGCGCCGGAGGCGGCGGGAGCGGGCGGCGGTGGTGGTGGCGGCGGGATGAAGAGCTCTTCGCTGTAGGTGGGGACACCGTTCTGGGCGATCGGCGCAGTATTGAGAGCGTCGCGGGCAGCCGCAAGCTCACCGGCCGGGAGCAGGTATGGGTAGCCGCCTGGCTCTTGAACGACCTTGCCGCGTTCGAAGACCTGGTACGTGTTCCCACCGGCGACATACGGTTCGGTCAGCGGGTTCCCAAGGAAGTCCGCCTGACCACCGGTTTGCCAAAACGACTTGATGTCGCCGCTGACGGAGTGTTTCGTTGCGGCGATGTACCGGTATGAATCGCTGTCGGTCTTGATTTCCTTGGTAGTGAGAGGGAGCCACGCTAGAGCCGCGCGGGCGGCCTCCGTCACGGCGGGCCCGTTCCCAGGCGCGCCGCGACGAATGATGAAGGGCCGCATCGCGTCGCCAATATCGCCAAAATGGACGATGTTCCCGTTGGGGTCTTCCGGCCAATACTCGAGGCGCGCGTACCCGAAGTATTGAACGATGTGCCCGTTCTCCTGCAACTCCGGGGTGATCGGGTCGCCGAAGCCGGTGGCGCCACCCCAGTTTCGCCAGAGATCGAGGAAGACGCCATCGATTGTCTGGCCGGTCTCGGGGATATAGACGGTTTGCGGCGGGGACCAATTCACGTCGGGAACGGCGGCGGTGACTTGCGCCGCCATAGCGGACGGGGGAGCCTGCGCGTTAACTTGGGCCGAATCGTTGATTGTTGCAGATGGGTCATCGGCTGGCACGGCGGCGGAGTCGTCGATCGTGGTCGTCTGATCCACCGCCGGCGCGGACGATCCGTCGTCGGATGGGGCGACGGACGAATCGCTGGCGGTATCAACGCTCTGGCCGTCGACAACGGCGACTGGATTATTATCGACGACGCCGACGCCCGAACCGTCGTCAACCGGAGCGATGGGAGGGCTTTGGTCCTGCGCCATCGCCGGCTGAATGATCTGGAGGGGCAAGAGCCCGAAGCAAAGGAGCAACGCTATGATTGAAAGACGATGCCGCTTTCGCGGGACGCTCCGAGGCAAGTGATGCTGACGGACGATTGCCGCCCCGTCCCGGCTCCCACGCTTCTGTCCGCTCCGCTGCATTGTCCTCATCTCCGTCGACACGCCCCCAAGCACCGAAAATCGCCTCCCGCTCCGAGCTTAGTGAATGCCTCGGCTGACCATGTCCGGCCAGACTGTAGAACGCTCCTCGACCGGCGAAGGTTTCGGAGGCCTCACCTAGCTGTGGCGGAACTGTGTTTCCCGTGTCGCAGCATACCGGAATGGAGCGGGTTCCGCAATGCATGGGAGATGTACGGACACGCGGCTCGCGAAGAAATGGTGAGGAGATAGCCGCCAAGCCTGATATGTGACAAGAAGACACCAAACGGGGCGGGACGAGTTGGAACCCGCGACTCGCTCTCCTTAGATTGCCCGTGTGTTCGGCTAGACTGGCCCGTCTTTGACGTCAAGGTCGAACCGGAGGCTCAGGTCAAGCGCGGGGGCGGAGTGGGTGAGTGCGCCGACGGAAATGAGGTCGACGCGCGTTTCGGCGATGGCGCGGACTGTTGCCAAGGTGACGTTACCCGAGGCTTCAAGCAGTGCCCGTCCGCCGACGAGCTGGACCGCGTCCTTTATCCCGTCGATGGACATGTTGTCGAGGAGGATGCAATCAGCCGCGGCGGCGAGCGCCTGCCGGACCTCCTCCAAGTTGGTGACTTCGACCTCGATCCGCAGGGTGTGAGGAACCCGCTGGCGCGCGAGGTGGACGGCGCGGGAAACACGGTCGGGACCGCCGACGGCGGCGAGATGGTTGTCCTTGATGAGGACACCATCGCCGAGGTTGTAGCGATGATTGTGGCCGCCCCCGTGGCGCACCGCCACCTTCTCCAATGGGCGCAGGCCCGGCGTGGTTTTGCGCGTATCGACGATACGCACGGGGGTGCCAGCGACGGCGGCGACGTATCGTCCGGTCAGTGTGGCGATTCCCGAGAGGTGCTGGAGGAAGTTGAGAGCGACGCGCTCGGCGGCGAGCAGACTCCGGGCTGGACCCTGGAGACTGGCGATGCCCTGGTCGGGTTCAACCCGCGAGCCGTTCGCCACCGATGGGCGAAACGCGATCGTGGCGTCGACACGATCGAACACGGCCGCGGCGACATCAAGGCCCGAAATGATGCCGGCTGCCTTAGCGATGATGGTCCCGCGCCCGTTCGTGGTTGATGAAACGGTGGCGTCGGACGTGACGTCCCCAGTGGCGAGGTCTTCGGCCAACGCGAGATCAATAATCGCTGACCAGGCCAGATGGGAAAGGTCGCCAACCCCGGTTAACGGCTGCGTTGACACCGTTGCGGTGGGCGACAGGCTTTCGTCGAGCAGAGTGGATGAATCCGGCATCACGTGCTACCGCTCCGCGGTGGAGTCGCTCGGCTCGGCGCGCGGCAGCGACGTTATCGGACCCGACGGCGTAGCCAACGCGGTCGACCGGGCGAGCGAGGGTGCGCTGATGAGCGTGGGGGCCGTGAAGGACATCAGAGCTTGAGGAGGTTGGCGAACGGTTCGGGGTCGCTGTAGGGACCAACGAGGGCCAGGTTCAGTTTGTCCTCGCGAAATATCTCGCGCGACAGCTCCTGAACCTGGTCGGCGGACACGGCTTCGATCTTCTCCATGATCTGCTCGGGAGTCTTGATTTCGCCGTAGGTCGCTTCTTGGCTGCCGATCCACGATGCCACGGAGCGACTGTCCTCCAAGCCCATCAGCAGGCGTCCCTTTCGGAGCTCCTTGGTCCGCCGCAGCTCGTCCTCCGGGACGGTCTCGTCGCGAAGCTTCCTGAGCTCTCCAATGGTGGCAGCGATCGTCTCCTCGACCCGCTCCAAGTCGGTGCCGGCGTAGACGACACCCTGGCCGACATCGGCGTAGGGTCGGAAATAGCCATAGACGGAGTAGACGAGGCCGCGCTTCTCGCGAATTTCTTGGAACAGGCGTGAGCTCATGCCAGATGACAGAATCGCTTCGATGGTCGACTGGACATAGCGGCGCTCGGTCGAATAGGGGAGGGCGGGCATCGAGAGGCAGAGGTGCGCCTGCTCTGTGTCGCGTTCGACGAGGCGGACGCGAGCCGCCTGCTGCTCGGTCGCGGCGCGCTCGAAATCGTCGGGGGCGGCGGGCTTGGCGAGGTCCCCGAAGTGTCGTTCGGTCAGAGCGACGACCTCGTCATGGGCGACGTCGCCGCTGGCGGCGACTACGAGGCGGCCCGGGCCGTAGTTGCGGTGCCAGTAATCGACCATTGAATCGCGCGTGACGTTGCTAACCGTTTCCTCGGAGCCGGCGATGGAGCGGCCGACGGCTTGACGGTCCCAGACGACCTCGTCGATAACCTCGTGGACGAGATCCTCGGGAGAATCCTGGATAGCCCGGATCTCCTCGAAAATGACTGACCGCTCTTTATCGAGCTCGGCGGGATCGATGACGGAATTGCGGAGAATATCGGCGAGGACGTCATAGGCGGAAGCGAAATGGGTACTCGGAATTTTGCACCAGTAATTGGTGGACTCGCGTCCGGTCGCGGCGTTGAGCACGCCACCGACGCCCTCGACCTCCTGCGAAATTTGCATCGGGTCTGGGCGCCGTTCGGTGCCTTTGAAGAGCATGTGCTCCAGGAAATGGGAGACGCCCGCGACGGGGGACGGCTCGAAGCGAGAGCCGACGCCATAGTAGAAGATCAGGCTCGCGGACTTGACGCCGGACATTGGCCCGGTGACGACACGAGCGCCGTTGGGAAGAGTGGTCTTGTGATATGGAGACGAATCAGCCAAGGTAGACTCCTGTTCGATGACAATTGTCGAGAAGACGCTCAGGACCGGATATCTCAGTCCTCAGCTCAGAAAGCGAATTTTGATAGTCCGAGGATAGCACCAGCGGAACCAACCGCGAGCGTAAGATACGGGCATTGTAGGCGGTTGGCACGGCGGCGTGACGAGACTGGAACGCCGGCAACGTATAGGAGGAGACGCGATGGAACCGGTGGTGGCGACGGTTGCTGACCTGTACCGGGCGGTTCACGCCAAGCTCCGAGAAGCAGTGGGCGGGCTGGATGAAGCGGCGCTCAATTGGGTGCCGGCCCCGGAAGCCAACTCGGTGGCGATTTTAGTGGTACACACACTGGGGTCAGAGGCGGAAGTGCTGCGGACGGTGAGGGCGGTGCCGGGGGACCGCGACCGAGACGCTGAGTTCCGGACTGGCGCGGAGACGGAGGCGAGCCTGCTGCGCCGGCTCGACGATGGGGACGCGCTCTTGGCGGAGATGACGGGCGCGATCACCCCAGACGATCTCACGGCGGAGCGCCCGCGAGGCGACCGACCGCCGCAAACCGGGTTGTATTGGCTGCTCTCCAATTATGGGCACGCGCGGGAGCATCTGGCCCACGTCGAATTGACGAAGCAGATGTACCAGGTCACGCACGGCGACCAAAGGTAGGGTTACCGGGAGCGAGGAAAAGAACCTGAGGCGTTCCGTGGGATTCGCCGTCCCTCCGGCCGCTAGGCGACCGATTCGGGGAGGATCTTTTCCAGAGCAGCGAGGAGTGCGTCGAGGTCCTGACGCGTGTTGTAGCCCTGGATTGAGACCCGGATGAGCGTCGTCGCGTCCCACTGGGAGAGCGGGATCTCGATGCGATAGTCGTCGTACAGGCGCCGCTGGAACGGACGCTTATCGACCGGCGGCAGCGGCACGGCGACCATCTGCGCGAACCAAGACTCCGCCTCGTCTGACGGCGCGATGATCGGCGGAAGACCGGTCAGCGCCGAGATTCGTTCCTGCGCCTCGACGGCGAGGGCATGGCAGGTGGCGCGAACGCTTGGCCAGTCATGGTCGTTCTGGAAGTCGATCGCGGCGGGGACGGAGAGGAACGCTGCCAGATCGCGGGTGCCCTGCCACTGGTTGCGGCTGACGAAGGAGCGTTCGGGACGGTAGTGCTCGCTCCCTTCCACCCAACCCCAACTGATGACCATCGCCTCGACGAAGGGTTGATGCTCGGGTCGAACGTACAAGAAGGCGGATCCCTTTGGCGCACAGAGCCATTTATGACAATTTCCGGCGTAGACATCCGCGCCAGTGGCGGTCAAGTCGAGGGGCAGCTGTCCCGGCGCGTGCGCTCCGTCGATAATCGAAAGAATGCCGGCGTCGCGGGCGCGCGAGCACAATTCAGCGACGGGAAGCGTGAGCGCCGTCCCCGAGGTGATATGACTGAGGAACAGGACTTTGGTTTGGGGCGTGACGCGGGTCCAGATCGCGTCAACCACCGCGGCTGAAGACGAGACCGGTGCGGGGACCAAGGCGCGGACGTAGCGGGCACCGGCCCGGTCGCAAACATGAGCCCAGGTGCGGTCAAGCGCGCCGTATTCGAGATCGGTCGTGAGGACTTCGTCACCGGCCTTGAGTGGCAGGGATCGAGCGACGACGTTGAGCCCCGAGGTCGCGTTCGGGACGAAGACGATGTCATCGGCGCCGGCATTGAGGTACGCGGCGAGCCGAGCTCGGGCTTCGTCGAGCAGGGCCTCGCTACGCCGACCAAGAAACTCGACCGGTTGTCTCTCCAGCTCACGTTGCCAGCGCTGGTATTCCTCGAAGACGGGTCGAGGACAGGCGCCGAACGAGCCATGGTTGAGAAAGACGACCTCGGGGTCGAGGAGGAAAAGATCGCGAAGGGACAAACCGGCACTCCTGGCACCGGTCTCCGCGAGGGGCGGAGACCGGTGCAACTCCTACTTACAACGCCGATCAGGCGACGGACCGTCAGCGATTTGTCAGCGCGTGGTGAACAGGCTGAGCCATCGAGCCCCGGACGAGACGATTGTTAGCCCGAGGACATCCTACGTGCGATTGGGTGGCGCGTCGTTGCCGATGTAGAGGCCTTCGGGGACCGTACTCATCGTGGTGTATTCCGGCCAATGGATCGCGGCGACGCCGTTCTTGTCGGGTTTCAAGGCATCACCCTTGACGTAGGGTTTGATGAACTGGACCGGGGTGCGGTAGTAGACAAAGACGGCCGGCACGTCGCCGACGAGGATCCGTTCGCCCTCCTGGAACATGGTATTCCGCTGAGCCGGGTCACCGAGGAACGACGTCGCCTCTTTGACCTTCTTGTCGAACTCGGGATTGGACCATGGGTGGCGCCCACCGCTCAGCCACAACCCGAGCATGTTGGAGGGGTCGAGGTAGTCCATGCCGTAGGAGACGTAGCCGAAGAGAATTTTGGTCGGCTTGGCGTTCATGGCGTCGGTGAAGAGCTTCTGGTCCTTGGCACTGATTTCGATATTGATGTTGAGATGCTGTTTGAGCATGGAGGCGATGGCACCAGCGACTTCGGAGTCAACCGGCGTCGGCGCTCGCAACCAGAGCTCGAGCGTTGGGAAACCCGCGCCATCGGGATACCCAGCGTCGGCGAGGAGTTGCTTGGCCATCGCCGGGTCGAACTTTTGAACGTCCTTGAGCGCGTCCATGTTGGAAGAGGGGAAGCCGGGAGCTAAGAACGAAAAGGCGGGATTGCCGATTGGGCCGAGAATCTTCTCTTTGATGGCGTCGCGGTCGACGACGTGACTGAACGCCTGCCGCACCTTGAGGTTGTCGAACGGCGCCTTGGTGACGTCGAAGAAGAGGTAATCGACCCGAAAATCCCCGACCCCCTGGAAAATCTGGTTGGCGAGATCAGGGTCAGACTGGACGATCTTGAGCTCGGCGGGGGCGGGGTTGTCCATGAAATCGATCTCGCCCGACTCGTACAGGCTGTACATGGTCGTTGGCGCGGCAAGTTTGGAGACGACCCGCTGGATCGGCACCTTGAGCGTCCCTCGATAACTCGGATTCCGCTCGTAGGTGATGGACTGGTCCCGGACCCATTCGTGGAGAATGAAGGGACCGGAGGAGACCGCCGTGTCAGGGTTGGTGTTGTACAGCGGACCGTGGCTGGCCAGCGCCGCCGCGGACAGCGGCACCGAGTAGAGCAGCATGGCCGGGAGATATGGCGCCGGGTCCACCGTTTCAAAGATCAGCTCTTGGGGGCTGGCGCCCTGCCTCACACCGATCTTGTCGGGAGGGATGGTACCGGCGACCGCATCGGCAAAACCCTTGATCACCGGACTCCAGAACCATGTGAAATCCCAGGCATGCTTCGGGTCGGCGGCGTATTGAAAGGTCGCCACCCAGTCGGCGGCGGTCACCGGCTTCTCGTCGCTCCAGACGAGGTTCGGATCGAGTTGGAACGTCCAGGTTTTGCCATCCTTGCTGCCCGACCATTCGGTCGCGGCGGCAGGGACGATTTCGAATTCTTTCGTCAACCGGACGAGGGGATCACTGAAAAGGTCGGCGGGAACCGGACGCTCGTAGACCTGCTCGTAGAAATCGAGCACCTTAGCGAGCGTGGGATCGCACGCACGACGCCAAACCTGTTGGTCGGTAGGCGCGGCATCATCGGGTAAGGTCTGTGCCCGGGCGACGGCCGCGACCGATCTTGACCTTCCCGGGTTAACCGCCGCGGCGTCGCCGACACGATAGAGTCCCGTGGCGCCGACGGCGACCGCGGCGGCACCACGGACGAGCGTCCGGCGGTCGATCCGGCCGGAACCGGCCACGTTGGTGTCAGTGGGAGGACCGTCGTCAGCTTCGACACGGTCGGCGTTGAGACGTTGATCCATCGTTGGACTCCTCTCGCGTTATCACCGAGACCAACGCCGGCGTTGGCCACTCGCCTGAAAATGGGAGCCTAATTCTGGCGCGGGTCCAGGGCGTCCCGCAACCCGTCGCCGACAAAGGTGAAGCCAAGCATCGCCAGAGCAATGGCCATCGTCGGAAAGAGCCCAAGATACCAGTAGACGCGGATATACGGTGCGCTATCGGCGACCATGCGTCCGAGGCTGGGGGTTGGCTCGTTGATACCGATGCCCAAGAAGCTGAGCCCGGCTTCGGTGAAGATCGCGGTCGGGATACTAAGCGTAATCGCGACAATCAGCGGCGCCATCGCGTTTGGGAGCAGGTGACGAAGCGCGATGGTCCGATCGTCGACGCCGATGCTGCGGGCGGCAAGGACGTACTCCTGCTCCCGGAGGGTGAGGAGTTGGGCGCGGGTGAGCCGGCAGAGGGTCACCCAGCTGGTCAAGCCGATAACCAGGATGACATTCAGGAGGCCGCTGCCGACGACGGAGATGAGAAAAATGGCGAAGAGGATGCCGGGGAAGGCGGTCATCACCTCGACGCAACGCATAACGGCAAAGTCGGCAAGGCCGCCGCGGAGACCTGCGAGCAGCCCAAGAGGAATGCCGACGAAGCAGGCAACAACGACAGCCGAAAACCCGACGATCAGGGAGGTGCGGACGCCGAAGATGATGCGACTCAGGTAGTCGTGACCGATCGCGTCGGTGCCCAGGGGGTGACTCCGGTCCGGAAACTCGTTGGCGCTCATCAGGTCGGCGAAGTCGTAGGGCGCCGGGGCGAGGAGTGGGGCACAGAGTCCGATAAAGATCAGCGCGAGCGTGACAACGAGCCCGACGACCGCCAGTCGCTGCCGAACGAAGCGACGGCTGGCGTAGTAGGCGTTTCCGTGCGCGGTGGGAGACAGGCGCAGGGAGGTGATCTGGGAAGCCTGGTTTAACGCGGCGGGAGCACTCATTACTGGCTACCGTCCCGCGCTGCCGAACAGCCGGATTCGGGGGTCGATGACAGTGTAGATCACGTCGGTTAGGAGGTACGTGAATCCCCACAGAGCAGCAACGAGCAGGACCAGCGCGAGAATCATCGGATAATCGCGGCTGGACGTGCTGGTGACGAAGAAGCGGCCGAGACCGGGAATGCGAAACGTCGACTCGATGAAAATGGAGCCGGTCAAGATATTCGGAATCTCGGGCACGAGGATCGTGACGAACGGAATCAGACCGTTGCGGGCAACGTGACCGAGGAGCACGCGTCGCTCGCTAAGACCCTTTGCGCGGGCTGTCCGGACGTGATCGGCGCGCATCGCTTCGAGGAGACTAGCACGGGCGTAGCGAGCCACAAGCGCCGTGGGGGCCATTGAGTAGGCCAGGACTGGGAGGACGTAGTTGCGCGGCGCGCCCCAGCCGCCGGGCGGCAGCCAGTGGAAGCGAACACTGAAGAGGAGGACGAGCCAGATGGCAACGACGAAATTCGGTAGGACGAGACCAAGCGTAGCGCCAAACGTGACAGCGTAATCGAGCCAACTGTTCTGGTTGAGCGCGGCGATGGTGCCTAAGAGACTACCAAGGGAGAAGGCGATCAGAATGGTTGGAAGTCCAATTTTGATCGTGACCGGCCAGGTACGCGCGATCAGTCCGGTGACGGTTTCCGTCGGACTCTGAAAAGGGACGCCAAAATCGCCGCGAAGCGCATGCGACATATAGCGCAGGTATTGCTCCCACAGTGGTCCGTCGAGACCGTATTTTCGGAGTTGGGCCAGACGCGTCGCCTCGGGAAGCCGGCGCTCCGAGACATCGAACGGACCGCCAGGTACCGCGTGCATGAGCAAGAACGCAATAATCGACACGGCGATGAGGACGAAGACGAGACTCACCGAACGGCCGAGGATGTAGCGTGCCACAGGCTCCTCCCCGAGCGGCGAACGGTTGCTGTCGCGGACGCGGTAGACTACCAGACATGCGTGAGGCGGGCGCTAACGGATGCGAAACCGTCTCCGTCCGCGAGCTAAACCGGAGCGGATAAATGGCCATCCCCGTTCAAACATCCGTCGTGCGGGGGGCGTGCCCGCATGACTGCCCTGACACCTGCGCGACGCTGGTCGAGGTCCGCGACGGTCGGGCGATCCGGTTCTCCGGTGATCCATTGCACCCGATTACCCAAGGGTGGCTCTGCGCGAAGGTACGACCGTACCTGCAGCGGGTCTACGCGCCCGATCGATTGCGGTATCCGTTACGACGTATCGGGCCGAAAGGGAGCGACCGGTGGAGTCGCGTCTCGTGGCCCGAGGCGATCGCCGAGATCACCGACCGATGGCGGGAGATCATCAACGAGTACGGCGCGGCGGCGATTCTCCCATACTCCTACAGCGGTACGCTTGGTCTGCTCCAACTTGGTCTCTGCAACACCCGATTATGGAACCGGATGGGTGCGAGTGGGCTGGAGCGTTCGATCTGCGGCGCCGCCGCCGAGGCGGCAGTGAACGCGACGCTCGGCGCCCGGATGGCGCCCGACGTTCGTGATGTCCGCGAGAGCAAGTTGATCATTATCTGGGGCCACAACCCGGCTAGTACAAGTCCGCACTTCCTGCCACTTCTGCGAGAGGCGCAACGCGGAGGCGCCTACGTCGTGGTGATTGACCCCCGCCGAACCCTGACGGCCCGATCCGCCGACCAGCACATACGGCCGAGACCCGCCACGGATGGAGCGCTGGCACTCGGGCTGATGAACGTGCTCTTCGCAGAAGGTCTCCACGACGAGGCCTGGTTGCGACAGAACAGTATTGGCTGGGATGCCCTGCGCGAACGCGCCGCCGCCTTCCCTCCGGATCGCGTGGCGGCGATCACCGGGCTTTCCCCAGCGACGATCACGGCACTGGCGCGACGATACGGAACGACAAAACCCGCCATGCTGAAGTTCGCGGACGGTGTCCAGCGCCATGGAAACGGCGGACAAACGGCGCGAGCTCTCGCCTGCTTGCCGGCCATCGCCGGCCAAATCGGCGTGCTTGGCGGCGGTCTGGCCTATTCGACGAGCGGGTACGTCAGCTGGGACGCTGAGGCGGTCGGCCATGCCGCGACATGCCCGGCGACGCCGCGAACGATCAACATGAACCGCTTAGGAGCGGCACTTACCGGCGAGGCACAGGACCCGCCCGTGAAGTCGCTCTACGTCTTCTGCGCCAATCCAGCCGCGGCGACACCGAACGCGGCACGCATCGATGAGGGTCTGCGGCGTGAGGACTTATTCACCGTTGTCCACGAGCAGTTCATGACCGACACCGCCCGCTATGCCGATTTCGTGCTGCCCGCGACGACGCAGCTCGAACAGATCGATTTACATAAGCCCTACGGTCATCGCCACTTGCAGTACAACCACGCCGCGATCGATCCCCTGGCGGAGGCGAAGAGCAACTGGGACGTGATGCGACTCTTGGCCGCCGGAATGGGCTACGAGGAGCCGTGGCTCAAGGAGTCAGCAGAGGAGGCGCTGGCCGGAGTTCTAAACGCGACACGAGCGACGAATCCACTCCTCGACGGGATCACCCTCGAACGTCTCCAAGCTGAAGGAACCGTGCCGCTTCAATTCTCGCCTGACGAGGCCGTGCCATTCTCGAACGGCGTCTTTCCGACCCCCTCGGGTAAGGTCGAGCTTTGGAGCGAGACGATGGCGGACCGCGGTCTCGATCCGCTTCCTGACTACCTTCCGCCCAGCGAGTTTCGCGACACGTTGGCGAGGGATGATGCAGACGGTCAGCGATCCAAGCGATTAGTCCTTCTGACCGGGGCTGCGCACCACTTCGTGACGACGAGCATGGCCAACCAACCCAGTCTGCTCGCGAAAGAAGGAACCCCATACGTCGAGATCCACCCGGATGACGCTGTGGCGCGCGGGATCAAGAATGGCGACCAGGTGGTCGTCGCCAACGACCGCGGTTCGTGCCTGCTTCGCGCGGTGGTCACTGACGACGTCATGCCGGGCGTAGCCGTCGCGCCCAAGGGGAGGTGGGCCAAGTTTTCCGGTGATGGCCGCAACGTCAATTGGACGACCTCCGACGCCCTCGGCGATCTCGCGGGTCAGAGTACCTTCCACTCAAACCTGGTCGATATTCGCCGCGCGGAGACCCCGCTAAGGGAGCATGCCGTCAGCAGCGAAGGCGACGGGTTGCCGGCAGCAGTCCTGATCGGGTCTGGGTCGTTGTCGCATCACGGCGCCTGATGGCCATTCATGGCGCGACGTTCGCGACACAACCGCCGCGGACGGGACGAGCCTTGAGGCGGAAATAGGGCGTGCCGATGCCTGTCCTCGAGGTCGAGGATCTCCATCTCTTCTATCACGCCGGCGAGCGGACCGTCCGCGCTGTAGACGGCGTCTCCTTCACGATCGAAGAAAAAGGGGAGGCACTCGGGGTCGTCGGCGAGTCGGGAAGCGGGAAAACGAGCTTAGCCAACGCGTTGATGCGTCTGTTGCCGAAGCGGGTGGCTCGTTTTGACGGCTCGATTCGTATGGACGGACGTGAGTTAACGACACTTGGAGAAGAGGCTTTCCGCCGGGAGATCCGCTGGCGGCGGATCGCGATGGTGTTCCAAGGGGCGATGAACGTGCTCAATCCGGTGATGCGGGTGGGCGATCAAATCGCGGAGCCACTGCTTCTCGACGAGCAGATCAACAAGCGTGCGGCTCGACGTCAGGTTGAAGGACTGTTGGAGCGGGTAGGTCTCTCGGCGGGATTCTACGGACGATATCCACACGAACTGAGCGGCGGTCAAAAGCAGCGGGTGGTGATCGCGACCGCGCTCATTCTCAATCCCGATCTTCTCATTCTCGACGAGCCGACGTCGGCGCTGGACGTCAGCGTTCAAGCCCAGATCATGAACTTGCTCAAGGACCTAAAAACGGACCCTGGCATTTCCATGATCTTCATTACGCACGACATCGGTTTAGCGAGCGACCTTTGCGACAACGTGGCGGTCGCGTACGCGGCCGAACATGTCGAGCTCGGCTCGGCCGAGCGGGTGTTACTTGAACCGCAGCATCCCTATACCCAGCTTCTGCTCGCCAGCCTTCCCCGGTTACATGGGGCCGTCCGGCCGCAGCCCATGCCCGGCGAACCGCCGGACGCGACGGCACTGCCAAGAGGTTGCCGGTTTCATCCCCGGTGCCCGTATCGCTTCGCGGCGTGCGACCAGCATCCGCCCGCGCTCCCGGCGGAGGACGGCGGACGCGCCCGCTGTTGGCTCAACGATTCGGAGGTGGCGGGGGACCGGTTCCGAATGCACTTGCAACCGGCGGTGATACCAGGTGACTGAGGGAGACCCGGCCGAGTCCGCCATCACTGGAGAAACCGACGTCGCTGAAGGACTGATCGAGGAGATCGCGCGGACCCGTCCCGTACGTGAGGCGAGCGCGGCCGCGCCTGGCCAGTCGCTCGTCCAGCTCGACGATGTCTCGGTGGTCTTCAAGACACGTAAGGGTTTCTTTCGGACGGATGATGTGCCAGCCGTGATAGGCGTGACCTTGGCGGTCGGACGCGGGGAAACCGTGGCGCTCGTTGGTGAATCGGGCAGCGGCAAGACGACACTCGGCCGGGTCTCAATACGTTTGATTCACCCGACGTCTGGGCGCGTATGGTTTGATGGGCGGGACATCACAAACATTGCCGATGAGCAACTGGGTTGGCTCCGGCGACGGGCGCAGATCGTCTTTCAAGACCCTTTTTCCAGCCTGAACCCGTATATGCGGGTGGCGGAACTCGTCGAGGAACCTTTGGTGATCGACGGCATGCGGTCGCGGACGGAACGGCTGACCCGGGTGTACGGCGCGCTAGAGGCCGTCGAGCTGTTGCCCGCACGGCGAGTCGCTGGAAAGTACCCGACCGCGATGTCTGGCGGGCAGCGGCAACGGGTCGGCATCGCCCGGGCCCTCGTCCGCGACCCCGAGTATATGGTCGCCGACGAACCGGTCTCGATGATTGACGCATCGAGCCGGATTGAGATTCTGGATCTCCTACGCGGCCTGCAGGAAAAACGGGGCGTCACCATTCTCTACATCACTCACGACATTGCCAGCGCGCGGCACTTCGCTCGCCGGATAGCGGTGATGTTCCGGGGGGAGGTGGTCGAGATCGGCTCGGCGGCGCAGGTGATCGATCGACCCGCGCATCCATACACACGGTCATTGATCGCCGCTGTGCCGGAGCCAGACCCAGCGAACCGCTTCCGACGGCGTGCCGTGGGCGATGCCGACGCCTTCGCGACCGCCGCCACCGTCCACGCCGCGTGCCCGCACTCCGGGGCCGAGCTGGCCGGTCGGCCACTGTTGTTGGAGATTGAGGAAGACCAAGGCCACTTTGTCGCTTGTCACAACGCTGGCAGGCAACGTCGTTCTGAGCACACAGACGGGTAAGCGACGCACCGAACCAGTCGGGCCTCGGCGGGTCGCGATAGCCCCGGATTTAGGTGCGGCGTACCAGGAGAACGTAGCAACATCACCGGGCGCGCTCGTTCGTCCCCTGATTCACGCATCTAACACAAGGCGTTGAAGCGCTCGACACGGCGTACAATGGCGCGATCGTTGGGACGACACGTCGGCATGGGACAGGTGAGCGAGGGCGCAGGTTGGACGGCGAGCAACCGGGATCCGATGAGCACGACGAGGGGCTGGACTACCGGCGGCGATACCGGGGATTGATCGGCGTCCACTCCAAGGTGCCAATCCGCGACCGGGCGATCCTCTCTCTGGTCTACACGCCGGGAGTCGCGGAGGCGTGCCTTGCGATCAGCAAGGACGCACTCACGTCCTACGACTTGACGTGCCGGGGGAATACCGTCGCCCTCCTGACGGATGGCTCGGACATCTTCGGCCGCGCTGGCGGGCCGCCGGAAGCCGCCATCCCGATTGCGGAGGCGAAGAGCGTCATTTTCAAAACGTTCGCTGGTGTCGACGCCTTTCCCCTGTGTTTGGCGACCCTCGATCCAAGCGAGATTGTGGAGATAGGGAACGCGCTGACACCAACGTTTGGTGCCATTTGCTTGGACGATATCTCGACGCCCCGGGCATTCACGATCGCCGATCATCTGGAGAAAGCCGCGGAGATTCCGGTCTTCTCCAATCAACATCATGGAACGGCGATTCTCGTCCTAGGCGGGCTGATTAACGCGCTGAAAGTGGTCGGGAAGCGGCTCGAGGACGTCTCGGTGGTTGTTAGCGGGGCGGGGGTCGCTGGCATTGGCGTCGCCCGGCTACTCCACCGGGCCGGCGTTCGCAAACTGGTCGTCTGTGACCGAGCGGGGGCCATTCACAAATACCGGTCGGAGCGGATGAACTGGGCGAAATCCTACGTTGCGAAAGAAACGAATCTGGACGGCCGACATGGATCGCTGGCCGAGATGATGGTAGGCGCTGACGTCTTTGTCGGCCTGTCGACCGGGGGAATCGTCGACCAGGCGATGATCCGGGCGATGGCGCCCGAGGCAATCGTCTTTGCGCTGGCGGTGCCAGAGCCGGAGATCAACCCGGCCGTGGCGAGGTCGGCCGGCGCGCGCGTCGTCGCGACAGGACGGTCGGACTTTCCAAACACGATGGACGTTTCACTGGTTTTTCCGGGTGTCTTTCGGGGGTTGCTCGACTGCCGGGCGCGAAATATTCGCCTGCGGACCCTGCTCTACGCGGCCGACGCGCTGGCGGGGATGATCCAACCTGACGAGCTACACGCCGATTACATCGTTCCCCGCATTTTCGACTTCCGGGTGGCGCCGGCCGTCGCCGCCGCGGTCGTCCGGGGAGCGTTGGAGGCGGGCGAGGCTGGCCGGGATATCTCGCCGGAACTCGTGGCGGAGAAGACGCGGCGGTACGTATACGAAGGCAGGCTGCTCCCCCCGAAGCCGAGTACCCGCGGCGAACACAAGACGTTCAAGGAGGAGGCAATTGAGCTCCGACAGCGCCACGGCGGGGTACTCGAGCTGCACTCCAAGATTCCCATCCGCGACCACCACATCCTGAATGTGCTCTACGTCCCTCCCGCGGCGCTGACGCCCGCCCGAGTCATTCGGGATGATCCCTCTAAGGTCACCGAGTTGACCTCTAAGGGAAATCTCGTGGCGATTGTCACTGACGGCTCGGCGGTTCTCGGGCTGGGTGATATCGGACCACAAGCGGCGTTGCCGGTGATGGAAGGGAAAGCCGTCCTCTTTCAATCGATGGCCGGGGTTGAAGCGTTCCCCATTTGCTTGGCGGCACGCGACCCAGACGACATTGTCCGGATCGTCCACGCGATTTCGCCCTCCTTCGGCGGAATCAACCTCGAGGATATCAGCGCGCCGCGTTGTTTTGAGATCGAGGCACGGCTGCGGGGATGCTTGGACATGCCAGTCTTCCACGACGACCAGCACGGGACGGCGATTGTCGTGATCGCGGCGCTGCTCAATGGCTGCCGCCTGCGCGGATGCTCACTTCACGACCTCCAGGTGACCATCAACGGGGCGGGAGCGGCCGGGATCGCGGTGGCGAAGCTGCTTCTCGCACTCGACGTCGGGGATGTCGTGCTCTGCGATCGCTTCGGCGCGATCTACGAAGGACGCGCCGAGCGGATGGATGTGTCGAAATTCGAGATTTCGGCGGTGACGAACACGGAGCGGCGAACCGGCTCGTTATCCGACGTCATTGCCGGCTCCGATGTGTTCATCGGACTTTCCGCGGGCGGCGCCCTGACCCCGGAGATGGTCCGGTCGATGGCGCCCAACCCAATTGTCTTCGCCCTGGCGAACCCGGTCCCGGAGATCACGCCGGAGCTGGCGAAGGAAGCCGGTGCATTGACCGTAGCGACGGGGCGGTCGGACTACCCGAACCAGGTCAACAATTCGCTGGCCTTCCCCGGTGTGTTCCGTGGCGCGCTCGATGTTAAGGCAACGACGATCGACGACGCAATGAAGATCGCCGCCGCGCATGCGATCGCCGACCTCGTGGAGCCGGATGCGCTGTCTCCGGATTTCCTAATTCCGGACAGTCTCGATTTGGCGGTACCACCTCGGGTCGCGGCGGCTGTCGCCGCGGCGGCCATCGCCGGCGGCCTCGCTCAGCTCCCGCTCGACCCACGCGAGGTTGAGGCGCGGTGTCGTGATCTGGTCTACGAGGGAACAATCGCCCTGTAATGGACGGGGCGCGGGTATCACGAATGAATCGCTCTCGAACGACCGGGGACGGCCTGAAAATCTTTCGTCGTTGGTAAGCGTCGCTGCGAGGCTCGTAACATTTTCGAGCGAGAGTGGACTATCACGATGAGGACGAACGGCACGTCCACGTCCGCGCGTGGGCAGGGGAGCGGTGTGCATGTCAAACCAGGAGCGGCGCCCGAAGGCAGCGGATATTCCCGGTCAGCAACTCCCGTATCCCGCGAGTCAACGCGATATGACGCCGTCGCCGGACAGCGATCTCTCGAATTACCGGCCGGCGGGTAAGCTGCGTGGCAAGGTCGGCTTAATCACGGGCGCCGACTCCGGAATTGGGCGGGCAGTGGCCATTGCCTTCGCAATGGAAGGCGCCAACGTCGCGATTCTCTACAACGAACACGACGACGATGCGGCCGAGACACGTCAGAGCGTGGAAGCGGCTGGGCAGCGCTGCGTGGAGATCAAGGCCGACGTTCGTGATCCAGCCGCCTGCCGACAGGCGGTCAAGCAGACGGTCGAGGAGCTGGGCGGTTTGAACGTGCTAGTCAATAACGCGGCGTATCAAAAGGCTCAGCACCGGTTCGAGGATGTGACCGAGGAGCAGTTCCGCCGGACGCTGGAGACCAACATCTTTGGCTATTTCCATATGGCCCAAGCCGCCCTGCCGCATCTGACCTCGGGCGACGCGATCATCAACACGGGCAGCATCGTCGGCCTCGTCGGCAACCCACTGCTGGTCGATTACTGCGCGAGCAAGGGAGCGATTCACGCATTCACGAAGTCGCTTGCGCTTTACCTTGGGGAGCGAAACATTCGCGTCAATGCGGTGGCCCCGGGTCCGGTCTGGACGCCGAATATTCCAGCGACCATGCCGGTCGAGGAGGTCGAGAATTTCGGCCATGAGGTGGCGCTCGGACGCCCGGGTCAGCCAGAAGAGTTGGCACCCGCGTACGTCTTTTTGGCGGCGGAAGATAGCAGCTTTATGACTGGTAGTATCATCGAAGTGACGGGCGGCAAACTCTCAAGCGGCTGAGATCGCGACCTTCATTTAACTTCCGCGGTCGCAGGCTGCCGGCGCGGTGGCGCAGCGTTTTGTGGTAGGAGAGATGTCGTGGGCAATCCGATGTATCCAGCGGGGAGCGTCCGGGCGTTACTTGCTACTGAGCACGTGACGCCTGCTACGCGTCAGGTAATCGACGAGCGGCTAAAGGCTGCTCACGGCAGCGCGTCGCCGAGATATTTCGACCACCCGACGCTAGAGACGCTGCGGGCGGTGGTCGATCGCCTCATTCCACAGGGCGACCGGGGGGAACCCGTGGACCTGGCGGGCTCGATTGATGAGCGGTTGGCATCTGGAACCTGCGACGGCTGGCGCTACGCGGCGATGCCGCCCGATGGCGAGGGATACCGCCGTGGGTTGCGCGGACTCGACGAGATCGCCCAGGCACGACATGGGAACGAGTTCGCGGCGCTTCACGTGGGTAAACAGGATGAGGTGCTCGGGGCGGTCCAGCGCGGGGAAGTCGAGGGGGAGGCCTGGGCGAGCATGCCAGCCGCTCGATTCTTCGAGGAGTTGCTAGCCGAGCTCTGCGAGTGCTACTACAGCGATCCACTGTCTCAGGAAGAGATTGGCTACGTCGGGATGGCCGACAGGCCGCGCTGGGAGGCGATCGGCCTTGGTCAACTCGACCCGCGAGAGCCCGTGGCCCTCCCTGTTCGACGTGGCTAGGTCTAACAAGATGTCCGACGCAGAGCCATCGCTCGCTATGCGCCTCTATGGCAACCGCGACACCGTCGACGTGGTGGTTGTGGGAACGGGAGCAGGTGGCGCTCCCTTGATGGCGCGGTTGGCTGAGGCTGGTCTAAGCGTGGTGGCGGTTGAAGCGGGGAAGCATTGGGACCCGGCGAAGGACTTCGCGAGCGATGAGCGAGCTCAGAGCAAGCTATTCTGGAAGGATGAGCGGCTGAGCGGGGGCGCTGACCCCGTACATTTCGGGGCAAATAACTCGGGCCTCGGCGTGGGCGGATCGACGCTGCACTATACGGCCTACGTGCCGCGCCCCCAGCCCGACGACTTCCGCCTGCATGCGGAGTTCGGGGTCGGTGTCGACTGGCCGATCGGCTATGACGACCTCGCACCGTATTTCGACGAGATAGAGACGTTCCTCGGCGTATCGGGTCCGGCGACGTATCCGTGGGGACCAGAGCGCCAACCCTATCCGCTCCCTGCTTTGCCCCTCAATGGGGCAGCGCAGTTGATGGAGCGCGGCTGTCGGGCGCTCGGCATCCCCACCTCACCGGCGCCGAATGCAGCGCTCTCGGCGCCGTACTTTCAACCAGGAATCGGATGGCGCGCGGCCTGCACCCATCGTGGCTTCTGTCAGGCGGGATGCACCACGGGAGCCAAAGCGAGCATGGACGTGACGTATGTTCCGCTCGCAATCAGGGCCGGCGCCGAGGTTCGATCAGAGTGTTTTGTGACTGAGATCGAGCGCGATGTGCGGGGGCGGGTCACGGCGATCATCTATGAACGCGACGGGCACGAGGAGCGACAGCGCTGCCGGTCGCTATTCGTTTGCGCGGGGGCCATCGAGACACCGCGTCTGTTGCTCCTCAATGGATTGGCAAACGCCAGCAGTCAAGTGGGCCGCAACTTCATGGCGCACACGGGGCTTCAACTGTGGGGGCGCTTTGAGGAAGACGTCCGGCCATACAAGGGCATTCCGGGGGGTCTCATTTCCGAGGATACTCACCGGCCCAGCGACGCAAACTTCGCCGGCGGTTATCTGCTGCAGAGTATCGGGGTCTTGCCGGTCACCTACTCCTCCCAGCTGGCACGGGGGAGAGGGCTGTGGGGGGAGGCGCTGCGGGAACACATGCGGGGGTACAACCAAACGGCGGGGATCAACATCCTCGGCGAATGCCTTCCCCAGGAAGGAAACGTGTTGACGCTCTCGGAGGAGCGCGACGGACGGGGTCTGCCAAAACCCGCCATTTCGTTTAGCTACGGCGCCAACGAACGACGCCTGCTGATGCACGCCGAAACACTCATGCGCGAGATTTGGCGGGCGGCAGGGGCGACGGACGTTTGGGCGTTTCAGCGCAGCGCCCACACGATCGGGACCTGCCGGATGGGTGCTGACGCCGCTTCCGCCGTCGTCGACCCGGACGGCCGGGTCTTCGACGTGCCGAACCTCGCCATCGTCGACAACTCGGTGTTTCCAAGCGCGTTAAGTGCCAATCCCGCGCTGACGATCATGGCCCTGTCGCTGCGCACGGCAGATCGATTTCTTGAACGGACGCGAAGGTTGGAGGCGTAAATGACGGGTAGGGCAAAAGGCTTCCTGGATTTGATCCAGGCGCATGAACGGCCCGATGACGCGGGAGATCAGTTCGGTGGGGCAGGTGGGTCTGATGGTCGTGGTCTCCCGACGGGCGCATCGGGAAATTTCATGTTTGCCACAGGGATCGAATGCTCGTACCCGACCATCGATCACGGGAAGGTGCGGCGGGATCAACTGGAGGAGTGCGGGCATTACGATCGGTGGCAAGACGATCTTCGTCTCGTCCAGCAGCTTGGTCTGCGTGTCCTCCGATATGGATTGCCGTCTTACCGGATGCACCTCGGGCCGGACCGGTACGACTGGAGCTTTGCCGACGAGGTAATGGCCGGAATGCGGCGACTGGGCATCATACCGATCCTCGATCTGCTTCATTTCGGGTTACCGGACTGGCTCGGCAATTTCCAGAATCCGGAGTTACCGCTGCACTTCGCGGACTTCGCGGGGGCGGTGGCGGATCGCTACCCGTGGGTGCGCTATTACACGCCGGTGAACGAGATCTACGTGACAGCGAGGATGAGCGCGAAGGATGGTATCTGGAACGAGCAGCTGACAACGGACCAAGGATTCGTGACTGCGTTGAAGCATCTCGTCGCGGCCAGCATTCTGGGGACGCAAGCGATCGCTAAGCGGCATCCAAACGTGATCATCGTCCAAAGCGCGAGCGCGGAGTTCACGCATGAGCTGCGGGCGGTGCCGTCGCCAGAAGTAACACTCAAAAACAAGCTCCGGTTGCTCTCCCTGGATCTTCTCTACGCCCACCCGCCCGACGCCGATGTCAGCGTGTACGCGTTTGACAACGGATTAACCCGCGAGGAATACGATTGGTTTATGGCGGGCGAGCCGCCCGGTTACCAGATCATGGGCAACGATTATTACGGCCGCAACGAGCAGATCTTGAAACCAGACGGCAGCACGTGTTTGGCCGAGGACGTCCTCGGGTGGTATCAGATCACGCGAGCGTATTACGATCGATATAAAAAGCCAGTGATGCACACGGAGACGAATACATTTGATGCGGAAGAAGCGCCAACCTGGCTGTGGAAACAGTGGGTCAACGTATTGCGCATGAGATCCGACGGGGTGCCCGTCCTCGGATTCACCTGGTATAGCTTGACGGATCAAATCGACTGGGACGTGGCTCTGGCGGAGAAGCGGGGCAAAATCAATCCATGCGGACTCTACGACTTGGAGCGTCGTCCACGGCCGGTCGCGGCGGCCTATCGGCAACTCTTGGAAGAGTTCGGACAGATCACGATCGTGCCCCATGGTGAGCTCTTTGACGTCTCCGATGAACCGGCGATGCTCAAAGTAGAGATCTAACTCGACATCACGTGGTCCCGCGGGGTAATTCAGGCGACAAGGATTGTCAATGTGGGACCCGATCGACGTCATTGAGGGCGATATCACCAAGGTGGCGGTGGACGCGATTGTCAATGCGGCCAACAGCTCGCTGCTCGGCGGCGGAGGGGTCGATGGAGCGATCCACCGGGCGGCCGGTCCGCGGTTATTGGAGGCATGCCGAACGCTCGGTGGCTGCCCGACCGCTGAGGCGAGGATAACGCCGGGCTTCGATCTGCCCGCGAAGTGGGTCATCCACACGGTCGGACCGGTGTGGCAGGGTGGCCAGCGCGGAGAAGATGATCTTTTGGCAAGGTGCTATCGCTCGTGTCTCGCAATGGCGACAGCAAACGGCGTCCGGTCGATCGCGTTTCCCGCAATTAGTACCGGAGTCTACGGTTTCCCACTCGACCGTGCCGCCGAAATCGCCATACGCGAAATTTCCGATGGTTTAGCCAGCGATGGTGTCATTGACCGGGTCAGCATCATCTGCCACGGACATGCGGCTTACCGGGTGCACGTCGCGGCGCTAGCGAACGCCTCCAATGGCAGCGGAGCACGTTGATCTCGCGACAGACTGAACGGCGTGGCCCTGGCGATTGGGGTGGTGATCGCCGCCCCCATCGCTGTCGCGGAAACGTTGTGTTCAATCCGGACGCTCCGGCAGCGCGAAGCGCTCGCCGGCCTACAACCCAGCTGATGAACCCGGGGCGCTCGTCATCCAGTCCTGTTTCGCCTGCTCGCCGTCGCGGTCGAGGTGGACGTGCTGATCGACGCGGGTCACCCAACTCAGCGGAATCCAGTGGTGCTGGCCCTGCTCGTCTTTGGTCAGCTTGATCGAATTCCCCGGGTCGAGGTGATCGACGGTGGCGATCTGCTGTCCCTTCGAGCAGAAAACGGGCATGCGCTCCGTGATTTTCGAGGTGTCCATGAGTTCTCCCTCCCTAGACGCGGGGTGCCAGCCGCTGCTCGACAGCGTTGCGGCCGTTTTGCCCTGCGGCGTGGCTCACCAAACGATCAGACAAGCCACAAGGGGTCCGCGCATGAGCCGTACCATGGGTAGTGCAGCGTCGTCGGAATCAGGGAAACGCCGAATTGCGCGGCCGTTCGTCACGACGGCGCTGGGTCGGCACCGAAGATCGTGTTGAGAACGGGGCTTGCGAAATGGGAACTCTGGCAATCCATGTAGATATCGTCCCAGAGCTTGCCAGCAAGCGACCGGCATTCGCGGCGCCGTCCAATTTCTCTGAACCCCGCCTTTTGGTAGGCCCGCTGCCCAGCCGCGTTAAAGCTCGCCACGGTCAGCAGCACGTTGTGGAGACCGAGAGCGGTGAAGGCATAGTCAAGCATGAGGCGGGTCGCCTCGGTTCCATATCCCCGGCCACGGGCATCAGACTCGCCGATCAGGATACCGAATGTCGCGGTGCGATTGCGATAATCGACATCACGGAGTCTCGTGTTGCCAATCGGGCGCCAGGTAGCGCGCTCATAGATCGTAAACGCAGCCACGCCGGAGGCTGCTTCGGCATCGTACCAGGCGGTGTCCGCTTCCAGCGTGATCGGCCTTGGAGCGGTGACGCCGAGGGTGCGGACCGTTGCGAAGTCATTGATCCACCGTTGATACAGAGGCATGAGATCGCGCCGCATTGGACCGAGTGCAACGGCATCGCCAAGAATGTTGACAAGTGGGCGCTCGTGCATGGTGTCGGCCATCAAGGTTTCTCTCGCTCCCGCCGAAGGTCGATCAGACGCGTGATCATTGAGGTCTCGTCTAGGTAAACGCCAAGCGACCCTTGGAGCCCGCCGACGACGAGTGGATTCGCGTAGCCGGCCTGATTGTCGACGCCGGACCGAGAAGGATCGGGCGGGGTGCGAAGGCGGATATCCGTGGCCAGGCCGATAACCCCATAGTAGCGGTCAGGATCGACGCGCGACGATAGACAATCCATGTAGCCCGCCTCCCAATTCGTCCCCGAGTCCTCACTCACCTGGCAGATCAGGACGTTGCTCTCCTCCAAGGCGGCGAGGTCATGATCGTAGATGACGCGAGCGGTAATGTCGTTGCGCGTTTTATCGTTGATCGGCTCGCTCTCGTTCGGACAATAGACGTCAAAGCCGTGCTCGCGAAGCGTCGCCGTCATGGCGAGGTTGTAGGCGACTTCGGCGGCGGTAAACATCGGCCCGGCTAGATAGATTTTCACGTTGGACTCCGGGGTCTCGCTCGGCGGGCGCTGATAGGAAATGTTGGCTCCGGTCGCACGCCTGGACGGGCACGATGAGGAAGGCTCTTCCCGTTACCTCGGCCACCGCGATATGAACGATGAACGAAGAGGTGACACGGTCATCCGGAGCGCCGTGATGCGTCGTCCGGCAATGGAGCGGGCTCGAATCGTGCCGGCCCGGCCGCGACCGCCGCTTCGCCGGCGCCTTCCATCGCCCATTCGGCGTTGTTCGTATCCGCCGATCTTGGGGACAGGTCCGGTATTCGTTGGCGCTCGACGTCGATGCGTTGGGTGAGCCACAAGGAGATAAAAATAAAGACGGTTCCGAAGAGGAACGGGAACTGGTAGCCGAGGCGGTCCCACAGCGCGGCACCGACGATCGGCACGACGACGGCGGTGAGGTGGGCCAAGGAGACGCCGACGGCGAGGCTGGGAGCCAGGTCTTCCCGGCGGCAAATTTTTCGGAGGTAGGTCGTGGTGCCAATCGAGAAGAGAAAGAGGAAGTTATAGCCGAGGTAGGTTAGGTAGAGAAACCAGAGATTGCGGGAAAGGGCGAACCCCAAGAAGACCAGCAGATGCAGGGAGTACCCGACCGTCAACATCCGCTTCTCGCCGTGGCGGTCGACGAGGCGTCCGATCCAACCACCGGACCGCCAGTTGATGATGGCGGAGACGATCAGAAGAATCAGCAGCGTGCGAGCGTTAACGTGGAACTCTTCGACGAGAACGAATGGGGCGAAGGCAAAGTAGATCTGCTGGCGGCTGCCATCGAGAAAGGTAAGCCAATAGTACAGCCTGTACTCCCGGCGCCAGGTAATGCGCGGCGCCGCTCGGGCTTCGGCCCGCGAGTCAGCGGATACGGGAAATTTGCTGATCGCGATAGCCCCGACGATGGCGGCCAGCCCGACGGCGATCCAGGATCCGCGCAACCAGGGTCCCTGGTGCGCCCGGAGGTCGCCGTATCTCCACTCGACGGCGAGCAACATCAGGAGTACCGCAACCAAGCCAACGAGCGTACCTGCAAACCCGAGACCACGGAAGCGACCGAGGACGCTGCCCTCTTCGCCGCGCCGGGCGAGGGTTAGACCTAGGGCGTCTTGCAGCTGGAGCCAGGAGTGATAGCCGACGCTGGCGACGAGGGTGGGGACAATCAGACCGGTGAAGGAACCGGCGCCGGCGAAGGCCGCGAAGCCAAGACCCATGAGGACCAAGGAAAACGCGGTCGCGCGGGCGAGACCAAGGCGGAGCAAGAACGCGGCGACGAAAATCAGCAGAAAGCCGGGCAGCTCGCGAATGGCGATCAGGTAGCCGTTCTGCGCGCCATTCATCCCGAGCTCGTCCCGGAAGAAGTTCGGCGCGATCGACTGGAAGACGTTGAGCGCCATGGTCACGGCAAACGTGGTAATAGCTAAACGGGTTAGACCACGTTGCAGCTCCTGCCCTTCAAGTCCGCGGCCCGTGGGCTCGTCCTGGGGAGCACGAACGCTACCCGCCTCCACCGCCGATGCCGTTGCCACTCGTTCCTCTCCCCTACCCAGAGCCATCGACCAGATCAGCCGCAACCCTCGTGTCAGTCTAGCCGAGGCTGAAGGCGACGTGCCGGTGCGGAGCCGCCGCCACGCAGAGAAGAGGAGACGATGGCGCTGGGACGGGGCGGTCCAAGGACTGCCCCGTGACACCTAAGGTTAAGGTTGCGGCTGTTGAGCCGGTTCCGCTAGGCGACCGGCGTGGCGGCGGCTGGTGATCCGGTCGGCGTGATCCCCGCTTCTTCGGCCCGCTCGGCCTCTCCAAGGTTGTCCTTGGTCAACAGTTTCGGGTTGAGATAGGTGTCGTGTTGCTTCGGCTGCTCGTTGTTGCGGAGGAATGCGACGAGGATGTCGATGGCCGTTCGGGCCTGCTGCCCCGGAAACTGCTCGATCGTGGCGGCTTGGGTGCCAGTCTGAATGGCCTGGAGGGCTTCCGGTAGGGCATCGAAGCCAACGATCGGAATCGAGAGGCCGGCGTCGCGAGCGGCCTCCGAGGCTCCGAAGGCCATGTCGTCGTTGGCGCAGACGATTGCCTTCGGCTCCGGGTTGCCGGCGAGGGCCGACTCAGTGACGGAGATAGCCTTGTCACGGGCGAACTCGGCCGTCTGGCTGACGACGACCTTGATCTTGTCCTGCTTGGCGAGGACGTTGGTCAGGCCCTTATGACGATCGATGGCAGGGGTCGCGCCCGGTTGCCCTTGGAGCTCGTAGATGTCCCCGCCGTCGGGCAGGATCTGCACCAGGAACTTGCCCTGCAGCTCGCCACCCAGCACATTGTCGGCCCCGACGTGGGCCAGGGTCTTCGCCTCAGTCACGTTCCGATCGACGGTGACGACGGGAATCCCCGCGTCGATGACGGTCTGAATGCTCGGAGCGAGGGCGTTCACGTCATTCGGGCTGATGACGATGCCGTTGACTTTTTCCGCCACCATCGCCTCGAGATCGCTGGACTGCTTCGTTGAGCTTGGGGCGCCGTTCTGTTGTCCGTCGAGCTTGACGAACTCGATATTACCAATCTCTTTGGCGTGCTGCTCCGCAAGGTCCATCATGTGGACGAAGAATGGGAAGTTCAATCCCGGGACGGAGAAAGCGATCTTGAGCGGTTTGTCCGCCTGGGCCCCCGCGAATTGATCCGCCAGCGGCAGCAGCGCGGCGGCGACGCCAATGGCGGCGGCGGAACGGAGCAGGCCACGTCGCGTCAACTGCTTCTGGGCAAGCGTGACCAGGTCCATCGTCGACAACTCTGTCATCATTCGGCTCCTCTCAGTAGGCCCTCTCGTCAGGAACGACGGCGTTCATGAACATGCGCTACGTTGGCTGTTCCGTTGTCCTGTATCCCTCCTTTCTCAGTCCGACGCCACGCGACGTTGACGTAGCTCGCGTCGGATTCGTGGCTGCCGGACTCGATCTATCGCTCAGCGGCGGCGCTGCTTGGCGAGCTGGTCGACGTAGACACTGAGAACGATGATGGCGCCAACGACAATTGGCTGGTAGTTGGGCGAGACGCCGAGGATCACCAAGCCGTTGTCGAGGACGCCGATGAGCATGGCGCCGATAAACGTGCCGATGACCCCTCCGGCACCACCGAACAGGCTCGTGCCACCGATCACGACGGCGGCGATCGCCCGCAACTCGTAGTTTTGACCCGCGACCTGCTCGGCGGAGTTGAGCCGAGAGGTTAGCAAAAAGCCGGCGAGACCGGCGCAAAAGCCGCTGATCACGTAGACGCTGACGGTCAGGGCGGTGGTGCTCAACCCAGAGAGGCGGGCGGCCTCCCGGTTCCCGCCGAGCGCATAGATCCAGCGACCATACTGGGTGTATTTGAGCACGATATGGCCGATCGCCACGAAGACAACAAAGAAGATGACGGGAACGGGCACGCGACCGATAAATCCCTGGCCCCAGTACTTGAAATCGCTTGAGAAGGAACTGATCGGCTGGCCACCCGACCAAACGAGGGTGGCACCACGCCACGCGCCAAGACCACCCAGGGTGACGATGAAGGCCGGGATCTTCAGCTTGCCGATCAGGGTCCCCTGGAGCAAGCCGATGCCGGCGCCCACCGCGACTGCGGCGAGCGCGGCATAGAGAACGTGGATGCCTCCGTGATCCTTCACGCCTCCCTGCAGCAAGCCGCGGGAGCCTTTCGCGGCGGAGGCGCAGACGATACCGGCGAAGGCGAGGAGCGACCCGACCGAGAGATCGATACCGGCGGTCAGGATAACGAAGGTCATGCCAACCGCGAGGATGCCAATGAAGGATATCTGGCGCATGACGTTGAAGAGGTTTCGCTCGGTCCGAAAGCCAGGTTCAAGGACCGAGAGGATAACGACCAGAATGAGTAAGAAAATCAGCGGCGCGAAGCGGCCGAGCAGATCGACGGTATCGAACCGACGGCTCGCCGTCTGAACAGGAGGCGCCACCGACAGGCGTGCGGTTGACTTGGAGGACGGATTTTCCCGAGTGCTCATAGCCCCCGTCGCTCTGTTGTCATGCCGCCGGCCGCGTGGAAGTCATACTAGTTGCCAGGGCCATAATCGACTCCTGCGTTGCCTCTCGCCTCGACACCTCGCCAGCGATGCGGCCCTGACGCATGACAAGGATGCGATCGCTCATACCGAGGATCTCGGGCAGCTCGGACGAGATCATGAGAATGGCGACGCCGCGTTGGGCGAGTTGACTCATCAAGTGATGGACTTCCGCTTTCGCGCCGACGTCGATCCCGCGGGTCGGCTCGTCCATGATCAGAATTCTTGGCTGAAGTGAAAGCCACTTGGCGATGACCACCTTCTGTTGGTTCCCGCCGGAGAGGTTAACGACTTTCTGGTCGAGGCTCGGCGTGCGAATGTGCAGCGCGTTGACGAACTCTCTGGCCCGCAGCCGCTCCGCTCGGAGGCGTATAAAGCCATAGCGAGCGAGACTCCGCAAGCCCGCCAGGCTGATGTTCTCGCGGACCGCGAGTTCCAGGATCAGGGCCTGCGCCTTGCGGTCCTCCGGGACTAAACCGATGCCATGGGCGATCGCGTCGCGGGGGGATCGAATGGTCGCCGGTTGGCCATCAACGAAGACCGCACCGCGATTGAACGGATCGGCGCCGAAGATGGCACGGACTAACTCTGTCCGGCCCGACCCGACGAGACCAGCCAGCCCGACAATTTCCCCCGCGCGAACCGACAAACTGACGTCCTCAAGGACAATGGCCGAGGCATCGCGCGCCGTGCCGGTGCGCCCCAAACCACGGACCTCAAGGACTGGACGCTCAGCGGTGGCGACGGCCGCCGCCTCTTTTTGGAAGAGGTCTCCAAGGTTTCGGCCGACCATCATTTGAACGATGCGCTCCGGAGTGGCGTCGGCAATTGCCAGTTCGCCCGCATTCTGCCCGTCCCGGAGCACGGTAACCCGGTCGCAGATGGCGAACACCTCTTCGAGCCGGTGGGTGATGAAGATGACACCGAGCCCGCGCACCTTGAGTCCCCGGACGATTTCCATGAGGGCGTCGACCTCGGTGTTGGAGAGGGCAGAGGTCGGCTCGTCCATAATCACGAGCCGCGCGTTCAAAGAAAGGGCCTTGGCGATCTCGACCATCTGCTGATCCGCGACGCTGAGGTTGCGAACGACGGCGTCTGGACGCAGCCTGACACCGAGCTGGTCGAGCAACACCTGCGTTTGCTGACGCATCACCTGCTTCCGAACGAACCCGCCGCTATTTGGCTCCCGTCCGACGAAGACGTTTTCGGTGACCGAGAGGTTTGGCATGAGGTTGAATTCTTGATAGATGATGGCGATCCCGGACGCTTGCGCTTGACGCGGATTGGCAAGCGTCACCGGCACGCCGTTGAGGAAGAGCTGGCCCTCATCCGGTGCATAGACACCGGAGAGAATTTTCATCAAGGTGCTCTTGCCGGCCCCGTTTTCGCCGATCAGGGCCAAGCATTCGCCAGGAAAGACATCGAGGCTGACGCTTTGGAGCGCCTGCACCCCGGGGAAGTGCTTTCCGATCCCCTCCATGCGGAGCAATGGCCGCACGCTCGTTGCCGCGGACGCTTCCTGGTCCATCCCTCTACCCTCGGCTTCTGGTCGGGAGACACGGGGGCGCATTATCGCACCTCCCCCATATGAGTGAGACGGCACCGGAGCATCCCGATGGAAGACGATTCCCGACGGCTGCCATTGACGGCGCGGCTTAAACGACCTCGTGCGGTGGGACCGGCTCGGTGATCAAGCGAGCGCCGCGTTGGAACGTGAGGTATGACCAGATCCATTGGATCGCCACGAGGAGGCGGTTGCGGAATCCAATCAAATTGAAGACGTGGACGACAGCCCAAGCGAGCCAGGCGATGAAGCCGGAAAGGCGAAGCCCCTTAATGTCGGCGACGGCCGAATTGCGCCCAATCGTCGCCATATTGCCGCGGTCCCGATAGCGGAACGGCCTCGTTGATTGCCCCGCAATCAATCGCGTGATGTTCTCCGCCGCCCAGTTTCCCTGCTGGATCGCGACCGGCGCGGTGCCAGGGAGAGGCTTGCCACGCCGGTCGACCAGCGACGCGAGGTCTCCGACGACAAAAACCTCGGGATGGCCCGGCACGGTCAAGTCGGGCGCGACGAGCACCCGGCCCGCGCGGTCGAGCGGCGCGTCGAGGGACCGGGCGAGCGGCGACGCTTGGACGCCGGCCGCCCAGAGAACCGTGCCGGCCTCTATCGTCTCATCGGCGAGGCATACCAGACCGCGCTGAATGTCCGTTACGGGGCGACCGAACTGCACCTCAACGCCAAGATGTTGAAGCTCAACGAGCGCCTTCTTGGCGAGCTTTTCCGGGAATGTCAGAAGCAATCGGTCGGCCGCCTCAACGAGGATCACGCGCGCCTTCGTCGGGTCGATATGGTCGAAGTCCTCGGCGAGCGCGAAGCGCGCGATCTCAGCGATCGCGCCCGCCAGCTCGACCCCGGTCGGACCACCCCCGACGATGACGAACGTCATCAGGGCACGCCATCGCGCGGGATCGTTTTCGCGCTCCGCCTGCTCAAACGCAAGCAAAATTTGCCGCCGGATCACGAGGGCGTCTTCCAGGCTCTTCAGTCCTGGGGCCAGCGGTTCCCACTCGTCGTGGCCGAAGTAGGCATGACTGGTTCCTGGCGCCAGCACGAGATAGTCGTACGTCACGCGAGCGTCGTCGAGCACCACCTCGTGGGCGGATACGTCGATCGCCAGCGCTTCCGCAAGAAAGACTGTCACGTTTTTCTGGTCCCGCAAGATCGAGCGGATCGGTTGGGCGATATCCGCCGGGGAGAGCACGGCGGTCGCCACTTGGTAGAGCAGAGGCTGGAACAGATGGTGATTCCGCCGGTCGATGATGGTGACACGGACCGGAGCGTCACGGAGCGCTTTGGCCGCGTACAGACCGCCGAATCCTCCACCAACGATAACGACGCGCGGTTCAGCCGTGGCGGGCGCGGCGCCATCCGCCTGCGAGACTGTCATATCGAGCGTTGCATCCCCTCATGTCGGTGCGATAGCGATCGATATTTCCCCGATCAGCCTAGCAAGCCAGCGGGTTGGGAAACAAGGCGCGGCCACACCGAACGCCCTCGCGCGTTGGGTGCGGCCCGTGGCCGCGCTCGACCCACGTTGGTGTGGACGGGAACCGATCGTCGAGCCATAGCGCTGATGATATCCCTGCGGACGCACAGGCTTTCAATGGCGAAAATGGCGAACGCCAGTGAACAGCATCGCGATCTCGGCGGCGTCGGCGGCGGCGATCGCTTCTTCGTCGCGAACTGAGCCGCCTGGCTGAACGATCGCCGTGACGCCCGCGGCGGCGGCGGCCTCGATGCCGTCGGCGAATGGGAAAAAGGCATCGCTGGCGAGGGCCGCGCCAGCGGCGCGCGGACCGGCTTTCATCGCCGCGATGCGGACGCTTTCGAGCCGGTTCGGTTGGCCACTGCCGACACCGACCACGGCGTGTTCGCGCACCAGCACAATAGCGTTCGACTTCACGTGGCGAACGACGGACCAGGCCAGACCAAGATCGGCTCTTTCTTCGCGAGAGGGAGCGCGGCGCGTGACGACCCGCCACTCCCGCGGGTCGTCTACCTGGTCATCGTCATCTTGGACCAGCAGTCCGCCCGTGATCGGGCGGACGTCCCACGCCCCTGTCGACGGCTCGGCATCTCCGGGAGGGGGCGGCAATTCGAGCAGGCGCAGGTTTTGCTTCGGCGTCAGCGTTTGGCGCGCGTCGGCATCGAACCCTGGAGCGATCACGACTTCAAAGAAGACCCTGGACAAGCGACGGGCCGTGTCGCCGTCGACGACCCGGTTGAGAGCGACAATGCCACCAAAGGCGGAAACAGGATCACCGGCGAGAGCGGCATCGAACGCGTCGGCCAGCAGGTCTCGGATCGCGAAGCCACATGGGATGGTGTGCTTGACGATCGCGACGGTAGGCCCGTCGAAGCCAGCGATTGCGCGCCAAGCGGCGTCGGCGTCGAGGAGGTTGTTGAACGACAACTCCTTGCCGGCCAGGTGCGTTGCATCGAGCACCCCGAGCGGCCGAGGTCCGGCCGCGAGGCGCCGGTAGGCGACGGCGCGCTGCCGCGGATTCTCGCCATAGCGGAGGTCCTGGGTCTTACGCCCAGCGACGGTCCACTCCAATGGAAACTCGCTCGCGCTGCCGCCGCGAAGAAAGTCGGCCACGACCGTGTCGTAGGCAGCGACGTGGGCAAACGCTTTGGCTGCCAGTTCCCTACGGCGGCCTTCGGCGAGCGGTCCCTGGCGAAGCTCCGCAACCAACAGCGCGTAATCCCCGGGATTGGTGACAACCGCCACGTCTTCAAAGTTTTTAGCGGCGGCGCGAATCATAGCGGGACCGCCGATGTCGATCTGCTCGATCGCCTCCAACAGCGAGACGCCCTCTCTGGCAATCGTCGCGGCGAAGGGATAGAGGTTCGCGGCGACGAGGTCGATGGGAACGATGTGGTGCTCGTCTAATTCGCTAACGTGGCCCGCGTCAGCCCGGCGTGCCAGCAGACCGGCGTGGATCGCGGGATGCAACGTCTTGACGCGGCCATCGAGGATTTCTGGAAAGCCGGTAACATCGGCGACGGCGGTAGCGGGCAGCCCTGCCTCGCTGATCGCCTGTAACGTGCCTCCGGTCGAGACGATCTCGTAGCCGAGGGCGACGAGATCACGCGCGAGGTCGATGATCCCGGTTTTGTCATAGACGCTCAACAGTGCCCGCACTAGCTGTCCTCGTTCCTGACGCAATCAAGTCACGAGCCATCGCCCGGGGCGATCATAGCAAAGCGATTCGCACCGCCGGCGCCTGCCCGGATCATGGCCCGCGACGACGGGAAGACCAGCAGACCGGCGGCTGCGAGCGTCGGGCAAAGCGGGCGGCCCTTTCGCAAGCGACCGCGCGATGCGGTCACGCGACGTCCCCATCGGCGGCGTCTCCGGACCAACCCAGAGGACGGGGTGAGCGCGACCGCAAGAGCGCGATCACGGAGATAGGGCCCGAATGGAGTAAAACGTCTCGCCCTCGAATCTTTGAAGGTCGGGATTCCACGGAAAATAGACGACCCACTCGAGCCTGACGGTTTGGCCGACGGAATCAAAGCCTGCGAACGGAGCCTCAAGGGTCGCGGTCATGTCGGCGACGTCGAGAATACCTTGCGGACCGATGACCACGGTCTGCGGTACCCATTTCATCCCGGAGAACGCGGCCAGAAAACGCTGGTAGAACTGGCGAGCCGCGGCCTGCCCCTGCCAGCGCTCACCGGTTTGCTTGATCTCGTAGACGCACTCGTCGGTCATGGTGCCGAAGACGATCGCCAGCTGCGCCTCTTCATCCACCGCCGAGTGAGGCACGAACAGCTTCTCCTCCGCTCCAACGTGGGTAAGCCACGAGGTGCGAATCGTGTCATATTCTTCGGGTGTGATCTCCCAGGCGAATCGTCCCTGGAACCTCGGATCAGCCGCTAACTCGGTCAAGGACTTCTCCCAACCTAGGTGTTCGCGATGCGGAGGGCCGCCGCCAATGCCACTCCCCTCGTAGATTGATCGCCGGCCGAGGAGACACGCGCCGGAGAGTTGCCGCACGCTGTAGCCGGCCCGGACAGAGGTGACCCGGTTCGCCATGACATGGCTCATTCTACCGTGAGGTCGCAGGTCCGGCCGGTATATTACCGGGAGACCGGCAGATGGTATCCGTTGGGTAGAGTGATCGGTTGGGGGCGCCACAGTGCCTAGCGGCGATGGCTTGCCGGTCGTCTCATTATGTCCACATGAAAGGAACAGGCTCGCCGCTCCCCGAGCAACCGTTCAACGGTCTGGGACGCGTTCCCTCGCCAACGTGCTTCGTGCCATTCGCACGCTCGCGGCATCAATCATGGTGTCGCCAACAGACGCGGCGCCCCTTCCCTCCCCCTGGGCGTCCTCGAAAGTGGTAAGAACGCGGTGCGCCCAGGCTAACTCCTCCGCGTTTGGCGAAAACACGTCGTTGACAACGGCGATTTGGGATGGATGAATACACCACTTCCCGTCGAAGCCCAGGGACCGGGCGATCTTCGCCGATTGCCTTAGGCCGTCCTCGCGTTTGAAGTCGGCGAAGGGCCCGTCGATCACACGGATGCCGGCGGCGCGGCCGGCGACGAGGATTTTCTGCATCGCGTAGTGATAGCGGTGACCGGGATAGGTTGCGTCCCACTCGTCGGGAGCGCCAATTGATGTTACGGGCATCCCGATGGACGCGGCGTAATCTCCTGGTCCGAATACGATGGCTTCGATGCGGCGACTGGCGGAGGCAATCCGATGGGCGTTGACAAGGCCCGTCGCGGACTCGATCTGCACTTCGAGGCCAATCGGTCGCGGGATGGTCTGCTTCGCCTCGAGTTGGGTAAGGAAGGTTTCGATGACGTAGACGTCTTCCGGTTTGTTGACTTTGGGAATCACAATGACGTCGAGCGTGTCGCCAGCCTCTTCCACGATCTCGATCAGGTCGCCGTAGAAAAACGGGGTGTCGAGCGCGTTCATCCGGAACAGACGCGGTTTGCCCCTCCAATCGAGCCCTTGCAACGCCGTGATCACGGAACGGCGGCTCGCGACCTTCCGGTCGGGGGCAACGGCATCTTCGAGATCGAGAAAGACGACGTCGGCGTCCGAGGCCAGCGCCTTGTCGATCATTCGTTGGTTCGAGGCGGGGACCGCCAGCACGCTGCGCTCAGCCCGATCAGTCACGTCCATTCCTCTCGTCAACGCGGCCGTCGTACCCGTCCGGGACGCGGCTCGGGCGGAGATGCGCATCGTGCAGCGTAGGCAATCTTCCGTTGACGGTCACCGTTTAGGCTCGACTGGGGGAGGCGCGAACGGCGCCAGCACCGCGTCTACAGAACCACTGAGCAGCGATGAGGCGACGAGCTCAGCGGTCGCCGGAGCCTCCTTCGCGCCGGTGCGGAAGTGCCCGGCGGCTACCCACAGTCCCTGGTACCCAGGGACCGGTCCAATCAACGGCTCCCGTGTGTCAGAGCCTGGGCGAAGCCCGGTCCAGGTTTCGACGACCTCACCCTGCAGAAGGACGGGACAGAGCGTCCGGGTCAAATCGAGCAACCAGGAGACACCTTCCCCGGTCACCCGCCGGTCGAACCCCACCTCTTCCTCGGTAGCCGCAACCAATGTCGTTCCATCCCCACGCGGCCGAACGTATCCGCCATGGCCAGCGATGACGTGGCTGGGCCGGGCCGGAGCGTTGGCAAAGGCGATGAGCTGACCCTTGACCGGCTTGGTCGGTAGCGAGACGCGGAGGGTTTCCCCGAAAAATCGTGTCCAGGCACCGGTCGCCAGGACGACCGTTTCCGCTGGGAGCACTCGGTCGGACAGCCGCACCCCGTCCACTCGGCCATCGCGAGACGTCACCTCACCGACCGGCGTGTCAGGGAGCACGGTTGCTCCAAGCAGAGCGGCGGCATTGGCGAGCGCCCGCGTCAGGCGATGGACCGAGAGCGAGCCGACGTTGGGCGTAAACCAGGCCGCCGCAAGAACCGGTGGAAGGGCGGGCTCGAAGTTGCGCGCGTCAGCGGGAGTGAGCTCATCGACGATAAAACCGTGCGACCGTTGCCAAGAGGCACGCGCCCGTTCCGCTTCAGCGTGTTCGAGGTCGACAGCGACGGTCAATTCCCCAGGACGCCTATACTCGATCGCGAGGCCAGTTTGGTCCTCCAGCTCGGCCACCAACGACGGATACCGCTCCAAACTGCGGCGGCCGATCTCGATCCGCTCTGGTCGCATGTCTAGCCGGTTAGGCGCGGAGATGATGCCCGCTGACGCCCACGAGGCTTCGCCCCCGATCGGACCGCGGTCGATCAAGGTCACGCGTTGGCCGTGGCGAGCCAGCTCGTAGGCAATCGCGGAGCCGATAACCCCGGCGCCGATGATGATGATGTCACTCGCCGGCTGCGCCACGTTGACCGTTACCTCCTCGACGACAATTTGAGGGGATGATTTCGGGGCGTCTGGCGCGTGATCGTTCGTTGTAAAAAGACGCCGGCGTTGGGTGCCTTCGCACCCTGATCAAGGTATCTCGCTCATGATTGGCAACGTTAGGCACGACGGGTGATCCGCATCGTGCAGAATCAGCTGGGTGGCGACCACGGGCGCGAGCGGCCCCTCGTCGAACAGGGGTCCGCCGGTGTTCAAGTTTCGGTCCCACTGCGGAAAGTCGCTGCTCGACACCGTCAGTCGAAGGCGGTACCCCGCGGGGACACGGATTCCGACCGGACCGAGCGGTATCTGGTAGCGATAAACGCCATGCGGCTCGATCGGACTTGGGCTCGTCAGCGAGTCACGGTAACGGGCGCGGACGATGCCCTCTTGAATGTTGGTCGATAGACCAGCTCGGTCGACCTGGCAGAGGCGCGCCGTCCAATCGGTATCGACGACGGAGGACGCCGCGTAGAGTGTCACGCTCGCGTCGCCGATAAGTGTGACGTCATCGGTGAGGGGTGGCGTCGTGTAGACCAATACGGTATTGAGGGACTCAGTTGGCCGCTGATCGGCCGGGCCCATCGGCGCGACAGCCTGGAAGCAACAGGAATGACCACCCAGGCTCGGGGTTGCCGCCGAGGGGTTGTAGGCGTAGGTGTCGGGCGGTTCGGATTCGGGCAACTGAATCGACAACGCCCCATCGCCGTAGAGACCGTTCGCGTGTCCTCCGCTATGCAAATAATAGGGAGTTAGCCGCGATCCCGTCGGAGGCCAGGCGTCGAGATCGCGCCAGCGATTGTCCCCGAGGACATAGATGGTTACTGGCGCGTCGAGCACGCCCTTCGCTTCTCCCTTGAGGAATTGGTCAAACCAGCGGAGCTGCCAATCATCGACGACGGGCGATGACGCCTGGGAATCGTCCGACCCGTCCGCGGGCACCCAAGGAAAATGCATCCACGGACCGATCAGCAACTTTTGGCCACGTTTGCCGTCCTCGCTGCCGGCGGATTGGCGCAAGCCGGCGAAATTCTTGACCGACCCCGAGAGGAAAACGTCGTACCAACCGGCGATGTGGAGGGCCGGCACTGTGATCCTTCCATAGTCCTCGTCGATGCTCCAGCGTCGCCAGTAGTCGTCGTAGGTAGGGTGGTCGAGCCAGTCACGAAAATAGGGGGTCATATCGGTCACGAGCGGCGGATAGGTCTTGAGAGGGAGATGGGAGTACCAGGATATCGCGTTCGCAAACGCGTCGTTCAGCGCGACAAACGCATCGGCATCTCCGCGGCGGCGGGCGGTGTCGCGACCGAGATCGGTCGTCCAGGAAGCGGCGAAGGCCAGCGCAAGGGCGCCGTAGTTGTAGGTCCAGCCGTCGTAGTACTGCGAGGCGGTCACAGCGGGACAGATCGTGACGAGGCTCGGTGGGCGAAGGGTGGCGGCGAGGAGCTGCGTCGCGCCGGCGTATGAAGCCCCGTAGAGGCCGACTCGACCGTTCGCGCCCTGCAGACGCGCGGCCCACTCGATGGTTTCGTACCCATCGGCTGCCTCGTCGCGAAACGGATACCATTCTCCCCCCGAGCCCCAGCGACCCCGGCAGTCTTGAACCACGACAAGGTAGCCGTGGCGCGCGTACCAGGAAGGGTGACCGTAGAAGACGGTTTCCGCCTGGGTTTTGTCGTACGGCAGTCGCATCAAGATCACCGGAAAGGGACCCCCCTCCGCCGGCCGGTAGACGTCGGCGACGAGGGTGACGCCATCCCGCATGTGGCACGGCACGTTGAGATCGAGGGTGACGCCGGGAAGACCGGGTAGGGTCAGCGAGGCCATATCAGCGTGGGGCGTCAAGGGGGTCCTCCTGCCTGACGAGCTTTTGTTCCCGCGGGTTGAGGTGCCAGCATACGGATCGGAATCGGGAGGGTCAACAGTCCAAGTCATGGTTGCGGCACGCTACCCGTGGCGACCGGCCTATGAACCGTCTTATGCTATGAAGGCCAACCGTTTTGCTGACAGCGATGTTCTCTCGGTGAGGTCGCGTCATGAGTCGAAGGAAAGCCCAATCAACGTCATCCAGCCAACGCCGGTCCAGCCCGCCGCGAGACCCGAGACCGAAGGATGACTTCTCGCACGTGGTGGCTATTTCCGGTGGATTGATGCTCTACCTCGCGATGCTTTGGTTGGGCGTCGTCGTCATCGGCGACACGATGCCGCGCAGCGCCGTCATGGCCGGCTTGATCGTGGCGATCGCGGCTGTTGGGTACGTCTTCACCCGGCAGCCAGCTGGGCCGCGAGCGTGACGCGTCATTCAAGTGACGAGGCGCGGCAAAGACGTATGCGGCGCAAGACGTTGGTGTTACGGTAGAAGCGTTCGAGCGGCAAACGTCGAGCCGGGGCATGTCGACGGCTCGCGTCGACAAGGAGAGCGCATGCAGGTGATCCCCGAAGGCGCCGAGGTCTTCGATGTCACGGTTCCCCTTTCACCCGACCTTCCGGTGTGGCCGGGTGATCCCGACGTTTCAGTCGAACCGCTGGCTCAAATTGGCGAGGGAGACACCGCGAACGTTTCGCGGCTGACGCTCTCAAGTCATAGCGGTACCCACGTCGATGCGCCGAGACACTTTTTCGCGAACGGGATGACCCTCGATGCGGTTGCCGTCGACCGGTGGTTGGGACCGTGTTTCGTTCTGGCGGTGCCCGATGACGCTCAGCGGATTGGACCCGAACACTTGGAGGGCCGAGTTCCCCCTGGGACGGAGCGGCTCCTCCTGAAGACCGCCAACTCGAAGCTCTGGCGACCAGGCAAGGCTTCGTTCACGACTGATTACGTGGCTCTTTCCGCCGAGGGAGCGCAATGGCTGATCGAGCGGGAAATCAAACTGGTCGGCATCGACTACCTCTCAATTGAGCCATTCACCGACGCCGAGCATGAGACGCATCGCGCGCTCCTCGGTAACGACATCCTCATTATCGAGGCATTGAATTTAACTAGGATCGAGCCGGGGGAATACGGACTAATGTGTCTGCCACTTCCACTCGCCGGTGGTGACGGCGCGCCAGCCCGCGTGCTGCTGATCCGCGACGGGAAGCACGACCCGATGGGGGTTGGGCAATGAGCGTCGATTCACTCTCCCGCGCGCTTGGCGCCATGAGCGATGCCCGCGTGGTGATTGACGTCACCCTTTCCTTCTCCGCCGAGGTCCCAACGTGGCCGACTCATCCGCCGTCTGAGGTCACGCCACTCCGCCGGATAGCGGCCGGCGACCCAAGCAATGTGACCCGGGTTGCGCTCTCAAGTCACGCCGGGACCCACGTCGACGCGCCTTGGCACTTCATCGACGACGGTAGGACGATGCGGGATATCCCGCTCAGCCGATGGTCGGGTCCATGCTTCGTCGCGCGCATTCCCGATGAGGTGACGGTGATCGAGCGGAAACACCTCGTGGCCGCGGCGATCCCTAAGGGAACGACGCGCCTACTTCTGCGGACGGCGAACTCGACGATCTGGCAGAACTGGTCAGGGCGGGAACGTCTTTCCTTTCGCGAGGACTATGTCGGCCTGTCTCCGGACGCCGCGCAGTGGGTGATCGACCGCGGCGTCAAACTGGTCGGCATCGACTATCTCTCGATCGGTCCGTTCGGCGCCGCGAACCGCCTAACGCACCTTGCCCTGCTGGGCAATGACGTACTCATCATCGAAACGCTCGATCTTTCGGGTATCGAAGCGGGCGCCTACGATCTTGTCTGTTTGCCGCTCAAGCTGGCTGCCGGGGATGGCGCCCCGGCACGCGTCCTTCTGATTCGCCGCCCGTGAGCGAGAGCGCGCCGCGGATTGCGGTCATTGGGATTGCCAGTTGGGATCGCCTGGTCGGCGTAGAGCGGTATCCAGGTGTGGGGGAGCATGTATCCGTCACCGCAGAGTCGTCGGCGCCGGGAGGCACGAGTGCCAACACGGCGGTGGCGCTCGCTCGGCTCGGCGCGGTTGTCACCATCGCGACCGTGGTTGGCGATGATGCCGACGGTCAGGCGATTCGACGCTCGCTTGAGGCGGAGAACGTTGACACGCGATGGATCGGAGTGCGCCGGGGCCAGCGGTCCGACGGGGCGACGGTTGTCGTCAGCCGCGAGCCTCCCGACCGTACGATTTATTGGCATCACGGTGCCCAACTCGCGCGTGGCGATAGATTAGACATCGCTGGGCTCTTCGACCACGATGCCGTCGTGCTCGACGTCGTTGACGTTCCGCTGCGTCGCTTCCTCCTTGACCTGCCCGCCCATACCTCCCCTCGGGCGCGGCTCATCGGCCTACTGACCTATCTCGCCGATCCGGCTATTCACGATGGATTCGACCTCGCACTCCGCCACGACGTCGTGGTCGGAAGCGAGCGGGATGCGTTGGCGGTGACCGGAACCTGGTCCGTGAGCGATGCCACCGCCGCATTTCAGTCGCGCATGGTGGGCGCGAATTTGCGGGCTGCGGTCATCACCCGCGGCGAGACCGGTTGCCGAGTCGTGACGCTCAGCGACAGTTGGCAACTCCCGGCCTTTGCCGCGTCTGTCGTCGATCCGGCCGGGGCGGGTGATGCCTTCGCCGCCGGGGTAGCCTGGGGAGTGGCGCTCCGGTGGGACTGGCCCCATATCGGCCGCTTCGCGAATGCGCTGGGCGCGCTTGCGATTCAAGGTTTCGGCGCTCAGACATCCTTGCCGTCGCGAGCGGAGGTCGAGGCGCTACTACGCGATGATGCGGCTGACGGCGAATCAGCCACGAACAACGTGGGTAGCTCCGCGGCAATCGAGCGCGGTCGAGAGTCGGCCGAGCGCGGCACGTGGCACTGATCGGTCAGCGTACCGCTTCGGCGGCCGCGATGGTGTCCGCCGGGGAGACGCGACGGGCTCACTTGCTGTGGCCCTGCTGACCGCGTGGGGCAATGACGACCCGCCTCGTCTCGGCATCTCCGATCCAACGTAAAGGCGTCGGTAAGACGGTTATCCGTCTCCCAGGCACGTAATCGCGTCTCGCGAGTGTGCCGAACCGATCCGTCCGGCGAAATCGGACGGCGAGCCAAAACCGCGCCCACGGACGACCGGACGTGATTGCATAGGCCGCTACCTAACGTTTTTCTTACGTAACTATTAGTTGCGAGGGTGCGATTTAAAGCATGCTCTTGGCCCCTTGACTATCGGTCAAATATTGATCATCGCTCAGTTTCAGGTTACGATGCTGTCCGCACCCTTGCTTTGCATTGACGTTAGGGTTTCGGTCCCACGGGACGCTACGGGGAGGGCTGCCCCATGTCGCGATTCCCACTGTTGGTCATGTGCTGCTCGCTCGTGATCGGTGGTTGGTTCTGGTCGTTAGGTGTCAACACGCCGGTCGCGAGGGCGGCCGCAGTTAGCGCCGCTGCCGATCTCCCATTGAGGGACGGGGCCTCACCCGATTCGATGGTTCTCCTTGTCGTGCCCGCCGGCGCGGCGCTTTCGATTGATGGACCGCCACAGGGCGACTTTTACCCGGTCACCTATAGCGGCACCGCCGGGTGGGCGCCCGCCGCCGACCTGGTCATCGTCAAGGACGATCTGATAGCTCCTCCCGCGCTGGAAGGAGGCGCGGCGAACGACTCCGCGGTGCCGACCGCCGTTCCGGCGCAGCCGCCGCCTGCGGCGCCGGTCGAAGTTGCGCCAACGAGCGAGACACCGGCGAGCGCGCCCCCGGCCGCTGCGGCTACCGCCGTTCCAACAGAGGTCGCCGCGGTCCCGACGGTGGTGCCGGATCCGACGGAGGTGCTTCAGGAGAAGGCTGCTCCAACGGATGTGTTATCTGTTGATTCAACGACCGAGCCGGTAGAACCCACTACCCCAATCCCAACGGTGACCGGTCCCGCCACGGCGTCATCCGGAGCCAGCCTCCTGGCGGGGCCCCATTGGAGCGATGACGTCGTCTTTTCGGTACCCGCGGGAAGCACCGTTACCCGCACCGGGAGGTACGTGAACGGCTTCGTTTCCGCCGACTTTATGGGGATCGAAGGTTGGATCGAGTCCTCCCTGCTCACCGAGCCGCTGCCGGTGGAACCAGAACCAACGGCGCCCCCTGATCCGACGACTACGACATCGCCAAGCATCGCCGCTGCTCCGACCGCAACCCCAACGACGCCGGTCGCGGTCGGCGGTCCCGGGTCCGGGATCGCGTACCCCGCGACTAACCTCACGCTCCGATCAGGGCCGAGCGCTTCGTACGACGCGCTGGCGACAATTCCGGCAGGTGATCCCGTCTCCCTGACCGGCGTCATGGAGAGCGGATTCGTGCGGGTTGAGTACGACGGCCAAGTTGGCTGGGTGGCGACCGACGCTCTGAGTATGCCAGCCGGCCCCACGCCAGCGACATCGCCGCGGGGCACCGAAGCGCGACGTGTCTATAGCCGGCAAGAGATCATCCAGATCATCTACGACGCGGCTGACCGCTACCGCCAGCCACGAGCCGACATGCTCCGGGTGGCGGAGTGCGAGTCGAATCTCGACCCCTACGCGGTCAACCCGTCCGGCTCCTACGGGCTGTTCCAATTCATCGACAGCACGTGGCAATCGACGCCCTATGGAGACCGCGATGTCTTCGACCCCCGAGCTAACGCGAACGCGGCAGGCTGGATGTGGTCGGTTGGGCGACGCGGCGAATGGGTTTGCCGCTAATCGCCGAGACCAGGGTTAGGGAAATGAACGTGGGCTCCGCTCCGTCTTACTGGCGTTTCGGTACCGGGTGATGCCCCCTATGATGGTCTGCGGGCGACCTAGATCGTCAGCGGTACGGCGATAGCAAGGGAGTGCGTTGCGACTCGGGCAGCAAATCTTGGTGCCGGACCACTGCGATCCCAACACCGCCGGTGGCAGCCAATGTGTGCCGGTGACCACCCCTGCGAACCGCCAAGAGGGTACGCGGAGACTGGACGGTCGCCCCAAGCGGAAACCGCGGATGCCAGAGATAGCGAGATTTTGCCAACCAGACGCGGGTATCTTGGTGATGACCCGGTCGCATAGGAGCGCCCAGCAAGACGCCAAAAGAAAGGACCGCACCGCGTCGACGGCGTATCCACCGGCTTGGCCAACCAACGCTCTATCGGCGCACTCACCCCGGTCATCCGATTAATCCCTGGAAGATGACTCGGTTTCCGCGCGAGTCATCGCCGCTACTACCTCAGTCTGGTCCCATTGTCAGGCCGTCGTCTCCCAGTCGTCCGGGTGATTCTCATCAGGAATCCAGGAAGGCAGGGCCAGCATTGATTCGCGCGACATCGCGCACACATAGGGCTGATACAAGTTCCGAAGCGCGGTCAGCTGTTGGTCAGCGTCACTGCCCCCTCTCAGCGGCATCCCGGCGTCGTCGAGTCTGGCTCGTAGTTGAGCGAGGTCAGCCGGTGGCAGCCGGTCGGGACGAAGCGCTTCCGGGTCAGCACGAAGGATCTGGCTGAGGTCGCCAACCGCGTGGCGCGCCATGGCAAAGGTGAGGCGAGCTTGATGAGAGCGGAAGAGATTGGTGGGTCCACCGATACCAACGATGACCAGGGAGCAGGCGTCCAAGACGAGTGTTAGCGCCGCAAGCCAGGACTGGTTCTCGTGCTGGGAGCGAAAGAATGACAAGACGGGGTATGAGAGGTGGCTCTCCAACACCTCCGCCGACCAGCGTTCCCACTCCCGGAGAAGTTCGTCGAGTCCCCTCTCCTCACCGAGACCGAGCCGGCTCAACAGTTCGATGGCGCTGGGTGGCGATCCCGCCCGCGCGTCCAGCAATGTGATCTCCGTCTCGCGCTGTGCAAACACGGAGAATATCGTCGGTAGGTAGCTAATGATGATCGCGAGGAAGGTGAATCCGGTCGCGCCCTCGGCGACGCTAAGGAACCTACCGAGAGCATCGCGTGGCGTGACGTCACCGAATCCGATGGTAAAAAGAGTGATCCCGCTCACGTAGAGCATCGTCCCGAACCCTGGGTGATCGCCCGTTCCGGCCATCGCGGCGCCAGAGCCCCAGAGCAGCGCTCCGAAGCCGGCGACCAATCCGGCGGCCTAAAGCGCGACAAGCAGCACGAGCACCAGGGGCCCATAGACGCCAAGCAGCCGATCCCGTTTGCCCGAGCCCTCGCGTTCGGTGCCGCCAGGCAGATGACCCGCCACGCCTGACCAGAGTCGCCAGCTCACGAGGGCGAAGAATCGAGTTACTCGCAGCCGCCGGGTCACGCGCCTCGGCAGAACGATCGTTTCGAACGCGTCGATCAGGATGACCACGATGAGCGCGATTCCGCCGAGAACGGCCAGCACGTGCTCCATCTCTATTTCAACTCCATCTTTGAACGGTACCTCGACGTATCCTGCGCGCCCGTAGGGGCCATCGCCAGCCCTCTCTCTCGTTGCGCTCCGAGAGACATTAGCGACGAGGTAGCGCGCCCTCCCCCAACGACCTGGATCAACGCCTCACCACCATAGCGTAATCAGGGGGCGGCACGGTTCGCCAAGGCGTGGCCGAAAGCTGACACGACAGACAAGCACCGGCTCGAGCAAGGGCCGCGTCAATCGTGCCGGGGACCAACTTTCACGAGGTTCAGCGGTTCATGATTGGGGCGAACATCGCGTTGAACCGTGGGCCTCGTCCTCGCCGTTCGCCCCGCGGCGCGTGCCGCGCTGTACTCGGCCGGAAGAGATCCAGGACGTCCGGAAGGCTCAGGCAAATTGTCGAGCCGCGGGAGGCGGACTGATACTTCGCGTTATGAGTAGTCAAATAGTTGCCAGTCAGATCTCGCCGCTGCCCCTCGTGGGCGCCCGGTCGCCGCGCCAGCAACTGACTGAGCGGGTGAAGCGACTGGCGGCGGAGCACGGCTTGACGGTCGCCCGGGTGACAACGGCGGAGCCATTTGGCGCGTTGGATGCGCCGCTGCAGCGCCATATCGCGGCCGGTCACGTTCAGGGACTCGACTGGTTTACGCCGGAGCGGGCACGGTTCTCGACCGTCCCGCGCAACCTTCATGCGAGCGCTATCTCGATTTTGTCAGTCGCGATCGCCTATTGGACCATCGATCGCGGCAAGCCGGAGGACGGCGTTCCGCGCGGCCGCATCGCGCGCTATGCCTGGGGCGTCGATTACCACGATCTGCTCAAGGAGCGGATGCGGGCACTTCAATCGGCGATTGAAGCGTTGGTTGATCATTCCGTGGAGGGTCGTCAACTGGTTGACACCGCGCGGATCGTTGACCGGGCGGTCGCGGCGCGCGCGGGCGTGGGATGGTACGGCAAAAATTCCTGCATCATCGTCCCGGGACACGGATCATGGGTGCTTCTTGGCGAACTGCTCCTCGACCTTGACCTCGAACCTGACGCGCCGCTTGAGAAGAACTGCGGTCGCTGCTCAATCTGCCTCGATCGCTGTCCGACGGGAGCGATCGTCGCCCCATACACGATCGACACTCCCCGATGTCTTTCGTTCCAAACGATCGAGCAGCGGGGCGCCATCCCGAAAGAGCTTCGGCCCCTGCTCGGCGACTGGGTCTTCGGCTGCGACGTCTGCCAGGACGTGTGCCCCTATACGAAGGCCGCTCGTCCCGTTCTGAACCCGGCGTTTCTCCCGCGCTCGATCGAGAACGCGTACCCATCGCTCCGTCGTTTGTTGAACATGCCCGCTGAGGCATTCCGTGCTACGTACGGGGAAACCCCTGTCACCCGGGCGAAGCGCCGCGGAATGGCACGCAACGCGGCGGTCGCGCTCGGCAACCTGGGCACCGACGAGGACGTCTCGCACCTGGCGACGGCGTTGCGCGACCATGATGAGCCTCTTGTTCGCGGTCACGCCGCCTGGGCGCTCGGGCGTCTCGGCGGCAGAGACGCGACCCACGCCTTGGACCACTGCCGTCGTCTGGAAGCTGATCCCTTGGTCGCAGAAGAGATCGACGCGGCACTATCGGCGGTGGGGTGATCGCAGGAGGTGGTTTGCCTCCTATCCTCAGCGCTGAGGGAAACGCGCCGCGTCCCTGGCATCTGCGCCTCCGGCAAAAGTTCTCATATCGTCCGAACGAGCATCGCACCACCTTCCGGTGTCAATGAACCGCCTACCCCTGGCGTGTCGCTCGTTCACGAAAGCGGCACACGCCCACTCCCGCTCGAATCCGTTCCCCCGATTCCACACTAGCGGTCCAACAGTCCCCGTCGCCAGGCGGCGACCCACCCAATCACGAACGGCACTTCGACCACCGCATCTAGCAGATAGATCGGAGAAATGCGGCCCTTCCGAACGTAGACAGCGTCGACCACCGCCAGCGCCGCCGCGTTACCCGCGGCAACGAGGGCAAGCTCGGGCGGCAGCGTTCGCCTTCGAGCCGCCAATGCGAGACTCGCGCCGGTGGCGGTGACCAATGCACCGACCGTCTTAACGAGCCAGCGGTCGGTCTTCGGACCCGTGACAGCCTCAAACGCTCGCATGCTCACCAGCGGTAGAATGCCGGTGATGAGGTAATAACCGGCCTGCGTCCGCGCCAGCAGCAGCGCGGCATCTTTCGAGTGCATCCCGCCCAACCCTTCCTCAACTTGTCTCGCCCGGGTCAGTTGAACATCGCAGCGCCCGAAGGTCGTTCAAGCGGGCCGGGTCGACGATCCTGACACGTCCGCGGGCCGTCACGATGGTTGTGTCGCCGTCGCGCCCATGGTACACATCAGTCGCTTGTCGCCCGCTTGGCTGGACTTTTTGCCCTTAGGTTAAGGACCGTTGCTCGATCATGTCTACTTTCAATCCGAGCTTCATCGAGGCCGTCGGGTCCGACCGCTCCGGCGACGTTCGATTGAAGCTGGCCGTTCAACGCTCCGGGCGCCTGACCGAGGATACGCTTGATCTCCTTCACGCGATTGGTCTCGAATTTGAGAGTTACGGGCAACGGCTCTATTCGCATTGTCGCAACTTTCCGTTGTCGATTCTCTACGGACGAGATGACGATATTCCGGAGTATGTCGCGTCCGGAACGGTCGACCTCGGGATCGTCGGCCGAAATCTAATCCACGAGGAGAACGCCGCGACGGAGGAGATTCTTCCCCTCGGTTTCGGCTACTGCGCACTGATCGTCGCTGTCTTGCGCGACGCCCCGTATCGCGCGCCCACCGACCTGCTTTCTCGAAAAATCGCCACGTCCTATCCAGGATCGGCGCGCCGGTACTTCGCCGAGCTCGGGGGTCAGCCGGAGATCATAACGTTGAGCGGCTCGGTCGAGGTCGCGCCGTCGCTCGGCCTGGCCGATGCGGTCGTTGAGCTGACGGCGACCGGGTCAACGTTGATGTTGAACGACCTCCGTGTCATCTCCACGATTCTTGAATCCGAGGCGGTTTTGGCCGCGCATCCAGCCGCGCTCGCCGACCCGGAGCGCCGCGCGAACATCGACCGCCTCCTGATGCGGATCAAGGCCGTGCGCGCGGCCAAGCGCTACAAGTACCTGATGATGAACGCCCCCGAGTCGGCGCTCCCGGCAATTCGCGCGGTCGTTCCGGGCCTCAAGGCCCCGACGATCGTTCCCCTCGCCGATCCCGGCTGGGTGGCGGTTCATACCGCGATTGAAGAAGATCTCTTTTGGGAGTCGATCGAGCGGCTGCGCGCGGCTGGAGCGACGGAGATTCTCGTCTCATCCCTGGAAAAGCTGATGCTCTAAGGTCCATCGGACCCATGAACCGCAAGATTCGGGCACCGCGGTGTTGGGTCGAGTCAGCGCTTTCGAGCGCGTGGACCATCCGTCCCGCATGCCCGCTCGTACAGCGCGCCGCGCGCGCTTCGCCCCTCACGGCGCGCACGCTTCGATCGATCCGCTATGATTGCCGCTCACTCGCGTGCCGTTCCTGGCGCCTTTCGGCGCCTCACTTCGCGCAGAGCGTTGTTTCCTCATCCACTGGCGGAAGTTAGACACAGCACCACAGGAGCTACGCGTGCCGCAAGTTGCTGACACTCGCGCCGACGTCGATCTCCGCGCGCTCATTCGTCCAGCGGTGCGCGAGATCCCAGCGTATGTCCGCGAGGAGCCGCCGGCGACCGCGACGGAGCGCGTCATCCGGCTCGACTGGAACGAGTCTCCCTATGGGCCGTCGCCCAAAGCCCGCGCAGCTCTGGCGGGGTTTGATGCCTTTCACCGGTACCCGGAGATCGACGCCGGCCAGCTCCGGACTGCGCTTGGCCGCTACATCGGGGCGCCGCCGAGCCAGGTGGTGCCGGGCGCAGGTCTCGACGACGTCCTCAACACGCTGGCCCTGTTGCTGGTCGAACCTGGGGACCGCGTCATCATTTCCGAG
>JAABUN010000636.1_pt1 | contig 87495 bp, 90 predicted proteins | sample 5559311 | NCBI WGS metagenome assembly JAABUN01 (sample SAMN10711877, study PRJNA513370) | rock metagenome | isolation source: Antarctica rocks | place: Antarctica: Victoria Land, Siegfried Peak sud
GTTGGGATGGGGTGGGGTGGGGAGGGCTGGGGAGAGGGTGGTAAGAAGGGTGTGGAGGTGAGAGATGGTTGTTAGGAGGGTAGTGCTGTGGGTGTTTTGGAGTGGGGTGGGCCAGTCGTAGTCGTTGGTGTTGGCGGATGGGGGGAGATCGAAGGACCAGGTTTCGGAAAGGTGCTGGTCGATTTCGTCCGAGGGGAGGGTGGTGTAGTCGTATCTGTTTGGATGGGTTTGTAAGGGGTCTATATTGTATTGGAGGGAGGGTCGGGCGGGAGAAGCTTACCGGATGTTGTTGTTGCCTTCGGGGCTCTCCTCTTCATACTTCCATTTCTCCGTTTGTGGCACGTCGTGCAAGGTCTGTGACATGCGTAGTAGCCATTCGGCATGGCTGAGTATTTCCACCTCTGACTCCAGATCGAGCCAGAAGCAGCCTTCATCAGTACATGCAGCTAGGAGTTCGGTACTTGTCTCCTCATCTCCCTCCCGCAGCTTCTTGTACGAGATAACATGTATCTTTGTTGGTACATCTGGGATGTGCTGAGACGTTGGAACTCGCTGTGTTTGTGGAGAAACATTACTGCCTGCTGCTTTCGAAGACCCGCCGCTACCCTCGCGTTGTCCCCCAGAAGCTACCGGAGCTTTCGCGCGCTGCGATCGTCTTGGCAAAGATCTTGTCGATGCGGTATCGAGAGCGGAGATAGAAGGTCGCGCAGCTGCCGTGAAGGATCCTCGCCTGGGGCCACTCCCATCTTCAGGCCATACACAGGTCCTGTTGCTATCCTTGCAGGGACCACATGATGGATGTACTCCGTTACATTGGACCTGGCGAGAGCGACATGTCACGCATAGGGTACTGCTGCGTTTATTGTCGTGGAGATTGGCTGGTTGAGAAGACATGGTGCCGTGATGTATTGGTGAAGCCTAGAGCATCTGAGCAGCCGAGTCGCCGTTACTGATCGAGCTTTTGTGGTGTTGACTTATCAAATTTTATGTCTTGCAGGAATCCGAGCAACCTCTTGTGTGGACTTGCAATCTGCAGTAGGACAACGGAGAAGCGTAGGTGTCTGCAGTTAGCCGTGTCAATCTGAGGAACAGGTTCTTTGTACGAGTCTTAGGTCGGCGCAACTACCTGTCTCGACGCTAATGGTGATTTTTTGGTGCGCATCCTGAACAGTGTTCAAGTGCGTAGCGGGAAAAGAAAGGATGTAAGTTGCAGATGGTGTCGAAGATACGACATGAATAACACCAACTCTGGGAATTGGGTATGAAATCATGTTCCCTCTTCCAGGGTACATCTTATGTATTCGTTCATAGCCTAAAGCGTTACGGCGCTCCCACTTCTTGATATATAATTCTCAAAAGCAAAGCGTTGGTAATAAACCTGATCAAACGGCCATGTGTCCAAACCAAGCACTAAGGCAAAAGAAAAGCCACCACGCTGGAACGCTGGAGTATCATGAAGAATGGCCATCTAGACCGCGTGATCATCAATTGTGTACAAAGAAGAGACGTTTACCACCGAAGACAATCGACTGGTCCGTGAAGAGCGTACCAAATACCCCAGAGCTCAACTCCGATGTCGATCGAGCAACTCACGTATTGACGCCTGTGTCCTCTGCTGGACCTACTTTCGGCCTCTCAGCGTAAATCTTCTCCTTCTCCTTCTGTGCTGCCTCTAAGCTTTCGACGTAAATGTTGAACTTTCCAATCTCGCGTAGCAAATAAGAAGACTTGCGCTCCCAATTAGTCATCGCTTTGGTAGTATTAGGGTGACGGGGGGTGAACTGCATGTAGTCATCAGCACAAGTCTCCCTTGGCGCTGGTATCGAGAATAGTATATTGAACTTACAGCAAGGAGCATCGCAGCCCTTAGTTTGTTGTGCTTTTCTAACTCGTCTGCGATGTTCTTAACGTATATCGAAAGACCCTTAAGTTGATCTACTTCCATCAAAACGCTAGCAACCATGCTCTGCTGCGGCGGCTTCCAGTCCGTAATGACAACCTTATCACCGGGCAATCTCGGCCTAAAGGCGCCTTGATCAACAGAGCTCCGTGCACTTCTGATTGAACTCTGCAGACTGGGACGAGGGCCGGCATTCGCCGAAGGAGCATCGTTGTCAGTGTACAGGATTGCTGTGTTGATCACAGAGTCGCCCCACCCATATTCTATATTGCTGATGCCACCTACCATAGGCTCTTTGGAAAGGCGGGCGCTCCAGTAGTTCGCAGTTGTGACGAATTCTTTGACAATCTCCGGGGTACCAACCTGAAAGAGATGGACGGCTCCAGTAGGTAGTTCGAGAGCCCATACGTGTGGTCTTGTCTTCGAGTAGCCCGGTGGCGGTAGCTCACTGGCTATTGTTTGCCGCAGGAGAAAAGTGCCAAGCGTTTCAGCGCTGTCAGCCCAATTACCGCCGCCAACTATGCCCCCTGCTGCTTTTTGGTTCTTTGCTTTGATGCGTAGCGATTTGGCATTCATGCTGAAAGAAAATAAGCGCATATAGCCCTTTTCGATAACGCCGAAGCTCTCGACCCAATTCCGGTCCTTTGCTCTTTTGTCGACAGTCAAATGCTTGTGCTTGAGTATTCCCTCTTTAGCCCATGGGGCACCGGCTAGCTCAAGGCTCTCATCTTCGATAAGAGGAGCAGCATGGAGACTCTGCTCGTCACCTCCAGTGCCTTCCTCACGGATGATTGCTTGGCTTAGAGCATTGGCGAAGCCTATGGATTGTTGGAAGGCGCCCTGAGGGAAGTTTGTAGCAAAAGAATCAACCGAAAGAGAGGTCTGGGTCTTGCCAAGGGATGAAAATTTGCTCCAGGCGCTGGTTACTGACGCGCTCGTCACCGACGATTGCTCGTCGAGACTCGATCTTCGACTGGTGGCTACAGAGGAAGCTGGGTAAAGTCGAGGTCGAGATCTGTTCTTCGACTGCCACCTACCAGTACCAAGGCGACCATCATTCGGGCGTCCGCGAGCGTAGCTCAGATTCTCGGAGCCGGCTTTGCTGAGCATGCTTGGAGTGCGACGAAGCATGCTATTGGTGATAGCTGAAAGGCCGTTCGACGTTTGTGTTGTCCCTGTAAGCGCCTCTTTGGTGTCATTTCCATATAGAGGTAGCGGATGCTGACGTATCGAATTATAGAAATCTTTGAGAACAACCTCTACCTGGTTCTCCCAGGTGCTCAGCTTGCCGTGGAACGGTGTCTTCACCAATGGGCCACAGTCACCCATGGAATTGCTGAGGTCGATGGGCGTATGCGGCGTGATTGGTGAGTACGCGGTCTGATCCGAAGGTCTTTGGGATAGTCTGTATAGTGGCCTTTGCCCCTCAAAGGACCGCCTTGCTTCCGGGGCCTCGTGAGAAGTTGGTGACTTGGTGATCGCTTTTGACAAGTCTCCCCATGGCCTCGGAGGAAGGGTGGAAGCGCGTGGATCCACGAAAGCATCCGGAGCAGCATCTGTCACAACGCGTCGAATGGTAGGCAATATGTTCTTAAGAAACTGAGTCCTTGTCATCTTTGTCTCGATTCCTTCTTGATGGAGGTCTGTATTGAGCAGCAAGACAGAGTAGCAAATGGTGTGGACGACATCGGTAGCTTTGAAGCCATGATTGAGATTGCAAGCGCACCATCGGGTAGAGAAAGCATCCAAAACACGATCTACCTGTTGTGCTTCACCTTTCAAGAACAGCTTGCCGCACAGACTTCGCAAGGCGGCTAGAATGGTGAGATTCTCCCAGTCAAATAACTCCATGTAAGCTTGCCGTACCGAAGCTCGTGCCGAATCCGGCTCACCAAGCCAAGCGGCCGGCTTTGTGGTCAAAGTCTCATCGCCGTCGAAAAGCTGTTTGGCTTGACTTCGATCGGCCTCACTTGGTTGCGTAGGATCAACGTCAACACTGAGTTTGTGTCCCGCGTCTTTAGCCGTCGGTTCAGGGAATTGAATATCATTATTGGCTATCAGTGGAAGCAGCGTCGAACTGGCAGAGTGATATTCACTTATAGGAGACACCTCAGAATACTCAATCGGGAATGCCATCTCACGCCTGCCGACATTGTTGTCGGCATTCTCCGGCTGCAGCCACACACGATCAGCGTCCTTCATCGACGCTGTGGGAGATGGCAGCTGCGGTTGTAATTGCGCCGGGGCGAGCCATTCTCTAGCCTCCGCCTTCGTTGGCGCAAGTTGGGGTGGTGAGGGTAGACTGTCACTGCGTGGAGCCAACAAGTCTCGGTGCCTTGGGGGGTCTATCGATCGTTCTACCGGGCGCTCATACACTAGCTGTCGACTTTTACTTGAATAGGTAGGCCTACTTTCATTCTCTCTGCGAAGCTTCATGTCCGCTGGATGGCTCGTTGGCGCCAGATCAAGCCTCACGGCGCCATTACCCGAAAGATCGATATCGTCGGAGGGTCCGAGTGTTCTGGTCTCATTGCTACTATCATCATGGAAGAAAGAGTTATCGTGAGGTTTCAAAGCATACGTGTCATCCGATTTCAGTCGAGCTCGCTCGCGTGGCACTTCCCGCATAGTCGAGGGAATTTCTCGCGGTGGGCGCATGGTGTGGTTGAAGCCAGCATCGAACACTGGATCGTGATCTCGGCGTGGAAGCTCTGTGGTGCCTTTGGCTTGTAATGTGTGTGTTTGCGAAAGTGCGTTGGCATGTCCGAGTGTACCTGCGAATTGTCGGGCGTCCGAACGCATCGGGTTATCAAGATACGGGTTCATGACTTGACGTAGACTGCTTGTTGGACTTCGCTGATCTCGGTCAGCAATTGGATGGGTACGCGACTCTGACTTCAGGTTCAGTGGGAGCATTGGAGGTGGTATTTGCTCAGAGACAGATTTCTTTCGTCTCCGGAAGAATGAAGATGGCTTCTTGACCAGAGGTGGCTGGATTGCTTCAGGTGGTTGATGCGAGCCCTCATCCGATACTGCAATTTTCGCCGTTCTGTTTGTGGCCGCAGAGCCTTCTCTGCTACAGGCTCGTGTGGTAGGTTTCGGAGGCTGTGTTTGAAGGATGTGCATGTCGTTCTTTGAGGAACCAAACACTCTTATGAAGAATCCAGGTCTCTCCTTCGTAGCGTCCCTGGTTGATGCAATCGAATCCATCCTCCGAGCCATGAGAGGCTCGGAATACTGTCTCACGGGACTGGGATTCCTCGACTTTAGGAAACCAGGTGGAGGTTGGATCCGCTTTGAAGTGCGTTTTGAACCCATTACGGTGGTATCCGTTGGTGGAGGTCTTGGTGAATCATAGAAAATCTCGGCCTTCTTTCTTCTGTTGATTTGACTTCTCGAAGACTTGTTGCTATGCTTGCGCTGCAGTGACGGAGCAGAGGTAGCAGTCTGCGGAGGGAACAGAGTCGAGCGGTCTTTGCGAGGACCGCCCGGAACCGTCGGAGTAGGAGCAGCTTCTAGATCGTCGTATAGATTCACTTGCGGTAATCTGCTGAGTGGAGGCGGGTGGGCACCAGACCTGGAAGGAGACTCTAATACTCGAATTCTCTCACCGAGGTCGAGGCTTCCCGAGCGTCTCGAATGCCCATGAAGAATAGGAGGCTGTCCTAGACGTCCCATGTCCACGCTTGACGATGCACTGCTCTTGCTGCCTTTCCTGCCTGCTTGTGCTGCCCGCTCAACCGCTCCAGGCCCCACTTCTAGCGGGCGATTCCTATATGCCCTTGGGGACTTTGATTTCTCCTCCCCAGCACGAACACTGTTGATTCGGCTCAAGCCAGACTGAAAGTTAGAGCTGCTGTTACTACGTCGACCACGTGAAGGGTTGCCAGGGAGCTGCTGCGGCGGGTCATCCGACGGCAAGCTGTGATCCGAATGGGCGGAGGAGGAGTGTGGGTGTCGAGGAGCGCTGTTCGGAGGAGCTGTAGAGTCTGAGCCAGACGAGAATATTGGCCGATCCTTGGGCGGCGTGAACAGTTTGGGTTGATCAGGGTTGAGGGACATCAGCATGTTATCCACCACCGAATGTCGAGGATTATCTGTCAATGAGAGGTCATGCGAGATCCTTTCGTCCCGACTGTTTTCGTCTGCAATAGCCCTTGCATGACTTCCCATGTGTGTCTCATGTGGGGTCGGTCGCTGCACCTTCGAGGCACGCTTGGTCCTAGTCTTGACGTTCGGTGTCTGTGGTGTCTGAGGGGTGGTGTCGTTGCGGTTGCTTTGAGCTTGTGGTCGGAGGCTCAGAGGTCGCTGAGGAACAGCATATTGCATCGTAGGTGCAGGCGTGTCCTTTCGGTTGATCATCATGGTTGCGGCGGTATGTGCTGGACACTGTATACTACGTAGTAGGTACTGCTAGGTAAGGGTGTTGCAGAAGCGGTCCGTGCGATCCTCCTCCTCCGTACCGAAGCCCATCGGTGATTGCGATAATGCGTACTCAACGGGAGTGAAGCTCAATCTTGATAGGGTAAGGGCTGTTGGAATTCAGACCGGGTCAACCTCGGTAGTCACTAATCAGGACTAGTCAGGGGGCCTTGGCAGACTAATAGAGATTTCTCGTGATGGTTATTCCATTCTACATAGCTACATCCATCCATTTAGTTATCATAATACTATTGCACTACACCCAAATCACGTGCAGATGACTCATTGACATCATACATTTCAACAAGGGCTGCCGGCAGATGGTTTCGAAATTAACGTGGGGTCGAGATTAAGGGGGTGTGGGATGCTACAGCACGGAAAGGGGAAAGTGCCGGATGGCCAGCAGGGATTCTGACAGGTACCAGACGTCTCTTCCATGAACTATGCTAACGCCACAACGGTCTTGCTGGTCTCCATAACTAAGGTAGAACTATGGCGGGTAGATGTTGGGCATCGACGACAGCATGGCAGGGCGTAAACAACGTGTTCCAAAGCCAATGGTCCACCATGTACCATCTACAGCTGCGCTCCGTACATCCGAGTTTCCATGTGCGGTATCTACCCGTAAGGCAACCTCAATTGGGCTGCCCTCACCAGACACTGTGTAGCGGACTCTCTGTACTGTGTGAACCTTTTGGCTGATATCAGAAATCCTTTGAGGTCCCCGCATGTCTGAAAGGGGAAGTAAAAGTGGTCGACGAATCATATCGCGTTGGGTCCTGGGACCAGTAATAGCGTAATTTGAACATTCGCTTATTCCCAACTAACCATGTCTTGTGACCTGATCTCCTCCACTGTTCACACCACTTCGAGATAGCGACCGCGCTGGCGTATTCTGTGTACAGTCTATCGCATGGCTCTACATGCTTCGAGGAGATTACGTTGAGCCAGCAGTCATATGCTACCCTTCGAGCGTTCTACGTTGGCTCAAATACCGCTATTAGCGTCATGTTCACTACTCCAACCATAGCCAACACTCAGGTAAGCGTCTTCACACCAAGCATCATACTCCATACGAGCATGGCCTAGTCCAAACGCGAGTGTAGAAAAGGAAAAACAAACAAGCAGTTGTGTTGGTAGACTCTGAAAAGACAGAACAGTGTGTTTCCCACCACTACAAGATCCCGGTACTATACTATTAATTGTCCACGATCTAGTGTGTGGCTCTCATGTTGTTCTTCGACAACGGAAGGTCAAGCATCAACCTCGGTTGCGTTAAGCATCATAGTTCTACCTCCAGGATTCGCTATTACAGTACATCACGATGTGACATGAACTTCATCTTGGCTATGCAGCGAATTAGTTAATCATGAAGTGTTTGAAGGAGCAAAGTACTGTGATGCAGAACAGACTGCCTCGTTCTATTGATTACGGCGTTTAGAATGCCTATTTCTACTAGAATAAGCGCGCTTAGCGACGCGGGTATACCTGTTGCCTTTTGCAGCCTCCAAATCGCAAAAGCGATCTCCATATGCGATCCCTGCCTTTGCGTCTGGACAGAGTGGCGTCGACAGCTATCAAACCCACCAAATGAACCCCACAATCACCCTCCCTCGCCAGCATGGAGGAACCCCAAACTTCGGCAGCACGACGCCCACGCCCCGATCAGAAACGCTACGAATGCCTCGGTTCTTCAAGAGGTGCGCTCCCCTTTCCCGATCACAACTCATCAAGAGTGTTCCCGCGCATCCACCTCATAAAGCTGTCCCGTTATTGTACGAATGCAGGCTAACAATGAACCTTTCAACGCCAGAATATTCAAGTTCCCGCAGATGGACTTTGAAATGGCGATATGGGAAATGACTAGCCTCCTCTTCGCGCCGAAGAAAGTCTTCAGGTCGATATACTATCACGTACCTCACCCCACCCTGTCCCGCGCCCAATCCAAGGCTGTCATGCTAATCATACATCCAGAAACGTACCCACCCTCTCCACCCCCGCCTCCATAATAACCTTCACCCCGTATTTTACTAAACCTTACTCCCCCCCCACAGAAACGAAAAATACCTGGCATCGCCCCGACCCCTCCTTCACCTACCTCCTCTCCTTCTTCATGCTCCTTACCGGCATCGCATGGGGCATCGCCTCCACCACCTCCATCTCCGCCACCGTTCGCCTCACGCTGCTCTTCGTCTTTGTACACTTCCTCGCCGTATCTTTGCTCGTGGCGACGGCGGCGTTTTTTCTCGTGGGTAGGCTGTTGGGGCCCGGGGTTAAGGGGTTGCCGGGGAGGAGGAGGCAGCAGGGGTTGTTCGCGAGGGAGGGGGAGGGGGATGTGTTGGAGTTTGGATACTGTTTTGATGTGAGTGGATGGTTTTGGGGTGTGTGAGGTGGATAGGGAGCGAGATGGAGGCTAATGTGTGGTGTTGCAGGTTGCGATACGAGCATTCTTTCCGGTGTGGGTGTGGTTGTATGTGCTGCAGTTTGTGCTCTGGCCGCTCATTGCACGAGAGAATCTGTAAGTAGGCTGGGCATTTTGGTGATGTGATGGCACGCTGACTCTGTGGATACGCGCAGCGTTTCAAGACTCGTCGGCAATACGCTGTACCTGGTTGCTCTGGGCTACTATACAATCATCTCCTTCTTGGGGTATAATGGTATGCCTGATCCCTACGCTAGTTCGCTGCTGGTCCATTGCTGAAATCCGGCCCCAGCTCTCCCATTTCTTCACCACACCGAGCTTCTCCTCTCGCCTACCTTCGTATATGCGATACTGTGGTTCGCCAGCCTCTTTGGCTTCAATGTGCCAATGCATATCGGGCCTTTGCTAATCATAGGGGCTCGATGAGGGATGTTGCTCAACAAGCGGTTGTATGATAGATGACTTGGTATTTAGCGCGGCGTCTTGGGTGTCCAGATCATAATGCAAGCGTATTGGATTGTCGATCCATGCACGCTGCTAGTAGAGCTGCACAACGGCAAAGGCATGAATATGCCCAACCATGTCATCCAACCAGACTCTTTCTCAAGGCTTCGTATCCTCCTTCGGCGGCATTAAGATAACGTATTCCCTGGTCGACTCCCCAAAGGTGATCACATCGGCGCTCCTCACTTCCACATACCGCCTCTCAGGTATCGGCTCTCCATTGACCTTCGTTCCATTGGCACTCTCCAAATCAATCACATAAGGCTTTACCCCACCCTTCCTCTCACCCCACTCATTTTTCTTCTCCGTATATCGAAACTGCAACACAGCATGCTGCTTGCTACAACTAGGATGCTCAGTTGGAAAATCTACCACGGCCCTTTCCCTCCCAAATAGCCAGCACGAGCGCTCATGTAAAGGGAGCGTTTCAAGCACTTCTTGGCCTTTAAACACGTAAAGACGCCATTGGGAAGAGGCGGGTGGAAGACGCGCTTCTGGTGGCTCATTGTATTTGAGCACGATGGAGGTGTTGGCAACTGTGTTTGTCTCGGCGGCTAACTTGCCAGTCGGGGCGTAGTTGGGCTTTTGCTTCTCGATCTCTGGCACTGGCTTTGCCACAGCATCGGAGTTGGGGTCGTGCTTGTAAGCCGCCTCTTGGGATGGAAGAGGGGCGTTGGAGCGTTTGATTGGGAGTGAGAGACCGGTGGGAGATTGAGAGCGCGTTCTCGGTTTCCGCGACCTATGATGATCGAAGGAACGCCTGTGAGTCTCTGTGGGGTCCGGTCGCCGTCTTTTGGCTGGTGGGGATCGTGAGGCGCTAGGGCTCCGGTCTGAGTGTCCTCGATTGTCTCGGTGGCTCCGATGACGGGCTTCTGGAGATAAAGGCTCTGGAGGCTCCCTTATCCTGTTCCTGGGTATTCTATCTCGTGGGCTTCTCGATGAATGTTTCTTGTGCGAGTCGGATCTCCAATCATCTTTTGTCCTCCGTTCAGTGTTTGAATGTCGGTCTCTCTCAAAACTCTGCCTTCTTGCGAGTTGATGCTTCCTAGGCTGATCGTTGTCGCATTCGGATGAGTACCTCCGCCGCCGAATATTTCTATCACTATCGCGATAAGAGCTATGATTGGGCATGTTGCCTGCAGACTCGTCACCGGAAGAGAAAGTAATATAATTCGCGGCTCTTGCGGTTCTTGCGGCTAATCGTATTCTAGAAGCTGAGCCGCTTCATCTATAATAGATCTCTACTCCACTTTAAGGGAGTGTTGGAATTGGGCGTCGATAATGAACATTCTGAGAGCCATTACAATATACGTCTCAACGTCGGTGATGAAGCAACAGACGCGGATGGTCGGTTAATGGAGGCACATAAGCAGTTGAAATAGTCTTGTTGCCCCTTCCTTCGAGGTGAGCTACCTAATGATCATCCAACGGGAATGATAGTTTCATGATAGATATCATCAGCAGGCTAGTCTTGATCAAACACCAGTCTGCCAGGTCTAGATGACGATGCTGTACACAGAAGTGTGGATGGAACTTGCGCAGAATATATTAAACCTAAGCCCAAAGATCTGTTTCCTCAATGCAAATTCCACTACTACACTTCGAGTAACTATGGTTAGAAGGGTTTCACCCACAGTTGGGTGATGGACATGTATTAAGTACTGAGTTGTCCAAAACTTCAAATCATACCAATTGTATGGTAGCTAGCTATCATTGTCTCGGGGCGTTGACCATTGAGCGTGAGAAGACAGTACTGACCTCTCCATCTATCCTCTGTCGTTGCTTGGCATTGATGCCAGTTCGATCAGTCACTGGCGTCGCGTCTATAATGTTGTCAAATACATCGTTATCACCGATATCCGAGCCCGATTCAGCATCAGAGTCAATGATTGCGGTCCTTGCTATCTTCTCTGGCGGTTTCCTGTCTTCGTGACTAGGATTCGAGAATGGTTTTGATGCTAGAACTCGTTGCCGAAGCTGCGCCATCTCTTCTTCATCGTCTTCCTCCTCTGAGAGTGCGAATGGATCTTCGGAGATCTCGACGCCACCTGCGTCATCATCTTCAGCGCTCTGAGGCGCATCAGAGTCTTCGTCTTCGTCCTCGTCTGAGTTGATGACGGGCCTTCTGTTTACATTGCCTCCACTCCAAGCATCACCTTTTCCAGCAATTTCATCGTCTTTCCGACCATCAGCGTATTCCTTCTCGATCTTCGCTAGCCAAATTTCTTCCGCCTTCTTTACCTCTTCTTCCGTCGTACATGATGCATATCGCTTTAATATCTGTGAGTTTATTTCGAGGAAAGCCTCGGCATATGAGAAGTGTGCTAGAACCTCATGCGCCCAATCTTCATGCCCGCAGATGAAGAAGCAGGCGGCCAGAGCTTCCGCACAATTGAGCCGCCACGGCCGACCATAGTTTACGGAATTGGCGGCGACAAGGTAGGGTACTGCTTTGGTTAGTCGGGTGTAATTTAGTTTAACGGCGGTTTGCCCAACATAATCTTTCACACTTCCCCCCAATCTTGTTCCAAGGAACTTCCTTGATCCTGACCCACGAACACTCAACTACCGCCGCTCCATATTGCTCCAACAGATCCTTGTCAGCAGCTGAAACGACTCTCTTTGCATTTGGCCTGGCAATCAGTTCTCAGAATAGACTGAAGCCGGGATTGCGGGCGTCGCCAGCTTACGATATTACCACCCCAGAAAACTTTTGCCCCACTGACAGTTCCCGCATTTGCCCAAAGTGCATAAGCCTTTTACCCGAACATCGCTTTGGATCGCAGTGCTCTAGGTCCCAGCAAGCTGCTTTGAAGGGTGGTCTTCGATTTTGAGCTTCTTCATCTCTGTCCTCGCCATGAGCGGTTGGATGACGACGAATGCTCATATGTTTCTTCCCCTTGGCCGCAAAGCCATCTTTCTTGTGGCGCATGTTAGATGCGGAGAGAGAGCTAGAGTATGGGACTGCGATTCGGCCTGCGGAGAAATTCCCTAAAGTATGTAGGGAAGATGTTGAATAAAGTATTCGAGAAATCGAATGACATGCTACTCGGCTATGTATCTGGCGCGTTAGACGCCGCTGTGGGCACTGGAACTAGGCAAGCTACATCGTGGGAAACAATACTGCTATAGGTTTTGACCATGCTCCAAGTCAGTCCGCTGTTTTTGACTCGACAGTTTGACCTCCAGAACAGCTTCGTCCAATCTGGACTTACTTCCCAGCTTAATCTTGGGCTGAGGACTCAATGGAGGCAGCCTCGGCAAGGTATGCGGCCAGAGACCGCTTTGGAGCCTTTGGGGAGCCGGCGCAGACCCCATTACAGCGCTATATACGTGAGAAATTGTAGTACATCTATCGAACTGAACCGCGCAACTCACATCTGTGCCCAGAGAATGCTGTAGACCCTCAGAATTACGAACCTAATCTCGCCCTCGACCTCGAGATTGCGGACCTCATAAATTCGAAGAAAGGCAACGCGTACGGAGAGGAGATACCACCAATGGTGATGCAGAATACTGATTCTACTTAGGCCTCGAGAAGCTGCTGTCGCGATCGTCAACTACATAAATCATAGGAATGCCAATGTATCTCTACTCGCGCTCACGGTACGACGCTTTATGACCCAGCTCAGGATATGTGGTAGCTAAGGTGAACCCAGCTCCTCGACATTTGCGTCAAGAATTGTGGCTATCCCTTCCAACTTCAGATCAGCACTAAGGAATTTCTAAACGAGCTCGTCCGGCGATTCCCGGAACGACCGCCCTTACAACCCTCTCGCGTCCAGTTCAAGATCCTAGAGGAGATCGAAGAATGGAGGCAGACGATATGTCAGACATCACGTTACAAGGAGGACCTGGGGTTCATACGGGACATGCATCGATTGCTGAGTTACAAAGGCTACACATTTCCCAAGATTCGGAGCGAGGATGCTGCGGTTCTGAACCCGAGCGACGTATGATTCTTTATAAATGAAGCTCAAGATAATCAGCTGACATTTCGCAGAACCTACAGTCCGCGGACGAGATGGAAGAGGAGGAAAAGGCAGCACAATCGGCCAAACTACAGGAGCTTATCAGGCGCGGCGGACCGGAGGATCTTCAAGAAGCAAATCGTCTGATGAAAATTATGGCAGGTTACGACACCAAACACAAAACGGATTATAGGGCCAAGGCCGCTGAAGAAGTGGGCAAGATCCAACAGAAGGCTAAACTACTGGAGGAGCGGTTACAAAACGTCAAAACTGGGGACGAGGTTCCTGATGGAGATATCTTCGAGGAACTTGCTAGTGCACTTCAAAGTGCCCAACCCAAGATCCAGAAGATGTGTGAAGAAGAATCAGAGGATTCGGAAGCTGTCGCAAAGCTACTGGAAATCAATGACAGCATTCACCGGACCATTGAGAGATACAAACTCATCAAGAAGGGCGATGTAGATGCAGCCTCGAAAATCCCAAAGGGCACGTTAGGAACATCTACCGGAGTTACTAAGACTGCTGATAATGAGTTGTCTCTAATCGATTTTGGTGGCGACGAACCTGCACAGAGCTCGACTGTAGATACTGATGGTTCAAGCAAACCAAAGGCAGCATCTTTGCAAGACGATCTCCTCGGCCTATCAGTGCAAGATCAAGACTACGGACAAGGTGGTGGTATTGCGCTCGGTTTTGGTGCTAACACCAGTAATTATTCCCTTCGAGGTAGGCGCAGTCCATGCCGCTGACTATCTACACGCAGACGTTCCAGGACCTTCTTTACTCTCTTCGACCACACAGCAGAATTCCGCCGGCAAATCCACGCCAAATACTGCACCACTAGCTACGCAGGCTCCCCCAGCCATCAAACCAAATTATGACCCTTTCCAATCACTTATAAGCTCTCATCCCTCCTCGAGGCCGGCTACTCCTGGCCCACTGTCTCTCCTTCAATCGCATCAAGCTCCAAAACCACCACAACCATCATCGGACCCGTTTGCCGTTTTGTCTTCCCCAGCTTTACCACAAGCTTCATATCCTTCCAATACCCACCAATCTCAAGTCCCTAACCCATCATCCTCTGCATCACTCTTCAACTTCGCCTCATCGAAATCTCCGTCGTCACAAGCGCAGGCTACGTCTACATCGGAGCAAATAATTAATGGAGCCTCAGCCGATGACGACTGGAAATTCGCCTCGGCCTTACCTGACGATGCTACGATTTTACCATCCACCAACGATCTGATCGTCGCAAGCACTTCCGTCAAAATAGCCTTCCACGTTTCGAGACCCCATCCGGAGGGCTCGCTCATCTCAATACAGGCTGCATTTACCAATAATTCTCCAAATCTTATCACAGAGTACACTTTTCAGGTGGCAGTAACGAAGGTCAGATTACAGCGACGCACTTTACTGAACTCTATGCTTATCTTGTTTTAGGGATTCACATTGAGGTTGACGCCCCAGTCTGGACGGACGTTGAAGCCAAACCAGAAAGACGCGATCACTCAACCCATTGCGGTACACGGCGTGTCAAAAGGGCAGGCTAATCTGGTCAAGATGCGATGGAAAGCTTCTTATAAGGTTGGGGGCGATCTGCAGGAGGAGCATGGAGAAGTTCCAGTACTAGGAATCCTCTAGTTGCAACTCAATTTCTACAGACTGAGGCGCGTGAGATACAATGATTGTTACTACTAATCTTGGAGATGTCCTATCCGTAGTCTCCTGGCCAAGGTGCCAAGGTACCTTATCTTGCACTAGCTTAGCCTTGAAGTAGGTAATATATTTCACGATCCGTTCTACAGCAGCCCACACGCGACACCTCCAAGTTGGGAAATCATGCATGCCGCCTGTTTCTCGATCTGCTTGGATCTTGAGAACTAGACTTGATGTACCAGCTATTGGAGCCGCTGTCAATGCGGTTCCACAAGTCCTCAATGTATATTCGATCTTGAAACGGAACGTACCTTCGCAGCCCTGCTAACCTTCATTTAGGGCGGACTTGTATGGGCACACAGACTCAAAAAGAGGTCAAACATTGAGCTCGATACGAGAAGAACCTTGTTTGAGCTTCACGCTGGGCGCGAAGCTTCTCAACTACCTACAGCACTAGCACTCGATGAAGTTACGAAACCTGGCTCCGAGAGCAATTCAATCTTCAATACCTCGGAAGAGCTGATTGCAGCATTGGGACCCGTAGGCAGAGATTATGCAAGACCTCAAAGCTACAGAAGCAAGGTGGATTTATCGTTTGTTGATCCTGTCCTTGCGGCATCTGATCGCAAAGCAGCCATCAAGAAAGCAGAAGAAGCAATTAGGAGGCAAAACATTTTAAGAGAAAGGAAACATGATCCCCTGACCAGAAAGTCTGTCCTCGTCAGCTATCTCCTGCACGTGGATCCTATTCTTCGGTACGAAGCACGCCTCGTGCACTCTAAAGCCGCAAATTCAAAATTAGACGGTGCATTGCTGAGGGTCTTCGACCGAAATGCGTGTTCGTGGCTTAGAGGGGTACAGCTTGATATCGAGGATATTATGAATTGGGCCTGGATCTTGACTGCCGATTCGAGTGAGCGTGCAGCATTACGACTGACGCTATTGGCAGATCGAATTTCTAATAGAGAGGACATCTTTAGGACCATGCCCTCGTTTCTGGTCCTGTTTCTACTTCGCCGACAATCTATAGATGGACGCGCATTGAAGCCTATATTGCTCTATGTGTGGAGACTGATGGAACTCTCGGAAAGCTCAATGTCGACTGTTTCGACAAAGTGTTCGTCAAGTCTTTCCTCCAAACCCATGGAGGTGAAGAAAGTTGTCGTCAAGGACAACATCAACGGTATGCCAGATCACATTTTCATGATCTTGATAATTCGGCTCATGCGTCGAGCTACAATGGTGTGGCCATCTGCTTGCGAGAGTATTGTGGCTTTGCTGAGTCGATATATGGCCGGGAACAATATCTGGAAGGGTATCGCCAGATCGGCTGCTATGCAGAATGAGAACAGTGCCCTTCTCACCTACGCATACAACACTGTGCTAAGATTACTATCAATTCCATCATCGCTACACCCATTCCAGAGTGTGATCTTCCAACAGCGCGCACAATTCAGCCTTTTGAGAAGGATGGACCAATATGATCCTCCACTCATCGTCGACAAGCGAGGATATAAAGCGGTAGTCAAATTGCAATTGATGCATAAAAAAACCTTGAAGGAGAGAGAATGGGCACATATGAAAGCCAAATCATGGCCACCATGGAAGGAGGAGAAGCTAGGAATAGACGCGCACATCGGCGTGGAGCATGGCGTCAGCCGAGCGAAAGAGGCTTTGAAACGAGCAAAAGAAGCGGGCTACTCTGCTGACGAATGGGACGCAACGGCGGATATCCTGTCTGGCTGGGACACAGACGGAAGTCCTACCATTCAGACCAGAGCGATCTTTGAATTTTCATGTGACACATCCCAACACAATCGAGGAAGTCGCAAAGGTGCCTTATGGGCTGCACGAATCCAAGCCACCAGAACTCTAGATGAGGCATGGTCTTGCTACCTAGCATGTATGGATCACACAGACGCAGTGAGAGAGATTGGCGAGCCCGTATTCTACGCAATGTTCATGAAGCTTGTCTATGACACACGCAGATCATCTGGAATGATCAGAGACACTCCTATCAAAATTGGCATCAATGAACAGCCTCTGCCCGGCGATGGGCTGGAGGTACCCGCTCCGCCAGAATCTCCACGTGAATCTACATATGTTCGCCAAAAGCCACCTAATCTTGACGAGCTCTTAGAGATGATGATAAAGAAAGGTGTACGGCCTTCGGGACGACTACTCGTACTTCTGTTGACTAAGGCATGGTCCTTTGACGCCGGTGTGAAATGCCTGGAGGCGTGCGCAATGCATCCGCTGCAACTGTCAGCGTTATTTGACGAAAGCGCGGTAAGAAACGCGGAGTCACAAGCTGCGCTTGAATCGGTACCGAAGCAAGTTTTCGCAGCTCTCATTCATTTTCTTGCCCACTTTGCACCAACGATGTCTGGCAAGCATGGCCACGACCGTTTTGAGCGAGTGATAACCGGCGTGAATCCTCAGTCAGGGAGGCTAGGTTGGACAGTGAATCGAAAACTTCCGGAGGGTACGCCATTATCGCGAGTTCCACTCTTCAACCCCCTCTGGAGGGCCTACAAACTCTTGATAGAAAGGCGACCAACTCATCGACCAGCATGGTATAATCTCATCCGTGCACTTTCAAAGCCAAAAGCCGTTACAGGTATCTTCTCAAGCTTCGCCAACCAAGATGCTCAGGATATCAAGACCTGGCACATCATATGCAAGCTTCTGCATTGCATGTTCGACATCAACCTACATGTTGATCTTGAAGGGGTCGGACTGATATGTAGAGGACTGGAAAAGGCAATCTTCGCAAGCGAAAGGCAATTGCGAGCCCCAAGACGTCTTCAGATGGATTCAACCCAAACAAGCGACCAGATATTGAACAAGGATGTAGGGGAGTCAATGGCTTACGAGAGCTCTGTACTATATAAAGGTCCGCCACTTGTAAAGATACTCTTCAAGGACGCTGTCAGATCTTCCGGAATGCAACAAGCAATACCTGCTACTCTTACCACGGAGAAATTCGAAATGGAAGTTCTGGTTCAGAAGGCGCAAGACGAACTTACAGCTCAAGAAGACCAAAATCAAGTCGCAAGCGAAGATGAAGTTGAGCACATCGAGGATCCAAAATCCCATCAATCACAGGCATTCCTGCCCCCCGCATGCTTGCTTCCAAAACTTCTCGAGGTCCCACACCCAGCCATACTTCATGGCTTTATCAGGATTTTAGGACTTCGACGTGACTATGACGGTATACTAGAGTTGATCGAGTGGATGTCTCTTTTTGCCGACGAGATCAATACTGTCATGGATGAAGCGATGAACGGCAGAAGGATGATGAGGACTTGTATGATTGCCATTCGCGTCTTCTTAGAGCGCAGCTGGATGACAATTCCACGTGATTATGGCTACCACCAGGCTGGAAAGGATGGTATTGTCGTTGAAGCTGACTCTGCGCCGACGGAGATCGTTCATGCTGTTCGGGAGCTCGTGCTGGAGAATGAGGAATGGGGCGGTTGGGCTACAAGTGTGGAGCTCGTTGAGTATTGTTCAAAGGGGAAATTTCTCTGAAGCCTAAATATGCTGTGTACAGCGTCTCAAGCCTGAATGTCGTTGAACAGCTTGTGTGCGAGGGCTTAGAAGTGGCATCTTGGTGGTCCAAAGCTAAAGCTTTGCCAAGGAGCCAAGGTCCAGCCCTACCCTCCTACTAGCCGCTAGCGTGGCATCTGCAATCCGTGACACTCCTCGCAACAAGTTGATCACTCTTCCTTCTCACATCTCATTCAGTACAGGACCTCCGCATCTCTACTTTGATTAAGATACATCGAACTCATTTCGAGATCTTGTCGCGCATTCCTGGGCGCTCCCCCCCCACTTTTCGCGACTTTCGTGTCCGCAAACCCTCGCGTCGATCGTCCAGACGGGTAGGTCTCGGAGGAACATCAAAAGTGTGGAGGAACATTAAATTTCGCGATGTGCAAGCCTCACAGAAGCTTTTGACAATGTTTCTGGGGTCGCCTGTTTCCTACAGAACAATAGACAAGGCCTGATACATCTTTTGGGAACTGCGGGAACTATCGCTTCTATCGAAGAGAGTGACATGACCCAGGCCATTGCAGCACCAACCTCTTACCTCAATCAAGTGGCCGTCGCAGTAGCTTTGGTCACAAATCGCTCCGAATACGAGGCCTGACATTTCAGCATGGCAGGAAAGCGAAAGCGGGCGGACACTGCAGGGGAAAAGAATGCAAAAGATGTCAATGGCGAAGGCTCAACGCAGCAAGTGGACCGATTCCATACATGGCTAAGGGATATTTTGGTGCTTTTGAGGGCGTAGGTGATCATTTCGTTGTCGCTAGAGTATCGAGCCATCATTGCTCCTTCTAGCTGTCGTTGCTGACCTGGGCTGTGCGATAGTCAAGATACATCACCTTCCACCTTCGATCGTCTCATCACCTCTGCGACACGGGCCGCGCATGATTCGAAGCGCACCAAACCTATGGAGCCGGCCGAGAGCACCAGTATTGCGTCCCTGATAGAGACGAATGCATATGCTGCGATAGACGAGGTGTTTCAAGATGTGAATACTGCGATAGCCAGCATTGCTGAAGACTCAAAAGAAGCTCCGAGCAACGATAAAGGAAGTTCTGTCTCTCGGGAAACACAGACACGGAATGCATGCATAGCAGCTCTCAAAAGAGAGCTCGATCGACTCGTTCAGAGAGAGATGCTCCAGAGGCCTGAAACAATCATCGTGCCCAAAGGCGTCAGGGATGAGCCATGGGACGAGGAAGATGCGAACCCAATATCTGAATATCCTGGAGATAATGTCTTGACCCTTTTAGCCGCTAATACTCAACCGTCCAAGCAGCTTTTTACGAGCATCCGAAAGTCGACTGACTCAAGCTTACCTCGTGGTGAATTGGCACTCCCTAACGGTATTACAACAACGAGAATCACTCCGCTGCACAGCACCAACGAGGATCCCAAGAAGCCGGTGCCAACATTGAAAGACCTCTTTGCGCCACCCCCATCCTTGCCTCCTCTTCCTCTACCAAAGCAATCAAGACACACTGCAACCAGAAGCTCTTCGGTCAACTGGTACAACCCTGCTGAGGGAGAATCAAAGAATAGATCCGGTCGGAAGGAGAGCTACACTAATCAACCTTTATCTACTGGCCAATGGTTGAAATACAGCGTTGCGCCTAATCCGACTCAGCTTGCGTCTCCGGAGACCAAGCGGAAGCAGCGAGATCGAGCTTTGAGCATAGGAGAGCCTCAAACTTCACTATCACAAGAAGCAATCGAGAGCCATAATCAAGCCAAGGAAGATGCCTTGTTTCGCAGCGTGTATTCTAGCTTCGCACCCGATCGAGATGATTCGGGAGCGCTAGTAGCAGACCAGCAAAAAAACAAGCTATGGTGGAACAAGTATGGCGAGACGAGATACCAAGAGCTACTGGATTTGAGAGACAGTGAAATACTTGACCCTAGAGCAGCTGACACGGATGGCATTCCGAACGAAAACGACCTGAACGAGGAGGAACTCGAAGAGGCTATCGCGAACTTTCAGCCAGACGACTCTGTGGCGGAGATGAGGGGATCTCGGACTATCAAGGGCGGATCCTGCGAGAGTAGTCAAGACGCTGATGAGCTGTTAGAAGAGATCTCGGATCTTCTCGAGACACTGCATTCCCACCAACGCATCAGAAACCTACCACTTGCCGCTAATACACGCCCCATCGCTGGGCAAAATCCAGAATCAACAACTCTAGCAGGGAGTCCTACCAGTCCTTCGGCCACGGAATTCGACGTTTATGAGATGCTGAAGGATCAGTTGACAATGATCGTTTCTACGCTACCACCATATTTGCTGTCTAAATTAGATGGCGATAAATTGGGTGCTCTCTGTGTCAGCACCAATATTCATGTTGAGAGCAAAGACCAAAAGGGTTGCCTGGAGGAAAGCGAAGCTTCTGCAACTGCAAGAAGGGCAGCTGCTCCAAGTGCAGCCCCTATGGGCACCTCACAGAATCCCAGCACATACTCCACTGTCTCTGGGCGGAGCAATAATTATCTGCCAGCTTCAACCCCCGCTCAGCAATATCCACGAACAGGATACGGTCCATCAACAGCACCTAGACCTGCTGCCAGTTCTAGTTACCTTCAGAATCCACAATTTTCGAATCGTCCTGCGTCTTCAAATTACGCTTCTGGTAATGCTCGACCCTCCTACCCTCCACAGAGCGGATACCCCCCACGAGCTGCTGCAGTTTCGTCAACTCCGAGCTATAACTATGCCCAACAGTATAGTCAACAGTCGTCTCAGTCATCTTACGCTCCTTATCAGAATGGCTATCGGCCTTACTCTGGTCAGAATGCGAGCAGCTACAATTACAACACCCAATACTCGACCCCTCAGGCTCGAGCACCATCCAATCCTGGACAACCTTCACAAACCTACCGAGAGACTCAGTCGGAGTACCAGCAACGCGCAGTACCGCCTCAAGGCTATGGCTATGGGTCTGCACAAGCTGGTGGAGGTGCGGCCGCGCAGAATCAGCACCGGCCAGCCTCATCTGCCCCGACAGCGCCAGAATCCACTCCGCAGCGCCCCCAACTTCATCAACAACACTCTTCCCAGTACTCTCCGCAGATACCAGGATCACCTCAGGTCAAGGGCACCACGCCAGGTGGATCAACGTCTCAGCAAGCACACTCGAGTGCCGACGATCAAGCAATATTGATAAACAGGCAGAAGGTTCAATTGGCTGAACAGCAAAGCAGACCAGGATCGGGTAGCCCACAACCTCCTTCTAGGCAGTATTCACCACAATCGAATGGGATACAGTCGAACGGGACAGCAAGTTCTCGGCAAAATGGGATAGCAGCTGGGCAAGGATGACGCAAGGGATGGGACTCGTCGGATTGATTGGTTGGAGTCAATATTCGTTTCAACATTCAGCATTTGGATTAGGCATTTGATAGATCTATGGTCACTTGGAGGGACTCCAGAGGCTGTTCCAATGCATTTGGCGCGAAATGCATTGAAGCGCGGTTCAAGGAAGAACTAGTCGCAATCCGTCTGTCCTGTGTAGGAGTGACGCTTCTTAGTCGACTTATTGATAGCCTGGACTTGATGGCATGATCATATGTAGCGTGCTGAATGAATGCGTTTGACTGGATTCGACTAAGGGGGGCACTTCGCATATTCATCTTATGCGCAGCCAACTCAGACTTACATGAAACGCTAATCTTTACCGAATAGCAGCTAGAAGATCTAAACGCCTCCTCCTGAATACCAGCTTTACCCCATTTACCAACATCTGCACCTCCTGCGAACACCTCCGCCTCCCCCAATTGGTAGTGTTTCACCCGTATGGGGGCCGTAACGTATCCTATTTCGCTAATTATGTCTTCCTGCCTTATACCCTCTTGACCCTACAGCAGGCTTGCCGCCGGTTTACTACGGGTCCATGTTGCGAAGCCTGCATAATGGCTATGACCCTTCCAACGACGAGCGCGTTTCAGATGGGTGTGGTGGGCTGTATTTCTCTTCCTGCTTGGTGTTTTCATCTATTTCTGTCTCTTCACGTTGATAAATACCGTTATCGGCCTCCGAAATCTGGCTACTCATGTGCGTATTGACGGTCACCGAGTAATAGCAATAGATCAACCAATACGAGATACGCCGATGTCGGTACTTGAAGCACCAACAGTCTCATCGGCGTCTTAAAAACAGCAGATGTTCTCCTTAATGCCTTCATCCAGGGACACCCGCCGGCGACATACGAAGAAGCCCTTAGCAACCAAGAGAGATGGCCCGCCGTCACTGGCAGTCTCCACAGTGTCGAGCAGCTCTGCGAGCAGCAACGCAACTGTCACTACTCCATCCAGATCGATATTTCCCTCGAGCTTAAGGCCCTCCAAACGCCCTGATGCCAAACCTGTCACGGTAGAAAGGCTCCCATCAGAACAAGGTCGAGCAGGAAGCACGGATGCCCACCGCAAGGAGAAAGTCAACGTCTTTGCTTTCATGGAAGAAGAGGAGGAGGAGGATGAGGACTCTTGCAGCAGTTCTGGTGAAGAGAAGGTCAATGAAGATGACAACGAAGAAACATTGCCGACTCGCCCGAGTGCTCCTTCTACGCGCATGATGGAACGCCCACAGCCATCTCCAAGATACAGTGATCTAGAAGTCCGGACGATACAAGATGGTGCGCAACGTACGTGGGCTCGAGAAAGCCTGCATTCAGACTCAGGCATATCGGACATGCGCTCGAGTAGTCCAGATCAACAGTCGCCTACGCTACAGAAGAAGTTACCTACACTGCCTGACGAGCCTTGGGCTGAGGTCGACGGACAAGATGCTCAATACTCCTATGCTGGCACATATGGCATACAAGAATCACCCGACTTGTGCGGAGAGCGGAGACCCTCAGCCTTTCGACATAAGCACTGGCCGTCGTTGGAAGAAACGAACCATGGCCAGAGTCCAGGACCCTACTATCCCCGGTCTCCGGCTCGGATGATCGATGTTGCTCATGACAATGTACCTGAGCTATACCCTCGACCCACCAACCAATTGATCGGAAGTACGAGCATCTCACAAAAAGCCCTGAGCCATGCCAAGCCAGAGCATTTGGGCTACGAGCTCCTCGCATCGAAGATCGACTCACGGGGTGATACTGTTCTCAGACCCATTTATCGCAAATTTGAGACGCTCAACAATCGCATGCTGCTGTATCTACAAGATGAGATATCTGAGATGGAAGACCAGCTGCGGGATTTGGATGATGCCATTGCCTATGAGGAGCGGGCCAATGGCGGTAAGCCGGCCTCGAGAAGGGTGGAGGCTAAATTACCTTCTCAGTTGCAATGGCATAGGTTGGATCTCTTGGGCAGATGTTTTGCAAAAGTCGAGCAGTACAGTGAGTCCGCCCGCGAGAGGTCTACAGGAGCTCGCTGACGAAGCGCGCAGATCGCGCTCTCACTTCCTACAGCAACCTCACCAAGAGCCTCGACTCAGCTTCCAATGCCGACATCACCGCCTACCGGTCATGGATCTTGGAACATACACCTATCGCCGAGCAGGAGGCTTCGTTCCTGGAAAAGGAAACGGATCTCCTGGCCGTCGTCACGCGGACAAATGGAAAGATCACATCTCGAGGAGGGACTGCTTTGGAAACACCAATCGTTCTGGTAGCTTTTGCACTCCTCTCAACGGTTGTCGTCTTCAAAGTTGTGCCACAGATAATGGGAAGACTTGTGATTAGTGCAATGGTTGGGGTCGCGTCATTGTGCACGCTTTCGCCTGATGTAATGACGAATTTGACGTGTATGAGGGATTGGGGAACGGCTATTGCTACGTAGGTTTTATCTGTCGTGGAATATGTTGACGGCAGGGGAGCTAATTATCGCACTCAGGTACTCCGCTATCATGATGGTACTCGCTGTTGTTGTCGAATGAGGGACTGGGTCAGGGCTTCCTTTATTGTACTCTTGATGTTTGAGTGAGGCTCTGGGGGCTTTACGGTTGGGATGTATAATGGCACTGGTATACCCATTGGGATAATGAGGCATGGACCTTGGTTTAGTACAGGCGTCGTTGCAGTTGTATCTCCATTCACTTTCCTGGCATACGGGACAGGCTCAGCCCTCAGAATAGCGGCGAGAGGGATGCTAGCCAGCAGAGGTAGCATGTACGTTACGAACGACTTGATTACCTTCGACTCCTGAAGTGAAGACTTCCAAGAATTGGTCAAATGCTCCAGTAGCTAGATCCCTAGCCCCCCTTCCCCGTCCCCTCCAACAATGCGTCCACAACCACCACGATTATCCGTCCTCCGCGCCCACTTCCGCTTCCCCATCTCCCCCCACTCCTCCCTCTGCCTCTCCTCCACAGCTCGCCCCCCCTCCCTCCTCACCGTCCGCAACATCCCCGCCCCCCACCTCGGCCACATCCGCATCCTCAGCCTCAACAACCCCCGCTCTCGAAATGCGATATCGCGCCAACTGCTCTCAGAACTCCGCACCGAGATCGATGCCATAAGGGAGCAAGTGCATGAGGAGGAGGTGAGTGGGGAGGTGGTGGGGGAGGGTACGAGGGTGTTGGTGTTAGCGAGTGAAGTCGACGAAGCGTTTTGTGCTGGGGCGGATTTGAAGGAGAGGAGGAGGATGAGTGGGGATGAGTATGTGTCTATCATATCTATATTTCTGGTCCTGGAATATCTCTGGTGCTCTTCTTTTATATACCTGTGGGTAGTATAGTATAGCTAACGTCCATCCACAGAACTCAAGATTTCCTCACCAAGCTCCGCTCAACCTTCGACGCCATCGAGACCCTCCCCATCCCCACCATCGCTGCCGTAGCGTCGCTGGCGCTAGGTGGCGGACTGGAACTTGCGTTGGCGACCGATCTGCGCGTCTTTGCGTCTACGGCTATGGTTGGGTTGCCGGAAACGAGGTTGGGTATCATACCCGGTGCTGGCGGTACTTATCGTTTGCAAAAGGTACGTCTGTGCTATCGTTACTGGCGCGATCTATATAACACTTTGTACGGCGTTTTCTCATCGGAGCATTCCCCTCCTCTCCTATCAGATCATACCCCCTAACGCACCACCACAACCACCACTAACCCCCCCACCCAGCTCATCGGCAAAGCCGCCGCCCTCGACCTAATCCTCACCGCCCGCCCCATCGCAGGCCACCAAGCCCACCACCTAGGCCTCGCCCAGCACAGCGTCAAAGTCAGCCCCTCTCCCCCTCACCAGGATGAGAAGAGTGGTGCAGATAAAACCCTATACCAGTCGGTGGCGCGGACGCAGACCCTGGCCGAGGCTGTGCGGATCGCAGAGATGATGTGCCAGGGGGCGCCGGGGGCGGTGCAGGCGGCGTTAAGGGCGGTGAGGGAGGGGACGGCGGAGGCGGAGGGGAGGGAGTATGGGCGTGTTGTGCGGATGGGGGATCGGGACGAGGCGTTGAGGGCGTTTGGGGAGGCGAGGGGGGTGGTGTGGAGGGGAAGGTGAGGTGAGGAGGGGTGCTGGATGTGTGATTTTTGCCTCGAACTGAGGGGTATGTGTTGATATTCATAGTCTGCCCCAAATTTGTTCCGTCTTCAATTTCATCTTATCGTCGACTCAAATCTCCTGATTCAATCTCCTACCTAATACTACCAACAAGCACAAGCGCACCCCTTCCTTTTCAACACAGATACAAGCCAACCCCCCGCCCCCCCGGCTCTCTTTTCCTCCTTAATAATTTCGTCCTCACACCGATGGCAAAATCGCCTCTTACTTTTCAATCCGCTGGAAACCCCGACGCAAGATTTAATACATGGCACATCCATTCTACTTCGCTTGTGATACGGAGGTGTTAGATGTTAGACGTCAGATAGTAGATAGTAGATAACCGCACTCTCATCATCTATGTCTTACTATACATATGAATTTTACGACTCCCCTCGACTCCAATCGAATCTCCAAAAGCCCATATCCCATTCCCGCTGATGGAGACTAGGGTATACAGCGCGATTTGGTTATAGATATAAGAATGGTGTTGGTTGAGAATTTCTTCATGAGAATCGCTGGTACAGAGTTGTATTTCCGGAAGCTTGCACGTAGATGAGATTTCATATCAATTTGCGTCGATTTGCCTTCGCCGACGGACCGAATCTAGATATCTGTATCCTTTCGACTTCTTCCACATACTAACCAAAACGAACCTGCCTGCAATTACCAGCATCACTACCATCTATCCACCACTATCATTCATCCATCCATCAGATCACACAACCCACTAAAACTCACCCCTCTCCCCCAAAAACCCCTTCTCTCTCAACGCTTCCACAACAAGCCACCCCTCCCACCACACCCCATCCCTCGCCCTTATTTCCATTTCCGCATCGTACATTGCTACTAGCCTCAAATCATCCTCTACAGACTCCGCTGCCGTCGAAGCTTGATGCAGCGATGATGAACTGCTGTGTGCTGAGTTGCGGGATATGCGGGATATGGCGGCAGCTTCACGTAGCGATGAGGAGCTGCTGTGTGCTGAGTTGCGGGAGATGCGGGATATGGCGGCTTGGATTTCTGGTTGCGGGGTGGGGAGGTTGCAGGTTAGGCAGTGCTGAGAGGGTTTGCCGGTGAGGTAGGTGCGGCAGGGGTGGTTGGGGCAGAGGGGGCAGGGTGGGGTGGGGGGGTTGGCGGTGGGGAATGAGGGGAGGGTTGTGGAGGGGGAGGGGGGGAGGGTTGTGGAGGGGGAGGGGGAGAGCGGTTTTGTGGGGTTGTGGTTTTGGTTGTGGTTGTGGTTGTGGATGGCTTTGGCGATGTATAGGAATGGATCGTCGTCGTCGTCGTCGATGTCGCGTGGGAGTGTTGTAGAGGATTGATTGGATATTAAGTTGGTTTTAGATGGGGAGCTTGAATGGAGTGAAGAGATGTCGCTGTCGAGCCATGTGGAAGAATCCGTGGTTGAGGCATTGGAGCTTGTTGATGCGCGGGTGGTGGAAGATCGCAGTGAGCTCAGTGAGGGCCAATTGAGATTGGCCTTTAGCAATGGTGATGATGCGATGGTTTCTTTTGGGTTTGGATGCATGGCGCAGATGCTGAAATCGGTGGGTATCGCGACTCCATGGGCTTCTTGCGTTTTCATGTAGGAGCATAGCTCCGCTGTATGACCTTGGGTGAACAGTAGTGGCTGGCTCGTAGACCCATCGACGTCGAATACTGAGCGTGTTGTTGCCTGATGGTAAGCTTGGTCGCTTACGTCCTCGTTGTGATCGGTAATATCGATATCGTCGAAAAGGCCCAAGTGTTGGAGCCGGTGGACCTCCAGCTCATTGCCGTCCCGGTGAGCTTCTTTCATCTTCTGTCGCCTCAACCTGAGCAATCGCTCGACTTCAGCGCCGCTGGTTTGGCGATCGAGTGGCTTGCTTTTCGCATTGTGCTCACCCCCCAGATAATGTTGCGACGAGCCAAAGCTCGTGCGTCGACCTCGAGAGAAGCTCTTGGGCCTAGCATTCGTGAGTCGTTGTGTCCGGGATCTGCGATCTGAGCTGGAAGACTTGTCGTTTTCAGTCGACTCACTGCCCGCCTGAGGAAGATTGTTGACTGCAGCAGTTTCATCGATATATCGGATGTGGGCCCATGGCGAAAGCTCGTTTGGGCAATAAGGCAGATGAGACATTATGTGTATGAAGTTCGATGGTCTAATATAGTAGAAGTTGATGACCTCAGACAAGATTATCGTATTCGAAATTGATCGTGCGAAGGGCAAGAGGTGAGTTGGAAACTGAGCGATGACGGCGAAGTGAAGAACGAACACCACGTGGGGAAGGGTATATGTGTATGCGAAGCGGAAGACAATGCCATTACAAGACAAGACGGCAAAGCCCAAAGAACAAAGAATCGCTCAGCCCTTTGTGGGTTTGGAGGAGCGGCCGATCATCCTTTGTATCGCTTGCCTAGATCACTTCGTCTAATTACGAGGACTTCGTGTGTAATCATCTAGACTGGAGTTCTGCAGCTCAGGGAATCTGCGACTTGTATGAAAACAGAACCATGCATTGTTAGCAATCGATGGTAATGATACGCCGGAAGTCGTAAGTACCTCGAAGCTCATAGAAACTTCCGCGCTTTGGGGAGCAGTCTGGGAATAGCTCCTCTAGTTGCTGTATGGCATACATCGACTAAAATGAGGAACGGGGTTTCGAGATCGACTACTAGTCTAGTATCTCAAGGGAAGGCACGTACGATAAAGTATTATGATGCGGACATTATCTCACCTGACGGGCATAGTCTCGAGGTCCCAGTATAATTTCATCAGCCCGAGGTCTGGCCATGCGCTGGGGTCTGTCCTCGATCCTAGGGTTTGCGGCTGCATCTTCATACCAAATCGCTGTGTTGGCGATGTCATCATCAATTACATAATTCTTGATGTCGTGAAGAATATCACCTTCATCTGCAGGGTCGCAATGATTACCGGCCTCAGCTCTATGGCGGGCTGATGACCGGACGCGTCTTCTCACATGCCTGTCTGGCCTTCTTTCTCTATGGTCGTAATTTCCAAGGACGACTGGTGATACATTATCTAACGGTGGGGGCGGCCGTCGCTCGAATCTGACGTCTCGAACATCATTGAGCTCCGGTACATCCCTGGTCTCCTGTGTTCGTAGTGCAGTCTGGTATCTCCTAGGATTTTTTCTTCCATGGTAACTTCTAGTCGAGGCTCGTAGATAGAAGTCGAGAGCGCTAGGGCATTGCTCGCGAATTTCTGATGCATTTAGAGCAGAGAACCTAGATAAAGTGAAGAAGCTTTGGGATTCTGGCCTGAAGAGAGAAATTCGATCAGAACCAGCATCTGCTCTCTGATAGAATCTTCGACAGGGCGACACACTGATACGATTGTATTCATGGTCACCATCTGAATTATCGACTTTGAATTGAGTCTGAAGGACCGTGTACGCATGCGTGTTCGTACAAGTCATGGCTGCATGATTGGGGAGCCGGCATTCCAGGCAGACGTCGTTGATGACTGCATAAACCCCATTGAGATTGGAATCTTCTAGAAATTCAGCCCAATCATTCCTTCCATAATCGATTGACACCGAAGATTCTTGACCACCATGCAAGAAGCCAGCTAAGAAGTGGTCGGTCCCTCGGCCAGTAGTATCGAGAACCTCTAAGGCACAGCAGACAAGCGTTGCCATCTGATCCCTATTAGAGGCGAAGTGTCTCCAGACATCGAAGATGGCCTGAGTGTTGGTACTGCGAAGAGCAGCCTTGAAATTCGAGCCCCAATCTGTTGTACTCCAGGACGGAATCTGACGTTCAAGAAGTGGTGATACTGTCCTTAGGAGGAGGAGAGTTTTGAGGGAGATTCGACGAGCGTTTCCTGTGCAACTACTGATCTCAAGGCCCAAATATTGATTTAGTATACCAGGATTTGCCCTTGTTGGATTATTGGTCCATTTAGCTAGAATGTGTTGTTTGATACTTGTCTGGGGTATCAGCTTCTGGCTTCCGGATACTGTAACACCTAGGACCTTGGATAGACCAAATGACAAGCCCCTACTGTCCGCTTTCCAGTATGATGGTGTTGTTCCAAGGACACCCATTTTCCCACCATATTCGGCCTCATAATCATCAAGGGTGTACCTGCATCCGCGGTTTTGCTGAAATACCGCACCAATGAGGAGCAAATCGTCTTTGTCGAGGAGCAGATCTTCAGACCTTGAGAGAAGGGTGGACACGCGGCGCCGATGATAGGACGCCCAGCTATACCAATGACACTGCACAGCGTGGAATTCATTCTGCTGGCCTTTCACTTTGCAGATGACGCCCTTAGACACGTTGTATTGTTTGATCTGTCCATCTTCCGCCGGTATTGCCCACACAGGACCCCATATGTCGGCAAAGTCTTCCATCCTAGCAAGGATTGATAAAGGTGCCGGAGCCCTCATCTGTGTAGGAAGTTGTCGACCAGACTGGAACTCGAAAACCCAGGCCTTCGTTCTGTCCAAGAAGCCATGCAGGCAGGCTAAAGATTGCATACTACAACTGAAGCTGAAGTCGTCTTCTGATACGCCTCGTACCTCGACTATTTGGCGGTTATTATCAAGGAATCTGGCACAAAAGGGGGACCCGTGGGAGCCGACATATGAGACCATTGCTAAGTCCAGTAAGAGCGCAGTCATGCGGCAGAGGGTCAAGATAGAATGGCTGTTCCGCGAGTGCGACATTGAAGGCATTATGCCAGTATCTTCCAACAGAACAGCGCAAGGAACCTCGACATATTCAGAAAGACACACCTGAGAGATGGCGTCCCAAGGATCGTCTAGAATGTGGTCAATCGACTGTTCTATTCCGACCTTGATACTCTCTACTAGTGAGGCTTGCAACTTCACAATTTCTGCAGCATTCGTACCCTTGTGCAGACGCAAGATACTAAAGAAGTATGTAGAGAACCTGGCAGCTCGCAGTAGCTCCAATCTCTGTAGGACGCGACATATGATGAAGTAGCTTTGGCATAGACTTGGCAAGACGCGGGCTTCGGACCGCCACCATCTGTCCACCCTTTCCCCAGACCTGTCGATAGCGGTACGGAAGGCACGTGAAGCAGAGATCCGCAGAAAATCCTCCAAGCGAATCCGTAAGTGATCCGGCACATTGCGGATATCCTCTAATTCGTCTCCCCAGAAGGGTTCTGGTGTGGCATGAAGACCTTCGTACTTAAAGAAATGCGAGCCTTCCACTGTTTCTTGCTCTAGAACCTTCAATTTGGCAAAGTGAGCACCGGGGTCTACAATATACTCATCTTCATCGAAGCTCAAGTCCACAGCTTGCTGCTGCGATGTGTGGCTGTTGGTAGAACTTATGGTTTGCCTACGAAGGCTCTCGGAGTTTGGCGGTGGCGGCGTGAAATCAGCATCATCAAACGCCCCATCAAGGTGTACTGATTTCGAGGTAGGAGGCTTGGTAGGCCAGGAAGGTGTACTTGTCAAGTCACGCTGGCCTTCAAGAGGGGATATTTGAGTATTCGGTACAAGATGTAATGTCGCGTTGGTCGATATATGGTAGTCGTTGAGAAACTGTCCGCGATATCCTAATACTTTTCCACCGTATATCAATCGCTGCTGGTCAGGCGGTATACCGGTCTTTTTCTGAAGAGCAATCTTTGTGGTGAATATTGTATCATTGGCATCAACGTCAAGGACATATTCTTTGCCCTGCACTGTTGGCGGGTTTTAGCATGCTGACGTCTTCTCTTCGTAAAGTCGGCTACCTTACAGTCTCTGACGAATATCTTCATCTCCAACGAGTGCGGCAGAGCACTTCTCCCTAGTTGTCGCGACATTATTCAGACAAAGGTACGCATCAATAGATGCGATGCGCCGAGAAGTGCAACATATACCACCTGCAAAGTAGATCACTTAACCATTCCTGCTCTTGGAGTATCACAGCAGCTTCTATTGTAGAACATGTGAAGAGTGAACCCCTTCAAGAACAGCGTATGGACGATGTAAAAAACATAGTATAGCATCTGTTCAAGTCGTTGAAACGAGGCTGACAATCTTCATCAGGCTGAGCTCTATCTAAGCCCCACTGAGCTGACCGCCGCTCCGCCTGGCGTGGTACCCTTTCCCATCCTCGCGAAATTCTGACCTCATTTTGAATTCAAAAGGCCAAAAGGTATTGATGGCACGCATATTTTCGCTCCAGGATCGTGGCCGTCTTCTATCGGACCCAATTGCAAGCACCCAATATATGTCGAACAAATATAGTGAACGAGTCCGTGAGTAAGCGATAGTTTATTCTGATGAACCTCATAGTGAATTCACAGCGGACTTCCAATATAGATTCAATATCGATGAAACGCAATTCGGTAACAGGACCTAGGTAATGGACTATAACAATCCGACTTGATGAGAGCCTTCAGAATTGATGATGGAGTGGAATCCTCGCTAGCCACGATGGGGTTAGTTTCGGATAGGGACTATAATACGGCAATCTACACGTATTCTACGGAGTGCAGAGACGTCGTATTGATTCATCTTCATAACCTGCACCGCGTGGCGACAGGCAGGATCAAGAGATGGTGATATATTCGTCTCCCTCTCTAGATATTCGGTACTGACAGGTTTACCTCCAATGGCGCATCCAGGTCTTCAACTGCTTACACGAACTGGATTAAGAGTTGGTGGAAGCACCAGCAATCAATGCATTGGCCAGCTGAGGAATCGCCTACTGAGATGCTCACGTCAGACATTTCACAAGTCAAAAAGGGTACACGCTCCCAAGTACCTTTGACATGCATCACTGACTTGGTAGTATCCAGACGGCCCATCTTCACATCGGAAGAGAGTCCCCAATTCTCAATGAAGTGGCAGACACACTTGGAGGGTTTAGGAGCAGATGGTCGCCCCGATCTCAACGACGAGGGTACCATCAATACAAGGAAAACCCTCCCGGGTCAGCCTGGCAGCGTAACAAACCCTCCATTGTCGTCGGTAGTATCATCGGAATCTGCTGTACTGGCTTTGTGGGCAGCAGATGGGCACAACAGCGGGCAGAGAACTTCCACGATTACGAGCCAAACAAATTCTTGCGGGAAAACTTCGTCTGCTCGTTAGACAATGTGAGGGCGGGTAGGTGGTGGGTGGTACTCAGCTCCTCCTTGGCACACATTTCAGTCATACACCTCGGCGCCAACATGTTGACGCTATGGAGCATAGGACCACCCTTGGTTGCAATGTGTGGTGCTCCCGCTTTCCTCGCTTTATGGGTCACCTCAGAGTTGTGCTGCTCGGCTGTATCTCTATGGTGGGATCAGCGCCGGGAAGAGATGCGAGCGAGCAGCGTGGGACGCAGGTGGAACAAGCAGGAAGCCGAGAAGCGAAGGTGGTTCGTTCCCAAAGACGGTGCGGACGGCGTCGTCAAGTATGGAGGTTCCATTGGCGCCTCGGGCGCCGTTTTTGGCATGTTCGGAGCCGTGATGTGCTTCGCTCCAAACTCGCAGATGTATCTCTTCCCACTCCCGATACCCCTTCGCACGTGGGTATATGCCGTTGCGCTTGCGGGGTGGAGTCTTTACTGTCTGGATAGTGGAACATGTGCTTGGCTCGGTCATGCGGGCCATCTGGGCGGTCTGGGTGGAGGTATAGCCTCCTACTACGGAATTATACGGCCATGGCTTCGTCGAATGCCCAGGCTTTGATCGATCAGGAAAATATTTCGCGAGATGTTTTATGACCTTTCGGTACTTCTCTCCAGGGATCGGTATCGGCCCATTTACACTGTATCTATCTGGATGCTGGTCTACACTAGCGCTGTGATCCCCCTACACCCTACAAGCCGAGCAACCTTCGAGCCAGCCATTGAGCCTGGCTTGATCATTGGCCGCCGTGGGCATATGAAACCAATGGACAGATGGCCGAATTTTCAAGATATCTTGGCTAAAAGGAAAAATCAAAAAATCAAAAAGGTCAATCTACAACGCAGTCCTCGCCATCTCTCCCCAACCCCACCGAGATCAGTGACGATGGCCCCCGCCCGCTCACCATCTCATCATAAGTACATCCACATGCCTTGCCAATACTTACCCTCGCCCTCGAATACCCGCCAGCCCTCAGCACCGGCTCCTAACAGAGCACGACCTGCACCTCGCATTCTTCACGAATCTGTCAGCCCTCATCACCGGTTCCTAACAACGCACGACCTCCACGACGCACCACTCAATCCATCGCCAATGTCACCAGAAGGCAAACCATCATCTCATCCCTTGCGACAACCCCACGAAAACCCCTTCGAACTTCGCCGTTTGCTTCGAGGACCACAGCTCACGCCTAAACCACAGCGCGGAGAACCCCAATCCTTACAGCTCAGTGGAAACTCCGGTGCTTCACAATGATTGTTTGGTTCTCACAATAGCGTCCCGAATGGCTACTCGCTAATAGCTGCATGTATGTGTATTCAAGATAGAGGGGCAATCTAGAAATTGTCTATCGATATGTGCGCTGTCATGCGCTGTCGTGAACCATCATCATCGCTCGTCAAGCACCCAGCTATTGGGAGTTGAATTGGACAACGCCGATTTCCGCCTCAAACGCACGCTAAATCCATAACGACGCGTTGCCGAGTCAGTCTCAGAACCGAACCGTGTACACGTAACCAAAACCCATCCCCTGCAGTGCCCGCTAAACCCATCAAAACAACGATCCATAATCAAACAAAATATCAATACAACAAACCATCACCCATCACCCATTCCCCCCAACTCCCCCACCGCCTCATAAAGTTCCCCAGGATCCTCAAAAACCCTCCACACCCCCCTCTCCACCCCTCGAAATGCCTTTTCAAACCTCCCCTCCGAATTCTTCTCCGTTGCCTCCATCTCCTTCACCCCAACCACCTTCCTTATAAAAACAGCCTTCACCCACCCCGGAAACATCCGACAGATATCGCCATAAGCTTCCGGATCACTCTGCGTGCTATCGCCCACGCACAGCACCTTTCTTTGCGGCAACCAATCATAGATTTTCCTGATGCGATCGCGTTTGTAGGCTTCGGTGCCTTGGGTTAGGGAGGCGAGGAAGCCGCCGAGATCCATCCAGGAGGCGTCGCGGAGGATGGTGGTGCCAGGGGGGTAGTGGGTGTGGAGGAAGGGGCGGAGGAAGGGGTAGAGGTTGTAGGGGGAGGCGGAGAGGTAGAACCAGGTTGGCGATAGGGTGGTGTGGATGTGGGCGTAGAGGGGGGGCATGTCGGGGATTGGGGTTGGGGTGTCGAGAAAGGTGCTGCGGAGGATGCCGAGGGGGGAAGGGGTCATGGTTATCTTTATGGAGTCGTCGATGTCGGAGATTATGGCCCAGCCGGTGGGTTCGGCGTAGTGGGTGAGCATTGGGCCGTGGGGGGTAAGGGTTGTGGTGGCGGCGGAGATGGTGAGGGGTTGGTTGTCGGTGGGGTCGGGGAAGGAGGAGATGAGCTGCTCGCTTGTGGCGCTGCGTCCGCCCGGGCCGAGTTTGCAGGTTGTGTTGTTTGGGAGGATTATGTTGACGGAGCGTGCAGGTGCGATGGTTTGGACGAAAGGCTGCAGTCGTTCTGCAATGGTCGCTTCGGCCGAGGTCTTGTCTGGGCCTTTGAGACCTATCTTGTCTGCTATGTCTGCGACGGCTTTGCTGACATCCGTGCCTGTGTGCTTCTTGAAGTAAGCTGCGACGAATTCTGCTTGGAATGGCTGAGGGGCATGCGGATAGACGTGGACAGGTCGGTAGGCGGTATTGTCTAAAAGCCACACTTCTTCAGTTGCCGGGTCCACATCCTTCGCCAGCGGATTCCGTGCGCCTAGATATGAGGTGAGGCGGTCGAACATTGGGATATTGAAGCGGGATCCTATATCCTTGGGCAGTCCATCCTCTGCCTGGAGGAAATTGCCCGCTTTTCTAATTTCGCGGTCGCCTGAAGTCTCCTCCATCACCTGGCGCTCTTTGTCCATGAAGGCTTCCATGGTCACTGGCCGCGGCACCTGAGTAGGAGGTCTGAGAGGATTTGTTGCCTATGGGATACTCGTGATCTGGGGATGGCTTGTAGAGATAAAAGGGAATATCTTGTAGGTATGCGGAGGAAGTGGAAATCAATCAGACGACATAGGAAAGAAAGAATGAACAGTGACGGTGTCAAGTGGTGTTCAGGAATTGAGCACGTGTATAAATTCGAAAATAGGGGCTGTTTGATTGGTTGGATGGCGTGCCAAGACTCATGATGCACTTCCCCGTTCCTTAGCATCGTCGGAATGCCACTTCCAATGCCCAAAGCCGTTGGCCCGACGCTCCTAGAGGACGAAGCTGCTTGTGCAAGTGCCAACGGGAGAGTCACCAACCTCTGGAAGAATTAGTGGTAGTATGGCCCCGCAAGGACTGAAACCATATCCCAGGTACGTACCTAGATCCCGAGGAGCTAGTCCAGCGGCGGTCTTCAGCACCTTGGTCACTGGAAGATACGTGGCAAGGCCGCAACAGCGTGCAGGCGCAATCCTTGAAGCTCTGAATATATATCCGAATCAAAGTATGAAGCTGTACTCCGTGAACCCCCTGTACATGTGATATTTGCTATTTTGCCTTCTCTTACAACGATGCCGTCAGGGTATCGTTGCCCCTGCTGTTGCCTGTCGTCACATAGCATGCATTCAGATTATAGCCCATCGATCTCTTAGTCGACGTCCTAATGGAGCCGTAGATTTTCCGGTGTATAGTATAGAATATTGGTGATTCGCTCTTGGCGGCAGCACCGTACACGACATAGGTATTATCCCGACTTCATAGCCCCGCTGGACGAACTTTCCCGGCAGGCGCTGATGGGTCAGCGCGGCGAATCAACGATTCCTTCATCGGGTCCGTCTATCCTCCTGGTACCGAGGCTTCGAACCATCATAGTGCTGTCAGGCAGTACTGACAGGCCAGCTAGACTGCTATGTTGGGGACGATGAGGTCAAGCTATCAATATCTCTGATCCAGCGTAGCTAGACGAACGTGCGAGTATCAGCAAGAATTACCTCTTGGATTGAGGAGCTGCAACTGCCAAATTGAATGATAGAGTCGGTGAGTAGGTCCAAGATTGCTTCAAGAACTATCACGCACTCACGCTAATTCGATGGTACAAAAGCGGCGCTGCTCGGTCTTACCTCAATAGGTATCGGGTCTTCAGTGCCAAGAGCAACACAATCCCCCTTTCGTTGCCCAACGTCCTTTCCTTCTCTCATCCTCCGCTATCCTGACAGCGACCTATACACGAAAGCGCATGTCGGGGTGACATAGCGCTTGGGGAGGCTATGTTCAGAATGTATAGCTCCTTCTGTCTCCCTCAATCCTACAATCTGGAGCTGCCTGAAAGGAGCCGTTTCCGGCGCTGATAATCCATCACAAGTGTGCAATATCAGAACTTTACGAACGTAAGACATGGGCCACTCTCAGGTGCAGCCAAGCCTGTGAAACGACTTCCCAGTCATCTTAATATTATGTTGGGTATATTGAGATTGCTGCGTACAAAATGCTCATGTTGACAGAAAGTGAGTAGGGCATAGCAGTGCAGGACAAGACACCGTCAGACATTGTCTCGCTGTCAATTTATTATCCGAGATCACATATATTTCTACAAGCCATGAATCAGTTACTCGTAGCCAGAGCGACCACGTGCCTCACTTGCTTCGTGTATCCATTTCCACATGCCGTTTTCGTTCTGTTTTGATCTTACTCGGACGCTTTCGTCAAATTCCTTTGTTCTGTCTTGCTCTCATTACTCTTGTAAGGATTTTGACCTGATTTCATATAAGAAGGACCTCGGCCTGATTTCATTATAAGGAAGTCACTCTGCTTTCCGTCGGTCCTGAGACCTGAACCAATCTTCCTTTTGTTTTTGACAACAAAGTGATAGTCGAAGCTTTCTTGTTCTGCAATCTCTCATCTACAATCAATATGATAACGCCCAAGATGGAAGCTCCTCGTCGGCCATCCGAATACATCGCAAGCTGTTCAGACATTCACCAGGAACAGCTCACTGTATCCGACAGCCCAGAAACCGGTCTCTCAAGAGGAAACGCTATCTGCAACGACTACGCCGCGGTACATCTAAACACCAGTGGACTCGCTAGACACTCTTGTAGCGACTATACTGAATTCCTTGGCCAATCATTCCCGTGTTCGTTTGAGGGTTGTGGACGTAAATCTCGCTCCGAACAAGTCTGTAGGGAGCACAATCGGAGTACACATAGATTCTCCTGTGGAGAACATGGCTGTGGACGTGATTTCTCGAACGAGAGTCTGCTTGCACAGCACAAAGACGAACATACTCGACAAGACAGCCATTCCCCGGCCAAGGCATGTCCGCACCCTGGGTGTGGGCAAATCTTCCCACATCAAGCGGCACTGTTCGCCCACTACGATGGGGTACATCCCCTATCCGTGTACTCTCCAGGCAAAAAACTTCCATTCAAATGCCCATTCTGTCAAAAGAAATATGCCATGGAGAGGTACATGCTAGGTCATCAACGAAGAGATCATTCTACAAATGAAGGGTCCCTCAGTGAACAATATGAGAACCAAACGGCCTTGATCCGCGAATCTCATGATTCAATTGCCAGGAAAGCCTCTCGGATGGTCAAGGATATCCCAATCGTCTGCTCAGTCGCCAACAGAGGTACCGAGCCACATATAAAAAGGGAAGAATATAGTCTCTCAACAGAGAACCTTGCAATCTACGTGGATAATAAGACTGATCCAGTGTCGCCTCAACTCTATGAACCTGGCGAGCGATCGCCTCAAGATCGGAGCGAAAAGATGGCAATTGATTACGTGCTTCACTCCATTTCCGTCGTCGAAGCACCACCACACGCTACCCATGAAGATTACCCAGAATCATATGCACTCAACCACTGGGAGATGCCAAGGGAGACTGCTAAGACCTTTAACCTCAACTCCGCTCAATTTTCCGGTGACGCGCTTGGACAGCGACTCATTCACTGGGTATTGGTTGTTTTGGATATGAATCACTGGCTCACGTTGAGCGAAGTCCTCGAACTCTGGGAGGCTTTCCTCACGCCTGCTCAGCGGGTCATTATCCTGGAACAACTTAACCAGATCGATGTCGGCGGAGACGATACCGCGATCTTTTCGGCGTTACATGGGAGTGTATTATGCGAAGTGATCCATGAATGGGCACAATTCAAGCTCCTGACTTTACAAGTACCAGAAGAGCTACGCCAGCATAGCAATTCTGCCAAGGGTACGACATGGGCTATCTTGAAGTATTGCACAGAGCTCGAGACGCTGATTAGAGAGGGTCGGATGGCCGCAGTCGCACTTGACCTTGTTTGGCCAGTATCATTGCGGGAAGCACCCATCGACGAGTCCTGTGTCCGCTCAGATGCTCCCTTCGTCGAGCTGCTCGCCGCTCTCGAAGCAAGGGTCAAGTGCCGGGCGGTGCATCCCATTTGGACGCAATTCACAAACGAATTGGTTCTGAAGGAAATGTCACGTTATTTTCAGGACTTGAAGACCGAGGCAGAGGCAACGCGAAGCTTGAACCTTAGGACGATCGACTGGTTCGGGAAGATGAATTTGCTCTAGCTATTGCAGTTGTCGTCACAAACTTTACATTCACTTCCTGTCAGAAGTCTTGTTGCATCAGTATCGATCTTGGCAATGCTCTGTAGAATTTGCTGGTGCTTACTCGGGTTTTCATAACCCAGACGACAGCCCAGTATCTCAGTGCCCACAGAAAAGCCGTTGTTTGCTGTCGCGTTGGGATCCTGGTCGTGCACGGAGCGGACCAGACTGGTATACCATTTGCAGGTACTGCAATGCTATAGGAAGAACGGCAGTAATAAATAACTTGAAATCCTCGATTGTTCCTGTACCCACTGCAATGATCTTGTGGCTACTGCGACTCACTTCTGGGCGCGCAGTCCTGGAGCTTCGCTCTCAATCCTGAGGAACTTGTCTCTGCAGACTGAATATCCATCGCTTTGAAGACAATTCACCTCAATAGCCGCATGGTTGTAGGCGTATGTGTGTAGGGATATAGTATGGGCCGCTTACCTTACCGCTTCCTCCATCGTCTCGCCATTCCGTCTGATGAAGTGGAAGAACCATTGTCCGATCTGGCTCCTTTATGGAGTGTAATTTCTCCAAATTGTGGCAACGCTTTTCTTGCGACCGGTGGCTTTGAAACTACTACAGATCCCATTAGTTGGTACGACCATGTCCTGCTTTGGATCCGTCTCGACAAGCCAGCCATGGTCCTGATATTCAATCGGGTCGATTGAGGGTTTTCTCACTCGTACCTTTAGTCACAGTCCTCGGCAGGTATGTCAAACTGCGGTCCTCGTCATTGCCCAACGAACCACCGATGTATCAGGAGCTGTCTGCACGGCAAGAACCTTCCACCTCGTAAGGATTACCCGCTCAAGAACCGTGATGCTCTGGGTTCTGCCGCAAAATTGAGGTTCAATTTCTCCCCACTTATCATCATCCGTACATCAATAGGAGCACACAAGATCCAAAACCATCTTTTAGAGCTACTAGGAGTGACGTATCGAACATGTCGTACCATGAGTGAGAGGTAAGAGGTGCGGGGATATTTCTTACGTCTCTGCTAAGCGAGGTATGCAGCTATTGTGGAACGAGGAATGTGGAGAGTCTAAGCAATAGAAAGCAAAAGCAAAACATTGAAAGAGGCTTTCGATTCCTCAATTGATAGCTTTTCTACCCTCCACCGCTCCAAGAACAACCAAACAGCTGTACAACAAGGCTAGTCATGCAATTCCTGCGTCTTCTCTTCCTGCTGTTGGGCGCAAACTTAACCAATGGCGCACCCACAAGCATACAGAGCTCATCAGTCTTACCCAAATCTTCATCCATCACGAAGAATATTCTCATAACGAGGCACACCTCGTCAAGCACGCACGTCGCGACCACCACACAGTCTTCACCTACCTCGCACGTATCATTGACCGCGAGCAGCTCGTTCAAAAAGCACAAACCACACGCTCCACATTTCTCTTCGATTCGACACACTTCGAATCATCCGCACAAATCGTCCTTCGTGCACGATTCCTCTATCAAACACACTTCAGCCACCTTTGACGACCCATTCACCAAAAGAAGTCTAGGTACTCGACCTACATCATCGGCTATGCACCCCTCTCCTACCGAGCATACCTCGACTCACCTACACGACTCTGATAGCGATCATGATTCGACCATCACGCACCTGTCTTCAAGCATGCGAAGCTCTCTAACGAAACCCACTTTGAGACCCTCGCACAGCTTTCCAATGAAGATTATCTCAAGCACTCCGCAAAAATTTGCCACGGCGCACACCACCGCTACAAAACATGTGTCATCAATGATGCCAACATCTGTCTCCAAGAAATCATCAAAGACTTCACCCATCTCGACTTCTCACTCTATAGTGTCTACTCATCATATGTCTTCAGCCTCACCCTTGAAGACCAGCATCCATGACTCGAAGCCAAATCTCACTTCTTCAGCGACAGCAACATCGACTCACAAAACTAGTTTGAGCACCTCACCTAAATCGATCCACAAACCCATCACGACTTCTAGCCACACCTCAGCCGTCAACCACACATTGTCAACCACAACTATCAGACCCACAAGTCTTAGCTCCATGAAGCCCCACCGTACCATACCGTTATCGACGATGAATTCTACAAGCGTACACAGCTCGACTTCGATGCACAGAGTCTCCCACACGCCCGTCTTGACATCCAACCCCTCCACAAAAGCCCACTACACATCAGCATCTACCAAACACCCGATGACCAGCGTCCACAGCTCAATCCGCAGTCCCACCTTTGCGACCCATTCAAAAACAATCATCTTGCCTACCAATCACACCTCCATCATCTACCATATGTCATCACCTCCTCCAAAAATTACCAGTATTTCCAGCTCGAGCCATAATTCAACTCCCACAAGCTACCTGACCACGCCTGGTATTTTCACTAACAGGACCGTAACCGCCTACGACACAGCCGCAACCATACCTTTGACTACCAGCGCCAATGTCTCAAGCCATATCGTCCCTGTTGAGTCCATGGTGTCCTAATTACCACAAGGAGTGTTTCCATGCCGACCAGTCATATAAACTTTCAAACCCAGGATATCCGCCTTTCGGGGCAAGTCTCGTTCACGGTTCAACTTAATTTCGAGCGTCTTGACGAATCAGAGTAGATTCCTGACTGTCATGATGTCCTCTGGCAGCACTTTTTTGCCAGAAGGGCTTGTTTAATGAGCGATGAAGATATGATTTTGGGACCTACTTTAGTTCCAATGTAAGACAAGGATTGGTTTACAGGTATCTGCTGTATTGAGCGCATTTTAAACGAGATCTTTCTATACTTAGTCTAATTGAATCATCCGCCTCTTCCTAGATTGATCGAGTGATTTCCCGTTATAGATGGTGCGATACGTCTTAAACATTACATGAAGTCGTTAAGCTCTATACTTCCTACTCTTTAGCGAACCTTATAGTAGCAAGACAATATCAGAAGACTACAAAATAAATACCACCGTTTCTAGTAGTAGAACTATGATCTTGGCGCCAAGAGTTTACTAAGACTTGACTAAGACTTTTTGAAAGCTATGCTAGATTAGGTTACGCTCCCAGACTGCGGACTTCGTGATGGAGACATTATTGTAGTATCTCTAGTTAATCTTACTACTAATTGCTTTCAGTGGGGTGTAACCGCCTAAATATCAGCATGATACCGTATGATATGATTCGACAATACATTAGGGGGTTTCAGATAGTTCTATTCCGAATAGAATTGCTTTGATTCACTGTTCCAAATAACAGAACAGCCTGAAACCGCCTCATACCCCAATCATGTCAGACTCTCCCGATCTCACACTACCAAATAAGGCGACAGAAATGGCGACGTACCATAATCGACCGATGCAGCTCCTCCCATCCGCGCTCTATACCCTTGTCGATCTCACTACCGAAGAGCTGACCCACCTCCAACAAGCATGCGAATCAGGAATCCATTGTGATCCTGGCGCTAAGATTCAATTTCCACCACACCACACATACATCAGCAGACCGCTTCGGGCAGTCTTTGACTACCATATTGAGCTAGGCAGGGAAGGGGATTTTGACCCCAAATACTTTATCGTAGCAACAAAACAGGACTGGAAAGCGGAAGGAGTGCTTTTGGTCACTTTAGACGATGATGATTTGGAATGCAATGTGGATTCGTTCCGGTGCAGAGCTGAGACGGCGGGGTTGTCGTTGGTTAATCTTCAGGTTGGGAACACGAGTTGGGGTGATGAGAAGGATGGCTATGAAATTGCAGACGAGGACGACAATGAGACTTCCAACGAAGTCGATCATGAACAGGGAAGTGATAGAGGCAGCGAAGATACAGCAGGGAAAATTGCTACTCCGCAACATGGAGTACCGCCTAAAACCCCTCCAACAGGATTCTTCATAGGGGTTTACGCACAGTCAGAAACAGAAGGCACAGCTTTGATTCGCAGAATAGAGCCCGCAGCTAGCGTCAAATCGGCTGATGAATTCTGCTGTCGACTACAGAGTGATTCCTCTTTCGCCAATTTATCCGTCGAAGACGCTATCACTCAAGCCTGCAGGCATCACCAATATAGAACACAGCAAACCCTTCATCTCCACCCGAATCTCTTCCTCCTGAGCTCCTCCCAAGATACGCAAGAAGACGCAATCGTTCTCGTTCATCTTGATTGGTCCGGCTCGCCCGACGGCTTTTCGAAGGAAGAGCTTTTTGATATCGGTTCGAAAGCACCGCGCAAAACTCAGAGACTTGAGATCTCTCCCATGACGACTGTTGGAATGGTTTGCGATATAGCCAGTGGTCGTCGAAAGTGGGGCCCTGATCATTGGATGTTCGGTGCATACACGGTTTCATATCCGGATTGTGATATCAAGATCGCACAGTTGATTGATAAGCGATGGAGTCGGCGGGGCCATGGGGAAGATAGGGTGGGAGTGGGGTCAACGATTCCAGAATCTTTGGAGAATACCGGAGTTATTGGTCGGATGACTGAGCATGATGGTGTGGTGGTGCCGTTGAAAGGTCAAGTAGGGGGTGGGGAGTCAATCCAGATACCAACCGAGGAGGGGTTCTACGCTGCATTTATTAAAGCCCACACTACTCTCGCATACCGCTATCGCTTTCATACTAATTTCAGCAAGAGCTATTGTATCGTTGCGGCCACGATGAAGCCGGAAACTCATGGCGTCTTGCTTATCAAGATTGACAGTGAGAACGATCTTGGTGGCAAAACTGATGATGGGAGAAAGGCACGGAGCGATGATCTCGTGAGAAGGTGGAAGGAGGTGATTTCACTACTCGTATGTGTGAAAGTTGATGTTGCGTATACGTATCTCAGTGAGGTTGTTGATGGTAAGATACAATGGAAAGGTGTGAGGTTGGAGGCGCTTTTGGAGTAGGATTCACCTTGAACTTATGGACATACGATCCAATTCAGGATATGTGGACTACCCGAATTGTCTCACTCACCACCAATCCCCCCTGACGGATCCGCTCTGTCATGCTCGCTTCAAGTGTCAAAGCACGGATGAATTGGAAGGCCATGTTGACACGCTGCTGGACTTCCTATCCTCCTTGCCTACCTGGATTGAAGCGGAGTTCCGGACCTGAGCTGACCGCTGCACCAACGATGATGATGTGAAGGGGGCAATGTCAACAATTTGGTTTTGGGAAAGGTGTATGTATATGGAAATCATCACTAGATCGATTGAACAGTATCATGGTGGCTTCTCTGGTGGACAACTCGAAGTACAACGAGCATGGAGTCGTGTCACTGAAAATCAGCGGCCGCCTGATATACAGGCCGGTAGCACTAAGTGTGTCACAGCAGCAATAGTCCTTGCTGTTTGAAAGAAGCTATTGATTCTTGATTGGAATATGTTGTATAATCATCTGTGAACCTCGTTTGGCTCGCTCAAAGACACTCGAAAGCGCTACATATCTTTTCCATGAAGCGGAGTCGCGGAGAAACCTGGACATCGAGGTCCTGAAGGATGAAGCTGGAGAAATCTGCAAGTGGAGCCACAATTTTCACCGTACGAGCCGCGAATCTGATATTCTGGCACCTGATGGCCACGTATCGTCAACCAGAGATCCGCCCGTCTCACACCAGGTAATAAGGGTACTAAAGTCTGGAGAGCGTGTCGTACGTTATCATCATCGCTAATTGTGGAAGGTCCCGGGACGCTTCTAACAGAAATCCGGAATCTTACACGGCTAATGAACCCTCTGTGCCTCGCAGGCAGCGTATTTCGAAAAACAGCGTTCACAATGGTGGTGTCGATGCATTGTGTGAATTGAAAGGGGAAGGACGAGTAGAAGATCTTCAAGGCCTCGTGCGAGAAGTGTCGATTCACACGGAAGAGACGAGTTGATTTCTCTGTGCCCCAGTAACTGCCGGATTGCTTCCTCTCTATGTAGCAGGTACCGGCAAGGTCGAGAATGGAGGACGGGTGGGGTTTGTTGAGGGGGTGATGGTAAATCGCATCGCGGATCTCACGTGGAAGACTGAGGAATTGAAATGGTTGGGAGGTGATGACGGGAGTAACGCATGGGGGTTGAGCTGGGTGTGCTTCTTCTCTAAATTCGACTGCGTCCATTATCGAAACCGAGTGATTCTCGGACCAACGATGTGATGTGCAACTGTGTACGATGTACTAGATAAGCATGATATGGAACTACGGCAATTCATGCGTGTAATCTTCAGCTGGTATACTAACTCCATTCGGAGATGCTGGCCCTTGTCCAGGAGTTTTGCGCACACTAGAGTAGTGGCGTAAAAGTACAACAATATCTCCATCCTCGTGAGCCTCATACCTCAGTCACTTCTCTACACCAGCCAAACCGATCCTCACTCTTCCCTTGCTGGATGAGAACGAAAACTCTCATCGGTTCAAGGCTCTCTCCAAGCACCAGGAAGATCGCCGTTTAAGGATCTTCTTCTGTCGCGAAGAGTTCGTCCAAGGCGGCTTCGTGCTTCTGGGCTGTGAGCGCTGTCGGTAATGTGGGGCGTCGTGATAATAGCACGACTTCTACCAGGCTCGGAAGCTTCAGAACTCAATTGACTGGTCGTAGGCACTGACCCAAGAGTGTTGAAATCGTCTGATTGTGTCATGGCGGAGGTTTTCAATGCCCGAGAGGTCTCAATGGGTATTCTGGCGGGATTCCCGTGAGCTTCCAGGACACGTTGGACAGTCTCCAAGACGCTGGTGAAATGTTCGTGCCTCCTATTGGATTCTTGCAAGGAAGCATTAACGACGGTCGGTTGCTTGTACCACGAGGTACATCGCTGCTGTCATGCGATCATCTTCCGGAGTGCGTCTAATATCTTGTTAGGAGTATCTAACGGGTTCCCACAAGGTGCGGAACGAGTCGGGGATTTCGGACAGTGGGATCAGGCTCGATGTCGGGTCCTGCATGCTCGATAGCGTTCCTTTGTTTGTATCGCTGGAGAGTGTCAAGTATATAAGCTGGGAGTGTTAGCGGTATGCTTGTAGTTAGGAGAGTAATATGCTAAGGTTGTTGAATACTCACTATATATCTTTATAGAGTTGTGTCTTCGGTTTCATCGGGACTCTTGAACACCCGGTGTTCAACAGCCGGACAGCGCCCCACACGGTTATCTCAAAGCTGGGCCAATCGTAACGCACATTAGGAAATCCAGCTATGAGAGCTGATGTAACGTAATCAAAGCAGTGTTATTTGTAAAGAATACATAACCTTTAGTGAGATTGTCTATTGTTGACAAGGTTACCGCATGATACGTCGCTGCGGGGTAGAGAAGGCATTGCACTGTCTGAACCATCATGTCCCCAGCTAAGCACCGAACCCAGGTGCCATCTAAGCCAGGTAGAGTAGTGATATCGAGGAGCTGATACCGAGTTAGCCTGGAGAAAAATAATCCATCTTATAGACGATAAGGAGAACGCCGAAAGTGGAGAACGTGTATAAAGCGATGAGTGGGAATATGGAGGACAAAAGACGAATAACCCAAATGGACCTCCATACACAATCAAATCAGCAAATCGCAAACCCACATTCCCGTGGCTATTCATGCGAAGTGAAAAAGGTGCAAAATATGCCTCACAAGTCCATCAATAGATCACGCAAAAGACATGCATCAATTGGTAAGTCAAACAATGAATTGACAACGAATGCATATTCACACAGCTACTCTATACGCACCACTTCAGCAAACCGCACAACCATAGCACTCATGACATCCATGCGAAGTGGAGAGGGTGCAAAAGATGCCTCAATAGCCTAACAATAGATCACATGAAGATATTCATCAATTGGGAATGTGGAAACATAGATGCCAGACAATGATTGAAAAAACTGGACCTCTGTACACAACCGCATGCGCAAATCGCGAACCCATTGTGCTCATGTAACCCATGCGCATTTCAACGGGGTGCAGTACATACCTTACGACTGCCATACTAAGGGAGTTGCGACATGGAGATCAGCTGCAAGCCATTAACATGGGTATATAAGAAGGCGTGACGACATCTCGAACAACTCGAAGTAGTGTAAGTAGCTTCATCAGGATCCTAGGATGCAGGCGTTGGGCTGGTACACATGGCAAATTTCGTCCTGGTGGGTATGGGAGTGTTGGCAGCGTCTGTGAGAAGTATTAGCTGGAGGATAGGAAATGAATGCTAGTGATGGCAGTGGGATGTACCTTTTGGTTCACTACCTCCCCTATACCTTCCTGAGTATGGGAAGTTGGTATGATAAGATATGAGCATTCATAAACCTCCATGAAATCGTCGCGATGCAGGCGCTAAAGAAACACGATCAAGCGATCTACCGGACAGGACAACAGCCTATCAATCGCCTACCCTACCCATAGCCTTTACCATCGCCGGCCCCTCAATGATCGGGTCCTCAGGCCACTGCCTCTCAATCTTATCCATCTCACCAGCAAGGAGATGGTCCACATTCAGCCTCGCACTGTGTACAATGTTGAAAGTGAAGCCTTGCTGCCTCGTCTCTTCGACGCTGTATTGCCCAATATCGCTATCCCTGCTCAACCTCCCTGCGGCCTTATGGGTATCTATGATCTGCGGGAAGACAGCGATGCACTTGACGTCCGGATTGTTCTGGCACCAATCGCCGATACCAATATCGATGGGTTTGAATTCTGTCAGCAGAGATTGGTCTCGGAGCAGCTTGCGGGCGCCACGGTACGAGAGAGCGTAAGCATACAGGCACAGTGCCCGCTGTGCGCGAAAGACGACACGAGTGCTGTTGTCGTAGCCTTCGGCAGCCATGTCAGGGAAGGTGGCTACGTTGAAGCGGCGAGGAGGTGGAGCGACTGTGTCGTCGTTTGTGATTACAAATCGTCTTTCGTCTTCTGGCATTATGTCGGTGCCGCAATGGCCGAGCCAAATAAGGTCCCAGTCATCGCCGTACGGAGAGTGTGGGTTCGAGCCGGTTGGGGTGTCTGTCACGAATTGACTACCCTGCGCAAAGAGCTGGAGTTGGTCTTTGAGACCGATGTCCCAGTCGGCATCATCTTCCAATACCAAGGCTGAAGCCAGCTTGTTGCTAACTATACTAGGAAGGGCATCAGAAGCCGAACCAATGGTCACTTATCGAATGCACTTACGTTTGTGCAAAGTCCAAGTGGGCGCGCCAGCACCCGACTACGTTATCCCGTTGACCTTGCTCCTGCACATGTACTTAGCGTGGACCATGCAATGATAGGAGATTATTAACGGACCTCTGGCAATCCTGACAACGCCGGTAATGCTTTGTTCTGCACCTCTGCGCCCTTCACTCCCTCAATGACTTCCGCTGAGAAGCCAGTAAGGGATGAAGCGACGGCGAAGTTGTCAAGCTTGTCTGTTCTTTCGGGAAGATTGATGATGAAAGTTTTCTCGAACTGCAGAGTGTCAGGTATCGGCTCTTGCTGTTTGGGAAAGAAGACCAGCATACCCCAAGCGTCGAGTTTCGGATATCCTCTAACGTTCCAGGATCGACCTTGTAGCCGGTGCTTGCATTCTTGTGTTGTGTCGCAAGATAAAACGATCCAGTGTATGGGTAAATATACCACAAAGAAAGAATGGGGATGAGGCATAGCAGGATGACACCACTCAAAGCGAATCGAGGCGATCTATTAGGGCGCGCAATCATCTCGATCTTGCTCTTGTCTCAGATGTGGAGGGATCCCAACGGACTTCTTATAATCACGAGCGACAATGAAGAATTGAAGGACTAGACAGGTACAAGGAAAGGTAAGTGATGACATCGCACTGCACCGCACAGTTGAAACAAATAGCAAGCGTAGGATGAAGGATCAAACATGTTGACGGACATACTAGCTCTTCAAGGGGTCGAGGGAGGAATTTCACAGGAATGTGACAAATGGTAAAGCCTGCGAACATACCCGCTAGCTCTACTCCGGGGATTGGACTGAAGCTATGGTGAATCGACATTGATACACCTATCGGTGTTCATGACGGGTAGAGACAGCTTTTATATCCAAGTCTCCAAAACATCTCCAAGAGTAACAGTGGATCCGTTCGGTACTATGTCCAGGGGTGTTTGTTGTAGAATGTCCTGCAGCTGGCCGACTTGGCTCCTTTTCAGCTTAGCCTATGAATCTTTGAAGATTCTGCGCATCATCAGTGATGAGGCTGTACACTGATCGCAATCTTGAAGATTGTCATTGAGCGCTGAAACACAACCGTAGAAAGATCAAATTAGCAAAAGACCGCAGTCAAGGGGGAATCCCTTGGGTGTGAAGTGAAATTGGTCGATGTGCCACAGCCAGGACTGGGCTAGATCCTCTTTCAGATCAGTTATAAGTATTCTAGTGCGCGTTGGCGGCACAGATCAGTTATACCCCTCGGATGAGAAATCCTCGGAGGATGTCAAGATGCAAGAGACAACACGAGGGGATCCAGGCCACAAAGGCGTTGAGACAATCGTGAGTTCTGCACCAATATGATGTCGACAAACTGCAGTTGCCCGCATCAATTCAACAGTTGCTCCACTGTTGCTGGAGAGAATCTCAACCTTCTCTTTCAGCAGTCTGCTTATCGCCAATCTTCCAGACGTATTGCTTCACTGACCTTTCATCTGCCACTTGCGGAGTAGCCATAGAATAGCTGGATCGTGGGGAGGAAAATCTTCAGAGAACTATCGTGACCTAGTCCGTATTTAGACTAGAATAGTATAGACTAGACTAGTGAGCTGAAGATTTGAGCTTGAGGCATAGCCATGCAGGAACATCAACACTGACAACACATCGATTGGCTTCTCAGCCTCAGTCTATATAAGGATCTTGTGCTAACAGCGATGATCCTCCCACAATCTCCCTCACTCTCTCCTCTCAACGAAGCCCAACAGTGCCCCGTCGTCGTCGTAGAACGGGACGTCAACGGCGCTCTTTCATCCCAGAATCACGATAGCTTCACAACTCGCAGGAAGCACAAAGACTCGTCTTGGATAGAGATCTGGGCGCAATGAACATATAGCAACCCCACAAAGCGGGAACAAATGGCATCAAGGGCTAGGTTCCAGACATCCCAGCCCAACGGCTAGCCCCACTCCGTTCGTCAGCACTGGAGTGAACCACGCTCCTGCAGGATCGCACCGTGCCCATATATTCCTCCACAGCTGCTGCGCCTCCATCTTCACAAACCCAACGCATCCACAATGACCCTCCCAACCCTCGTCTTCGTCCCCGGCTTCTGGGAAGGCCCAACAGTCTACAACGACATCGCCTCCACCCTCTCAACAACCCACTCCTACCCCACCCTCATCGTCCCCCTCGCCAGCACCGGCACCTGTCCCCCCCACGCCAAAACCTTCACCGACGATGTCGCCGCCGTCCGCACCGCGCTCGAAGCCCTCCTCGCCTCCGGCAAAGAAATCATACTGGTAATGCACTCTGCAGGTGCCTTCATCGGCTCTCAAGCTATCAAAGACCTCAGCGTCTACGCAAGGACCGCAAAGGGCGAGGAGGGCGGAGTGAAGAAATTGGTGTTTCTGACCGGCGCGCCTTTCCCCGGAGATTCCGAACATCCTGATCAGCCCTTTTTCGAAATCGAGGTATGATACACCTTCCCTTACACACCCACACCCCCTGCCCCTCAAAATCCTCCTATATCTTCCCAAAACTCTAATCCAATCCAACCCAGGGCCCAAAAATGCACCCCCGCTCCCCCCTCACAACCCTCTACAACGACATCCCCACCCCCCTCGCTACAAAACACCTCTCCACCCTCTCCTTCCAGCCAGCCACAGGCTGGGAAAACGAACCCGTCACCTACTGCGGATGGAGGGACGTCCCGAGCGTCTACCTCGTGTGCGAGGGTGATGCGCTCCTGCCGCCTCGGGTCCAGGTTGAGATGGCAGAGATGGCGGGGGCGGAGGTGGAGAGGTGTGGGGCGGGACATATGGTTTTGTTGAGTGAGGGGGAGAGGGTGGTGGAGGTTGTGAGGAGGGCGGCTGGGGAGCTGGTTTAGGGGCGGAGGTGGAGGTGAAGGGAACAGTCTACAATCTTGTATCTGTTGTGGCCTCGGCCTGACCACGAAGCGGTCTGTGCATATATTCTGCAAACACATATCGTTATTACTGTCATGCTCTACATACAGCAGTAACTTTTTATTATTCCGCAAGCCAAGACATCCCATGCTCCGGCGTCATAGCTACCCTATCTACCCTCGCCTTCGACTTCCAAGCCATCCATTCCTATTACCATGCCAGGTCGCCCCGAGTCCGTTCTGCCATCCATGCCATCCCGTGATCCGTCCATAAGTCCCTCCAGCTTCGGCAACGTCCAAGATATCCATCCACCACATAACCCCGTCACTGATCTGGGATCCGGAGAAGTAGCCCTTTCCATCACAAGACTCTTTCCCGACCGGGCTTGATATTGTCACCCTCACATGACATACAAAAGATTTGTATCTACCCATTCTCATCAGCTCTCTCGCAACTCGTTTCTGGCGCTGGCGCAGGCGCGTCATGGACAGAACATTCGGAATCTTGCTTACTCAACGGATGACTGCAGCTCAGCTGCGGCTTTTGCGTGTACTTGGACTCCAACTCGTCTCGGATGCTGTTCAGTAGCGAGACGTAGCTTTGCTGTGGGTTCTTCTTCAGGGCCGAGATGAAGGCCCAGGACATGGCGCCCGTGGCTTGTCCGGCGATTTGCGCATCTTGTCTGAGGTGGGTATAGCGTTAGCGTTTGTCACAGGTGGCTGAGGTGGAGGTGGGAAAGGGGAGGGAGGTCGCTTACGATGTCTGGTCGTCTTTGCTGCCGGACCACATAATCACATCCGCCGGCGATGTTTTGGTAATCAGGTTCCTCTCGCGGACATCGTCCCCCGTCGTTGCCTTCTTGAAGAACCCCATAGCCGTCGAAGCCATGCCGCCCAGATCTCCCCTCGCATACGCCGTCACAATACCCAGTAACCCTTGGCCAGCCTCTTTCGCAAGGTTGGGCTCCTTGAGCACACCGGAGGTAGAGTAGACGTAGGGTAGGTCGAGGGCGGAGCCGGAATGGCAAGAGTCGAAGATGGCGGTCAGACGCACGCCGGGCATTAGGGACTGCACCATTATGCGATGCATTTCGTCGTCGACTATATGGCCTGTTGAGCGGAAATCGACCGGATATATCACTTCGTCATAGCCGTCGTCTTCGTCGCCGTCCAGATCAGGGGTTTGTCCGCCATGGCCTACATAATGTTAGTACCCATCGCCTTCCAGCTCGAGGGTTCACTTACCTGAGTAATGGAAGAAGAGCGAGTCATTTGGCTTGGCGTCTTTGACAAGCCAGTGCATTGCTCGAAGGATGTTTTGTTTCGTCGGCTGGCTCATGGGGTTCTGCTGGTCGTCTGTCAAGATGACCATGTCTTCGCGCGCGTAGCCGAAATTGCCATTGAGGTATGTAGACATGTTCTTGACATCGTTTATGCACCCTCTTAGTTGCCCTTTCTGTCCAAAATAATTGATGCCGATCAAGAGTGCCTTCCTTCGACCGGTACAATCCGAATATTGAAAGTTATACCCCTGAGGTGCCCCTGTGCCGAAGCCTTGCTGCCCTTGAGGAGGAGGCGGTGGGGCGTTGTGATTTCCTTGGACGTAGGCATTCGTTTGCACCGATGGGAGGCCTGCGTCTGATGAGTGTCCGCGACATAGTCAAGGTATCACACCTACCTGGTCTCCCGCCGTATGATGGTCCTCCAGGTGGAGGCGGTCCATACCCATAACCTGCTGTGGGTGGGCCCTTTACAAAGGTTCAGCGCATGATCAATGACGCGTTCGGACCTTCTATACCTGCTGATACCCTTGGCTTACCGGCCGCGGAGGCTGTTGCGGTGGGCCATAACCACCATATCCTGGCTGCCGTGACGGTCCTCCTTGTGGTGGGTAACCTTGAGGAGGGTAACCTTGTGGTCTGTATCTCCGTCAGTCGATCGCTCTTGGGAAAGCGGTTTCATGTCGTACGGGTATCCTTGTGGTGGGCCATAGTTCCCTGGTTGTGGAGGTCCATAACTTTGTTGGGGTGGAGGAGCACCGTAGTATGGTTGCTGTTGTGGAGGATAGCCATGCTGTTGACCCTGGCCAGGGAAGAACGACATGGTAACTTGTGAACAGAGCAGGAGAGTAGTTGTTGAGTAATTGTGGTAACAGTTCAGGCGCCTTTTAGGAATTGAAGATCTTGGCGGGGTTCAATAATACGGACCTGTGAGGCGAGTGGTATTTCTAGAGTCGATTGATGGTCGTTGATTGACAGTGCTCGTCTCTGTACTCCTCATATAAGCCAAACACCTCGTAACGCCAATCAGGCTCAGCTTGACCTTTGAAGAATACCTTAGAGAGACAGTTGATCTATTTGGTGAAGGGGACCAGTTGCGCCAGTCTACCGCGCGCCAGGGTCTGGTCATCATACGGAGAGGACCCTTTGAGCCTCTATAAACACCTCTCCACTCTCCCTCCTTTGCTGCTCGATACCGATCCCGTCCTTCTTCGGACGAACAAATAGTCTGTGACCCTGGGAAGGACTCAGATAGACAGCTGACCAGGATGGTCCTGGTTGGAGTGTACCCGATCAAGTGCTTACGTGATATCGAGTAAAGGTGACGGTGAGCTACATGGCATGGTCATGCTTGAGCTGCAACATTATTCATCAAGGTGTGCTGCAAGCCTACATATAGAATCACCTTGGCTCTCTTCATTCCCTTTTCTGTTGTCTGATCTGGGACGCATCTGTCTTTCGTGCCCAAAATGTCTGATGCAGATCCGCCTATCCCAACTGTCGACTTCTCCCAATGGGATGAAGGCACAAGCAAACAGCGGAAAGATGTTGCACACCAACTCGTTGAAGCGTGCCGCAGCGTTGGCTTCTGCTACATTACGAATCACAATATTCGTCCTGAATACCTGGCGCAAGCATTTGCATGGTCCAAGCGGCTTTTCGATCTCAGACAGGACGAGAAGATGCTTGCTCCTCATCCACCTGCCTTTACCGTCCATCGAGGCTACTCATGGCCTGGGTTAGAAAAAGTCTCTAATGCTATGGGAGATGAAGAGGATGTCGAGAATCTAAAGAAAGAGCTGAGACAAGTCTCCGATGTCAAGGTAGACAACCTGCTAGGGATGCTTTACCTGTGCTCAAGTGATATAGGAAAGCTACGAAATCGGTAGCGAGCAGAATACAGACCAGCCTAACCAGTGGCTTCCCGAGCACGTCTTGCCTGGCTTTCGCAGCTTCATGACGGATTTCTACTGGAATTGTCATTGGACTGCTCGAAAACTGTTGAGCGCTATGGCACTTGGCATCGGCTTGGACGACCAGGAGTTCTTCGCCCCTTCGCATCCGGGTCACAACAATCAGCTGCGGTTACTTCATTATCCACCGGTTCCTGCTGCGAATATCGAGGATCAGCCGTCTACCAGGATGGCTGCTCATAGCGATTGGCCTTCTATCACTATGCTCTTCCAGGACGATTGCGGCGGTCTACAGGTTTATGACCAGTGATCATGCGCTTCTTAGCTAAATGTTGCTAGATCGAAAACCCTCATAATCCTGGAGAGTTCGTGGATGTACCGCCGTTGCAAGATGCCATTGTCATGAATGTGGGCGATCTGATGATGCGATGGACGAATGGTATGTGCTTCCTGGCGCGTTTGTAGTTCTATTGTGCTGAAAGGTCGCTCATAGATACGTTGAAATCGACGGTCCATCGTGTCACTTTACCCCCGAGGCAAGACCGATACACTGGAGACAAGCGGCTGACCAGAGCTCGCTATTCGATTCCCTATTTCGTCTCTCCAAAGGGAGATTCGATTGTCGAATGTCTACCGTCTTGTGCTGACAAAGATCATCCAGCCAAATACAGTCCCATCAAGTGGAATGACTACATGTTAATGCGCGCAAGCATGCAATACTAGAGCAATGTCGGCTTACTGGAAACTATCAGCTCGGAGATCCCTTTATTGGACTACTGCACTTCGTTGTCCATTAATTCAAGATGTGGATGTCCCGATAATGTGTTTCGACTGCGCACGAAGTCGATTCATCATTTCACCGTCCATCGTGTTCTCTCGCCGATGAGACCTCTTTGCGGGATGTGGGATAAGGCACACCAAATATCCACCAATGCTTTCGCAGCCATCTTGGCTATAAGATGCTACCATTCTCATTGTCTTATGACTGTGCCACTCCCAGATGGTGTTTCAGAAGTCGAGTCTTGAATACAAAGGTGTGGTGTAGCCGCTGATCTCCATGATTTTGGTGCGACAGGGGTCCAAGACCTGACAGCCAATCAACAACCCCAGTCGGAAACCTCCTGCAAAGGCGTATATCGGCGAGGCTTCGTTGGTGTCTACATGCTCAGAGGGTTCCTCAAGTCCGGAAGATGTTTCGGCCCTCCACTTTCGGCATGCATTGTACTCGCATTGAAGCCATTGCCTTGGAGCGCGAATGCCTAGCGCCGACCCCAAAACGCCTGGGCACGCCAAACAATCGCCACGGAGAATTGCATTGTCGCAGTGAAGATGTTGAATTGTGAAACACAATATTCATTGCTCTACAAGATACTCATTGTTCACATCGTTTCCGTGCATCTTTCTTTCTCCATCACCTTTTGGTTACCACTCTCATTGTGCTTCGCTTTGGTCTCTTATTGTACATACCCTCTCATTGTCGCTGGACGACTACTCTCATTGTTGGCTCAATACATTCATTATCTACGCTGCACATTATTGTACCTTAATCTGTTCACCCGGAGCCTACTTCTATCTTCTGTCCTCCTCCTGTTCGGTCGCCTAATATTCATTTTGCATCTGCGTATATACCCCTTCAGCGAATTTTCCAACCTTTTCCAGCGATCCAGCTCGACCATCAGTACAGCGTTGATCCTTTGACTACGTAAATATGTACTCACATCCCATCATCAGTCTCATGGCAGGCGCTGCTCTCCTTCGCACCAGCATAGCAGGCTATGCTCTCACCGACTCCTACGCACAAGGCACCTTCTTCGGCAATTTCACAGCCTTTACCGACAAAGACCCTACAGCAGGATATGTAAAGTTCCACGATTACGGCACCGCCATCGCCACGAGTCTCATAGGTTCCGTTGTCAACAATGGCAACTCGAGCTACATCGGCGTCGATTCCACTTCCAAAAACCCCGCCGGCAGAGGTAGCATTCGGATCGCAAGCAACAAAACCTTCAATAAGGGCTTGTTCATGGCAGACATCTCCCACATGCCCGTCGGCTGCGGAACTTGGCCTGCATTCTGGCTTCTTGGTGGAGGCACATGGCCTGCCGGCGGCGAAATCGACATCATTGAAGGCGTCAATGCAGCATCAGCCAACCAAATGACACTGCACACCAACGCCGGCTGTTCCGTCTGGAATGCCGGTTCCCTCGCCCGTCCCAATACCACGAATTGTGACAGCAACGCCCCTGGTCAGAAGAAGAATGCAGGCTGCGCTTACATGAGCGCCGACACCACCTCATACGGTACCGGCTTCAACACCGCAGGCGGCGGCATCTACGCCACCGAATGGACCGACCAAGCCATCTCCATCTGGTTCTTCCCACGCGCAAAGATCCCCACCGACATCACGTCCGGCTCGCCCGATCCAAGCAAATGGGGTACGCCGATGAGCCACTTCGGCGGCGGACCGGGACATTGCGACATTACCAGCCATTTCCAGAACATGCAGATCATCTTTGACACCACGTTCTGCGGGGACTGGGCTGGCGATAAGGATGTCTGGGCGCAGTCGAGCTGTGGGAGCAAGGCGGCGACGTGTGAGGCGTATGTGCAGAATAATCCGAGCGTTTTCAAGGACGCGTATTGGCTGGTCAATTCGGTCAACGTGTATCAGAGTGCCGGGGCGAAGGCGACTGGGGCGAAGGCGATGAAGCGTGGGGTGAGGCTTACGATGGATGTGTGAGCTGGCCTTTATTGACTGAATGTTGCACATAGTAAGTGTCGAAGTGAAAGAATTTATATATATAGTCTGTGATATACACTCTACTAGTGCTATGAAAGGTTTATCTAAACACCATTGACAATGCCAGAACTCAAGATAATGATTGACTACCTGCAAGAACAATTCCCAAACCCTCGGTATTATGCTCATAGGGGCGGTGGGGCGGTTCTACACCTGCTGTAATTTATAGATCTCAGATCATTGAGGCCGCGGCTTGAACATTGATCCTCGCTAAAGGGCACGGAATAGGCTTTAGCGCCGGAAGCAGCGCGCCGCTCCGGGGGCCAAGACCCTAAGATGACGCCCCGGGCAGGTCGCCACATCGCCAATCAAGCGACATCGTGGGGGGTGGGGGATAGGGGCCAGGAACAACATCACCGGGGCAGGTGATCCGTTGGGGAAGGAGTATGGAGTATGTCCCATGCAAGGCACCGTCAAGTCGCCATCAAGGCACCGATCAGCATTCAGATGCCTGCTAAAGCGCCAGACTGCTTCAACCCACCTTCTAGCTTCTGATCTATCGTCTTTACAGCATCACCGTTCTTCCAATCAGCGGCTGGACCGCGAACATTCATCGTTGATCTACTTCCTCTCGGTCTTGGCCGAAGCATCGCTATAGCTCTACCGATCATGGTGGCCTCCGCTGTGCAAGAAGTCCTCCGAGATGCCGTCCTTAAGAATGTCTCCTCGCCCTCTGCCTCCTCAGTGCTTTCCACCGATTCCATATCCAACATCATGTCTTACATGCTACCCTCCGTTCGAGCGCTCTCCAAGTCCGTCTTGACTTACTCTCAATTTCTTCTTCTTTCAACCAGCAAGCCTACCGAAGGAGGGGCGCCGCCATCATGCTCTAATCCTCAGACAAGCTGCCGGAACACCTCTGTTGTCGCGAACACATGCTGCTTCAACGCCCCAGGTGGGCAGCTGTTGCAGGTATGATGACTTTCATAAACCTCACAGGAACCTCACACGCCTGATCGCGCTGACCATGTGCAACAAGACCCAATTCTGGGACGCAAACCCGGCGACCGGCCCTTCAGACTCATGGACCATCCATGGCCTGTGGCCTGACCACTGCGACGGCACCTATGACGCCAACTGCGACCCCAGCAGAGCCTACACCAATATCTCCTCCATCCTCACTGCTGCAGGCGCATCTAGTGTGCTCAGCTATATGAACACATACTGGAAGGACGTCAACGGCAACGACGAGAGCTTCTGGGATCACGAATGGGAGAAACATGGCACATGCATCAGCACACTCCAGCCTAGCTGCTACACCAACTATGCGATGCAAGAAGAGGTCGTAGACTACTTCACCACGACCGTGAACCTGTTCAAGACTCTGCCCAGCTACACATGGTTGTCGAATGCGGGCATTGTGCCCAGTACATCGGCAACGTATACAAGCGCTGCGATCATGGCGGCACTCAAGACGCCGAGGGGTGTGGATGTGGTCATCCAATGCAAAAACACCAACGAGCTCGATGAGATCTGGTACTTCTACGACGTGCAGGGTAGCGTCCAGACCGGCACTTTTATCCCCACAGCGCCAGGTACATGCCGCCAAACCATCTCCCGAGTCACGAACATGCTGACATTTCATGATTAGATGGCTCCAAAGGCGCCTGCGCAACCACAGGCATCAAATACCTGCCCAAGGCCGGCTCGGCCCCCGCACCCCCACCCCCATCCGCAACGACAACAACGACCACCACCCCCCCAGGAACCACCCCCACCACAGCCCCCGGCACCCCCTTCTCCGGCAGAGGCACGCTCCAAGTCTCCACCAGCGGCCAAGCAAACGGCTGCATCATCAGCGGCGGCACATGGTACACGACCGGCACATGCGCCGGCTTCACCGCCACCGCTTCCGGAACCGGCTTCACGCTCACATCCAGCAAGGGCCTCTGCGCCGTGCAGAACTTCCACCTGGTGTGTGCCAGTACGGTGACGGCGGGCACGGTTTTTACGAGCTCGGGGGGCCAGTTGGCCTATAACGGCAGTCCGGCGTTCTATGCCAGTAGCGTGCCGAGTGGGAGTACGCAGGTGGTTGTGAGCACGACGAGGCTGGCGACTGGGCTGGTTATTGCGTGGCAGGGCCTTTGAGGAGGATGTTGGTTTCGATGTTGTTGGATTGGATCGTACGTGTGGGTATCTTGATAACAGTGCTCTCATACCATCTAATTAGCTATTGATCTGATCATCTCAATTTAAACACGATATCTGTTCTATATTCAAGATATCTCACCAGTACAATCATCGCCAATCACTTTGCCACCAAAGTGTGAAAAAAGGAACGATGATGAATCATGTAGTCTTTGCGGACGATTAGACATGACAATGCTGGCCACTTCTGGAACCGATTCCTAGAACTAGGCGGCGAATGCGCCCATACCTAGGTCTAGTACCCGCGTCGCACGAGTACCTTATGAAAGACCAAGATTATTGATATGTTCATGATCAAAAAGTATTACATAGATCTGAAATGAAAAAGGGAAAAAAGAAGTTTATGACGACACCTACAGGACTCGAACCTGTGCGGGCGAACCCAAAAGATACCCTAGAGGATGTTCTAGTCTTTCGCCTTAACCACTCGGCCAAAGTGTCTGTTCGTTATGATAAAAAGCGCCCTATTTGGTTATAGTTTGTGATTAAACATCAGATAGCCTAGAATATCTTGTTGACTTGGGATACCAACGTCACGGTCTACAATACTAGCACGTACGTACGTATATATCCCCATCCCTATCTATCCCTATCCCTATCCTCTGTTGGAAATAAGCCCTTCTGCCAAGATACTAAGCGAGTGGCCACGTCTACAAAATCATGTTATCTCGTTGTCTTGTTCCTATACACCTTTTCAGACATCTAGCATAGCCAAATCATCCATCAGACCCCTAAGATCGTTCAACATCCTCTACTATCTCTATCATTTCTTTCGTCCTTTGAATCCATTCTCCATTCAAGCACATTTCATGCTCAAAACGATCTATTCAGCGTCCTTGACCGGGCGTAGAACTATTCCAGACCGAGCTTACACTGAGCGTAGAATAAGTGCTCAACATGGCCGACACTAAAGTTCACCCGTTCAAGGTCCTCCAGGCTAGCTGTCTGTTACCATTCTACAAACTAACAGACATAGATCCACATCCCCAACGAAGAACTCGATCTGCTCCAACGAAAACTTGAACTGACACGCCTGCCATCGAATCTCGATAACGAGCAGTGGGCAGAAGATAATGGTGTGACTGTGAAACTGATGAGAGAGACGATCTATTACTGGCGTCGTGATTATCGATGGCGGGACGAAGAAGCTCGGATGAACCGGCTGCCTCAGTATAGGTCTAGTATCGATATCGAAGGCTATGGGGACCTCAATGTCCATTTCGTGCACTCGCCATCTAACTCTGACAAAGCGATACCCCTCTTATTCATCCACGGCTGGCCCGGTTCATTCCTCGAAGTCTCAAAAGCGCTTCCAGCCCTCAACGCCGCAGGCTTCCACCTCGTCGCCCCTTCACTCCCGGGATACGGATTCAGCTCAATACCCCCACAACCCGGCTTCAAAATGTTTCACATCGCCGAACTCCTGCACAAGCTCATGATCCGACTAGGATACACAACCTACGTAGTCCAAGGCGGCGACTGGGGCGCAATGATCGCCAGCACCATGGCCGCCTCTTACCATCCCTCCCACATCAAAGCCCTCCACGTCAACCTCTTCGACGCCGAAAAGCCAGCTTTCTCTACCGAACCAGCCTACACCGCTTTCGAAAAACAATCACTAGCACAGCACAAAGATTTCGACGACAACGGCTTCGCCTACTGCATGGTACAATCCTCCAAACCGCGCACGCTCGGCTTCGCCATGCACGACTCCCCCATCGGCATGCTAGCCTGGACAGCAGACAAACTCCACACCTGGTCCGACGCCTACCCTTGGTCCTCAACCGAACTGATAACATGGACACTGCTGCATTACCTCCCCGGCCCCACGACAGCGTTCCAGATCTATCGCGAGAACAGCGCGACGGAGATGGTTAGCGGGCCTAAGGCGGGCGAGTATCTGCGCGTACCGACGGGGGTTAGTGCGTTTGCGAAGGAGGCGGAGATGGTGCCGAGGTGTTGGGCGGAGCGGAGGGCGAATGTGGTGTTTTGGCGGGAACATGGGAGGGGGGGGCATTTTGCTGCGTATGAGAAGCCGGAGGAGTTGGTGGGGGATTTGGTGGAGTTTTTTGGGGCGGTTTGGGAGGGATAGGGATGTGATATGGCTGCTTGGGATCTCGTAGGAGATACAGCTTTCATCGTGTGTTTGAGAAAAAGTGACGCTCGCCTTCGTCCGGACTTCGAAGCCGGTTTTATGAAAGAAGAGGGCAGCTCATTGCCTTATAGCAAGAGGAACGGCCGAGAAATACATGCAGTGCTAGGTATGTACTAGCTATCCTAGCCCACTTACTGATGAGAGGTAAATGGACTAGCGTTGGAAAGCATGTGCAGATACCCACATTTTTACTACTGTTCAGCAACCCCCATTGTAGCAGACAATATCAGAAAACGACAAGACCAAAAACCACCTTTTCTCCTAAAGCCATACCTATACAACATATTGTCACATTCTTATCCCCCAACACTACCTTCCCCTCCTTCCTCCTCGTTTCCCTTGCCTATATGCACAAAGACAAAACACCATGCCCACCAACGATCCACCATCCCAACTCTCCAAACCCAATGATCCCCTATTCTCCCCTCCCCAACCCTCTCCTAACCCAATCTCCACCAACCTCACCACCCACCATCAATAAACCCCACTCCAACCATCGCCATTCCAATCAGTCATCGATCGCCTCAAGAACCCACACAAACAAACCCTCATCCAAACAATACCCCCCAACAACACCAACCAAATACCCATCCATCGCCTCCTCATGACCATCGCTCACTCTCATCCCCTTCCCTTGCTCGCTCGCTCCCCCTATTCCATCATACGCAACGAACCCGTGCCAAACGCTTCGACAAACCAATACTCCCCAACAAAACACCTAAGTTGTAAACCCCTCCAAATACAGAACTCATGTTTCAAGACCATATGCGAAACCTTCACTAGGGCATACAGTATACATAACGCGGAAGGCGCTCGTAGTGTTCATGGTCATACATATGGTTGAGAGAATTGTAGGAAGTATGTGGGTGGTGTTGACGATGTATCAGGCTTGTATCTCACGCTCGTGAGGAAATTGTAGCGTGGTGGGATTGGGCTGATGGAGTATGGAGGTGGGATTGGGGTTTCGGTGTAAGTTGAGAGGTCATCAAGTGGACGGGGGAAGGGTCTTGTGTATGGAGATAAATATAGCCAGCATCATTTTATACATACACTTGCTATCAAACTGAACAGATGGTAGGATTGATGGCGATATAACTTGTATATACCACGCTCCATACTGAAGGCTGATAAATGCCCGAATTAAGGAAATTGTCGGGTCTATTGGGTTGCATTTCTATAAGCTGGAGTCGTTGGAGACGTGCGTGTGAGAGTCATCTTTCTTACAGCCGACTTGGTAAGAAAGACGGCGGTGGGTTGTAGCGGTACTTCTAAATGCACGGTTGAGATTGTGGATTCAAGGTACGAGGCTGCTTTGCTTGTAGTCCCTTCTAACTATGAAGAGCGCGGGCACGAAGGTAGTGTGTCGCAGTGATGGTCTAAGAATTAAAATAGCGTAGAACGGAAAGTGTAGCTGCTCTCCACTTATATAGTTTTGAACCCCAAGCTTCATAATGTTCCGATCGATGCAGGTGTCTCCATCTATACCCTTCCGGCATGAACAACATTCCGTTCCCCAAATACAAGACCGCCACAAGCATCAGGACAGAATGGCAGCTCGGGGTCGTGGATTCTGAGGTAGCTCTGCCACTTGCCGGGCGGGACGGGCTCCAGTTCTGGAAAGCGTTGGAGCTGCTGCAGGAGGGTCTGCTGAAGTTTCGTAGTCTCGTGGAGAGGAGAGACGGTAGCTTGAGGCGACTGTACTGGAGATATTGGAGGTGGAATGTAGGATGGATTTCATGACCGCTGCTGCTACTGTTGCTGCGTCTTTTGCTGTCGAAGAAAGGTCGAGCGTTGCCCGGTCTTGTTCTGTGTACCAGGCATACATGATTCGGCTGCTCCAATCAACTTTCAGCTCTGGAGATACCACAGATCGCACGGTGAGCCGGTGCATTGTACTTGTTGCATGGCATCAGGTTTCGAACCGTAGCCCGTGATCGTGGCTTGGGGCAGTCTTCCTTCCCTGCTTCTCTCCTCCCGCATCTTTACCATCCCTCTAGAAAGCCATAATAGCGTAATCCCACCTCTATAACCCTCGACTACTTTCAAAATGTTTCAAAACTTGACCTTGCTACTAAGACTTTCCGAAGTCGCCGTTATGATCGGTCGGAGTCGCCAACAGGCGCAAGATACACGTCAGCAACAGGAGCGAGCGGAAGGTCGCCTACACCAGCTCCAACGCTTTCCGGAATTGGAGAGCTTCCCGCCCGGCAAGTGGCAGAGATATATCGAAATTCATGACCCCAAGCTACCAATTGCCGCAAACGTCGGCGTCCTTGAGTACGGTCGGCTCTCCACAGAGGCCTTTGTGGCCAAGGTACCTGCCGCATGGAGCCAACGAGTGGGTGACTTGGCGGCGAAGCTAAACGCGACGGCTATGGTGATTGCTCTGCAAGAGCCCGTTCGGGAACCAGTCCTCGCCCCACTGGAAGCCAACATCTCTCGCACATTGGCCGCAGACAACATCCTAGCAGCCATATGGCTGATGATCACAGTATTCTTCTCCGAAGGGGAGGAGGCAGCTTCATACTTTTTCGTGGCCCTTGAGGCCATGACGATGACAACGACGGTGACCTCGCCTGCATTGGCGAAGGACTGGTCAGCGATGGTGGCCCGACTGAATATACCAGCACCGCACAACTTTTGGGACGAGCCAAGCTGGCATTCGCCTAGGATTTTAATGAGTCTGATACTTGTGCTAGCTTCACCAAAGTCAAGAATGAAGAGCACCATGGAGATGTTGAGTCGCAGCCGGGGCGAACCAGAGCCAGATATTGCCAGAATGGATACGGAGCCTTCGATGTCCCTTCACTAGCAATACCTGGTGGCGAAAGAAGAAGCCGAAATGGCAGGGAAAACGACGATGTTCGGGGTTGACCTTGTGGATAAGGGTCTGATACGGCTGAAGGAAGAGCAGCCAGGAAGCGAGAAGGCCCATCTGTCGTTCAGGCGGATGTTCATAGTCGGTGTCTGTCCGAAAGGTGTAAAGATCTGGCTGGCAGGAGGCGAGGGCCGCAGCGACACCCTCAAAGAGCACAAAGAACGTCAAGGCCATGAGATGATGGAAGCCAATGAGGTCGAACAGTTCATGCTGGACTTTGACAGGATTGTTGCACAAGGGACGGTAAGCCTGGGATGCTGCGAATATCATTTAATCCGAGTAGCTGACAAGATGCAGGGCCGATGGAACACGAAGAGTTATAAGTGGTACGAGAGGTGCTTCGGAGTAGACCTCAGAGACCTACAGAAGGAGACGGGAAAAGGACTGCTGGCGCGGTACGAAGCGTGGGTCCAGTTGTACCCATTCTGGGACATAAAGAAGGAGCACATTGCTAAGTTGCAATGGGAGTGAGGATGCCCTCCACTGAGCTATTTCGAAGTGTAGCGGCCTGTATACGTGGTGGTATATGTCTTTACTCACGGGCCCAGCGGCTGCGGCTTCCATGAGAACATATCGGACTCCTCCCGCCGTTCGTTGCACAGCGGACTGTGACTTGCTTGAGGCTCCCTGATATGGGTCCTGGCACTTCGACTGGTGAAGGATCATTGATCGTATGGTAACGAAGGCAGAGTCCTTCTGCCAACTAAGAGTAGTCAGAAGACTACACCCATGTTTCATCTCTGTATTGTGCGTTCCAGACCTAAACCGCGTGCCCAACTCTCCAGTATCTTAGGCTTTTCCCGAGATCATTCTCGATGAAGATTTCTATCAAATCTCCAGTCAATTGAAGTGTCATCAAGGCAAGCAATTATTTAAACATGCCTTTGTATGGCACACGTTGACATTCTTTGCTCTCTGGCTGCTTTCTCCTTCCCCAACCTTCCGATCATGTCCTTCGGCTCTCATATTTATATATATATATATTGATAGGCACAGCGTCAACTGACAGACCCTTGACGTGCATCTTTCCATCTCTTCAGTATCCGTCTTGCAGATATGTTGGCCGAGCAGCAGTGTCTGGCTCCAGCCCAATTGGCACACCTCTTCCTCGGCTTCATCCTTGCCCAAGGCCCTTGCTCAATTGGCACACCATCCTCCTCAGCCTCTTCCTTGCCCAAAGCTATCTGGGTCGATCTGGTTCCTCGGCGCCAGTATTTGACATGGACGCACCTATCTTACAGCTTTCACATCCCTGGTATCGCCGCGAAGTCTTCATCGGCTCCGACATGAAGTAAGGCAGTCGGCTAGGTCGAGAGATTTTTCGGCGCGGTTGAAGCTCGTAGAGCTGGCGGTTGCGTGCAGGAGCGTGCGCTCGAGCGTTGTCCGACACGCCCACCTCTGCCGCTTCCTCATCCCCTGACTTTGTTCCGGTCTCTTCCATGGATGATTTAGTATACCTTATTACGCTCTTTCGATGAATTGTCCTCCATCCCTAGCATCAAGGATAGCGATCCGCACTACGAAGCCAGGCAGGAAGCACGGCAGTCAAAGTCTGCACAGGCAGAGGTCATGGTAAGAGCCTCGGTGTTCTCCTTGTCTGCCTCTGGTGTGTGTGTCTCGCTCGTCATTCTGGGAGATGGTCATCGACATGGATGTGGTAGAGGGAGGGCGGCTAATGTCGCGGGGTGGGTGTGAGACTCGATGGGCTAGGAAGGCTCAAAGGTGGTGAGCGCCCAGATCACTGTGCAGGCTTCCCGTCTCTTTTCCATTGTTGCTGTGAACATTGGGGTCACCGTGAGGAGGTACAGCATTATGCGAGAGGCTTTGAAGCCCGAACTAGGAGCGTCGATACAGAAGGAAATTCGGGCGTGGGGGGCAGGAGCTACTGGCGCTTCCAGGCTGATCTCTCAGGGGAAGGAGCGCTAACTTATCCGCCAAGTCCAAGGTAGCAAGTACAAACAATCCTCAACCTCTATTATACCCATCTGTTCGTTTCTTCATGACATCGACTCTGATGAGCGTCTGGAATGTACCTGGCGACGTCCATCATGGCACTCTACGGCCTACCATGTAGCGGAACCCATCCATAGAATCACTCATTTTGGATTCAAACCTGACAGTCTATGGGGCTACGAGATCACCACGTGCGAGCATGACCAGCGTCAATGGCTCAGACTGACCTCGAGAAGCGATCGCAAGCTCATATCTACACATCTGATGTCCAGATGATACTGCTTTATGGGTCTACAACTCAGGGAAGAGACGCGGGAAGCAGGTTGGAAGTCAACCTTCAGATTACTAGGCCAGTCAACGAAGGGGTCAAATGCACATCGATTCATGACAGTCTACCGGGCATCTACAGTGTCGAATCAGGATTACGATTGGGTGCCATGGCATTAGCGGGGTCAGATTGAGTGTACACGGAGGTCCCGGCTCCCTTGAAAAGGCATCAACTAGCTACTTCAATGGCATAGGAGTCTCTATATTACGGGGGTGTTTTGGAAGGCTTCAATGTAGACTGTGTCCAGTCACTAGCTGCTACCTATGGACACAATGATCGGACGACCAACGCCTCAAGCTTGTGGCTTCATCGGTGACGGTTTGTGGGTGAAGGTAGCAAACAGATACCGGCTCCTAAGGAGCGGTTGAACTACTATCGAGACGAAACCCTTGAATAGAGTCGCGAGGTACTGCAGCTGGTGAGCGTTGTGACTGCTAGGAAGTCCGCCCTGACTTGAAGAATGGAGATTGAAATTTCTTCCACTCGGACATATAGGTCCGTCACTCTCATTGAATTGAGATCCGCATACAGAGTCGATGATGATGACTTTGATGATGATGTTACGATACGATGCACAAGTGAGACGCGCTACCGTACATGATTGTGGCGAATTCACACCATCGGAGCGCTGCTCGACTGGGGACATATTGTTGACGAAGGTTTTGCTTTGGAGAATCACCACAGTGGTCAATTAGCTTACAATTGAGCTCCAAATCTCATTAATTGGCGTCTACAAGACGAACATGGAACTATGCACTAAAGATTACTACATACTATCCACGAACATCATTTGACATTCATTTGCTGATCTTATTATGGTGGGCACCACCGTTTGGATATGCGAAAAGCATCAGTCGAGACAGCAACGATCCTATACAATTATTTCAGCCAAAGACTGGCAAGGAAGGGATATTAATATCGGATCCCGGCAGCGCAGACACCTCACACGCAGCTCGGCAAATCTGTCGACGAGAGAAAGAAGACATATTGTCTTCGATTTTTTCCCGAAAATGGCGAGCGAAGACAGCCATGGCTAGTATATACCTTTGTTCTCACGGAGGATTTTCAACCTGAAGGCTGCCCCTTTTGGAGGAGACACAGTGGCAGAATTGGTTAGGGGAGGTGATACGGAACAGACCGAGGATGCAATCGCACGAGACCGTGTCGCGCTCACAGCCGAGGATTGCTGTCTTGTTCGATCACTTACTCAAGGATTAAGCGCCTCTTTATGCATGTTCGTGGCATGCTATTGGTCACAAGTGCCTTCCTCTACGCGGCTGAGTTCTCAACAGGGAAGGTATTAAATAACTGTATGAGCAATCTCTGAATACCTCTGCTCTAGAGGGTTAAATCTCGTGTGACATCGGTGCATATTATGGAAGAAACCTTCCCGAGCTCGGATCTCAGAAGCGTCTAGTAAGCTAATCCCAAGCTTTTTCATGGTATATACAGTTCACCTATCTCCCGGTCCGTGGATACGTCTGGTACATATCATAATCCAGCCATTCCAGGAGTCCTTATCCAAGTCTGTGCGGACATCTATATACTTTGGGATAGAAACTTGATTAATGAAGGGTTTGCAACTGGATTAGAGGTAGTATTCATCTGAGATTTTGTCATAGAATGGAGTACTCGATAAAGTGGAACTAAGGTAAGTAAAGTGCCTAGAACAAAAGAAGCTAGCGCTCCTCAGCCCTATGTGGAGCTGAGTAAATACTACCTCGACACATATCGCGAAACGATGATCAGATATCTGTGATTACCTTGGGCCACTTCACCAATCTTGCACGAAATGGAAGCTTTCTTGGACCGCCTATCAGATCCTATTGTCTGGCTGCCCATCGCTGTCCTCATCCCATACTTCGTCTATATACAGTCAACGGCGAAGACACCAGTACCCGACGGTTTACCATGGATTGGGAGGGACTCAAGCAAGCTGTTCTCCGAAAGCAGGGCAGCGTTGTCAAGCTTCAGGAACGTGCGCCAGTGGCTGAACCAAGGATATGAGAAGGTACCGTCATATTGAATCACAACATGATACATTGTTCACCACAAGCTAACAGCATGCCAGTACTCTAAGCAAGGCAAATCCTACATCTTCCCTGATTTTTCCGGCCAACCAGAGATTCTCGTTCCCCACTCCCAAGCGCGTTGGCTGCTCGACCAGCCCGATCACGTCTTGAGTACTTCGGCCTATCACTACGACGTTCTCGAAGGCTCATATGCATTTTTACACCCCCATATCCTTCAAGATCCATACCATGAGCATGTCATCCACAGATATTTACCGCGCCGATTGGCCGCAATGGTACCTGGAATGTCGGAAGAGCTTTCAACCGCTGTTGACGAGACTTGGGGTTCGGATGCGCAGAAGTGGAAAGATGTTGTTGTCTTCGATACGTTGATGACCATCATACCGCGGGTAGTCAATCGTATGATGGTGGGGGTACCCTTGTGTCGGAACCAGGAATTCCTCTCGAACATGAAAAGCTTCGTCAACGATGTCATTGCTGCTGCTATGTTTGTCTTACGCTTCACTCCTAGGTGGCTGAAACCCGTTGTGGGACGAATAGTGACCATACCGAACACTTATCATTGGAAGAAAACCGCAAAATTCACACTTCCGGTCATCAACGAAAGGCTCGCCAACATCAAGAGGAAGAAGGAAGACTCGTCGTTCGAATGGGACGAGCCTAATGATTACATTACCTGGCACATCAACCTCGCTATGGCTGAAGATCGTCAGGATGAACTGACGCCCGACATGATATCTCGACGCATAATGCCGCTCAATTTTGCCGCCATCCACACCACTACATTGACCATCACCAATTGTCTCTTCGACCTCATCTCCTCGGATCCCTCAAAACAGTACCTCGAAGGCATACGAGAAGAGGCGGAGAGGATATTGGCCGAAGAAGGGGGAAAATGGACCAAGGCTGGACTAGCTCGATGCCATCGCGCAGATTCTACTATTCGTGAAAGTATGCGGATCTCGAATTTCATGACGAGAGGCGTCTTGCGGAAAGTCCTAAAGGAGGAGGGCATCGAGAATAAAATCGAAGGCTGGCGAGCTCCCAAAGGTGCTTATGTTGGGCTTGATGTACACAGTGTCCAACACGACCCTGAGATCTACCCAGTACCCGAGACATACGATGCATTTCGATTTTCAAGGCCGAAAGAGAAGGGTGATATGAGCGAGGCGGACTCTGACACGAAGAAGGGAGACGATCACCTGAAGTCAAAAAATACAGATCTCATAACGACATCCGAGTCCTTCCTGCCTTTCGGACACGGCCGTCATGCATGCCCAGGACGCTTTTTCGTCTCGTTGGAGCTCAAGATGCTGCTGGCTTACATGGTAATGAATTATGAGGTGGAGCCACTCGCGACAAGGCCGCCTAATACATGGTTTGGCCAGAACAATCTCCCGCCTTTCAAAGCCAAGATAAGGGTACGAAGGAGAGAGGGTACGGGTGCGAAATGATAACAAGTTCAGTTGATCCATGTGACTTGTAAGGAAATTACGTGTGCTAGGCGTGCCTTCGTATCCAACCTAGGGTATTGATATCCACAGCTCACTGCTCACGCTGTCAATAGCAACTATCCAGTAGCAAGATGTCATGGGACTAAGATCCCCCTTTGGTTTATTGCGTGAGCTCTCCCCATGACCTGGATGACATGGAGAGCGTTCCTTCTGAGACGGCCATTGGACCACTCCGTGGCCCTGCTTCTATCGACTTGAGATCAAGGCAGGTGGAGGGCATAATGATTCACCCACAGTACCCACTGGAAGGAGCAAAGTGCAGTCTACCAAAGGGAGGGAATATTAACATCTGCGGAATATCTACGTACTAAACAATGACGTCCTCACTTCGTGCAGACGTCTTTTAGGTACTAGCAATCCCAGCAGTACCTCCAACCCCTATGCCCAATAACGTTATACCCTTCTAGTCCCCCACAGCCGCAACACCCATCTCTTCCGTGCATAAAGCTGTCCTCACCGACCCACTATTCACGATCCACCAAGGCAGCGCTCTCGCGGTCTGGATCAAGTGTCCCAATCTCGACAAGTGCCTTACGTACACCTATGTCACTCACGGCCATGGCGACTACATCTGCGACTATTGTCTTAGTTACTCAATCGGTCCCGAAAAAGTTAATGTGTTCGCTATATAGGGGCGGTAAGAGCGATATGTAGACGGCGTTGCTTTAGAGTCGTGGATTCTTTATCAGGGAAATTGAGATAGAGATTGGATCATGGGAACGCAGTGAGTCAATACGTTATTCATACTGCTGCTATACTTGATCCATTCTGGTGAGATATATCTCCAGGCGTACCTACTCTTGATTGTCTCCTTCGATCTACCGGATTCAGATCCCGATCCGCGTCTCTATCTGTCAGCATCTCCACTTCGGCGGATATGAGAGCATTATATAGTTGACTTTGACGATTACTAAAGTTCTCCGAGTGCATCGCTTGTATCTGTTGCTGTGGAGGTGCTACATGCATGAGATCTACGGTGTACGGGTAAGCAAGCCTCGTATAATCGAATGCATGTCGTATTACTATCGCTTAGGCTTTAAGACATCTTGATTTATAATATACCCCATACGTAAAAAATTATAGAAGAAAGTATAAGTGGATTAGTATGCTAAGGCTATATACCTTAGTAGGAAATATTGCTTAGGGTAAATTAGCGCTCAGCCCTATAAGGCTGAGCCTCTTCCAGGGTACGCGTCCCTTCTAGGTGAACGCCTCTAGTACTTCTTGCCGAACAACCTAGGCAGACACCAAAAGTATACAATTGGCTCCACCTAAATTGCCTTATATTCCAACAGTACTATCTTATTATAATATTCCGTCTTTTGATATCACTCCAATTGAAGTCATCACTATCTTGTGAAGCGACATTGTCGGTGTGAAGTATGGATACAGTACCTCTTAAGCTTGATGGACTGCCAATCGAGATCATCCAGTGCATAGCTTCACACGGGCTTTGCGAGGCTGCTTTGACTCTCTCACACGTCAATAGGAGTCTGTACAAGGCATGCAGTGACCGCCAGGTATTCAAATCCATCATCAAGAACCGCAATGGCCACGACGGTCCGAACTGGGATATCATGCCTCTTTCAGATGGTTCCCCAACATCGTCGTGGGCTCGTTATGCCCTTGCAGATTCAATGGCTCGACGGTGGATTGCCAAAGCGGACGCCAATCCGCCATGGCTTCCTGTGCATTTCCCTTCTTGGGCGCCACAGCTGATGTGCTCTTCTCGTGAGTTTTGCAGAACTATCTCCCGTGACGTTGCTGAGATATGCTCGCAGACCCTGTACTTAGCTCCGTTGACCCCGCAATGCTATACGCTGCTTTCTTTAAAGCCTTGGGAGATGAGCTCCACCCCGCGACCGATAATGATGTGGAAGAGGACTCCTATACGATAGCCTTCTGTATAACGCTGATGTTGATGTCGCGTCGTCCTCGTGATTCGAATGATCCGACATTTCCTCCCAATACGATAGCCTGGCATGAAGCTCATGAAAGTTTCAAAGTCGATCATGAGTCCGCTATGATTGGATTCAATGAGCCCCATGCGAACCCCTCCGAAAAGACACGAATGAGGCGAGGGGCCGCCGTACTGGCTGTGGGCATCATTTCCGAGGAGCTTCGGCGAGATGGATGCACTCGAGAACAAGTAATCACGCCGGCTGTAACTGACATCAACTTTCATGCCATGATGGATCTGCCGCTGCCATTTTGCCCTTATGCTTCGGCAATAATGGGCTCATGGCACCTACCTCAAATGACCAGTCAACGCTTTCTTGAAGATGGAGAATGGATAGGCCTCTATTCGTATTCCGATGACGCTCACCGACCTAGGTCATTGGACCCGCCAATGCGTGGAATTAGTTTCACTACCTCTATCGACCATACCGTTCCTGGGTGTCTCTTCTTCGAGGGAGTTGGAGTGGACAGCATTGGATCCTTTGATTTGAACGGCTATCTCATTACCGAGACTGGGGACATCAAGTTAAGCAAAACATATAGATTGGGTCACTGCTGGTATTGGGGTGCATTCATGACCCCTTTCGGGATTGTGGGTACCTGGGGCTATACTGAGCTTGGTGGATGGGTTTGGCTGTGGAAAGCCTCGTGGCTCTCCAAGTAAGCCTATGTCCAGACCTTCTTCGAAAGAGGAGTGGCGCGATGCATGGCTTCATTCATGTTCCTAAAATCCACTATCCTTTGCGTTGCTAGACATCCCTTGAAGCAATGACTGACATGTCGGAGTTTTGGAATAGAGAATAGCCGGAGTGGGATTCCGAGAAGAGGTAAATCATGAGAATTGCTTCGTATACCACAAAACCCTACCACAAGATTCTAATGTTATGCACGATCGTACAGAAATCTCGATCAATGACTCCTCATAGAAGGATTGTCCCATGGAGATCACCATTCTATGCATCCGGATGAAGCGTTGATAGTTAATCATCGAGTCAACACGCACAAAAGGGAAAACGGCATACAGTCAAGGAGAAGCCATACTAGTCATCCTACAAAACCAGTCCTCCACTAATGCTTAATCCGAGAACCAGCATCTCTAACCTCAACCCTATAATGTTGCTATGCTCCAGCGCAAACGTTAGGGTACGAATCGTCGATTCGAGGATCCATCTATAGTCCAAAGCTCCTCATTATCGAGACTGAGTTTGAAGCTTGCAGCGCTTACTCGAAGGGGCCCTACGTGCACTTTGGCACCTACAATACATTCCTTCTGAGTGTATAGTTCGTGGCAAGAAAATTTTGGCCGATCGTGAGTGTATTAGTACAGGGACGGAGAAGACATTGGATGTGTGTGAGAAGCTGGCTGCCGGCTGCAACTGTGTCACTGATCATGCCGTCCTAAGCCCATCGAGGACATTAAGTTGTCATTCCTAGGCTTGATACGTCCGTGGGCTATATAGATTGCCAATTCGCCCTGAGGAGAGAGTCAACACCCGCCGGATTATCATCAAGTTGTGTACTCCGCCTCTAGAGTGCTCCAGAGAAGCAGACTTCCAGATATACAACACGGCATGCCTAGAAATATGACCGAGTCGGAAGATCAGAATTACCTACGAATAAGAATCCTTCACGACCATCCACCGTTAGCTCAAAGACCGACGAAGCGTAAAATCCACCTCCCCTCATCTCTCCGAATCAACCGACGTCAAAAACCCCCTCCCCAACACCCCCTTCGTCTCCACCCCAATAACAAACTCCAACTCAATCACATCCCAAGATCTCCACATCGAATCCACAGCCCGGATCGCCGCCCCCCAATACCCCCACGTCAAACCCTCCTGAGGGATAATCCCCACCATCACACTTCCATGTGTATATGTCCGCAGCCGGGCGCCCATAAGATTGATTTCCGGGTGGAGATGGTACTGCGCGGCGGCTTTTGCCAGGCAGGTTGCGGCGGCGTCGGCGGAGAGGGGGGGGCCGTAGTTTTCGAAGGTGATGCGGTATTTGTGGGGGAGGAAGAGGGATGTGCCGTCGATGTGGAAGCCGGGAGGGGGTGGGGCGCTATGGGAAGTGGTGTTATGGGGGTTTCTTGTGGGGGAAAAGGGGGGTATGATGGCTTACTTAAGGTTTGTTGCGTTGGGGGAGAGCGTGATGTTGCCGTTGATGGTGAGGGAGAGGGGTGGTAGGGTGGTGGCTGGTAGGCTGAGGACGTGTGCTGATAGTTGGCATAGTAGGATTGCAAGATAGGCAGCGAGCGGCGGAGACATTTCGAAGATTCGTCTCAGTGTGTTGTGTGTGTGGGGGAAGGGATGTAGCAACTTTGTATGGACCCGACCTGTTTCTGAAGTTGGTTCGCGCTTGTTGAATAGATGTACCAACCGATCCAGTCAATTCCAGTCGACCGCTTACTTTTTCCAGTCTTTGCATATATCCGCAGCTTATACGCTCCATATATCTGCAGAAAGTATGATTTTCCAATCGGCCTAAGTGACAAGTAGCCAACGGTTGAGCTCATCGTTGCGCGTGCAGCCTCTCTGTCGCTTCTGTGGGTGCTAGCGCTGTAAGTACCCCTGGAGCCAGCCGATGGATTCTGCTTTATGCGCGAATGATTGGAAATTTGAATACAGAGAACGATATTTGCGAGTTGTGCATTATTCCATCAGGGACAGCCCTCAGTAAAACGTATTCTATCTCGTATCCTTTGTCGCATTACTGGCATTCGTTCAGCAAGTCGTTGCATGCTCACGATAACCTGGGAACGGCGCCAGCTCTTAGCTAATTTGTAGGCAAAGTAGTCTATGTTTATTGTCGAAGGGTTGACTTACCTTTGCATTAATTTTGCCTCAAACTGGGGATAAGAAAATGTGCGAAGAGTACCCAGTTCACAATTCGGCAATTCATAATATGACTGAGAATCTCCATATATTACGCCAGCAGCTGTGTACCCGATGTCACCATGATAAACATAAGCTGCTGCATGATAGATGAGATCTTTAAATCAAGAAGGTCAATCTTTGTGTCGAAAAGCCGTGAGACAATGCCGTATACCGAACAGCACCATTACAACAAACCGTATGGGCCTATTCATCCATCTACACCTAACATCCCAGAAAGAATCAGAGCAGTGAGGTGAATGATTAACGTGGCGTCTTCGAATATTTGCTACTTCGTGGGAGCTGAAATTATCCCATAACCCTCATTCGAAGTCGTAAAACTTCAGCACGCCCGAGGTCCTAGCATGCTAGACTAAGCCCAATGCTCATTTGGTCGTCCATGCCCCTGACGACCGACCATGGTCGTTGGTGTTGGTGTTGTGAGGTCCGAGATTCCTGGGGATATTGAAATTCCCAGACCTGGCAGCAAGACACCGACGGGACGGCGTTTGTGTCTCACGGAAGGAAACGAGTATCTGGACATGGGGATATCTGGATGAATTACGGCATAGTCATAGGCACGCTCTGGGACTTGAAGAATGTGAGGGCGTGGGCAAAAACTATTTCCTTGGCTGAATCTTATAGATATTGGCGACCTCTGCGGGCTTTCGGAGATTGGGGTTGGTGGTAAAGATCGATTAAGATTCAGAGATCTGCGCATGTACAAATCGTAGATCTCGGCTGCAGTTGTTGGAGCAATGACCGAGGTATGTCCACGATTAAGATTTTCACGATGAGCTGAAGAGGAGATAGTGGTTTCAACGCAGGGAGCGCTGCTAGATGATCTTAAGCTCGTCCGGCTCTTCCTGGATATTCTGGTAGATATTAAGAGTCTGCTTGCGTTGCCAGAGTTTGTATGTGACACGGAATGGTCCCTAGAAGTCGTGTAGCTTCTCAGCTCATGTACCATTCGCGAAAGTGGTTGGGACAGCTCAGGGATCCTGTTACTGGATCCAGACGGTGACCTCTCATCTGGTAATTCTGCCTTCGCAGTATCGGCCAACTCGCGGATTGATCCGCACGTGCTGTTGTTGTCCATCTCGCACAAGGAGCAGATACTGAAATTCCGTAGAACACAAGAGGACGTTGTGGATCTTGAGTGATCGCAGGAAGTTATCTTGCCAGCTCTTCGCGTCCAACTTCGCGTGATGAATAGAATGGTGAGGATGATCAAGATCAAGAACAACGCTGCTCCGATGCTAGTACCTATGATGGCTTTACGACTCAAGTTGGGAAACTCTGCTGTGGCTGGCGGGATGGCCACTATATTCCTCGGGTACGTGTCATCGAAAATGCATTGTGAAACCGAGAAACTAGAGTGCTCGTAGTCTGCCAATAGGTAGCTGTGATTGTGCGTCAGCTGTTGAAGACAGAGGCTAGGCTAGTTCACGGTACACATACGCTTCTTGAAGAAATGTTCGGCCTAGAGTATACTGAGAATCATTGGCGGCTCGTTGTAAAGGAAAATAATTCGTTGCGGTCTGTACGGCTGGATAACTCGCCTGGAGCTCGAAGCTTGCATACGGGAGAACTATGTCTGCAGTGGGGCCGCCTTCTACATTACTTATGCCGAACGTTATAGAAGGGTTGACTTCGGAAAGAATTTGATGGAGTGTATCGTTGACCCAGTAAACCTTAGCTGTCTCATTCCACTCTAGCCCAAATGCAGCCTCGAAAGCCTGACAAGCCTCCACAGGAAGGTAGATATAGGATTGCGTCGAATCAATATATGTTACTATCGGCGTGGTCAGTAAAGATCGGGAGCTGTTGCCAACGGTCGTGTTCGTGGTGATGGAATAGAGATTAATGGCCAAGTTGGATAATTTGTTGGGGGCGAAGGAGTGAGAGACATTGTTAGGCGTGAAGCGGCCAGCGTCGTAGCCTCCAAGTGTTAAGCTCCCAAATACATTTCCTGATCAGTATCAGCGTATGAGGAGAGAGGCTGAGCATATACAAAGGGTAGAGCCTATGGGTGAGTGACGAGGCTAGATCGACATCACAAATAGCACTCAAAGATATTCCAAGACGTAGCAACGTATACGCTCCACGAGGGTCCCTATGATACTGATGCACTTACGATATCCCGCTCCTGCGGTATACCCCCAAGACAGACTGGGTATCAAACCATTGTCTTTCAACGTTCTCAAGTAGGTAGATTCTGTTGCTTTGTCTTTCACTAAAGTGGTTCCTTGGACACCCAGACCAAAGAGACCGAGGTAAAAGTCCCCGGAGCCGGTACTTACAATCACCTGCGATTTCAACTTGAGGCCTCCTGCGACGTCTGTGAAGCCTAATGAGATACTGTCGAGTCCATATGTGCCGGTATCATTGTAGCCGAGGTTGGTATCGAGACCGAGCGCATAATCACCGAGATTATCCCAGGATTCAGACTGCGATGGGTTGAACAGTCCACCCCGAGCTGCAGTGCAGTTTGAGTCGGCAATCGTACCGGCTACGTCGATAATGCACCCTTGTGGAATGATGACCAGCGGTTTCTGGCCTGCTGTTGACGGGAGTACTCGAACGATTTGTTCAGGATTTCCAACACGTAGCACGAACGAGGACCAATATCCATTATCGCCATCCCTTTTAGATCCATCAAAATTGATCTCTCGACCCTGTGGAAGTGAAAGGAGGGAAGAGTGTATTGAAAAAGCCCTATCAGTATTGGGAAGGAGACCAAGAGATTGGCGCCGGTGCCATTGCTAAGGTATTCTATTTGTACAACTAAAATAGTGGCGAAGGTGGCGTAGAACTTGATACTAACTCGATTCAGGCAACGTTCGTTGGGCAATTACGTGCAAATACCGGTGTCGCGACGACCTTATATTACAGACCTCTTGGACGTTGCCAATCTTCAGGTTCATTCAGGCCCCAAGAGTGCATTAGATTGCAGCTTTCTACTTCCTGTTTCAAGCTCCACTTGCTGCGCATTCAATTGCCTCCCGGCTGCGCGACCCTCCTGAACGCTCTTGCACTCATCGCTCCACTATTCCAGCCTTATGCTTACCGATAGGCACGTCTGTGCTAGAATATGCAGAGTTCCGGACGAGGTGCTGTGCCGAGATCAGGCATGCAGAGAGCATTGTTCCATCTTCATGCATTGTATCACCTGTGTCAACGCTGATTCGCTGCTTCAGATGCATACCATGTAGCTATAGCTTCCAATGTTCTACTATGTACTTCTGGTTATCCTTGCTAAGTTACAATTGGCCGTTCCTAGCGCCCCAAGTCGCCAAGGCTCTTGTAGCACGTTCGGAGCAACTATGCACTCCTATCTGGGACACCCTCGCTTCTGCATGTGGAGCACCTCCGACTACCGTTGCATAAAGCAAAAGAAGTGTCACGAATCTGACGCGCCTTGGGTTTCGCAATCTACTCGAGGCTGATGACGATGTACCTGTCTGAGCGAGAGAACTTGCATACTGTACCGTGTGGGGCCTATCTCGATGCTTGACAATCGTCATTGCTCGTCCTAGCCGCCTTGATATACGCATTATCAGCGCTTAGAGAAAATAATGTGTTCTATATGGCCATAACCTGTTGGTGCACCAAAAGAGCCGAGTGGGATTCATTGACCTGAATGTAGGGCCCATCCTTGATTTCGGCTCGTTGATTCCTGGGTGATTCTTTTCATTTCCATCTTTCACCTGGGCCCTTTTTTTGCGAGAAACATGCGTTTCCGAATACTGCTAATACGAATATAGCACTCTCGGTAAATGGGGTTCTACGATTACTGTTGTAGATGTAAACGACAGCCTGATTATTTGTACCCTGGATTGAGCCGTGCTGATCAACCTCACCAGAATTCCATCTCTTACAAATGTTCTAGCTTTGTTATGCCCTTGTTTGGACTACTGCCAGGTCAAGAGACCGACAATACCGCTTTCCGTCGACAACGCTGGGCTTAGCGCTTGCTTCTACGGCACATCCTCGCAGACCCATTTCTATGCAACCCACACCAGTAGCAGCGCCGACTCCAGCAGATACTGCATGCTTTAAAAATAACGTAACTTTTAACAACCTTACGAAGTCTACCGGTACCATTACTCAAGTGATTTCTGAAACGCCCACCACCCCTGCGGCTTTAAATTTAGCTCTTATCACTTCTAATCCATTACCGAGTTGCATATGGGCTACATGTAATCTCTTGTTTCAGGTGGGTATAGTATCTCCGTACCTAGCTTCAACCGAGTCTAACGAACGGCAGTTTTCTGTATATTATTGGCCGCCGAAATCACAAAAACTCGCCTGTCTTTCGACAGTGCTAAGTCCTGTTGTCTCGGCTCCCCCAGTAGGACTTAATATGTACCACATCAAGCTTCCAAGGCATGATATACTAGCTAACGACCGATACAGTCAATCTCCAAGCATATATGTTGTATATAAGTCCGTGACTGCCTACAATGGTTGCAATCGAATTGGCCTAACATACGCCAACATTGCCACTTCTTTCTCCCCTAGCAACGATCAGACCTCCTAACGGCAGTATCCACAGCTTCGATTTTGCCGACCTTCCATGCCCTCCGCCTGGAGTTGAGTGGACTTCAACAGAGCCATATGCGCCCCTTGTCTCTCCTCCGCCATTCTTGTCCCATCTAGATCCTGCGTTTGTTGATTGTATAGCAGCCTTTCACCAAGGCGTTGATCCTTCGATCACTTTGTCCCCTGTCATCGGCGGTATCACGGATCGCAAATCTCATCTACACAGTAAAGCAATCGGAGGCGACCTTGTAGTACCATGGGCTCCGCGAAAGACCGCTGAGCATCCAAAGGGGTCTGAACTGGTAATGAAGTGCTGAATAATCTAGAGCATTTGCCCATGGTACAGCTTAGCGCTGAATTTTAAAGATTCAGAGGCGAATGAATCTCTGCAGACTCGGCGCCTGTTGCGGCGGAAATGTATTGTGGCTTCGTTTCTTGCTCTTTCGATAGTTTGCCGACTGTATACTAATTGTCCGCTATAGCCGAGCCTGTTGATTGTTGTAAACACATGACATAACTAGTATAGATTAATGCCTTGTACAGAGACATGACTCTTTGTCTTGCAAGAGGCCTTACTAGCAGAGATTACTGCATTGGGCAACAGTTACTTCTTTCAAGGTGCACGACGTGTGAAAACCTGACTGAAAGCTGACGCAGTATCTTAGAAAGGCTACAATCATCCATATACATATACGATTCGTTTGCTCCATCTATCAATGACATTTTGCAAACATTACGAATGTTTGACGGGCGCATTGACGCTGTTGAGATGTTTGAAACATGCTACGTCGTCCTCATTGTTCTCATCATCACGTTTGTACCACCATCCGCCACCTTACCCTAGCGCTAGTGGATGAACGGTTCCGACAATTGTAAGCAGCATTCCCGAAAGCTCTATTTGCTGCCCTGGGATACCTTGGCGTCCAATCCTGAAACTTATCGGAAGAATCAGTCAAAGACAGAGACTACCAAGACATGCAAGCAAGTCTTCCATTGTGTTGATGTCGCGTAATTGATAGGTGATCGAGCGCCAAGGCTCCACTACGGCTGGAAAGGATGAGACATGACACCATCTTGTATCCTTTACATTCAGAACGTACTCCTAAGTTCCACTTTCCTCTAGGAGTAAGCTTGGTCGGAATTCCAAGACGTTGTCATTCGACATCGTTAGAGCATTTTAGTTGAATCTGTGCCGGCGGGTTTGTCGCATATTGCCATTTGTCTTTGTTCACTGATTGACTGCTGTATCATGTAGAAATACCCTCCGTATCCACTGACACCAAGAGCCAGCCTTCTTTCCTTCACCATCTAAAGAGCCTCTCAATGTCCGCCTCAAATTCGGGTCAACACATTCATGGAATACCCCAGCACTCCTCGCCACAATTACCAGGGCACTCCTTCCCGCAACCACCAGGGCCGTATGAAGTGGTGACCGATACCATACCAAGGTTCTTCGCTACACCCGAAGAGAGAATGCTCTACTTTCGCAACCAGCTGCAAGACGTGGACTTTCGAACGACTTATCTAGATTCGTTCGTTTCGGTCATCATTGATGGCAATCGTTTCCAGGTAATACCTCTCTTAGCACCATCTCCATCTACGGCATTATCGCTCATGTTTGTCTATCCAAAGTTTCTAGATGGCTTTATCGCGAATGATGAGCTGGGAGGGAAGCAAGCTGCTATGGCTCTGACCCATGGAATTGCAGACATGCTAGGACAGATGGGTTCCGAAGTGACCCGTCTTGTTATTCGAATATTTGGCAATCCCGAATGGCTTAGCGATGCATACCTCGAGGCCAACATCATTCCACATCGAGTGAACTTTGGATGGTTCCTCCAAGGATTCAACAGTGTGGAGTCGTTGGTAGAATTCGTTGCAATTAGTGATGGGCCTTGTACCCCAGTATACCGAATGCGAGGTGGAGTTCCCAGTATGCTAAATACGAGAAGCAATGCTGACAAATAACCAAAGACTCCGCGGGCTTACTGAAGGTTAACCTGCTGGATCCACACTGCAAACTCATCCTCTTCGGTGGCATGTTGGACGACAAAGTCCTTCAATTGATAATGAACAATCAACCAGCCACTGATCACGGACGTCTGATGCTCCTCGAGACGTCACACGGTACACCCAACCCGCTACCGATGCTACCAACCCTGCAACCGTTTTCCCTCCCGCGCATCTTTCGTGACACAGGACACCGTCCTACAATCAACCCGCCGAAACTTGCAATCTTCCGCAACGCCCAAGGCTTGCGAATCGACCCTCCCCTCAATCCCAAGGAGACGATGGTCGTATGGCTTCGCTCTCAGAAGTTCTGCAATTACCATTTCCTTCAGGGCTATTGTCCAGACCCACGCTGCAAAGCGCGCCACGATGGAAGACTGGATAGTGAGCATTTGGACGCACTGCGGTATCTGGGGAGGAGCCTGCCGTGCCGCTTTTCGAACCATTGCCGGGACCCAGAATGTTATGCTGGGCACATGTGTCCGTTTCAACCTTGCGCTAATAGGAATTGCAAATTTTATGCTGAGATGCATGTTGATGATAGGCGGATCGTGTCACAAGATCCTTGACTGTTGAGGAGCAAAGGGGATGACTCGCTCCATCAAGTAAAATTTAAGCTATCAAAAAGGTCATGAGATTGGGAATTGCTGCGCTACAGCTGTGTTATCATGGAATACTAAAATCTTCCAATCAGCACATTAACACTACTCGGCATGCCGTGACTAAATGGAAACATGCTGATGGGCGGTCATTTGTTCGGCACGATCTCATTACAGGATGATGTAACGGATAATACCTCCTCGATGATCACAGGATGACCTCTATTCGCAAGTAGACCTGTGATTTGGCAAGGGAGCTCGGACAGTGACAGCGAAGTATCCTCCCAAGCGTTCCTGATAAGCTGATTTGAATGAGAGATAGCTCATATATACAGACCCTTCAGACGCACATATAGATCCCAATGGAATCGAACGTGGAAAGAGAGATAGAGCATTCTCGCGACTCGACTTAGCCCATGCTCATGATAAGTCTCACCATCAACATCCCTTGTACATTGTTGACTGCACCAGCCTGATCCACCGTCCCATTGCTTGTCTATATTGCGATGGCGTCCGCCTCTCGCTTCGCGATCTTGTCATTGGTGTATCTCACGACTTCATTGACGACTGCACCATGGTTGTCGCGCTTCGTCAGTCCGTATTCAACCAGGTGCATAGACGATGCTGTTGCTTGTATCTCAGCTCCAATACAGGAACCTGAATAGGAGCAGGCATCCATACCAGTGTTTAGAGGCGCGCAGCCAGAGGTAGCCCAAAGTCCGAGAAACATGAGAGGTGGGGTTTGGTTATGTTGATTCCATTCTGGATACTAGGCCTTAGTACTCAGCGCTCGCTGCGACAAGCACTTGTCTAAAACTCATCAGCTCTTCCGCTTTGTAATACGCCTTTTATCCCCCTAGTTGTGACTTGGCGAATTGCTCTTATAGACATGGTATACAATATTCGACGGAAGAATAAAGTGGAGGCGTGATTGGGTCCGTAGAGAATACACAGGATTAGCGTAACTCCGTGGGTATAGACGTCTGCTTCGGAAATTTTACAGAATCTTCAGTCGAATTGGGATAGTGGCCGGCATACCAGAGGAGATCCCGGTGCCTGGGACCACCTGGGGAAAGATCCGTCGTAGTGTAATACATCAGTGTAGAGCACCTAGTGTGGAGCACCTGGATATTCGACACTGAAACACAACGTTGGGCCACCGTGGGCTTGAACCGCTCATCGCTAGAATACAGGAAAACGGATGCGATATTGTCTTGGAAGACTGAGAAAAAGTGCATGAGAAAGGTCACCATGAATCTTGATTAACAACTGTTTCTGTAAGCCGGAATTATATACCAATTCGGAATTCTGCTTACGCATCGCGCAACTTTAATACTGCAGGTCCTCTAGTCCAGCCGAGCGAATCACAGAGAAGCACCTATTGGGTACCGAGGGTTCAACTCCTTCCTACCCGAACGTTTTGCCCTTCAACTCCTTGCACTCATTCACTCTGGCAAGGCCACAGCTTGACACCTATTCCATCACCTATCATCTCCAATACCATGAACATGATACCACACCTGTCCCCACCTGGCTGGGCCCTCTCGGTGATTGCAGCGCTCACTATCGTCATCCAAATCCCCAACATCTACAATCCCTCCGATTTCATGGCCGAGTTTCAGATCTTGAACAAGGCTGTAGCTCAGCTCATTGGTAAGTCTCGGTCGTTTATACCATCTCCATACAACACGGTCGCTGTAGCGCAAGCACAATGAACGGGGCTCCCTACATCCCTCTTCTGCTAGTAACAACATGTATTGATGGTTTGGGCCACTCAGCTTTCCTCCTCATTCTTATCAACGGCTACGATCTCCTGGGCGCATTGCAGGACAATTGGACAGTATATTGGTACTCGCTCATATCTCGCGGTGTGGCGATGGCGTTTTTCTGGACCTTGGGCGAGCCATGGAATCAATTGGTTGGATTCGAAGGCGCTACGTTCGCTATTCTAGGAGTTACAATGTGGTTCGGGCGATCTACATATTCGGAAGGCAAATAAGGGGTGGAAGAGGAGTGTAGTACTTAAGAGAAAGCGTAGGAGGGGTATAATTACTTATCTTTCACTAGCTAAATTAGTAAATTACAGAAATACTAGAAGGATTTACCTAGTAAGTATAGTTAGACTAGGTTATAATAATATAGTAATTATATAAGGGGATATTATTATAAAGGAGTTATTATTATACCTAGTATTACTCTAATTTCTATATAAAATAGCTAGTAATTATAATCTAATCTAGTACTAGTATATTATACTTTAAAAGAATTCTCTTTTAATAATTAAGTCTTATAATAAACTTATTATTACTACCTTTTTATTATTCTTTATAAAGTTATAGTATATATAATTTATATAAGATATCCTTTAAATATACTATTAGTATAATATTCTTATCTTTATCTAACTTAAATACTTACTCCTTTATATTATAAGCTTCTACTACTACTCTAATTATATTATTATTAGTATTAATAATTTATTCTTTTTAAGAGTTTAAAAAGGCCTTAATTAATATAGCTAATTTAATATATTTCTAGCTTACTAGGCTAGTAATACTCTAGCCTACCTCTTTTATAATAGTATTAAGTATAACCTTATCTACTATAATATCTTTATTCTATCTTAAGTCTTATACCTCTTATATAGAATAAGGCTCTATCTTTAACCTTAGAATATATAATTTAACCTAGTAATAATAGATTATAATACTAGTAACTCTAGCTACTTATAATATAATACTTTAGTAGATTATTTATAGAAAATAATAATAGCCTTTATTAGATCCTTTCTATTTAAGTAGTAGTTAATAATAAAGTAGAGCTACTACTTATATTAATAAATCTTCTACGCGTATATAATCCCTTAATTAAGTAGTTAATAAATTAAGGTTATATTAAGAGGAAGGAAAATTATTATTATATACTTTAATCTATTAGAGTATTTTAAAAGGTATAGATTAATATCTAACTAGTAAGTACTAAAACTATTAATTAGTAAGACTACCTTCTATTTATATATCTTATTATTAAATTATATAAGACTAGAGAATACTTATACTATATTATAGAATAGAGGTAAGGTTAACCTCTTATTAGACTTATTCTACTCTACTCCTATCTTAATCTAGCTAGCTTCTCCTTTTATAAAACTTATATTAATTCCCTTTCTATATAAGATAACCTCTAATACTACTCTAACTCCCCTTCTATCTCTATTCTACCTTAAATCTAATTTATCTACCTTTATTATTAAATATCCGCGTTTAAGTAAGCTTATAATAGCCCTCTACCTATTATTAATATACCCTTCTACCCTTAAATTATTATTATTCCCTCCTTCTTCCTCTACTTTTCCTACTTATACTTAATCTTTTATACTACTTATTACTACTTCCTCTCTTATAATAAGATTTATAAATACCTAATTAATAGCTACTCCTCCTTTAAAGAGATAGGTTATAATATTTTTATAAAGATAAATATAATTACTTTTACTTATAACTTAGTAGAGTTTATTACTACTTATATATATTTAGAAGAGCCCCTTCCCTCTATTATAAAGCTTAGGGACCTAGTAATAAAATATAAATATACTTATTCTACCTCTTATATCTATTAGACTAGGGCTTATAAATATATTAATACCTATTCTAAAGATATAAATAAGTAGTTTATTTATTATAATATTATTAGATTAATTTAGTAATATCTTATATAATTTCTCTTTATAACTAACTACTTTCTACCTACTAATTATATAATTATTTTGTTAGAAAATACCTTAATAATCCTAGCTAGCCTAGATTAGTAAAGAAAGTAGTTAATACTTATAAGCTTACTTCTACTTAGCTTTAAGTAGACTTTAATTATATTAAAACCCTTCTACTCTCTATTAAAGGAGTCCTCCTCCTTTATAATCTTATTATATTAGTCTAGTTCTAGCTAGTATATTAAGCCTTTAAATTAAGTACTACCCTTAATAGAGCTAATTAATATATAACTTTAATAAACTAACTAGTATAAGATATCTAAGGGATATAATTAATACTAGATCTAGGCTAGTAGCTAGCTTTTTATTAGTTCTAGTCTCTTCCCCTTTAATATTACTTTTTAATACCTTCTACTAGCTTTAATTAAGTATAACTTAACTTAACTAGCCTTAAGTAATAAGTTAATAAAAGAGATCTATTAAATTATCCTTTAATTCCTCTTATAACTTTATAAAGAGGCTATTTATTCTATTTAATATACCTCCTTTTAAATCTATATATAATTAAAAAGCTAGGTTTATAAGTAATTCTTAAGAGATTATTAGCCCTTCTACCTCTTAAGAATAGTAATCTTAAAAAAGTATTATAATTTAATTTAAATATATCTACTTATCTTTATTATCTACCTAACCTACCTTAGTAAGTATATATAATAATAGTACTAGGGGCTAATCCTTTTAATTAAGATTTATAATATAACTATTAATATAATTAAGACTACTTATAACTTAATTTTACTTTTTATAAATAAATTAGCTATTAATTATAAATAAGAATAGTCTATTAAGATATTATATTAGGAAGAGTATATTATAAGTAGTTTATATTAACTTTTAATTACTTTAATTACCTTATATAAATAGTTAGAAAGTTTATATTCCTACCTTATTATCTACTTTACTAGTATTCTAACCTTAATAGAGTCTAGACTAACCGCGTTAAGTTAGTACTTTAAACTCGAGTTAGGTTCCTAACTTAACTCTTAGCGAGTTATTACTAAATTCCTAGCCTGAGTATTTAAGTTAATACTAAGAGTTAGTACTAAGTATTCAAGTTAATACTATAAGGTAGTACTAAGTATTAGTACTAAAGTATTAACCCGACTTACTAAGATATTAGTTCTACTATATTATTTTACTAAGACTATTATATCAGGAATATTTTTTATTTATAATAGTATTTTATACTATATATATAACTTACTAATAGATTACTAAGCGTTATTATTATTACTAACTAGGTAATTCTTAATAGTAAATAAGGTAATATAAAAAGGTAATAGCTAATTAGCTATTC